>Ga0081474_115906_pt1 | contig 11556 bp, 11 predicted proteins | sample OneHunmetagenome_2_FD_70978 | JGI IMG/M metagenome (GOLD analysis project Ga0081474, IMG submission 70978) | Ferrous microbial mat communities from One Hundred Spring Plain, Yellowstone National Park, USA v2 (version 2) | ecosystem: Environmental > Aquatic > Non-marine Saline and Alkaline >... | reverse complement strand
GGCCTACACCCCAGTCAGATCTGTATTACTCAGATCTGACTAATATGTTTTATATAAGGAGCACCGCTAGCATCACTAAAAGATATCTCAACAAGGAAGTATTTAAATATAGGGGGCTATCCCTCCCTGCTGGCGAGGCTTTTCGCCCCCTTAACCTCCAATTTTTGTAATTCCTATGGATAGATCTACTGCAATATCATTTGATACTTTTACAAGCTTTTCCAAGTTATTTGCATCGATCTCAATATTCAATAATTCGCTCACTATTATTAATTTAGGAAGGCTATTCAAGAATTTCGGGTCATTCACGCATCCTTTGCGAATTCAGTTTATTTAAAGAATCGTAATGAATTTAATTAAATATCGCCGCTCTGACTAGGTGGAGATCCACGCTCAGTAGTTTACTTTGTTTTATCCATCTTATTCACAAATTACAATTCGCAAAAGAGACCTGAATCGCCCAGAATTTCTCTAGTATTTCGTGAGTTTGAACCATGCAATATATTATGCAAAGATAGATTAAAAAGATTAAACCATATATGTACTAAAATAAACTTTACTTCTGAAGTTTAATCAAATTATTAAGATCTTAAACTTTAGAAAGTAACGCTTATTAATGTTTGAACTATAATTATAAATGTGATTGAACTTTCTACAACTAAGAGAGTAATTTTGGGAAATGAGGCAATAGCTTTTGGTGCATTAAGTGCTGGAGTATCCATAGCTGCAGGATATCCAGGCACACCATCTACAGAAATAATAGAAACTTTAATGGCATATGGAAAAATATATACCGAATGGAGTGCTAACGAAAAAGTGGCGTTTGAAACGGCTTATGGAGCGGCTATCAACGGAGCTTTTGCCCTAACTACAATGAAACATGTGGGGTTAAACGTGGCAGCTGATCCTTTAATGAGCTCATCATATACTGGAGTCGAAGGAGCATTAGTCATAGTTTCTGCCGATGATCCTTCCATGTGGTCATCACAAAACGAACAAGATAACAGATACTACGGTTTACATGCGTTAATCCCAGTTATAGAGCCATATGATCCACAATCTGCTCATGACTTAACCATAGAGGCCTTTAAGCTAAGTAACAAAGTTAAACATCCAGTAATTCTTAGATCAACTACCAGAATAGGTCACATTAGAGGACCAGTAGAACTTAAGCCTCCATCTCGACCAATCCTGGGTAAACTTATCAAAGACCCTAAACGTTACGTGTTAGTCCCAGAGAACGCTAGAAGAAATAGAGTTGAACAGTTAAAGAGATGGGAAAAAATTGAAGAAGAGGTAGAGGGTTTAAATGGGCTAATTGACAACGATAGTGAAAATCTAATAATTGCCTCGGGTATTTCATTCGGTTACGTAATTGATGCCATGAAAGAGTTGGACATTAAGGCAAATGTATTAAGGTTATCCACCCCCGTCCCTATACCTAAAAGACTGTTTCTCAAGGCTGTAAGCAACTCCAAGAGGGTTCTAATAGTAGAGGAAGGTGAGCCAATTGTTGAATATCAAATAAAGGATCTGCTGTATGATCAGGGGATAAGAGTTGAATTACATGGAAAGGATCTAGTAAGTAGAGTTGGAGAGATGACATTAGACAAGGTATACTATGCTTTTAGCAAATTCTTTGGGTTAGACCTTGTAACGGAATACTTAGAAGTTCCCCAAGATATACCACCAAGACCTCCAGCACTATGCCCAGGATGTCCACACAGAAGTTCATTCATAGACTTAAAGAAGGCAATTACAATGGCTTCCTTTAAGCCTAATGAAACGTTCATCTCTGGTGATATTGGATGTTATACATTAGGATTGTTACCACCCTTCGACACTCAAGACTCTTCTACCGATATGGGTTCTAGTATTGGGATTGCCAACGGCGTTTATAGGGCCACTGGAAATATACCGATAGCAGTTATTGGAGATTCTACTTTCTTCCACAGCGGGATTTCAGCACTTGCAAATGCTGTCTATACTCAAACTCCTATGCTCGTGCTTGTCTTAGATAATAGGTCTACTGCGATGACCGGACAACAGCCAAGCCCATCTAAGGAAATAGATATAGGAGAGGTTGCTAAGGGTTTAGGAGTAAAGTATGTAAAGTACGTTGATCCTTTTGACGTTAATTCTTCAATAAAGGAATTATCAAATGCATTAAAGTGGGTTAGGGAAAATAAGCAACCGGCAGTTGTCATAGCTAAAAGAGCTTGTGCGTTGTTAGTTATGGATAACGTAGAGGAGAACAATCTACCAAAGGCCATAGTTGATCTAGAGATATGTACCGGTTGCAGCATATGCTATGACTACTTTACCTGCCCCGCCATAATTCCTAGAAAGGATAAGAAGGCTGAGATAGATAATTATACGTGCATAGGCTGTGGGGCATGTATACCAGTTTGTCCATTTAAGGCAATATCCTTAAAGGGTAACAAACCAGAAAAATGGGACGAATTATGGCTAGGGTAAACATTCTGATAGCAGGTGTGGGAGGGCAAGGTATAATAACTGCTGGTAAGATAATAGCTGAGGCTGGAAACTACTCCAATACTAAGGTCTTAATAGCAGAAACCCATGGTTTAGCGCAGAGAGGCGGAGGAGTTAATATTCATGTGAGGATAGGCGACGTTAACTCTCCATTAATACCATTAGGAAAGGCTGATTACCTAGTTGGTTTAGAGGCTACTGAGGTTTTAAGAAACTTAAACTATGCTTCAAGAAAACATACCACTATCATTATAAATAACTACGTGGTAAGGCCAGTTTTACCTAAAGTTAGGTTACTTAGTTTGCAAGAGGTTCTCGATAAATTAAAAGGGTGCAAAGTTTACGTAATTGACGCTAATCAAATAGCCATAAATGCTGGAAATATTAAGGCTGCAAATGCTGCAATCCTAGGGTTTTTATACTCACTGGGAGCGTTTGAGGGTCTAATAAACGAGGAATCTTTCATCAAAGCCTTAAAATACGAGAGCAATATAAAAGCGTTTAAAATTGCCCAAGTTATAAAAATTAATGGGATAGATATTAATGGTATTTAATCCAGATAAGGAATGGATAGAGAATAGCAATGTATACAAGTTCATGGTTGAAAAGAACCTCGATAAGCTAGAAGACTTCATTAAATATACATACGAGAATTCAGAATTTTGGGATGAGTTTGTAAAGTTAATAAACGTGAAATTTCCAGAACCTTACACGAAGGTTCTAGATCTAAGTAGGGGAAAGCAATGGCCTCAATGGTTCATAGGGGGAAAGTTAAACATTGGTGACCAATTACGCGATAGTTCTGATGTGTTTATTAAGTGGATGGATGAGAGCTTCAACACTAGAACGGTAACCTATTCTCAAATACTAAATGAGAGCAAGTCAATTGCAAGTTGGTTAAAGAGAATAGGTTTAAAGAAAGGAGATAGGGTTGCCATTTACATGCCAATGATACCGGAAATAGTATCGGTAATGTTAGGTGCAGTTAGAGCAGGGATGATACTCGTACCTCTATTTTCTGGGTTTGGCCCAGAGCCAATAAGAGTTAGAATAGAGGATAGTGAGGCTAAAGTAATCTTCACGGTCGATAAGAGCATTAGAAGGGGAAAAGAAGTTGGTATGTTGAGAAATCTGGAAGGACTAAATATAGCTAAAGTAGTATTGAATAGGGGAGGTACTAAGGGTGATTTTTATGACTATAAGGATGTAATAAGAACTAGTGGAGACTATGTAGAAAATACTGGTACTGAAGACCCAATGATGATAATTTACACTTCTGGAACTACTGGAAAACCCAAGGGATGTGTTCATACTCACGATGGATTTCCAATAAAGGCATCTGCTGACATTTACTTTCAGTTCGATCTGAAAAAAGATGAGACCTTGATGTGGGTTACCGACATGGGGTGGATGATGGGACCGTGGATGGTATTTGGGTCACTCTTACTAGATGCTAAAATGGGGATGATTGAAGGGTATACGGGTGGGGAAGTCCTACAGAAATTCGTTGAAGATATGAAGGTTGATGTTTTAGGAGTCTCAGCTAGTCTGGTTAGAGCGTTAAGAAGTCAAGGTGAAGTTAAACTAAACGTTAGGCTAACAGGAAATACTGGAGAACCAATTGATCCAGAAAGCTGGTATTGGCTATTTAACGCTAGTGGAAAGAACCCCATTATAAACTATTCTGGAGGTACTGAAATCTCTGGAGGTATTTTAGGGAATTACGTTATAAAGAAAATAAAGCCATCTTCATTTAATGGTCCTTCCCCGGGAATTAATGCTTCAGTATTTAATGAGGAAGGAAAAGAAGCTCCACCAAATGTTGAGGGGGAATTGGTTATATTGAGTGTTTGGCCAGGTATGACCAGGGGATTTTGGAGGAATCCCGAGAGGTATATTGAGACTTATTGGTCAATTTGGAAGGATATATGGGTTCACGGAGATTTGGCTTATAGAGATGAAGAAGGGTATTTTTATATTGTTGGAAGAAGTGATGATACGATAAAGGTCGCTGGAAAGAGAGTAGGTCCAGCTGAAATTGAAAGTATGTTAAATTCCTTTCCAAATGTAGTTGAATCAGCATGTGTCGGAGTTCCAGATCCAATGAAGGGAGAGAAAATAGTTTGTTTCGTAGTCTCAAAGGTTGGCGATATTGAAAAGGACTTGATAAGATATACAGAGGATAAACTGGGTAAAGCATTTGCACCATCAGAAATAAAGATCGTTAAGGAGTTACCTAAAACTAGAAATGCAAAAATAATGAGAAGACTGATAAGGGCAGTATACTTAAATAAACCCTTAGGGGATATCTCCTCACTAGAAAATCCATCAGCTTTAGAGGAAATAAAGAGGGCCTTGATTAGCTGATCTCTTCCGCTTTTATTTGCTTTAATGTCTTAAGAGCCTCATTAACGTGATTGGCTGGATTAGTTTGCGAATTATAAATATGCCTTATTATCCCCTTCTTATCAATAACGAAAGTAATCCTTGCTGGTAATATGAATCCTTTAGCACCATAAAGTTCTCTTATTTTCTTATCCGGATCGCTAACTAGAATAAAGGGTAACTTGTATTTTTCTTTAAACTTCTTGTGAGAGTTGATATCATCCGAACTAACTCCTATTACTACAACGTCGTAATCCTTGAGGAGATCCCAATTATCTCTAAAAGCACAAGCTTCCCTCGTACAGCCTGGTGTATCGTCTTTAGGGTAGAAATAAAGGACTATATTATGTTTCCCTATGAAATGGGATAGGGAAATCCTCTCACCATTATCCGCTATTCCCTCAAAAAGAGGTGCCTTATCTCCGACTTTAACCATAAATAAGATATATCTAATTGTGGTAAAAAGATTATCTTATAAATTTTTCTAATTTTACATAGTTTGAGAAAGAATTTCACTTAGAGATTGACTCCTATGTCCAACTCACTTAATTCAAGTTTTACTCTTTCATAAACGTTCTTAGCTCTTTCCAATTCCAACCTATTAATTGTATTTAGTCCAGAATTGCATCAACCCATTTTATTGGTCTTGCAAGAGTTTTCTAATCTAAATGGCAATTTGCCTTTATTACAAGAAGAGGAAATGATACTGGACCGGCAAAAGGTGCTGTTATAAGTATAATTTAAAAAATATTTTTAATGATTTTAAAATATTTTCCTCTCAAATTACACCTTCTAAATTCTTCCTTATATACTCATCAAACTCTTTGGGCTTAGAAATTTTAACTTCTCTAACTCTATTTATGAACTCGTCTTTTTCGTTTATTCTAAATAAAGTATTGAATCTCTTTTCAAAGCCTATTGTGGAACTAGGTTTTCCACTTATCCCAACACCACATACTGAACCGGCAGTATGTGTTGGGTAAATTTCAACATAATCTGGCAATCCTTTCAGCTTGGCTAGACTATAGTATAAATTCTCCTCCGCATTTTCCCCACCTATATCAATTCTTCCAACACCTCCTACGAACAAAGTATCCCCAGTTAATACAGCCCACGGCTCATTCCAGCTCTCATCCCTCCTTTTATCATATACTAGAACTGAAATGCTATCTGGAGTATGTCCAGGAGTATGAATTACCTTTATCTTCACATTTCCTGCCTTTATCTCCTCTCCATCCTTAATCCTCTCTACCTTAAATTTGACTTGTGACTCCTCATGATAGTAAATGTTAGCGTTAGTTAATGCTTGCAATTTCTTTACACCAGATAAGTGATCAGCGTGAGTGTGTGTGTCTATTATATAAGCTATCTTCATATTACCTAAGTCTTGAGCTAATCTAACTATTTCATCTACCATCTCGTACCTAGGATCGACTACAAACAATTCTCCAGCTTGAGTACAGCCAAAGATATAAGTAGCACAACCACCACTTTTGCTTATAATTTGCCTGAATATCATCATTTACTTTAAATAAATAATTAGATATAAGAGTTATTCACTCTTATAAGTTAATAACTCGAAGTGCTCTTCCGCTTGGAGTACACATCCTCTACATGAATCCACAACAATCTCATATTCATTATTGAAAGTAACCAATACTGAATCATCAAATATAATAAACTTAGATTTCATGTCTTTTACGTATCTAATATCGCCATTTAGATTTAAATTATTGGAAGAAGTTATCAAAGTTAAACTACCCTTATACTTTTTAAGAGTCTTAATTAACCACTCTGGCAAATTATCCCAGACTACCTTCATCTTGTTGCTTTTCTCTGTCAACTCCCTTATCATCCTTATTACAGTCTTTTTACCCTTGATGTGCAAGCTACGATCAGCTTCTCCTTTTCTCTTTTCATTCCAGAATGAAATAATATTACCTATTGCATAATCTAATTCACTTACAATTTTGTCCCTATATACCTTTAAAGACATTGACGGATCTATTAGTTTGACCTTTTTCGGCCTTCCTTCAATTACCCTAACTAAACCCTTATCTTCTAAAGACTTTACAACTTCATAAACCTTCTGATAAGGTATTTGAGCCTTCTCTGAAAGCTCTTTCATCGTGGAATTGCAAAGATTTAATAATGTTAGGTAAACTTTAGCCTCATACACTGAAAACCCTAACTTTCTCAAATTAATTTCCAATTCACTATCCACAGTGAATAATCGTTTTTATTACTTTTAAATCTTAGTAGCTATTAATGAACAGACAATTTGTTATGTTTACAATATTGGTCTTTTTTACAGGATTATATCTGGGAACTCTAAGAATAGTTATTCCGGTACTGGAGAAGCAACTAAACATTTCAATAACACTTAGCCTATTATTACCCTTAGTAGCCTTTGGGTTTGTAAAAGGTGCGTTTAACTTTCTCGCTGGAAAACTCTCTGATGACTTGGGAAGAAAAAGAGTACTCATAATAGGCTGGATAGTGGCGTTGATGTCAGTCCCGTTATTTTTATCAATTAACATATATACTGTGGTCATAATATCGATTTTACTTGCAATAATTCAGGCTTTGACGTGGACTACTACTGTGACTTCACAAATAGACATTAGCGGTAAATTGAGAGCAGGCTTAGCTACTGGAATAAATGAAATGTCTGGATATTTGGGAGTCTCCTTTGGAAGTCTTTTCGCTAGCTATTTGTTTAAGCTAAGTTATATTTTCATTGGAATAATTTGCTTGATAGCGCTAATTTCTTCCTTCAACGTAATGGAGACTAAATTATTAATATCAAATTTCGGTTTATCAAAAAAGGAAAATAATCGTATAAATTACTTTTCTATTACTAAAATAAGCATAGCAGGACTTTTAGAGAAGTTTGTAGATTCTGCGTTCTTTATCTTGATACCCACATTCCTATTATTACAACATTATACACTATTTTTGATAGGAATAACCGTATCTAGCTATACGTTTACTTGGTCACTTTCCCAACCATTATTCGGGTACCTAGCAGATGCTTACAATAAAAGAAGACTAATACTTGTAATAGGTTTTTTGTTAATGTTTTTAGGTTTCATAAAATATTCCGAATTTCCGATTTTATTTTCAATAGTAGAAGGTATTGGTATGGGGATGATTTATCCTAATTTAATAGCTTTTGTTAATGATAGGATTAACGAGAGTGTAAGAGGAAAAGCGTTAGGCTATTACAGATTATATAGGGATAGTGGCTATGGTGTGGCTGGCTTATTACTACCGTTACTTTACTCGTTTTATGGATACGATTATACTTTATTGATAGTAGGGATATTGCAAGTTGTAGCTCTCTTACTAGTAAGATCTTAATCTCTTATATCCACAAATAGATTTACGCCGTATAGCAAGGAAATAAACCTTTAAACTTATCTAGGATCCGTGAATCGCCCAACGAAATTCTAACATAAGTGCAATTCCTCCGCTCATTATAATTTTCCAAAATTCAATGACGAGGAATTAGCATATCCTCTGTAACTCCAGTAGCAAATACTTATGAGAATTGTGAAGAAAGATGAGTATGGAGACAGTATCGTCATTAAGTTACAAATTTATTAAATAGAGAAATTCTCCGATAGAGTATAACCTAGTTCAGATTCTCAGAGACGCCTTTTTTACGTTAAAGTATAAATTTATAGCTTAATAATGACACTATCAAATTGAACAACGTCACGTGCCAATCTTAGCTGTCACTATGCTTGAAAATTAATCGAAAGATTTATTACTGAACGCCCCTCCGTAACCTCTCTTCCACAAGGGACATTAAAGAACGGTTCCGTTCGATGGAACCTCAGCTACGAATCAAGATCTCTCTGAGAAGCAGGAAATCTCTATCGTGAGGTGGAGATGCCCCTTAATGGGAAGTAGTTCACACTCTACTCTTTCAGCCATTCAGATAATTGGGCTAAACTATTAGTTATATTGTCTACAAGTGTAGTGTTCCCACAAATCCTCCTACTACAATCATAACTATTGTAAAGAAATACGCTACTAATCTAGTCCTAGTATAAGTGTATTTACCCATGATCTTTTTATTGCTTATCAATATACCCACCATTACTGCCGGTATGGCAATCACTATAGGTGATAATGATAATAGAGTTAAAGCGAAGTTAATAACGGAAGAATAGTTACCCAGCATTAAGGAAACTATTAACATAGCTGGTATTGACTCCATAATGTAGATCTTCACGGAGTTTTTGTAGTTATTTTTCCCTAAAGCTTCTAGTAGACCCCATGCACTACTTAGAGATACAACTATAAGCGTTAAGAACCCGGCACTTATTAACGTTATTCCAAATATATAATGAAAATTTCCTAAAATATATAGTAACTGAGCTGGATCAGTAGGATCTATATTACCAATTGAAGTTCCTATCATCTCAGATAATACTATTATCAATTCAGTTATTATAGCTCCTAGTAACGTCTCTATGGTTATCCATGATATCTTTTTAGAATTATTAATATCTATCTTAGGATATTTAATTGCTGTAGCAGAACTTTGATAAATCAACATACAAGGTGGAGTTACTACTGCACCAATGTTTACAGCAATGAAGAATAGGAAGTTCTTTGAGGTAGAGAAGTATAAGACTTCTTGTCCGGTAAAGTTCAGCTTAGGCCCAACTATAATTAAGGCTGACAATAATAGAATTACGGAAACTACTACTAGATATCTTTCAGTTATTTCGTAATTTTTAGTTAACACTATTATAACGTGAAGGATGAAAAATATTACCAGGCCGAATAGGGGAATGATACCAATTAAGTAACATCCAATTGCAATTCCCGCATACTCACTTAGATATGTAAAGAAATCAACGAAAAATATTGGGAAAATAGATAAAATTGATACTTTCCTAGAGTAGTATTCTCTGATAAGTTCTCCAATACCCTTCCCAGATATGGCACCTAATCTCCCTGAAGCCTCTTGTATTATGAAGAGAGGAAGAGATAATAGCATCACAAACCATATTAGTTTGTATCCATATTCCTCTCCGGTGGATAACCCTCCTAATATACTCGCAGCATCAGCATCTGCCAACAATGCTATCCAGGCTGGTCCAAAGAGTTTTGCAGAATCTCTTATACTCGTCTCAAAACACCTCGCATAAGTAATTATAAATTCTTTTTTTGGGTAAAAAGCTATTATAATGAAGATTAAACGTAAAAGCTGTATTCATTATGTAACCACTGTTATACTCTAATGAGCCCTAACTTATAAAGATTTTGATTTCAAAGTAATTCTTAATTAGTAGCTTCTTCATAGAGTCTTTGCTAGATCTTTTCTCTACACCTTAAGAGGTAAGACTCTGATTTGGCTTAGTTAACTTTAAAGTTATTTCTAACTACAAGTTATAATTAGTATCAAATAGAAAGCTTTATAAATTTGAAGTGAGTATAGTCTATTAGGATGATGTCTGTATGCAAGAAAAACCCCAAGAACCAAAGGTAGTCGGAGTAGAAATACTGGAAAAATCTGGATTAGATGTGAAAAAGTTAGTAGATAAACTTGTTAAAGCAACAGCTGCAGAGTTCACTACATATTACTACTATACCATATTGAGAATGCACCTAACTGGTATGGAAGGAGAGGGTCTTAAGGAAATAGCTGAGGATGCTAGGCTTGAGGATAGGCTTCACTTCGAACTAATGACTCAAAGGCTTTATGAACTAGGAGGGGGTTTACCTAGAGACATAAGGCAGCTTGCCGATATTTCGGCTTGTTCTGATGCATATCTACCAGAGAATTGGAAAGACCCTAAAGAAATATTAAAGGTTTTGTTAGAAGCCGAACAGTGTGCGATAAGAACTTGGAAAGAAGTGTGCGATATGACCTACGGAAAAGATCCTAGAACTTATGATCTAGCGCAGAGAATACTTCAGGAGGAAATAGAACACGAAGCGTGGTTCTTAGAATTACTATACGGAAGGCCATCGGGTCACTTCAGAAGAAGCTCACCAGGTAACGCTCCATATTCTAAAAAATAAAAGGTATAATAACTGTTTTTTCTCGTTTCTATTTCCACATTGGTGATTATTTAATGTTAGTGAGAGTCTGTAGCTTATTAGACTTAGAAGATAAAAAACCCAGAAAATTCTCAATAAATGGCATAGAAGTAGCCATAGTAAGGGTTGGTGATAAAGTGTTTGCTATTGATGCCTATTGCCCTCATAAGGGAAGAAATATGGAGTATGGAGATGTGGACGGATATAAAATAAGATGTGATTTACATGGATATGAGTATAGTCTTGAAAACGGGAAATTAGTATTAAATCCTTACGGAAAGTCGTCAGGATGGTACTTTTCATCCAATTTAAGGATTTACAAAGTTGAGGTAAAGAACAAAGACATTTTCATACAAATTTAAATTTCAAATTCTATTGATCTAGCGTTTTGCATAATTAAACCATAATAGGTTTCCTTATTTCTTCTCTACATTCACTTCTATTCTTGATTTCAACAATATCCCCTAATACCTATATAGGTTTTATTAGTCGGGCTGAATCCTTTTTCACGTTAATAGAAATCTTTTTATATCTGTTTATAACAAAAAATTATTGATAAATGATGATCTCTCACGCCGATATGGGTTATGCCCAAAAGGGTGAGGGGATTAC
>Ga0081474_123602_pt1 | contig 11571 bp, 7 predicted proteins | sample OneHunmetagenome_2_FD_70978 | JGI IMG/M metagenome (GOLD analysis project Ga0081474, IMG submission 70978) | Ferrous microbial mat communities from One Hundred Spring Plain, Yellowstone National Park, USA v2 (version 2) | ecosystem: Environmental > Aquatic > Non-marine Saline and Alkaline >... | reverse complement strand
GTTCATCGGAAACCTCACGGTTTCGCAGAGAAAGGACGTGGAAAACGGCTTAGCAAAGCTCATCTTCGGAAAAAAGGCGAATGTTCAGATTTTTCCACTCACTCCCGCAAGCTACTCTCAGAGGGTTGTTTTGGGTGTTGAGCTAAAATACGACGACCAAGACAGGTTGATCGTTTAAGGGTAGCAAAAACGCCTGTACCAGCAGTTTGCGCACTTCGACCAAGGCTGCCTGACGTGTGGTAGCTCACCTGTGGTGATTATCTCTCTGAGGTCTGCTATCCCCCTTATCACAGCACGCTTCAGCTCATCGGTTAGCTGGATTATTTCGACCTTCTTTTTGGGCACGCTGTATATGGCTCCCCTTTTAACCACTGTTCCAGTAGGTGGTCGGCTACTCCCGGACTCGATGAGTTGGCCTCCTTCAACTGTGTAATTGTCCTCTAGGATTAGCGCATATGCGACAATCTGAGCCCTGAATTGTAGACCGATGTTGCCTTGAGTGTGTTCTGAGTGTTTTATCTCGGCTGGGACGATTTCTCCGAATTTTGTGACGAACACGTAGTCGGGTGAGCCGATTAGGCCTAGCCTTTGGGACCTCAGACGTGGCGAGCGGAACATGTATTTCGGTTGCAGCTTTCTTAGAAAGGCTTGGAATGGGTCTTGAATATGGATTTGTTTACCTGTCTCCATGGTCTCGCTGGGGGGCTCGGCGGTGTGGACTACGTAGATATAGTAGGGTTCACGCTTACAGTAGAAGTATTGTCTGACAGCTGTCACGCTGAGGAGCTCGTCATCGGCGCCATCCATAAGCGGACTTCAGCACCATGTATTTCACGTAGTGTTTCTTTAGGCTTGTGCAGTTTTGGCTTAGTATTCACGATAGTTAGTGTGGAACTACGCCTGCTTTGCGACCTGATACCCGCATGCTTCCCACCTTTTCACGGCTGCGTGCACGATGACTCTAAGGTAGGGTTTAGGCTGCCGGGTGACTATTTGTCCCAGCGAAAGTTTATCATAGCGTGGACTGCTCACCTCGAGGTGGTGGTTTCGGATTTCTCGAGGTGGACGTGAAATGTAGGGGGAGGTGAATTAGGCCTTAGGGGTTCATGGTGTTTGCGCTAACTTGGAGATGGTTCTACTGGCCATGGTGTTCTTTTATGCTTGCGATAACTCATGCTTATTCAGTATGATGATCGGTAAATACACCGTTGAGCTTTTTGTAGTGTTAGGAGTTTGTTGGGTTGTTAAATTTATTTTGACTGTAAACCCACATTTGATTTCCCATTGGGAGCCTTGTTTGGGTTAGTGGTGTCTGCACTTCCGTTTGATCTCTATTCCACGGATATCTCTTTAGATTATAGAGTGTTAGTAGCTTTTGTGGTGGGGATAGTCAGACTAGCGCGTACTTGTCTGACCTTTCATAAAAGCGTGTTTAGTGCGTGGGTGCCGAACTCGCGTTATAAGTAAGGGCCTTCCCGGTGTAAGATTAGCTCTCTATGAGGGAGTTCTCCTATATGCTTCGGAAAGTCGGTGTCACAAGAATTATTCTATTTTTGAGGTATTAAGGGATTTGGTGAGGTGCGTATTTGGAGGTGTGAACTACTCAGGTGGTTAAAAAGTGTTCTTTTGTTGTGGGGCGCTGCCTATTCTGCTACTGTTAAACCCTTTGAGGTATATGTCTCCTAAATGCGTGGTCTTATATAATATTGGTTTGTGCTTACTTATTCTGCTTACAAGTCCCCGCTGTTCTAAGGACTTGAGTGATCTGCTTATGTTTGAAAGCTTTTTGCCATGAATCTGTGCTAGTTCTTTCTGTGTCTTGGGTGTGATGGTGTCTTCGAGGATTTTGGCGTCTTTGTTTGTGAGTTTTGCTAGGCGTAAGAGTGGTAGATTCATCCTTGAGCCGTCGGTTTCAAGTCTAGTGGAGACTTCAATGACTTTTTCGCCTAGCATCTGTGCTACCATGTACGTGAGTAGAACGATGTATCGCATTCCGCCCGTTAGCTCGATTACTATGTTCTGTTTTTTGCTTAGCGAATCATAGATTGCTTCGAGGTCTTCCCCTGAGTCGCGGGCTTCAACCTCTATGAATTCGTGTGTGAGTCGCATGCCCCTTGAATTGAGTATTTGTATGTGGCCTATGAGGGAAGCCTTGCTTGTGGCTGCACGGGGGGAGTAATTTTTGATTGTTATGAACACTAGGTCTTCCGATCCCTCTAACCCTGCCTCTGATAGCCTCGTGACAACTCCGGTGACGTCAAAACCCAGAGTGAAAACGAATGTCTTCATGCATATCTTCCTATGGGATCCTCTATGTGAGGTTTTTGGTTTCTTGAAGCTCAGAGTTAGTCGGTGAGTGGTCAGAGCACTATTTAGGCAAGGTTTTCATTTATGTACCATGCCAGGTAAGCGTCTCCCCCGATCACTAGGTACCCGCCCCCACGGCATATCTGTAGACCTGTGAGCCTCCAATCTCGCGCTGATTCGAGCCTTATGGCCGGCTGACCTTTTACGAGTTTCCAGACCTCCTGCTCTAGCTCCTTGTCTACGGGGTCATGGGTAACTATTGCGCCATAAAGTGGCCTTGGTTTATCTGAATATTTATTGATGTTCACGGATACGCATAGCCGCGGGGGATTCCTGCGTATTCCTGAAACGTCTAGGAATACACTCTCAAATCTCATTTTGCGGGGTATTTTAAGTGAACTAGCCGTCACTTCTTCAGCAGACTTCACCCGGAATACGAGTTTCGGAAGCTCTGGAAGTGAGACGTAGTCGAATATCGGTGGATCGTAGCTGCTGAATATGGCGGGAATCGAGTTTAGGGTGCTTCTCAGTGACTCTTCGTGACTCATCTTATGGACGCAGGCGTCGGGGGTCGTGGTGAACGCGTGCTGTGCAAGCGGAACTAGTTCAGTGGGTATGTTAAATGAGCCGCGTTGGTATAGCTCACACATTTCCCTTTCAGCCTGTCCTATGCTGAGGGTTCTCTGACCGGCTGGCCTTTTATAGACCCAGTTGAGGTATAATGCCTGTAGTAGTGGAGCCGCTTGCTTAGAATATGGGAAGTGGAGGTATGTTTCGGGTTTCGGTAGCGCTTCCCTGATTGCTTCGGTTAGCTGGGATTGTGTCATCGTTCCTGTAAGGAATTGGGTAAGCCTTGGATAGTATAATGCTGGGATATATGCTTGGACGTCGCATTCAGAGTGTCTCGCGCCCCTACCCAGCCTCTGCATAAAGGTGCTTGAGTCGGTGGCCTCGAATATCAGGGAGGCTGTGTCGAAGTCTACTCCCACCTCTATGGCGCTTGTGCCCACCACTATGTCGCCAAACTCTTCTTGTGTGTGGGGTCTAGCTGTGAGTGGAACCAATCCGTGTATGGGTGTGACGTGTCCGGGATATTTTTCATCAAGTTTGTGTTGAAGGTCCACACAAGAGAGCACACTATTAAGTATGACGAGTACCTTGACTTTCTGGGGGTTTGAAATATGTTTATTATACATCTTTTCAACTGCTTGGACTACTCTGTCTATTTCGTCTTGACCGATCAATCCTGGGATGGGTTGGGTTCCTATAGTGTAGCCGTGAACGGCCACTTGGCCTTCATCGGAGGGGTGGGCTACTATGGTTTCGAACTTTTCGTGGATTAACTCATCTATTGGTATGGGTGTCGCGCTGCCAAATATTATCTGGTCGAATGAATCCCTTATGTATGTGAGCATATAGACTAGGTTTGCGAGCGAGTAGCCAAAGTACAGGTGAAACTCGTCTAGCACGAGCATGTTCGGGGGCTTCTCGTGGAGAAGTGCTTGGATGAGTGACTCCTGACGCGCGAATCTATAAAGGAAAAGATAGAACAGGATGTCGGGGTTGGTGAGTATTATTCTGGTGTCAAATTCTCTTCTCAGGACACGGAAGAATGCTGAACCCTCACTACTCTTAGCTTCCTGCGCCAGAGCGGCAAGCGTCTCACCGTTAGCCACTAAGAGCATAACGTCACCTTCGCTTGGTTGTTCTTCAAGGTCGGTAAGATTATCTGCGCTAACTGTGGTCACCTTCAGGTTAAATACCGAGGTCAGGAGCTTCTTCAGGGCTTGTGTTTGATCCCATATCAGCGCGTTAGTGGGGTAGACAATTATCAGGGTGTGGTACGGTTCTCCTTCACTGGGTTTTAAGGCACGCGAGAGGTAGGCGAGCGTCTTACCGCTCCCAGTGGGCGCGGAGACCAGAATTCTCGGAGCAGTGCACTTGCGTACCATGGCTTGATACCTTCGTAATCTGACGCCTCCGAAGGCGTCATCTGGGACGTCACTTAAGGGCAGCATGAGGGGCTTAATGATTGCGCTCATGGCAGGTTGACCGATGCATATTTCCTCGCGTCTGGTTTGGCTATAAAGTACTTCGTATAACCGTCTCCACATATATAGTGTTTTCCACGAATGGCGCTGTTAACGAGGAGGGGGGGCGTTTGTAAAACTATTTCCCCGCTTTGTATGTTGGCCGGCTTAAAGGATTCTAGGTCTAATGGGTTGACTGGATGGCTTGGCTTGAAGACCCCATCACCTATGCTTTCTAGGCTGAGCCTTTTCGAGTATATCCTGCAGGGAACCTGTTTTTTGCCTAAGCGTACTATCCCTGATGGCTCACCTCCTATGACGAAGAACTCGAAGGAGTTAAGTGGCGGATGTTTGGCTTTCTTACCGATTTGAGGGAGGTTCTCCGCTGTTACTTCTGTTGTCTGGCTTAGCGTGTTGACGCTGTTATATGTAAAGTAGATGATTGCCTGATTTGTCCAGCGTATGGTCTCAGCTCCAAGTCTGACGATGTTGGTTTTGGATGGGGTGGCTGGTGTGCCATATAAAGTTACCTTCCCCATGTCCTCCTCGTAGAACGGCTTGTTACCCGACGCATTTCTCTGGATCGTTTGTATGTGTCTGTTTATGGCATAGATTAATGCGTAGTTACCGATGTATGTGCTCGGTGATGTCTCCCTGAATCCTTTGGTGGTAAAAAAGAGGTAGTCGTGGGCGACGAGTGTGCATTTATATATGTGCACTTCGCCCACTGTTTTTCCTGAGGCTGACAAATGTTTACGCCTCACGTCGAAGTTTGTCTCGCTCTCTCGTCGACCTGGCCTGCGAATCTGAGGGAGTCTGTGAAAGCTTTGGCGACAAACTCCGCAGTGAGTTGTAGGCCGCTTGCATAGTTTGTGAATTCTTCCACTTCTTGCGGTGTGAGAAGTCTGATGGCGTCCTTAAACGCGGCTAGGTCAGCGTATTTTTCCTCTATTTGATATGTTGTTTCGCAGACGTTTTGAAGAGAGCTCTGAGACAACTCGAGCAGGTATTCGAGGGGGGTGAGCACCTCTTCGTTGGCGAACACTATCCCCGTTATATAATTCACCGTGTCACCCTTAGTTCTTCCTTCGGCGCCGTAGCTTTTTGTCTTTATCAGGTTTTTGATAACTAGTATGAGCTCTTCCCATGTAGGCGAGTTGATCGACACTATTGAAGGGAAGTTTACGAGGGGGGCTATGTTTTCGGTTGTACCCAGCGCCTGACCCGTTAGTTGTGTTGACTCGGTCACAGCGTTGAATGTCATGTTCTCTGTCACCAAGTCATAGGACTCAAGCGAGAAGGCGCTGCTATACTCGATTCGATGCTTGATATTCCATCTGCTCCATATCTTGGCTTCCCGCTCTGTGACAACTGCTCCAAAGAGCGTGCAACGTGGGCAGGTCCTACACAGCGAGTCCTTTATTTCGCATTCTAAGATTTCCTGTTCGAGCAGTGTTTTTAGATCCTTCTTTTTGAGTGTTTTGCTTAGCTGGTCTACTAGCGAATCGTACTGGGTGGTAAAGGGTGTTTGTCCACGATATTTTCGGTAGTACTCTTTAACTGTAGCGGCAAACTCCCTTGTCTCTGGAGCTTTTTGCTTCGATGCGAGGAAGACTGCGCGTGTAACTTGGCTATGGTCTTCAATTGATTTAGGCGTGACGGCAACGTTTATCTCTCGTGTCTCCTCGGTTCTGAAGATCGTGTAGTCGTGTGTTTGTCGTATCATGAGTATTTGAACTGTTTTGGGCGTTCTGAGTAAGGGTATCTCGGGAACAGTGTGCTGTTTTAGCTCTTCAATTAGGTTTGCGGTCATTTTTGTTCACCCTCAGCATTTTTTTCTTCTTCTCGCGCCTTCTTTTCTTCCACAGCCTTTGCGATCTCCTTCATTTTCAAGTAGTATACCCCGTAATCCACTGCCCGCACTATTTTGAGAAAGTACCTTTCGCTTGCATTCTGCTTGAGTTCGATGAGGGCTTGGGTCGCAGATCTCAGCCTTTCTCTTCCCTCTGGGCTTAGATGTTTTTTACTTTGAGATTCATGAATGTTCTCTATATAGCCAACGTATGAGTCAACGTTTTCTCCAAACATTGATGCGCTTAGTATGGTGAGCAGTTTTCCAGCTGGCCCCATAACCGAATGTTTGGTGTAGCCTGGGTTCTCAGCACGATAGTCTTTAAGGTACTCGAAGAGATTTTGCTGGATTTCTTCGATTTTCTCCGTCGGCCACTTTTCCTCATTTTCTCTAACCTCCATAATTATAGGTTTCCTCATTTTTAGTCTCACCTCAAGCTCTGTCCCTCGACCCAGGCATCCAAGTATCCCACTATTTTGGGCAAGCTTCGTGCTTTGCGTGTCTGCATAACTTTTGCGACCACCCTACCAGGAGGCTCCTTTAGGAGCTTTATGAGCGAATCGCGTCCATATGTCTGCTCTGGTTTCTCCAGATATTCGTCAAGCGCGATGAGAGCTGACAGCGTGTACAAAGCCTTTTCTAAGCCCACTATTGTGACCCATCCTTCGTCTGATCCGAGTCTCTCAGCTAAGGACTTGATAGCGAGGTTTGTTGGAAGCGTGGTGTACCCCTTTCTACGCTCGAGGCCGGTGTGCTCACCCTCAGGAAGTACTGTCGCATTGAAGAGTCTCGCTATTATACATCTCAGGAAAAGCAACCTTATCTCGGTTGCACTGCGGGGTTCCTCTTTTGGGCTCACAGCTCCTCCAATGATCATGAGAATATAGTTGGGTGAGTAGTAGGCGGGTCTTAGCTTGACGAGTTTCTCATTGTACTTTTCCTGGAATTCTGGAAGAAGTTTGCATTGTTTTTGTTCAAGTAGCTTGATTAAATGGTCCACACTCGTCACAGGTATGTCAGGCGTGTCTATTAGATTTGAGAGGTCGTCTGGCAGCGAGTATTCCTCAGCTATTTCTTGGAGTATCTTTTTGCTGAATTTACCGGGCTGAGTCTCAGTTATTGCTGGTCTTTCTTGTTGGAAGGCCTGATCCCCCTCCCTGAGTATCTTATCCGCCCATTGAGCTAGCTGTAGTATGTTTGGAAGAGTGGTTTTACCGCTAGTAAGCCTCTCTGCTGTAAGCTGCCATTCTTCCATAAGCCTGCGTGATAATCCGATGTGGGGCAGTATGAGCACGGTGTCCATGCCTTCGAGTAATAGCTTGCGTAACTTGGCCTCGAAGTCGCATAGTTTGCACACCCTTATCTTATTGTTTGTATCGATCCGCTTACCCGCAACCATTAAGTCGTGATATGTCTGGGAGGCTCCGAAAAGTTTTGATTGGGCTTCGACGTCGGCAACCCCTCCGCACTGTGGACATATGGGTGTGCCCTTCGTTTTACCCTTTTTTAAGACGTCTTGGTAGTATCGTTCCAAATATGTTCCTAGTAGCGCGGGGTCGACGGGGCGGACAAGGTCGCCGACTAGTAGTTCGGCCACCTCTGAAATCTTATCAGAGCCATTTTGAATCCAGAGCTGTCTTAGGTTAAGGGTGGCTTTGATCATCGTTTCCTTGAGCAGGGTCCTCCAGTTAGAGGGATCGCTATAATATTGGTTGGTTATTAAGTCTAGGGCCACGCGTACCTTTTGTGGTTGGGGCGTCTGTAGAGCAATTTCAGGCCACTCTGCTAGGGAATCACGGCTTAGAGCTAATCCGTCGGCTAGGGTGTTTAGAAGCACTAGTGTGGCCTGCTGTGAAACATCTTTGTTTGAGGTTTCTATTACCTGCTTCCTTATACCGTATAATACCACTAGGATGTTATAGTCAGCCTTGAATCTTCCGAACTGAATGCGGAGTGTTTCTTCGTCGAGGTGCATTATTTCCTTCAGTTTGGGCTCTAGTAGCTGGTATAGTTTTCTGTCCGCTTCACTCTTTACAGGTTCCCTCATGTTCGGCTGAGCGAATTCCATATTAAAGATATAGTTCCAGAACGACCTAATCGTTCTTTCATCGGTCATAAGTAGTTCAGGGGCAGATATTACCGTCTCATTGAGCTTCCCGAATGATGCTCGAGCCAACGCAGGGGGAGGCACGCCTTTTAAGAATTCCTCAATGGACTTTCTGATCGCCTGTTTTAGGGATACACCGTCAAAGGCCTGCGGGTGATGTTTATCCGTATAGACATACAGTGTTCCTTCGGGGAACCAGTAGACCGCTCGGTAGCCAATCTTTAGGTGTAATTCTTCAACCGCCCTGTGTAGCAATTGGGTTAGTAGGCCACGAATAGTCGAGACCTTGCTATAATCAAACTTTAGCTGACTTATGATAATGCCCTCCCGTGCCGCCTTAGAGGCAGAGCTAACGCATTCTTCGGGTGTGTGTGCGGAAGCTATGACATCAGCCAAATGGGCTAGTTCTTTACAAAGCAAAGCGTCTCTTGTGGGGGGCTTTTCATAGCTGTGTGAGACAGCGCCCGCATCCTCCCTGCGTCCCAGCATCTCTATTGCCCATACAATTTCGTCTACTAATCTCTGCCTATCTATGTTTAGACCCTTTTTCGCAGCATGTGTTTGGAGCTCGGTTAGGAAAGCATCGATGAGTGGCCTTGTCTTAACACGGCCTTGATGGGTAAAGTCCAAGGGATTCGGTCGACCGCCCTCCAAAAATAAATCGACCGCCGCTTGGTATTGTTCACTCTCCTTACCCACATCATGCAGAAATCCCGTCAATACCACTTTGAGTGTCAGATCGTCACTAGCCTTGACTTCGCCAAATCCGGCTACGTACTTGAGCAGTGTGTAAGCAACCGAGGCTACGTTTATACTGTGCGCTAGAAGTGATTGATGTAGCTCTTTGTTGAATTTCGCGTATCTTAAGTGCCAGCGGTATTTCTCTCCGATTACCCTTAGCGACTCAAAGAGAGTTACTGGTTCGAGGGACACAATAAATAAGTGCATATATCATGATAAACTTTTTGATTAAACTTTAGACATTTTTGCGTTGAAAATGCAAAAATGTAATAAAGGAGTTCCGTATGGGTGCTCACAGATAAAGAAGCTTGATGATATATATCATCATAGACTACAAGCTTTTCTTAAAAAGTGATCGCATCTGATTATAATAAGAATCAGTATTTTGTATAATAACGAAAGTTATAAAAAATTAGATCATTTAACACTCGTAAGAATTTAAATTTTTCTGCAGAAAAAAAGACAGTGTGTGAACAAGGCTTAAACGTGGTGAGCGCCACGATGTGGATCGGTAACTGGTATACACCCTTTCATTATTTCAGCCTTCCTCTACGTGTCCCCACACAGGTGTTGAGTCTAGGGAATGTGGTCGGGGGGGTGCGCTGTGTTCATAAACCTCTCACATGATATCCGGACACTATTCGCCCTCACCCCTGTCCGGATAAGCGTTCACCACGCTTGGAGGCCACGCCCACCAACCCCTAATCCGGACACCATCTGGATAATGCGGCAAGCGTTACTGTCACTTATAGTTTCGCTCACTTTAAGCCTTATTCGGACACGTGTGGACGTGCTTATAGTAGATGAACCGAACTTTGGTCACTCGTTCAAAATGGTGAAGCAAATGTTACGCTCGAAATGCTCAGCAATTTTCGCTTGTGCTCAACCCCTATTCGGACATCATCCTTTACTTGTTTAGACATCAATTGTGGGTTCTCAGATTAAATAATTGAAGCATCGAATTTTGTGTATCTTTAGAATGAGTTTGAATAAATGCGACCCTTACGTTTAGATTTCACTGCGCTTGTGGAGACCTTTTTGTAATCCTACACAAAGATCTCGTTTATCCATCGTGTTCGTGTATAGCGACAAAAAATGGCTCTGCATAATCATGAAAAGCTGGTAACACCAATTTGAACCGACAACATCATTCAATCTTTAACGCTTGTGGTTTAAATCAGGGTTGGTTCGATGAGAGGGAATAGTGATATTCGATAAATAATTCAGAGTATTAATGCTTTTAGACTACATGTCATCTTTGTGCTATAGGTGTTCAAGAACACAATAAGTATCCGAAAACAATCTTTAATAGAAGAGCCTTCTTATGTTGTATATCATGGAAGCTATCGAACACTGGTTGAGTTGTATTATATAAGGGTGAGGAGGTGGCTAGTGGTATTCCAGTAGGCAAACATCAGTAGGAAATCGACTTACTAGCAACCGATCCGCGCACGCTTGAAAAGTACCACATAGAAGTCACTTTTTCTATAGATAAAACTTTTGGTAAAATCAAGTTTGAAACAAAGGCAAAGGACAAGGCGGCTCGGCGAGTGGCTCTTCAACTGGTTAAAGTTTTGCCACCCACAAGTTGTTAAGTTTCTTGAAGAAATCGGTTTTAAGGAATATACTTGTGTGGTTGTTGGGAACGAGCTAGCAAACGACATAAAGAATCACCGCTCTCATACCGCTACAATCCGACGTGAAATTACAGAGCACTAAGTATGTCGCACTCAAAATAAGAATATGGCTTGTCAATGAAATCATTAAAGCGCTCAAAGGTAGTATCACAAGTCAATAGAAGCAAGATCCAGTGATACGCATTTTACAGATAATTAAAACACTTCGAATCGTCAAAGTTAGGTTAGGCTTAGCAACAAACGATTTGAAATCTAGAAAAATTAACACTCAGGGAGCAGTAATCGTTTGAATTTTGAATTTAGTATTTTGCTAAAATTGTGTGCGGATAACAATTTTACACACTTTCCACACTCACCGATCATTAATTCACACACTCATTTCCGAAGACCGTATGGTGAGCTTCATCTTTTGAAATCTCAGTTTTACCAAACCCACAGTTGCGTTTCTGTTAGACGGTTCGTGTTTGATTTTTATTGTCTTATAAACCCTTGTAAGATTTGCACTAGTTGCGCGTAGTTGTGCTGTGGTTTGAGCGCTCTTACTCGCACGGTGTCCGTGTCTTCTCTCTTAAGCGACGCAACTTGCTCGTTTTGCACATAGATTTGTATATCTGTGTATTGTGCGAGTGTTCTTAGGAGTTCGCCCACGTCTCCTTGCGCTTTGCGCAGTGTGTGTAGGTGTATTGTTCTTATTCCTCTTGCCTTTGCTCTTTGTGCGAGCGCTTGGTCAAGAGTCACAAGCGTGAGTGTTTCGAGGTGTTTTTTACGCTCCATTGCCTCCTCTATTATACCCACGTCCCCTGAGCGTTTTGTGTAGCTTGGTGGTGGTGCGCCGTGGATGAGCGTGTAGTCAGCCATGCCTAACAAGAATTTCGCTTCGTTCGGCGTGGGTCTTTT
>Ga0081474_120327_pt1 | contig 11573 bp, 7 predicted proteins | sample OneHunmetagenome_2_FD_70978 | JGI IMG/M metagenome (GOLD analysis project Ga0081474, IMG submission 70978) | Ferrous microbial mat communities from One Hundred Spring Plain, Yellowstone National Park, USA v2 (version 2) | ecosystem: Environmental > Aquatic > Non-marine Saline and Alkaline >... | reverse complement strand
TAGCAACTATTTCCAACAGAGGTCTTCCCAAAAGCTCGTTGACCGTTTGTCTTGTTCCGCTGAAGACTATCAATCTTCTAACTACTTCATCTACATTCTCGCCTTTTAGGATTAAAAAATCCCTGTTATCATCAAAATTAGCCTTTAAATATTCTAAAGCTAGTTTGGTAGTTTCCCTGCTTATTCTTGCTTCGAAAAAGGGTTTCACTTCTTTAAATGGATATCCAAGATGGATCTTTATGGTATCTACGTAACGCCTGTGCACTTTTCCTACTTTTTTCTTACCAAAGGTTATTATTCGTTGTAGTTCACCAGCGCACATCTTACCTAGTTGCTTATGCTAGATGCTGATATTTTATTTGGTGTTCTAAAAGCGCTTTTCTCTCTTCCTCAGTTAGCTCAGGCATAACAAAGTATTCTTCTCTAACAGGTTTTAGATTCAAACTTATTGAGACTTCTGCCTTGGATAATTGGAACTTATTAATGATTGCCAATATGAATGATATAACGTCATCAATCTGTACATTATTTGCTTTTAGTTCAACTGATGATCCTTCTTCTACAATTTTCATGGCCATCTTAAAATAGGCTTCAGAAACCATTACAACTCCACCTAGCCTCTTTTTCAATATGTCTAAAGGTTTAATAGTGAACTTTTCTTTCTCAATTGTCATTTCTAACCCTTTGATTTTGCTCCCTGTTGATGGTATGCCTTCTATCCAGCCTTTCTCTCTTAAAACTCTAACATGTATTTTCACTGTATCTAATATTGTTCCTTTAGGTTCCATAGCCTCTAATTTAAACGTATATTCTCCTGGTTCCTGTATAGTACCTATTGTCCAAATGATTTTCTCTCCGATGAAAGATTCATCTATCTTTAGCTTATCTTTATCTACTTTCCCAGCGGAAGGCTTAAGGATTATTTCTCCTATATATGGACCTATGCGTCTTACATCGATTTTCTCAGCGAACGATTCACCTGGTTTCAACTCAATTATTTGCCTATCAATTTCGAGCTTTATAGCTACCGTCTTAACCACTTTTACTATTGGAGCAAATTTTAACTGTTCTAAGTTGTATTTTCCCATATTGCTTAGCGCTTCTTCAACAGGAACTTCCTTGTCTGCAAATTTAATCACATACTCTTCTACTTTACGAGCACCTTCTTCAAATAATTCTCTTCTTTTAAGATTTTTTATTTGTTCTTCCAAGGCTACTTTCCAAGGTAGTACTTCGTCGTTGTCATCTAATATTTTAACTGCTTCACCTTCAGATACTTGCGGCGCCTCGGTGTATATTTTTTTGAAATAGACTCTTCCCCTAGATCTGATTCCAATTTTAAGTTTCTTTACACCTTCCTCTATTGCATCAAGAACCGCATCTTTTGGCACAGCTGGTAATCGAGGATTAGAATAAAAATAACTGATTATAGCTCCTACAGTTCTAATCTCACCGTTAGATATGTCTATACCTAATTCCTTTAAATAAAATTCTAACGTATCAAAGTCGATATCGGTTTTAATCTTACCAACACCAGTCGTGGATAAACTTTTCTCAGCAGCAGAAATAATACTGTCTTCTTGAACTACAAAGTCTATTTCCTTAACTGTATTGGACAATCTTGACTTATCATAGTCTGGGTAAGCTATCTTATCAAAAATGTTCAATGTGGAACTAATAAACTTTTCAACAATACCTTCTCTATATCTTTCAAGTTTCTTTTTAAGTATATCTTTAGCTATCTCTGCGTCTTTGCCCCTGAAAATCTCTGATAATCTATCTATTATGCCTTCTTTCTCTATTTCATCGCATGCTATAAATGCTTTAGCATAGTATAAAGCTTCTTGGATTCGTTTCTGCGTACTTGGGAACGAAACATAAATCGTGTTCGCGTGACTTCTTATACCACCACTAGTAGTTTTATAAAGTACCTCCTCTAGCTTACTCTTTCTTTCATTTTCTCTTTCTGGAACATCTAAACAGGCTAATAGAATATATTTATCAGTATCTTTGTCTATAGGTTCACATACTCTAATTGCTTGCGAAAGTTCTGCATCGAACACAGATGGTGTTACTTTCTTTGTCTTTTTCTTGGTTACAGAATCTGCTGTTTCTCTGAGAAGTTTCTGGGCATACTCAAATAGCTTATTCATCGCTTGTACATCGTCAACTTCTTTTGCTCTTTCTTCAACATACTTCACTGGTGTCACAAATTTAGTGAACCAAAGCCTACCTGTTTTATCGTCCCTTACAACATACATTAAGTTCTCAACAATCCATTTCGCAGCATCTACGATATCTTTTGGCATCCAGTTTTCATCTTGAAATATTGCCGGTTCATATACCATCAAAGCAAGATCCTTATCTGATGGAAGCGCTTCTGGTTTTGGTGGTATAATTGCTAATCCTCCACCGTAAACAAATGTTCTTGTCAAAAGTGTTGTGGTTATTATCTTTGCAAGAAGAGGCTTCTCTTTATACTGTTTTGTTCTTTCCTTGATATCTTCCTCCACAATCTGCTTGAATTCTTCATAGTTACCTACTAATAATGTATTTCTTATTGGATCTTTGGTTAAATCTATATGCCAAGGCATTATTAAATCGTAGGGTCTACTTTCACGCAAGACCTCTCTTAGGACTTTTCTGCTTATTCTTAGCAAATCTCTTGTCTTTTGTAAGTTTTCATGTTTCTCTAATATGTCTTTTAGCGTATCTATATAAAGTGGGTGGAATGGATATGTATCTATTACTTCCCCGAACCAGCTAACTTGTGTTCCAAAAATTTCTTTGTTTTCCTCATAAGTCTTGCTAAGTAGTCCATAAACGCTTGTAGCCATTATGTTATCTATGTTTTCAAATAATCTAGTCCTTAATAGTGCAGGAATATTCTTAGGTGCAATCGGTTCAATATATTCTGTAAAAACTTTTCCGAGCGATTTGAATATATTCTCAACTGATTGCTTTATCTGTTGGTAAGTTATTTCGACTGTTATTTCCCCCTCCTTTCTCTCTGCTGGCAAAGAAATTATTAGGACAGCATTTTTCGTCAAATCTAATGCTTTTGCTAATGCTTCCATGAAAGTTTCCACAGCTGAACTATAATTAAGTAAGTTTTTGTCTGACGTATCGTGAAATCTTTTGATATAGTGTGCGATTTCATCCATAAGAATTACTACTCTACGATTTTCTAGAAGTTTTAAAAGTTCGCTAGTTCCCGGTGCTATTTGTTTCTCGTCAAATTCTTTTAGAAGACTATAGCTCCCTAACATATGTGCTATATATCCCCACACTGTGCGAACCTTGTACCCTTTGACATCTAATGGGCTTATAGGAGATGGTGAAAGTTCTGAGAAGTATCCATCAAATACTACTAATTCAGGTCTTTGAAGTTTAGCTACATCTTCAATGAACTTATCTATTCGTCGTCTTATGTTCCCATTCTCTGGAGTAGCCTTCGATAAAGCATTAGAAGATTTTAAAGCATGATAAATTGTTAGAAGTGTATGTGTTTTACCTCCCCCATAGAGGGCATTTAAAACAAGAATCTTCTTACCACCCACACCTTTTAACACGCTAACAATGTTATCTAATATGCTTGCTATCTGTTCAGTGATCAATGTTCTCTCGAAGAATTTTTCTGGATTTACATACATCTCATGCTCTAGTCCTAGTTCAACTCCACCAAGAGAAGGAGCCATTTTTTCATCTAGTTTCTCTTCGAATACGTCGCCTCTAACCTTGTTATTTCCTGTTAGCATTTCAGCTTCACCTCTTGATAAAGTAATCTAAAGACTCTGGACTTACCATTCCAAGAGCATTTATGACTTGCTTAGCCAATTCTTTCTCTGGATCTTCTTCAGGTAAGCTAGATGCCATTATTTTGACTAATGCTGTTGCTTCATCGAATAATTGCGGCATATTGCTTCCAATTTCATCAGCCTTTCTTCTAATCTCTTCTTTTGGCAATGTTAAAGCATAATATTCTAATAAATGTACTATGTCTATAGCCGTTGTTATGCTTGGTGCACTTGGATTTAAGTTTCTGAAAGTCAGCGTATCTGCTATTGCTTCTTTTAGATTTTTTACACCCCGTCTTGGTTCAAGAAGGATGTGTTTTTCCCTTTCTTTATCATCTTGGCGTATTATGTTTTTGCTTTTTAGTTTTTCCAAATCGCTTCTAGTTCCAATCGAGAGTATTATTACTGTGGTTCTATCTAAGCTTCTCCTTATCTGTCTAGCCCTTCTACCAACAAGAACTTTAGTTAGCAAATAAAACATTGATTCTGAGGTTAATTTTGTCCCACTTGCATCATATGATCTTGCTATGGCTTCAGTTGTAGCTGGATAGATATATTTCTCGACGAGATCTTTTATTGGACTTTTATTAGTAGTTTTAAACCCTATTAAACGTTCGTATTGTGTGAAATGCGAAAGTACTTTACCTAATACCGCAACAAACAGGTTTACTCCTTCAAATCCTTCTTTACGATATTCATACGCATCCCTTGAGCAAGCTTCTACGGCCTTAGCATAAACCTCATCTATTAGAGCTTCTCCTGAAACACCTTTTCTCCAAACAGCTACTATGGACATATCAAGCCTTGCTTTACCCCTAGCTACAACACTCTCAGTAGACTCGGTAGTCATTGCATGTGCAGCCGTAATTCGCATTTTAGCATTAAGCCAGCCAGCTTCAAGAAGAGCCTCCCAAGCATCTGGGCTTGTATGAGCATAATATGTGATGATTAAGCCCTCATCTTTAAGTCTAGAAGCCATTGTTTTAAATGATTCTGAAAGAAGATATTTGAAGTAATCTAACGCATCTGTCTTAATACCAAAATATTTGACTCTTCCCTCATTTTCACTAATTTCCCTTGAAGCAAAAGCTTTCCATTGAGTTTCTATTTCATTACCAAATTCATCAAAGAATGCATCTTTATGAAACCTTGGAACAAGCTTTGAAATACCGTAAAACTCCCTAACATCGCTTAAAGCTCTCTTTAACCAAACATAGTAGAAGTCGCTAAGCTCAGCATATGCAACATCATCTCTATAAGGAGGATCAGTAACAATTAGATCAAACTTGTCTTCGTTAAGCTTATTAAGACTAGTGGCATCCTCAAGCAAAACCCTAACTCTACTAGAATTACCAGAAACAGCAGAAACAAGATATGACAAGCCTTCTGATATAGAAGCCGCAGACCTGATAAACGATCCTATCATATTAACAGTACTTCTTTCTTCAATCCAGTTCCAAGTCATTGCAATACCTCTAAAGGCAAAACTTTCACGGATAATTTTCTGTGTAGGCTCTACTGATGTAACTATCGAATTATAATTGGCATGCTTGATTAGTGCTATTGCTATGTATGTTGTTATTGCTTCTGCATATTTAAACGCTTCCTCTTTGCTCCACCCCTCTCTTACCTTCTCCTTCTCGACCATCTTACCAGTCTCTCTGATCAGCTTGACCAGCTTCACTAGAGTTAGGAGTTGACGTGGGTTAAAGAGTTTGAACCACTTATTAAATCCCCATATGTGCGTTCTTGCGAATTCTTGGTCGTAAAATGGTAATTGTTCTGTTGGTATATCTGGGTCACCCCATATTTGTTTAAGCTTCTCAACAGCTTTCCATAACTTCTCATTATCTATACTCGTTGCTGGTTCGAATTCTAACTCTCCATTATTAATTTTCACTTTTACTAATAATTTTGGCTTAGCTCTGCTTTTCCATAGATTTTCTAGCGTTATTTCTCCTCTTAGGTATCTTTCAAGGTTATCATTGTATTCTTTTAAGACTTCTCTAACATACCACTCTTTGTCCTTGCCGCTATTATTAATTGTAGTATTACAGAACAAGCATATTGCGGTTTCTCTTTTAGCATCTATGTTTGCTTTGGGAACATTATATACTTTTCCAGAGATTTCAACAATCCCTTGCTTAGAATTGACTTTAGCCTCAATTTCTTTCTTATTAAGCTCTTTATTTAAATCTAAAACTCTTATGCCAACAAAGTTTGAAGATTCAGACGGTTTAAATGGTTCCATCCAAGCAAGTCTGCTAAAGATTCGGCTCTTCGCCCCCTCTTCTTCACTTTCTTCCTCTTCATTTTCATTTGACTTCTTAGATACTCTAGCTAACCACCAGTTACCTACCAAGGGCGTATAATGATCGCCATGAGGACATTTAATCTCCCAAGAGCCAACATAGACTGCAACATCTTCATCGTAAAGCTCTTTTATATCTGGATCCTCGCGAAGTTTATCAATAATCCACTTACCCCATTTTTCAACATCCTTAATTAATTGTTCACCAAATTGTTTTGGATATTCAAGAATTGCTTTAAGGAAAATATAAGCTGTTGGAAGCAATTCGACAGCCACAACTTCACCTAAGTTAAGTCTCATAGCTTCAAGAGGTATGCTACCAAAACCTGCAAAAGGGTCAAGAAGTTTAACCTTAGAAAAATATTCTTTTAAACTATTAAAAATATCTAATTTAGGGTTTTCTTTATGAGGGGTTTTATCTCCAGAAAGTCTCACAAGATGTCTAAATTCAAGAGTATTAAAGCTCTCTGGTAGAAGGGCACCTGCTATAACGGATCTAGCACCAATCAGAGGTTTCCTAGTCCACCAAAAGACCATTTCCCAAAAGTCAGGCCTTCCTCCGCCTCGCTTTTCACTAGCTGAATATTTATTAATATCCTCAAGAGGGAATTTGAAAGATTCAATAAACCTGTTCGTCATCTCTCCCATCGTAGAAAAATATCTTTAATTATTTTATTAAAGAATAAGGAGTCTTTAGTTTCTCTTAGTTGTATAGAATAAATGGTAGTAAAGCAACAACTAGCTCTTTGAATTGGCAAATCTAACACTTTTCCCCTTCTAGCTTCTACATGCGAATTTGTTATCTTTGTAAGTAAAATAGTTTCAACGCTATAAAGTCTATCCATGTTATTATAACGCGCTATATCTTTAAAAATCTTCAGAATCATGTTTCAAAAACACACAACTATTGATTATAATTATCTTCATGACATTAATATGACAAAAAATTAACAATTAAATTTTAATAAATTATTTATGAAATTCTTTTTCTAATAGTCTTTTCTTAAGAATGTTTTTGCACTTCAGATTATATTTGTTCTTTCGAATTATCATTCTCTTATGCTATTTAAGTATTTAATATAAAATTTAATAGGAATCAATGATTATAACCATTGCTAATTTTATTAGTATCACCTCCAACTTTTAGGCTTATAGAAAATGTTATGGAATTTATATAAGATAATAATAATAGTAATAGTAGTAGCATGAGCATATACAATTACGAAACGTCACTGAGGCTTAAAACTAGATGGGATATTCTAGACTTTATTCTTGAAGAACTTAGTTTACACGGCCAAAACATTTGTAATAAGCCACCTCCTACTGAAAATGAATTCTATACTATTCACATAGACCTCATATGTGAACATGATATCACAAGATTCAAGCAGACAATTGCCCAGCTAACAAAGCCCTTTTATCCCTACATTATATTTACCTATTATATCCTTTTCCACGGCCAAAACTTAAAAACAGCTTACGAACTTTATCAAATGATTTTAGAAAGTTACCACCGTAATTCAAGAGAATTCAACGAAGATGAGTTATCGGCCTTTGAGATGTTGAGAGAAGTTATTGGAACATTTAAAGCTTTAAGTGAACAAAGAAAAGAACAAGAGAAGAATAATCTACCGTCTCACATGACGGTTCTTGCAACAAAGTTGAAATATATTAAATGCCCTGAATATGGTTGGAGCTGTCTATTTAAAAATTTACTTTTAAGCTGGATAGACATTCATAATGAAGAAATACTTGAAAATCTTGAAAAAGCAGAAAAAGTCGGTGAAGAATCATTCAACATTTTAGATAAAGAAATAATTGAACATTACAGCATATTAGATAGAGATTGGGAAAGTCCGCTATATAAATTTTTTTCCTACATCTCGGCTAAGATATTAAAGAAAATGGAAAAAACAATTCAACGAATATATGACCTGAAAAAGAAAAGAGAATCGTACGAAAAGAAATTAAATAAATTAAAAATAGAGAAAATAATGGAGAAAGTCGAAAAGTATATATATGTGTATATCATTATCAGTATTCTAACTCTTAATTTTTATTTTAAACATAAAATTAAAATGATTGATGAAGAAATTAAAAATTTAAGATTTGAAGATTTAGAAAAAATCATTTGGGGTTAAATAAACCACATAACGTTTTTTATTTTAGTTAACTTATTTAAATCTGTACCATGTTCTTCTAACCTTAAAGTAAGCCATGCTATCTCTCTTGAATACCTTATAGTCACAGGATCCTTAGATAAAGGATTATTCATTGAAGCATAGTTTAATCTGCACATTGCAAAAACTGAAGCAAGAAGATCTCTATCTTCAAGGAATGGTTTACTTTGACCTTGGATTTCCATTTCTTTATGTCGTGCAATAATCTTAGATGTAGGTAAGCCTCTTCTAATATTCGACATCAAATCGCCTCCTAAACTTTCGAAATAACCTGTTGTAACTATTGAATAAACGTCACGCTTAAGTCTAAAAACAATCCCTGTGGGCGGATACCATGTATTTTTTCCACTTTTTTTATCTTTATGCGGGCTATCTTCAAAACCAACTATAATGTCGCTATCTTTAATCTTAAGTACATTTACAGCAATAAACTTGTTTATGTATTTTGCTGTCGTCATAGCATTTCTAATAGTGTTTTCTTCCTTGCTACTAATTTCCTTCCCTGAATAGTGTATTATCAAAATTTGATTCTTTACATTCGTCCTCTGCAAAATCATTTCAATACTTCTTTCAATTAATTTGGCTATATTCTCTGTTATGTTATCAATTTTGTCCATGGATAATGCAACAGAATCCATGAAGTTCCAAACCCCGTTATGGTCAAATACTGTGATAAATCCAACTCCACGTTTCTCCTGTAATGGATGGTACGATAAACCAAAACTTAAAATATTTATCGCTGTATTGGTAAGACTTTCTGTTGATATAAATCTCCTGGCAAGCGCATAAGGTATCCCGCCCATTTTAACAAATATTTGCACAGTAAGCGGTAAAAGAGACCATTTGTATTTATTCGAATCTTCTAACAAATCTCTTGTCACAATTTGAGTTGGAATATCCTTTGCTAGAAAGACCGCTTTAGTTCTGTAATAAATACTATCATATTGACTTTTCGCTACTTTAGGTAAAATGATTATAGGAAGTGCAACACTGCTAGATCCGTATTGATTAAAAGTATCAAATATAATATCAGGATCATATTTTTTAAACGGTAAGGCCTCAATATTTACATTTGTTCCCAAAACCTGGTTAAAACCTGGAAATATCTTTTTATTTTCAAGTCCTTCTTTAAGATCTTTTATAAATTGTTTAATACGCTCTTCGATTTTAGATTCTTCTTTATTATATAGTATTAATAGTAATTTGTATTGATCAACACCTACAGTTGCATTCTTGTATAAAGGGGTTTTTGATAATGGTCCCAACTTAACTATTCCATATGCATCAGTAGAAATACCATCCTTAAAATTAAACTTAAAATCTACTATATTAAAACGCTCGAAAAACCTCATGATTCTAACTTAAGAAAATTATCTATGCTAAAATAAACACCGCTTAAATATATTTTCTCACCAATAATAGATCTAAGAATTTCAAGGTCATTTTTGAGTGTCTTGAAATATTTCTCTGGATTTCTATCATTAAGTTCTTTATGCTTATCAAAATCTTTACATAAGTATTTTTCGATAAACTCTCGTGAAGTACGATATGTAGGATTTATTCTTAAAATTAATTTCTCCTGGCTCTGCTGATTGTTCCGCAAATAATTCAAGTCTATCTTTTCAATATGAGTATCATATTTAAGTTCTAATGAATTTTTGTCGATGGACTCAATTTCACAGAGTTTTGTATACTCGCCTTTTTTAATATAATTAACTCGAACCTTTTTTATAAACTCTAATGGTAAACCTTTGCTATTCATATAATCAATTATTTTTAACAGATCCAGATTACTTTCCCTGCTATAGTAGCTATGAAGTATCAAGTATATTCTCATATCATCATCTATTGCTTGTTGGAACCTTAATGCCATATGTTTTAAAACTTTAAAGAATTGTGAACAACCATTTTCTTGAGCGTCGTAACATAGTTTTGGATAAGATTCACAAAAGAGAAAAAGGGGCTCTTTTTCTTTTTCATTTCTAATCGAACTTATTGTTTGATAATATTCACTTAGTCTTGTTACGTTTAAACATATTGCTATTTCTTCACCAGGTTTTTCTTTTTTACATAGAAGTTCCTTTGGTATGATTCTACGAAGTGTATTATTTAGCAATCGGGGGATAACATAAGAAGTTGAAGACAATTCCTTGCTTTCTATTTTAATTTTGGAACTTTCAAGATTATTGATGAGAGCGTCCCAAATATTATTTTCTGGCTTTCTTTCATTAACGTATTTTATAATAGCTTCTTTAATCTCTTCTCGAATATTGTTTACATCACTATACTTTATTTCTCTAAAGCACGCTATATACGTACCAGCCTCCAAGGTTTCTAATTCCTCTTTATATTCAAACGTTAAAGCTGATGCTACTAGGTTATTTGAATACTCATTAATTATCTTTGCTAAGAGAGGAGGATTTACATCAGATTTAGGGATTCTATAAATCATAATATCTTCAGAATTAGGTACTACCCTGATGAGATTAGTTATATACAATTAAACACCACCACGTTTATTCTTAATCTATCGCTAATTTATATACTTTATTAGGTTCAGTAGTCAGTATATTTCTAACAAACTATAAGGAAGTTAGTATTTATCTTAATTTTATTTTTCATACTCTTTTAAATTTTAAAAAATTAAATTTTCGCCAACTATGCCTTCACAAATCCTTTACCTTTTTCGAATTTCAAGGTAAAGCGGTGTTTTCCATCTCTATAATATTCCCAAAATCGCGTATTGCATTTCGGACAAACATAAGCATTAACACTAAATTGACCATACTTCCAGCTTTTACTTTGCTTAGGTACGTTTGTTTTACAGTTAGGGCATTCTGCCATATTTTATATTACATAATAAAACGTTTCAAAGATTTAAAGCAATAAAAGCATCATTAAGCATAATAAAAGAGTTACCTAACATTAAATGATTAGTGGTTATCATCGAAAAATTTACTTTACATTTTATCCTCTACATATCTTTTTTCCCATTCTTTTATGAGAACTAGCGCAAATTGGTTAAACTCGCTTAATATCTCTATTAACTCATCAACTTCATCTTTTCTTTCTTCTAGAGGAGGAAAGTATAGAACTGGTGGCGGAGGCCTTTTTTTTATTGAAGTAACAGTCATTAAATTAGTTAAATAAGTCGATGCATGAGTCCACTTAACTGAAAGCTTGCTGTAAAATCTCTTTAATTCACGTAAAGTATTTTCTTCCAATAGTTTTTCAAGGAACTCTATTAAGCTAACAGATTCTTTATTACTAGATTCCATTTCACTC
>Ga0081474_116984_pt1 | contig 11578 bp, 12 predicted proteins | sample OneHunmetagenome_2_FD_70978 | JGI IMG/M metagenome (GOLD analysis project Ga0081474, IMG submission 70978) | Ferrous microbial mat communities from One Hundred Spring Plain, Yellowstone National Park, USA v2 (version 2) | ecosystem: Environmental > Aquatic > Non-marine Saline and Alkaline >... | reverse complement strand
GGCCGCTGAGATTCTTGAGATAAATATCCTTATCCAGAGAGATATTTTAAAGAACAGTAAGTGGAGTAAGTCCGTTCCTGCATTAAAAGGGTCCTCATATGAAGTTTTACAAATATTCAACAGGAGATTTTGTTATGAGACACAAAATTATTGACAAGTCTCTTGACAAGTATGCTATGGTCAGGTACTTATCTTTCCTTTCATGGTACCTACCCCACTTACCTCCTTCTAAAATTTTTAAGGAATATTTTAACAAGGTAAGTGTTTACAGTCTATCTGAACTTATACAAAGATTTTACAAAATAGTTTTTTTGGCTTGACTACCGCCTTGATTGAAGATAAATTAATAGAGTTAGAATATTTGGAAAGGAGAGTTTTTATGATTTTAGAAGCAATAGATGTAAAAGAGCTTTTACAGGAAAAGGCTGGTTATATACTATCGTTTTTGATGGGAAACGGCGGGGAATACGGAGAGATTTTCTTTGAAGACTCTTCAAACACACGTATTGTTTTTGAAAACAACAAAGTGGACAAGATAGAACATGGGTCTGATGTGGGTGTAGGTCTTAGGCTTATAAAGAATCACAAGGTATATTACGGATACTCTACGGAGTTTGATATAAACTCTTTGGTGGAGCTTGCCAAAACCATAGCAAACACGTCTTCTCAAGGTCCTATAAAGGTTGGAAAGGCCTACGCTAAAGCTTATATGCCTATAGGGATAGATCCAGAACAAATAGAGCTTTCAAAGAAAATAGAGATTTTAAATAGAGCTAATGATGCTGCTAGGTCTTTTGGAGAATATGTAAAACAAGTGAGTGCAGTCTTGATGGACAAAAAAAGACAAATAATGATAATAAACTCTTTAGGAGAGCATGTAGAAGACATCCAGACAAGAACAGTCTTCTACACGGAAGTTGTGTCTTACAAAGATGGCATCCTTCAAAGAGGATACGAATCTATGGGGGGTAATGTAGGTTTTGAGCTTTTTGAAAGAAAATCTCCTGAGGAAATAGCAAGTATAGCTGCAAGAAGGGCTATCATGCTTTTGGATGCAAAACCAGCACCAGCGGGTAGTTTTACCATAGTGATGTCTTCAGAAGCAGGCGGGACGATGGTACACGAGGCTGTGGGTCATGGGCTTGAGGCAGATTTGGTACAGCAAGGCCAATCTGTTTATAAGGATAAGATAGGTCAAAAAGTGGCTTCTTCGTTGGTGAGTGTCATTGATGATGCTACGATTCCAGGCATGAACGGCTCTTTTAACTTTGACGATGAAGGGGTTGAGGCTCAAAGGAAAGTTCTTATAGAAGATGGTTATCTGGTGGGCTATATGTACGATAGACTAAGGGCTATGAAAGACGGTGTAAAATCCACTGGCAACGGTAGGCGTCAAAGCTATGCCCATCCTCCGGTGGTGCGTATGACAAATACCTTTATTAAAAGCGGTAAAACAAATCCAGAAGATATAATAAAAGATACTAAAAAGGGTATTTTGGTAAAGAAAATGGGCGGTGGACAAGTAAACACCATCACTGGTGATTTTGTATTTGATGTAATGGAAGGCTATATTATAGAAAATGGACAAATTACATATCCTATAAGAGGAGCAACACTCATAGGAAACGGTCCTAAGGCTTTGGAAGATATAGATGCCGTAGGTTACGACGAGGGTTTTGCCATAGGCACCTGCGGTAAAGATGGTCAAGGGGTACCAGTTTCAGATGCCCAGCCCACTGTGAGGATAAAGTCTATGACTCTTGGTGGATGCGAGGTTTGCAGTGGATAAAATAATAGATATAAAAAAACAAGAGCTAAACCTAAAACTATCCGAGCTAAACAGAATAAAAGATGAAATAAACACCTTAGAAACCGAGAAAAAAGATATAGAGAAAGCTATGAACCTTTTAAATAAAGATGTTTCTTCTTACGATGAGTATATATCAAACTTAGTAGCTTATCAAAAGCTTTATATTAGGTTAAAAGCTATAGAAAAAACGCTTAATGAGTTAAGACTGTTAGAGGAGGCTTTGGCTGAGGAGGCAAAGGATATTGTTAGAGATATTAAAGCTATGGAGATCATAAAACACAATAGACAGGTTGAGCATATAAAGAGAGAACTATACCAAGAGGAGATGAACGCTAGTTTTTTCTACAACCTAAAACATTTTTACATAGTTTTGATAGCTTTGTTTTTGGCTTTTAGTATGAAAAGCTTTGGAGCACCGGCTTTGTATCAAAACGCCAAAACTCAAGTGGAACAAAATATTAACTCCGATGAACAAAACCTAAACCTTCTTTTAGACCAAAAACTTCAGAAGTTAGAAAAAGAAAAGAAAGAACTTCAAGCCCTTATAAAACAACAACAAGAGCTTCAAAAGCTTCAAAAGAAAAAGCAAGAAGAGGCTAAAAAGAAAAAACAACAAGAAGAACAAGAAATACAAAAGTATGTAAAAGTAGTAGCTGCTTCTGATAGTGACCAAGCGGGAGCTATGCTAAACGATGTAGACCCTGAAATAGCGGCTAAGATTCTTGTAATGCTACCTTCTAGAAAAGCTGGAGATATACTTTCAGCGATGGATCCTAAAAAAGCTGCCCTTGTTACTGATTATATTATGACACACAAAAAAGAACTAAACACCATGAAAAAAGAGATTATGAACGCCAACAATCAAGCTCAAAATCAGAATGCATCTTCTCCTTCTTCCAATCAATCTCCAAACCAAAACCAACCCCAAAATTCTCCACCACCTCCACCGGGATAAGATATGAAAACGTTAGATAAAGCCAACGAAAAACTCATAGAAGATATTTTAAACAAATATAAAGAGCATGAGGATGTTATAAGCAAAGCTATAGATTTTATATATCAAAAGCATGAAAACCAAACAAGAAAATCTGGAGAACCCTATGTGAACCATCCTATAGCTGTAGCTAGTATATTAGCTTCCATAGGGATGGATTATTATAGTATTGTAGCTGGGCTTTTACACGATGTAGTAGAAGATACCGATACCACCGTTGAGGAGATAAAAAGAGAGTTTGGCCCTCAGATCGCAAGCCTAGTGGATGGCCTTACTAAGATAGACAAGTATAAGTTTTCTTCAAAAGAACATGCAAAGGCTGAAAACTATAGGAAAATGCTTTTTGCTATGTCAAAGGATGTAAGGGTCATAGTCATAAAGTTAGCGGATAGACTACACAATATGAGAACCCTTGATTACATGCCAAGGCACAAACAACTTGAAATAGCCAATGAGACCATAGACATATACGCTCCGATAGCCCATAGGCTTGGCATATGGAGCATAAAGAAAGAGCTAGAAGACCTTTATTTAAAATACACGCATCCTGAAGAGTATGAAAAGATAAAAGATTTTGTCCAAAAAATAAGTGCGGAATCAGAGGTTTATCTAAAAAAATACTTCATACCTAAATTGGTAGAAGCCATAAACGATTTTTTCAAAGATAAAAAACCAAACTACACCATACAATATAGACAAAAGCATATATACAGCATATATCAGAAGCTAAAACGAAAAAATCTAAGCTTGGAGGATTTACAGGATATTCTTGGTATAAGGGTAATAGTAGAGGATGTGGCAGAGTGTTATACTGTTTTGGGCATAGTTCATAGCATTTTTAGGCCTATACCAGGAAGCTTTGATGATTACATATCACTTCCAAAACCAAATATGTACCAATCTCTTCATACTGCCGTGGAAGGTCCAAAAAAAAGAGTTGTGGAGGTACAGATAAGGACTTACGAAATGCACGAAAGAGCTGAAAAGGGTATAGCAGCTCACTGGGCTTACAAAGAAAATTCCTATACAAAAGACAACTCCATATTTGCATGGTTAAGAGAGGTGTTAAACAGCATAAAAACCAAAAACGCCAATGAGCTCATAGAAGCTGTTAAAGATGAGCTTTTTGAAGATGAGGTATTTGTATTTACTCCAAAAGATGACGTTGTAGTGCTTCCAAAAGGTGCAACGGTGCTTGATTTTGCATACTACATACATACAGATATAGGAAACCACTGTCAAAGAGCTATAGTAAACAACAAGATAGTGCCTCTTTCTTATGTGCTTCAAAGCGGTGATAGGGTAGAGATTATAACAAACCCCTCTCAAAGCCCAAAAATAGAATGGCTTAAGATTGTAACCACAAAAAAAGCAAAAACTCGTATTAGGCTTTTCTTAAAAGCAAAAGAAAAAGAAATGGCTATAGAAGAAGGTCACAAAACCCTTTTAAAGCTTTCAGAGAAACTAAGTGTAAGCTTCGAAGATATGATAAAAAAACTCAGCTTGCATTTTGATATAAACGAGCAAGATCTTTTTGCAAATGTGGGTTTTGGTAAAATCCCAATAAACAGGATAATAAAGCTATTTTCCAAAGAAAAAGAGCAAAAACATATAAAAGATGAGGGCAAAGAGGGGTCTTTGAAGCTTGAGAGTGTATCAAACGTGCTTTTTGGTGTAGCGAAATGCTGTATGCCAATTCCAGGAGATCCGGTGATGGGGGTTATATCAAAAAACGCCGGTATTGTTATACATCATGAGAAATGTCCAAACCTTCAATACGCCATTAGAAACATCCCTCAAAAGGTGGTAAAAATAGACTGGAAAAATCAAGATAAACTATACACCACAAGGGTAAGAGTAATAGCTTCAGATAGACCAGGCATACTTTCAGAAGTGTCTTCTGCTTTTACAAAATCAAACATAAACATAGTAGAAGCTTTCACAAAAACCAACAACCTAAACATAGCAAACATGGATTTTAAAGTGCAATTAAGAAACACAAAAGACTTAAAGAGAGCTTTTGACGAGATAAAATCTATAAAAGGTGTAGAATCTGTAAAAAGGGTGTTTGGATGAACTCTTTAGAAGTTTCTAAAAGCTTAGGTTTGATACACGAGGGAAAACCTTTTTTGATAAAAGATGTATTTTTTGATTCAAGGGAGCCTGTAAAAGATGCTTTGTTTGTAGCTATAAAAGGAGAAAAAACCGATGGACATCTTTATATAAAAAACCTCCTTAATGAAAATATAGCAGGGTTTTTGGTAAGAGAAAATTTTGACTGTAAAGAGATACTAGCAAAAGGTAAGTCTTGTCTAAAAGCCAAAGATACGATAAAGGCTTTGCAGGATATAGCCTCTTTGAAAAGGAATAGTCTTAAAGCAAATGTTGTAGCAATAGCTGGTTCTGCTGGTAAAACCACTACAAAAGAGCTTATAGCTCATGTATTACCTGGCAAAGTGCATAAAACTTACAAAAATTTTAACTCTCAAATAGGGCTTCCAAAGGTAGTTATAACAGCTGATAATGATATAGATTATCTTGTGTTGGAGATGGGAGCTACCGCTTTGGAAGATGTAAAAAAGCTTACAAACATTGCAAAACAACATGTTGGGGTTATATCTTCTATAGGAGAAGAGCACCTTGAGAGTTTTGGCTCTATTGAAAACGTGGTAAAAGGAAACTTTGAAGTGTTTGACTCTCCGAATCTTTTGTCTGGGGTCTATCCTAGGGCGTTTCATAGCTTTTATAAAAAAGAATATGGACTTAGTTTTTGTAGATTTAGAGATGATGCTGACATAAGAGTAAAAAATGTCTATATAGACGAAGAAGGTACACATTTTGAGATAATGGGAATCGGGCTTACTATACCAGTGCTTAGCATGGGTATAGCAGAGAGTGCGGCAGCGGCGGTTGGTGTTCTTGCATCTTTTGGTATAGATTGGAAGGAGCTAAAAGACAGGTTTGAGAGTTTTAAAGGTGTGCAAGGAAGGATGCAGCTTATAAAAAAAGGACCTTTTAGAATAATAGACGATACTTACAACGCAAATCCTGTTTCTGTAAAAAATGCCATTCTTACTATAGATAGTTTTAAAGATTTTAATAAGATAATAGTTTTGGGAGATATGCTTGAGATGGGAGAGTATTCAAAGGCTCTTCACGAGAAGGTAGGGGCTATGCTGAAGTCTTCTCATATTAACAATGTGTATCTTTATGGAAGCGATATGAAATACGCTTACGATGTTTTAAAACTTTCCAACAAAGAAGTTTTTTACTTTGATAATCAAGAGGAGTTGTCTTTTCATCTTGTTAAAAGCCTAAAACAAAAAACCGATACCAATACAATGATTTTGGTAAAAGGCTCTAGAGGCATGAAGATGGAAAACGTTGTGGATAGGCTTGTAAATGGTTTATAATATATATTGCTTTTTATAAGTATTATATTATATATAGATATTTGGAGGTTTATATGGAAGATTTAGGAAAAGACGAAGTGGTGGTAGGAAGGTATATAGTAAAAACACAAAAGTACTACTATTCAAAAGATCACGTATGGGTTTTGGTAAAAGGAAGCGTAGCTAAAATAGGTCTGACAGATTACGCGCAATTTCAAGTGGATACAGTAGAAGAGATAAAGCTTCCAAGCGTAGGAGACTACTTTGAACCACAAGATGTAATTTGCAGGATAGAAGGTCTTAAAGGAATGTTTGAGGTGTTGTCCCCTATTACTGGCACTGTAGAAAACACAAACTCTTACTTAGAAGACAACCCTAGTATAATAAACGAAGATCCCTATGAAGAAGGTTGGATTGTGGAGATTAGAATGTCAGATCCCCTTGAAGTAGAAGACCTTATGTCTTCAGAGGAGTATATAGAATATTTGGAAGAGCTAATAAGAGAAGAATCTGGTTCAGTAGGTATAATACACTCACCAGATATATTAGAAGAAGAGCCCTTAGAAGAAATACCAGAAGATGAGCTTGGTTATGAGGAAGAGCATTGATTTACTTTATCTTAAATAAATCTTCGTTGTTTTTTTCATTGTAAAAGCTCAATACCTTTATGTATAAAACGCCTTTTTGCGGCATATAGACGTAAAAAGATCCTGGAGTTAGATTTACTGTTAATTTTAGAATTACGTAGGATATATCTTTTACAATTTTTGATTTTGGTATAAAGAGTATCTCATAATAGCCATTCTGATAAGAGGTAAGTATAGGTCTAAATAAGCTAGTTATATCTTTGTTTAATATGCTTATACCTTTTATCTCTTCGCTTTTACCTTTTATATCGTAAGTGTAGTTTGAGCTTTTGTTGTAGAGTATGGTGCTTTTACCGTTGTAAAGTATAACAAACTTGTTGGGTTTTTCATATGTAAGTTTTATTTTAAAAGGTGGTTTGTTTTCAATATACGCTTCACCATAAGATACAATAGGCTTAGTGTAGCCTATTGGGTAAAACTTTTGTTGAAAGCTTATTTTTATAAGCTCCATATGTTTTATATTATTTAAAAACTTATCTACTACCTCGCCAAAAGTCAAAGACACTGTAAAAATAACAGCTAATATATATTTATATTTAAAGCGCATGAAACCTCCTTAAAAATCCTGACAATATTTCAAACCAAGAGTACAGCTCTTCAAACCTTACACTTTCTATGTTGTCATATTTTGTATTTGATACAATACAAGGATAAGAACCAAGCATGAGCGTTTTTACATCTTTATTTTTAAAAGGAGCGTGCAAAAAAGACATTGTTTTTGTCTTTAGGAAAAATATGTTTTGATTTATGCTTTTTGCGTATTTATAAAATTTTTCGCTCATATAAAGAGAATTATCCCCGTGGGCGTCTTCATAAAAACAACTTTTGTTTGTCCAACCCATATTAAAAACAGATATTGCATAATAAACGTGTTTTAGATTTTTGCTAATATGCTTTTGCACACTATCAAAGTTGTAGTTATCTTCTTCTGTAAAAAAGAACCTGAATCTAAAATCGCTGTTGTAATGTTTACAAAAGGATTGCGCGATACCAAGCGTCAAAGCTATTGATGAAGCGCTGTATATAGATCCGTAACTGTCATCTTTTGAGCTTATTGAGGTAATGACATATACAATAGGACCTCTTCCTATATCAAAAGATATATTTTCTATCTCTGTCTCTTCTTCTTTTATGGGTTCTAAGGTTATGTATTTTAACTCTTCTATATATTCTAAGTCTTTGTAGCCAATAGAAAACACCGGCATGTTAAAGTTGAAAACTCTCTGGTAAAAGTTTGTGTCTATGGTTGTTAGGCTAAATATAATGGCTTTTGGTTTTATGTCGTTTATTTTGTCTTTATAAAGTTCTATATCTACTATATCTTTGATTAGCAAAATTGGAATATAATCTTGAAGGGTGTTTATATATTTTAACTTTTCTATTTCAACAATAAGAATTTTACCCTCTACATGTTCTTTGAATTCGTTTAATATATTTAGTTTTACTAGTTTTTTAGCTTTTAGAAAAAAATGTGTAGGTGTGGTTTTAGATCTATGCTCTTCTATGCTTAATGGTAGATTGTTTTTTATGGCAAACTCTTTTACAAGATCTTTCGTATGGGTTGATCCTAAGGAATTTACAGGTCTTGGGTATTTTGATACCTCTTGGCAAACCTCCTTTAAAAATTTATGTGTCATATACTGGGGTAAGCCAGTGCCTATATCTTTCTATATTTCCTCTTACCGCATCAAAGTATAGTTTTTGAAGCTTTTGAGTTATGGGACCTATGCATCCATCTCCTATCGGTCTGTTGTCTATAGCTATTACTGGAGTTATCTCTGCCGCTGTGCCCGTTAGAAACACTTCATCAGCCATATAAAGCTCGCTTCTGGCTATAGATCTTTCTTCTACCTCTAAAAAAAGTTCATTTTTTACAAGCTTTATGACGGCTCTTCTTGTGATACCCTCTAATATGCCTTCGCTAAAAGATGGTGTGATAAGCTTTTTGCCTCTTATTATAAATATATTTTCACCAGAGCCTTCAGCTATATTTCCTTGTTCGTTTAAAAGTATAGCCTCATCATATCCAGACATCAAAGCTTCTGTTTTGGCTAAAGCGCTATTTACATAAGCCCCAGCTACTTTCCAACGGGAAGGTATAGAGTTGTCTGAGTTTCTCTTCCAAGAAGATACTTTTGCATGAATACCTTTTGAAGTGTCTAAGTATCTACCGAATTTATACGTATATATAGCTATTTCTGGCGTAAAATCTTTTAGTTTTGGTGTTAGAGCCAAATCTTTAAAATATACAAACGGTCTTATGTAAGTATCTTCCCTTATTTCGCTTTTTCTCAAAATTTCTTTTGTAATCTCTGTTAATTCTTCCGGGGTTTTGTTTATATTCATAAACATGGCTTTTGCATTTTTCAAAAGCCTAAGATAATGTTCGTTGGAAAAAAGTATGTAAAGCTGTTTGTGTTCTTCGTTGTAATATGTTCTTATGCCTTCAAAAACAATTGTACCGTAGTGTATAGAGTTGGTTTTGATGTTTATGTTGGCTTGTTCTACTGGTATTATTTTTCCTTCAAAATAAGCGTATTCCATTTAACCACCTCTTAAAAAATAAAATAAAGATGCCGAAGGTGGGACTTGAACCCACATGCCCTTGCGGGCGGGGGATTTTGAGTCCCCTGTGTCTGCCAATTCCACCACTTCGGCTAATTATTATAATATCATATAAAAGGCTTTTAAGTCAATGACCTATTAAAGTTATATATACATTAAATCTTCAAAATTCTTTAGGACAAAATCTGGCTTTGTTTCTTTCAATTTTACATAGCCCCAGCTTGCCAATGCGCTTTTGCAATTTGATTTTTTTGCACTCTCTATATCTACATATGTATCTCCTATTACTATTGACTTTTCTGGAGCGATGTTTAATTTATATAAAGTTTTTATTATGGGTATAGGAGAAGGTTTTCTTTCATTGTAGGTTTCTGGACCTACTATACATTCAAAATAATGTTTTATGTTTAGGGCTTTTAATATTATATTGCTAAGTTCTAAAGGTTTATTTGATACTATGACCATTTTCTTATTTTTTGATTTTAAAAGCTTTAAAACCTCTAATGCACCATCAAACAATTTGGTATGTTTTACAGGTTCTTGGGCGTAGTAGGATTTAAATATTTCTACAGCTTTTTCCAAGTAAGATTCGCTTGGTAAGATTCCTTTAAAAAGTTCCCTCGCCCCTGAGCCTATGTGTTTTCTTATTTCTTCTTTTGATTTTTCCTCAACTCCTAAATCTTTTAGTGTTTTGTTGGCAGCGTTTGCTATGTCTTCCAAAGAATCTATCAAAGTACCGTCCAAATCAAATATGTATACTTCAAAGCGCATTAAAGCTCCTCCTTGTACCAAAAAGATATCGCCGTATCTCCGTAAACTCTTTTGTCTTTCGAGCCAAAATCAAGTTTTGAACTGTGCTCTAGTATAAAAAGCCCACCTTCTGACAAAACATTTTTTACCAAAAAAAGAAGCTTATCGTAATCTTGAAATTTGTAAGGAGGATCTGCAAATACAATATCAAAATGCTCTTTTGAGCTTTTTAAAAACGATAAAACGTCTCTTTTAACAAACCTTACATCTTTGGTTTTTAAGTTTTTATTAGATATATCTACCGCTGTTGGTATGGCACCTCGCTTTTTTGCTTCCAAAGATATTGTAGCGCTTCCAGCGAAAAGCTCTAAAAATATGAGCCCCTCTATATCTCCAATTATGTTGAATAAAGCTAATTTCACCATTGAAGACGTGGGCCTATAAGACATTTAATTATTATATCATTTTATGATCTAAAGATTTTGCTTTTAGGATAATTTATAATATTTACATGGGAGACTTGTTAAAAATTGTAAATGACTCTTTTATAAACAGCATAGAGACCAAAAGGGCATTTTTGGAGATGTATAAAGATAGGATAGTAGAAGTAGGGCTTATCATGGCTCAGGCTCTTTTGGATGGTAATAAAATTTTGTTTTTTGGAAATGGAGGCTCAGCAGCAGACTCACAGCATTTAGCCGCAGAGATTGTGGGGCGCTATAAAAAAGAAAGAAAAGGCCTTCCTTCTATAGCCCTTACTACAGATACTTCTATACTTACAGCCGTTGGTAACGATTATGGATTTGATGTAATCTTTGAGCGTCAAATAGAAGCCCTTTGTATGCCGGGGGATGTAGCTGTTGGTATATCTACATCTGGGAACTCTCCAAACGTGATAAAAGGTCTTATGAAAGCCCAAGATTTGGGAGCTACTACCATAGCTTTTAGCGGTAAGCAAGGAGGCAAGGTGGTGGATATAGCCCATTATAGTTTTGTAGTACCATCTTACGATACAGCAAGAATCCAAGAGTGTCACATAACCCTTGGACACACTTTATGCGAAATCATAGATGAAGTTGTAAATGAAAAGCTATCTATGACCTAAAAGTGTATTTTTATGGAGTTAAAATATTTATTTAAACTTAAAAACTTTATCAAATTTTAGGAGGTTTTGTTTATGAAAGAAGAAGACAACAAAGCTAATGGATACTTATGTAAATCTTCTAATGAGCCTTGTAGCCAATGGATACTCTGAAAGTAAGATAGAGGATACCTTAAAAGGTTAAACGATTTCAAAACCAGAGACAGAGAATTACCATCAGACATAGCTATACTCTATATAGATGCCTATCATTGTGAAATAAGAGAGAAGGGTAAAGTAAGAAAATCAGCTGTTTATATTGCTCTTGGCATAGACCTT
>Ga0081474_117106_pt1 | contig 11650 bp, 7 predicted proteins | sample OneHunmetagenome_2_FD_70978 | JGI IMG/M metagenome (GOLD analysis project Ga0081474, IMG submission 70978) | Ferrous microbial mat communities from One Hundred Spring Plain, Yellowstone National Park, USA v2 (version 2) | ecosystem: Environmental > Aquatic > Non-marine Saline and Alkaline >... | reverse complement strand
ATCTTGTCTTCGTTTGCGGCGGCTGAGAGCTGCTTCAGGAAGTCAACGAGCGTCGACACGACCTGCTCCCTGCTCATGGTCAGGAGCTGGCTGAAGACCTGGCTCATAAGCCTCTCCCGCTCCTCAGGGCTCATCCTCACGAGCTGCTTTACGTCTAGGGACACCTTACGTCACACTAAAGTGGGGGTGACATACAAATAAAAGTATAAGTACGTATGTGTTTGCTCAAGAGGTCCCTAGGCCCTAGCATCAAGGGCGGCCCCTTATGAAGGGTCACATATAACTTTGCCCCGCATGTATTAAGGGGTAATAACGTTGAGGAAAGCGGAGCTGAGTCTCAGCTCGGAGCTGCTGAAGGGGCTCGTAAGGCAGGGCGACGTGCCCGCCTTCCCCTACTTCGCTGCCGGCGAGTGGAGCCTTGAGGGCGAGAGGCTTGACGTCATGTCCCCCATAGACCTTAGGGTCGCCGCTGCGACGGCGAGGCCCTCAGCACAGCGGGGGCTTTCGGTGCTCGACAGGGTCTACTCCGTTGGAAGGAGGAGCATAAGGGACATGCCGGGCGAGGAGAGGGTTGAGGTCTTCGAGAGGGCCGCCGACGTCCTCGAGGGGGCCCGCGAGGACCTGGTCAACATACTCATAATCAATGCTGGTAAGACCAGGAGGGCCGCTGAGGGCGAGGTTGACGCGAGCGTCGAGAGACTTAGGCTCGCAAAGCTTGACGTGAGGAGGATATACGGCGACTACGTTCCAGGTGACTGGTCCCACGAGACCCTTGAGACGGAGGCCATAGTCAAGAGGGAGCCGCTCGGCGTCGTAGCTGCCATACTCCCCTTCAACTACCCGCTCTTCGACGCCGTTAACAAAGTGGTCTACTCTGCCGTGGCGGGGAACGCAGTCATGGTTAAGCCTGCCGAGGCTGACCCCCTGCCCGCCCTCGCTCTAGCAAAGGCGCTAGTAGACTCGGGCTTCCCGCCGGAGGCGCTGGCAGTGCTGCCAATGAGGGGCAGGGATTTCGGCGAGGTAATAGCCGACAGGAGGGTGGCGGCAGTCTCCTTCACTGGGAGCACGGAGACGGGCCTCCAGGTCATGAGGGAGGCGGGCGTAAAGCAGTACGTCATGGAGCTCGGGGGAGGGGACCCAGCAATAGTTCTGAGCGACGCCAACGTCAAGGAGACCGCCTCAAAGATAGTGACTGGCATAACGAGCTACTCGGGCCAGAGGTGCGACTCAATAAAGTACGTGCTCGCCGAGCCAGAGGCCTACGACGAGCTGAAGGAGGAGATCGTTGAGGGGCTCTCAAAGGTTAAAGTTGGAGACCCGAGGGATGAGGGCACTCACATGGGGCCGCTAATCGACGTTAAGACCGCTGACGAGGTTATAGAGGCCACGAAGGACGCCGTGTCAAAGGGCGGCAGGGTGCTCCACGGCGGGGAGAAGGTTGAGGAGCTGGGCCCCAACTACATAAAGCCCACTCTCATAGAGGTTGACGCCTCGAGGCTGCCGGAGCTCTACATGTACAACAAGGAGGTCTTCACCTCCATAGCAGCCATAGTTAAGGTCAGGGACCTCGACGAGGCCATAGCCCTTGCCAACGGCAGGAGGTACGGCCTTGACGCCGCCCTATTCGGCAGCGACCTCTCAAAGATAAGGAGGGCGGCCAGGCAGCTTGAGGTGGGGGCCGTCTACATCAACGACTACCCGAAGCACGGCATAGGCTACTACCCCTTCGGCGGCATGAAGGACTCAGGCATAGGGAGGGAGGGCATAGGGTACACCATAGACTTCGTCACGGCCTACAAGTCTATGGTGTACAACTACAAGGGCAGGGGCGTGTGGGACTACTTGTAATGAGGCGAAAAAAGAAAGGGATTAGCGCTTGAGCTGGCCTCCTCCCCGCCCTGAGGGGTGAGGCTTCAGCTGTAAGCCCTTTAGGACGAGCTCGTGGTAGCGCTGTAGCCGCTGTAGTAGGCCTCAATGGCCTTAGCCAGGGCGGCGGCGGCCTCCTGAAGGGCCTGCTGGGGGCTCGACATGGACCCAGTTATGTAGTTGAACAGGTACTCGCCCACCTGACTGTTGACCGAACTAGTTATCGCCGGGAAGTAGGGGGCCACGTAGGCGGTGGTGTTAGCGGCCGCTAATGCTGACTGGGCCCACTGCCTCAGGTAGAGCGGTATTGAGCTGTTCGACAGTATCAGCTGATAGGCATGCCTGGAGGACGGGAACACGTAGGTCTGCACGAATGCCTCCTCCTGGAACTGAGGCGACTCGACAAGCTGGAGGAACTCGAGGGCGAGCTTCTTGTGGGCCGAGTACTTGCTTACCCCTATGTACGTCAGCCCTATCCTTATGGTGTTCCCGGGCAGCGGGGCTACGCCTATTACGCTGGCGTTGGGGGTCCCAGCGATGCTCGGCAGCTGGCCCAGGTAGCCAGCTATGGCTACGGCCTGGCCGCTCATGAGGAGATCAAGCGAGTTGTCAAATGTCACCTGGAGCTGTGTTGGGTTAGGCTCATAGCTGACCAGCTCCTTGAGAGTTTCAAGGGCCTGCACGCCGACGCTGTTGTTGAAGGAGGGCGGAGGGAACCTCCAGCCGCTCGGCACGCATCCCATGAAGAGCGTGCCGAAGCCAGTAACGCCGAAGGGGCTGCCGCAGTTCAGGGTCGAGTTGTGCACGTAGTAGTAGCCGAAGACGGCCAGGAAGGTGTCCCCCGGCAGATCGTTCTGGTCAGTGTAGAGGAGCACCCCGTACTTAGTTATATTGTGTGATGTGAAGAACTGGTCAACGTCAAGCACCGTGGTCCAGTTGCCCCAGGTCTCTGGGTTGAGCTGTACGTGGTACTCGCTGTAGAACTCCTGCTGAAGGGTCGCGTTGTTGAACAGGTTCTTGTTGTAGAGTATAACTATGCCGTCGGTCTGTATGGGCACGCCCACCCACGTCACGTTGCCCGTGAGCGGGTTCCGGTAAAGCCCAGCGGCATTGAGGTCTGGCGGCAGTATGTCAGTCTCGTTTATGACCGAGGAGTTGAGGGGCAGCAGGTAGGGGGCCAGCTGACCGACGGTCGTAGTAGTGTACGTCACTATGTCGTACTGGCCCTGGCCAGACTGAAGCTCCGTGAGCTCGTTGCTTATGTACTGGCTGTAGGGGAACACAACGACTTTAACCTTGACGCCCGGGTGCTCTTCCTCGAAGACGGTGGCCGCAGCGTTAAGCAGTGGCTGGGCCGGCGCCCCGGCGTACGTTGCTACTGTCAGAGTCGTAGAGGGGGTCGCTGTGACGCTGGTAGTACTTGTGGATGTCGTAGTGGATGTCGTAGTTGTGGTGTGCCTCCTGCCGACCGCGTATAGGGCCCCGCCAGCGACGGCAACTATAACTACAATAATGACTATTAGGGCTGTGACCTTAGCTGAAATTGCCTTCACAATTTCACCGCTCTAGTAAGGCCTTGCTAGCTATTTATGCGTTATCTACCTTACCTATGTAAACACCTGTTTCCTATATATTTTAAATAGGGCTACAGTTGTCTAAGGAAACTCTAGTGAACGAGGAGGTAGGCTTTTATTTCAGGAGCGCGCAGCGTCAGGCGGTGTTATGCGCGTGAACTCTCTGAGCAGGGGGGCCCTCGCGGCCATAGTGATAATCATAGTAGTTGTGGCCGTTGCAGGCGGCCTGGCCTACTCCATGAGGAGGCATGTGACGACCTCAAGCCCTACGACGTCGTCCATGACTACCACAACAACGACAACTCAGATGACCACCACGACCTCAACCTCTATGACCATCAGCTCGCCAGAGACGTTGACGGTGGTCACCTACACTGGGGAGACGGGCCAGGGCTTCATGGAGTTCGCAGCTCACCTCTTCGAGGAGGAGCACCCTAACGTAAAGGTCAACGTGATAGCGTTCCCGTTCACGCAGTACATAAGCAACGAGCTCACGGAGCTTCAGTCTGGCCAGGGCCAGTACGACATAGTGACGTACACGCCTGCCAACACCATGGAGTTCGTGCCCTACCTCGTGCCCCTCAACAGCACCTACGTTAACATCTCAGACCTCTTCTACCCCGTCCAGGCCCTCGGTGGCACTGTAGGCAACGTGACCTACGGCGTGGCGAGGGGGACAAGCGTCATGCTGCTTGCCTACTACGCTAACTACTTCGACAACGCGACCCTTCAGCAGGAGTTCAGGCAGGAGTACGGCTTCAGCCTCAACCCGTGGACCTGGAACAACTGGAGTCAGCTGGCAGACGCGAGCCAGTTCTTCACCTCTCACCACATAACTAAGTACGGCATACTGCTCTGGGACCAGACCGGCGACCTCGACCTCTACGAGGCCTACGCCCTCGTCTTCGAGTGGTACTACATGCACAGCCCCTCCCTCAACTGCGGCAACGTGATGGGGTTGATGCCGCTCTACGGCGACCTCTTCATGGGCTGCATACCGAGCGGCTGGAACCACGGCTTCCCGCCGCCGGCCTTCAACAGCACCGCCGGGGTTGATGCCCTCGAGGTGCAGAGGGAGATAGTAAGCTACATGCCGCCGCCCACGGCCCTTCTCGTGTCATATGACAACGTGGTGCCGCTGCTTGAGCAGCCAAACTACGCCCCAGGCGCCTTCATTTTTGCCGCGCAGCTCTCCTACTTCACTAACATGAATAACCTGACTGATATCAGGCTGGCCCCGGCGCCCGGAGGCTATGCCCTTGGAGGCGCCACGTTCTTCGGCGTCAGCAAGTACTCCACGCACAAGCAGCTCGCCCTCGAGTTCATTAGCTTCATAGCCAGCCCGCAGGTGCAGGCCGCCTCCTTCTACAACATGACCAACTTCCCGATATCCAAACAGGCCTACCAGCTGCTCCTCGAGAACTCCTCGCTTCCCTCCTATGAGAGGGAGTGGATAAACGCCACCTTCTACGCCGCTGAGCACGCCTACGCCGCCATACCGGCCGTGTCAATAAGCACCACGGCTCTCGAGCCAGCCCTGGAGAAGGAGGTGCTGGGCTACCTGGAGGGGCAGATAACCAACGCCTCCCAGGCCCTCCAGCAGGCCGCCCAGGCGTGGGTGCAGGACCTGGAGTCCTACTCCACAAGCACTTCTACAACGGCCTCCGCAGCCGCCGCCCCCATCACTCAGCCGCTGGCCCCGCAGGCCCCATGGGCGAGGCAGGAGTAGCGCGCCCCTTAGCCTAACGTGACTTTTTTTAGGTAACCCTTCAGCGGTCAGTACAACAGCTTATAGCCTCAGCCGCTCACAGTTTTACAATAAGCAACTCGCAAAGGAGAGGTGATAGGCAGTGAGTCTAAGGAAGTCCAAGAGGAGGGCAGACGCAGGGGTGCAGGTGCCCACGCCCCCCTGCGAGGCCATGTTAATGGCGCAGGCCTTCCTGCCACCTCAGTGGTAGTTTTTCGTGACCGCCTCCTGTCCTTCCGCCTGCCCAGGCAGCTCTCACCATATGGGCGAAAGCTTTTACTACCGGCAGTAGTAAAAACGCCTGGGGGCCAGCTTGGAGAGGGTCGAGGAGCTCGGCTCAAGGATAGACGCCTCCAGGTGGACCAGGGCACACACTCTCATATTCACATCGACAAGCCTGGGCATGTTGATATGGGGGCTCGAGGCCGCCATAGGGCCCGCCGGGTACCTTGTATTTCACAGGAGCCTGCTCTTCCTCATAGCCTACTACGCCCTTGACTTCATAGGGGACATAGCTATTGGAAGGCTCTCTGACACCAGGCTCGCGAGGAAGGGGGCCTTCTACCTAACCATGTCCCTCATAGGGGCCGGCATAATCATCCTAGGCGTTGACATAGCTCTCACGGGGGGCAGCGGCCTCACTGCCGTGCTCGTGGGGCTCGTTGGGGCGGCCCTCATGAAGGTCGGCATAGAGGGCGAGGTGCCGGTCTCACTCTCGTTCCTAGCTGAGAGCGCGCCGGCCTCTGCCAGGAACAGGGTTCTCGTGCTCTCGCCCAACTTCAACAACATAGGCTCGGCGCTCGGCGCCGCCGTGCTCTACCTTACTTACACCGCCAGCAACTCCTACGTCTACGCGGCCCTCGCCCTCATAGTTGTCGCAGCAGCCGCCCTGGCGCTGACCCTGGCGGTGAGGCTCGCAATGCCGGAGTCCGCCAGGTGGCTCCTCGAGAAGGGCATGAGGGACAGGGCCCTCAGGGAGGCCTCAAGGCTGGCGTCCCAGCCGGCCTCGAGCGTCTCAAGCGTCACCCCGACCGTGGGCCTCGGCGGCAGGTACGCCTTCCTAGTCGCGCTGGGCGTCTCCCAGTACCTCACCTTCGGGCTCATGGCGTACACCATAGCCTACTTCTACTACCAGGGGGCCACGATATACTTCATAATGCTGGTGGCCTCCCTCGGGGCTGCCATAGCTGGCATACCCGCCGCCCTCCTGCCTGACATAATGGACACCAGGAACTTCACGCTGCTCGCCTACGGCGGCGGCCTGGCCTCGATGGTACTCATAGCTGCCGCCTTCCTCGCAATGGGAAGTCACGGCTTCCTGGCACTCTTCTACCCGCTGCTCTTCCTTAACATGGTGTTCAGCGAGCTGGCGTGGGCGGTCAGGACAGTCTACGAGCCGGTGCTGTTCCCAACCAGCATAAGGGCCACCATGATTGGCCTCGTGAGGGTGGTTCCCATAGCGGCCTACGACGTCTCCCTCTACGTGACCTCAGCCTGGGACGAGTGGCAGTTCATGGTGTTCAACCTGGGCCTCTGGGGCCTCGGCGCCGCCGCGGCGGCGGCGTGGAGGCTCATCGGCTACGACACGAGGAGGGCGCTGCTGGAGAGCGCCTCCTCCCCAAGGCCAGGGACCAGGCCAGGCGCACTATAATTTATAACTATTTTTAAAAGAAAAATTTAGCCTGAGGTCTGCCTGCCCGCCTCGGCAGCCATGTAAGTGACGACGCTCTCGCCCAGCTGGCCCGCCCTGGCCTTAGGGCCAATTACGGGTAGGACCCACGCCACCACGGCTGCTACCATGGCGTAGAAGGGCATGGAGCCCCTTCGGAGCTGGGATGACATAGTGACCCCAGGGCGATCGCATGCGCAGGCCCTTAAATTGCTGACCCTGGCAGCTCCATGCGCGGGAGGTGCGGCGGCCGGGATTTGAACCCGGGACCTCCGGCTTGGAGGGCCGGCGTCCTAGTCCAGGCTAGACTACCGCCGCACCGTTGCCTTCCCTACCGATTGGAGTTTTAAGTCTAAGGCCCTGAGCCTGACAGGCTTATTAGCTTCAGGCTACAGCCAAAGCCTGGCCGATGAGGACAAACGTTCCCACGGAGCCCAACCGCAGAGAAGTGACGAGGCTTCACGGCCTGAGGCCGCGGCGGTCCTTCTAGGTCGCGCCTAGGTCATGCGCAGGGAGTGAAAAAAGATGAAAAGATGAGGGGAATATTTTATGGGAAAAGGTGAGGCCCTAGTCACGGCAGGCCTCCGTTTATCAGGCTGTAGCTGAACTGGTTGGCAATCAGGTACCCTGCCGCGTTAACGGTGCTGTTCTGCAGCCCCTCAAGGTAGGCGCTCTCCGTGAAGCCGCGGCCGTTCACCAGGACCTCCGCTGTCAGCGACTTCTGAGTGAGCGCGTTGTTAGAGGTGAGGCCAATTAGTACGGCCCCGGTCGGGTTTATGAACTCAAGTATGCCGGAGAAGCCTCCCACGGCCCCCAGGTTATAGCTCATGCTCTCGGTGAAGCTGTAGCTATGCCAGGAGTAGCTCAGGCTGTACGACGGCGCCATGTATATGCTGCCGTTCTGCGTGAACGACGCGTTGTACGGGAACGTGGTCGGCGGGGTTATGGGCACTGCGACGAAGTCGTAGTACAGCGTCACCGGCCAGTTGGCTGTCAGGCTGAGCGTGTAGGGCTCGTAGCCCTCGGCCCACGAGCTCACGCTGAACTGCTCGTCAAGGTAGTTGAAGGCGAAGGTGCCCGCGTAGTTGTAGGCCTGCCTCACGGTCGTCCTGCCGGCCTCCGCCGTGCTCACAGTCTCAGTGCCGTGCTCGAACATGAGCTCCGAGGTGTAGTTTATTGAGTAGCTGGCGCCCTCGTCAAAGTAGAGGCCGGCCGCGCTGGGAGTCATTATGAGGGGCCCAGTGTCGCCGTAGCTCGCGCTGGCTGTCAGCGCCCTCGCGCCCACCATCGGGTTGCTGCTGTTAACCCAGAGGGCGAGGAAGCCGGCGATGTCCCAGTTAAAGGCAGTGCCCGGGACGCCCATCGTCTGGGCCGACTCCAACAGGTCGGCCACTCTTATCGTTATGGTGGCGTTAAGGCCGTAGGCCAGGAGCGGCGTCAGGTCAACGACGTCAGACATGTGGAACGAGAGGGTGTTTACTGAGGTCACAGGCTTCCACCAGAACAGGTTTATGCCGCCCGTGTAGATAGTCTCATACGGGTTCACGACGCCGGCCAGGAGACCGTTGTAGTAAACCTTGACGTACCTCACGGCGGGGATGTTAGTGTACCAAAACTCGTCGTAGGCGTTCCCCTTGGTGTAAAGTACCAGCCACGCCCTGTAGGTCCCATTAGGTATCATCACCTGCTGTTCAGCGTAGTCTTCGTAGGCGTTGAGGAAGGCTGTCGAGTAGCCGACCTTGTTGACGAACAGCGGTATGAAGACGTTCGGCAGCCCGGCTGGCGGCGTCCCGTTGTAGAGCAGGAGCGTCAAGTTGGCCTCATAGTAGCCAGTTATGTGTATACTAGGCGCATAGAAGGTGGGCAGGAGCAGCTGGAACCTTACAGGGCCCCTGAGGAGGTTCTCAAAGAAGGTCACGTCAACAGCGGTTGTCGAGTTCAGTATCTCCTGGGTTGAGCCCCAGAGCAAGGGGGTCCCGTTAGCAAAGACCTCAGCCACCTGGTCGTACTGTACCCCGCCGGCCTCCCTTATCGAGAGGTTGAGAAGTATCAGGCTGTAGTTGCCCGGAGGCACGTAAACTGTAGCGTTATAGGGTAAGCCCGTGTTGTTGAACATCACGTCCTTGGCTATCCATATGGCCTCTGGGGTCTCGTTGGGCGGTATGTACCTGAAGGCCTGGAAGGAGTAGTACCCGTCATGGCCGCCGAGGGCCCTGCCAGCGTAGGTAACGAGTATTGGATGATGCACTTGCGTTGGGTGAGGCACCGGCCCCGCCTGGTAGCTCCTGTGGGCCGCCGGCCCCAGGGCCCCTGCTGGCGCAGCTGCCAGGAGCGACAGCGCGAGCAGGGCTGCTAACGCAAGAACGTGTGCCCTCAACTTATCCCACCACTCTGCGCCTCCAATGCTCCCACGGCAGGAGGAAAAAATAAACGTTTTTATGAAGTCGGCAGGCATGGCGGGCCCGCCGGGATTTGAACCCGGGACCACCAGCTCCGGAGGCTGGCGCGCTGATCCTGGCTGCGCCACGGGCCCAGCTACCCTCGCCCGTGAAGGTTAAATAGGCCTAGGCCTTGGTCCACCATCAGAACATGCTGCCGTTGCCTCCTGCAATCATTGGGTTCCCCTCCAAGAGATGCTGCCTGTGTAGCAGTTTATGTAGAGCTTCACACTCAGTAGCAGCCCAGCTGAATCACATGTAGAAGTAGAGGCTCACCGCCAGGTCCTCGGCCTGCCTGAACAAGGGCATGGCGGCCGTGGCGTTCGTCAGCTGTGCATGAGCTCAGGGCTGGCGGGCTCAGCGACAGCTGTACAGCTGACGTAGTAGTGTGCTGCTGTGTTGCTGATGTACTGTGGTGCAGAGCAGGCCAACAGCGAAGGCTACCATAACAAACCACAGGAACAGCATGACGGACCTATCAAGGGAGGCCTGGAGGGCCTTCGGGCGAAGGGACGCAGCCTTAAATGAGTTCACCGCCCCAAAGCCTCCAAAGGGCCGCCAGGGCGATGAAGGGCGGCCTATTAAGCATATCACTGCCTTGAGTACTTGCAGTCCTGGACGGGGTAGAAGAGGTCTGAGATGTTAACGTAGGTGCTGTTGAGGGGCACGAGGTAGGGCACGAACTCCAATGTGCAGGGCAAATCCTGGCGTGCCCTGCTTAGCCCGCGCCAACTTTCTGGGCACCTTAAATGATGAAAAAGAGGGGAGAGGCTTCTCTTGAACCAGGACCAGCTTAGCTAACGGCACTTGTGTGGGCGTATAAGGCTCTCTAACCAAACGTATAGAATATAGAAAGTAGTATGTAATTAAAACCAAACATTCGAAATTTTTATAATATGGCAGGGAGGATCGTAGGACTAGCGGTGGTCAGCCTTTGCGCCTGAGTCTAGTAATGAGAGGGTGAGCGACCCTCCCACGGCAGGGCCCACGCTTAGGAAGTCCCTTACTCTGCTTGACGTCTTTATGTTAGGCATAAGCGGCATGGTAGGCTCTGCCTGGCTCTTCTCAGCCCTAGGCGCTGTTGGCTTCATGGGGCCCGCCGCGGTGCTCTCGTGGATTATAGCGGGCATATTCTTCTCCTTCATGGTCTTCGGCTTCGCCGAGCTCGGGGGCCTCTTCCCGTTCACCGGCTCCCTGGCAGTGGCGTTCCTATTTCCATTCCCGACCTGGTACGCCATTATGTCTATCTCTTCCCTGGCGACGGTCTACAACACCTTTTGGTTGAGCTGTCCTTTTCGCATCAACATCAATGGAGTTTTATATAGTAATACTTGTGACAGGTCTCACGGATGACCCCTCACCTGATGGGGGCGCTGCCCCAAGGGCGAGGGAGATGATAACGATGAGGCCCCTCAGCCCCTGTAGATGGAAGCCCCGCGCCGCTGGGCCCGACGGCCGCCCATGAGCCCACGCCGATAGCCCGTGGGGCGTGGGCGAGGTGGAAGTCCCTAGGTGCGACTAGTGAGCGTAAATAAGAGGATGAGCGCCTAGGGATAAACGGTCTACACCGCCTATGAGACCAAGGACTTGAAGATGATGAAGGAGAGGGGCCTGCCCGTTGAGTAGCCTTTTTGCTTCATAGGTTAACTAAGTATGATAATTTAAGGCCCTCCCTAAGCACACTTTTGATATTTTATTCAGTCTTTAACAAACTTCATTAAAGGTCCTAATAAAACGTTGCACTTTAATTAGCAGAAATACATATTTGTATACTGAGGGGATCCCTTTGGCCCAGAGGGTCAGCTACTTTGAGTGGATGTTACAGGTGCTCGAGAGGGCCATAAAGATGGACAACCTGCCCTACGAGCTCTACAAGGTGCTGAGCAGGCCTGAGAGGGTGCTGACGGTCAGCATACCAATCAGGATGGACGACGGGAGGCTGGAGGTCTTTGAGGGCTACAGGGTCCAGTACAGCAGCGCCCTCGGCCCCTACAAGGGGGGCATAAGGTTCCACCCAGAGGTCGACCTGGAGACTGACATGGCCCTCGCCCTGGGCATGACATTGAAGAACGCCCTCAACAACCTGCCGTACGGCGGCGGCAAAGGGGCCGTTAAGGTGGACCCCAAGAGGCTCTCCAAGGGGGAGCTGGAGAGGCTAAGCAGGGGCTACGCCAGGGCCATAGCTCCCCTCATAGGGGACCAGGTTGACATACCTGCCCCGGACGTCGGCACCACGCCCGAGATAATGGCTTGGATGGTCGACGAGTACTCAAGGATCAGGGGCTACAACGTGCCCGGGGTCTTCACGGCCAAGCCGCCGGAGCTCTGGGGCAACCCGGTGAGGGAGTACTCGACA
>Ga0081474_124076_pt1 | contig 11657 bp, 11 predicted proteins | sample OneHunmetagenome_2_FD_70978 | JGI IMG/M metagenome (GOLD analysis project Ga0081474, IMG submission 70978) | Ferrous microbial mat communities from One Hundred Spring Plain, Yellowstone National Park, USA v2 (version 2) | ecosystem: Environmental > Aquatic > Non-marine Saline and Alkaline >... | reverse complement strand
GTATCTGAGGCTAAAGCAGAATAAGCAGCTTGGACCCTGTAGTAGGTTTAGCAGCTTAGCAGGTCCTAGAGAAACAGTCAAGGAGGTCCTAAGGTACTTTAGTAGTTAGTGAGGTATAGGATCCTGTAGTATTTGCTTAGGCCCCGGCGCTTTAGAGCATAGAAAACTAACGCAAAATGTTCTATGCAGGCCCTAAGTGAAGTCAAGGAGGTCCTTAGAAAGCTCCGGAGCTGTATTGTTAGTCTTATGCCCTGGCGTTGAAGTTAGAAAAGCAGCTTAGTAGTATCTGAGACAGGTTAAGCAGTCCTGGAATAAGCAGGGTTTTAGGTCCAGAATTAGCAGCTAAGGCTATAGGACCTTGTAGTAGGTCCTAAAGCAGAGGTTTGTAGGATTTTAGGCAGTTTGAGAGCATAGTAGTTTGGCGCTGTGGTAGAAGGCCCTGGCGCTTTAGACGAAGTATAGCAGCAAGAAGAATGATAGGAACGTAGAAACTAGGTGGGGGCCAGCCCCCAGTTTAGAGTTTAGACAGCTTAGGCCCTAAGCAGCGCTGTGTAGGGCATAGTAGTTTGGCGCTGTGGTAGAAGGCCCTAAGCAGCGCTGTAGAGCATAGAAAACTAACGCAAAATGTTCTATGCAGGCCCTAAGTCAAGGAGGTCCTTAGAAAGCTCCGGAGCTGTATTGTAGGGATTTTAGGTTGGGTTAAGGGAGCAGCGGCTGGAATTGGCCGTTAGGCAATATCTCAGAGAGATATTGCCGTTAGATTGTAGAAACCTTGAGTGATGGAGGAAACTAAATTTTGCAGAAGCAAAGCGTTAGGCAATACCCCCGAGTGGGGGTATTGCCGTCAAAGAAGCGAAAGCCTAAGAGAGGCCAAAGGAAACTATTGAAATCTGGGGTTAAGGGGCGGAGCCCCTTATACTAATTTTAGAAGAGAAGTAAGAATAGAACCCTAATGAAAAATGTTCTATGTAAATTCTTAAAAAAGAGGAAGGGATTTTAGGAGAAAGAATAAAGAGGAGGTTAGTAATAACGCAGTTGTATTTAGAAAAGAGGAGTTTAGAATTATTTATGTAGAGAAAGGTGAGGGAATAAAATAAGGAACAGTAGTTATGGGATTTCTCGTTAGGTGTGGCCTTGAAGTCAAGGCAAAATCTAATAACTGCTGTAAGGAAAATATGACCTTGGAAAAAATGTAAGTTAAAGAAAGAAAGGCCATGTAAAATTATAGACATATGTTAGAAAGGAGAAAGGACCCTGAAACTGTTATAAAAAGCGAGAAGAGTTGAGCTTAGTTAGATTGTGAGTTAAGGGAGCTTAGTAGGAGCTGTTAGAGCATTAGTAGGTAAAGCAGTTAAGTGTTAGTTAGGGTAAGCAAAGGCTTAGATTAGAAAGTGAAGTTAGTAGCAGAATTAGAAAAGCAGATTTGAGTTAGACAGACAGGAGTAAGCAAAAAGCAGAGTTGAATTAGAATAGAGGGGTAAAAGCAGCAAAGTATAGCTGCTGGTAGCAGATTAGAGGAGCAGAGTTAGAAAGAAGTGGATAAGCAAAACAGGACAGAAACTGAGTATAAGCAAAGCTGCAAAGAATAAGCAGAATTAGAAAGAAGCAAAGAAAGAGAAGAAGAGAGTTTAGAAAAAGAGTTTGATAGTTGAAGCAGGCGGGCCCTGGCCCGGGGGTATAGAAATTTGTTTAAGAAGTTTGAAAAAAATAAAAGAGAGGGGGTATAGAGATGAAAGCCCTGGCCCGCTCAAACTATCGTTAAACAAAATCAAACTACACTAAAACAAAATATAATTATACTAAAATTATATCTATTATTATGCAATATTAATTTGATTTATTAAAACATTGTATAACCGTTTGGGGTTTTTAAATATAGCATAATATTAGAGTGAATAAAAATGAGTGAATCAAATCAGAATAATCCTATAAATGAAAAAGAATATACTCAACAAGTTTCCAATGAAAAAAGAAAGGAAAAGAAAGTAAAGGTAGAGAAAGAAAAGAAGAAGAGAGTAGATGATAGTTTTATAATAATTTTGCCAGAGAAAGTAAAATCTCTTAGAGCCAGGGTTGAGAATAGAATAATTGAGATACTTAAAGAAGAATCACTTATAAATGAGAAAGAATTAATATTGAAACTTATAGCTAGAGATCCAGAAATAAAGGAATATTATGTAAAAACGCAGGATATAAGTTATTTACAATTCATATTATGGGATATGGCAAAAAGGAAGATAATATATAAGGCAAAAATACTAGGCGATAGGAAACATGTCTATTTCTTCCTGCCAGAACAGTTAGAGCAAATAAAAGATAAAGTCATAAAGGCTCCAAAGGAATAGAGCCCTCAAGTACTCCAGCTTTGTAAACTAAATTATTCCCTTCTATTTTTATTTCCGTAATCACATCTGCTAACCCTTTCAAGTCCTCAAGTTCTTTTACGCTTAATTTGTAAGCTTTACCGTCTATATTTGCTATTACTTTACCATCTGTAACTGTAACTATTTGTATTGTTAAACTCCCCAGTTTAAGCGTGGTACCTTGGGCATTGTTGGCAGTTACTGCAGCAATAGTTTGTGCTTCGTTTTGCTGTTGTTTAGTATTTGCAGCAGCTCCCTGGGCTGCTTGTTTAGCTTTACTTTCGGGCTCCTCACTCTCTTCTCTTTTGCCGTTAAACTCCCCAGTTAACTGTTCTTGTTTCTGTCCTTCTTTGCTTTGTTGTTCTATCTCTTTCTTCTTAATTTTAACAGAGAATATCTTAACTTTTTGCTTATAATCAGCAGGGATAGAATTATCATTCATAAACGAATCATAGATCTCTTTCAATTTATCGAATTTCTCCTCAGAGGTCCAAATATGAATCTCCTTAAACAAATCGGCGATCGGGATGTACTTTTGTATATTTCTCTTTACTTGTTCTGGATGAACTTCTATTTCGTTGGGGCTCTCTATTTCTAGAGCTATAGCGTCTTTATAATTGGGCCTGAACGTTGACTTGTCGTAGGGAATCGCGACGAAGTCCGGTCTTACTTCACCTACCTGTTTGCCTCTAACAATGATATATCCAGATTTCATATATCTAGCTAGAACCTTTAGAGCAATCTTTTTACCTTCTTCATTTTCAACCACTCCCTTTAGTCTAAAAAGCCCATGATTATATGTTAGCTTTACCTTATTCCCAACTTTTTCTACTGAAATATATCCATCTTCCTTCAGTGCTGCTATAATTTTCCTTAACTCCTCTCTGTCAATCCCTAGGTCTCTTAGGATATCTGTCTGGAAAGCTGTATGATTTTCCCCTTTCCATACATTATAGAGTATTATTTGCTCCAGAGGTCTTGGGATTTCTTCAACATATTTTAGTACTGGATTTACCAACTTAGTCACGTCATGCTCTTCATCAATATTAGAAATGTATTTTTGCATTCTCTCTATTATCTTTCTCTCCAGTTCCGTGTCCTTCTTAAAGTCTTCATAATCAATTTTGATTGCTAAGGGAGTTGCTACTTCATCTTTCCTTTTAGTTACAATAAGTACTGCTTCGCCTACTCCTTGTTCTGGGAGTATTTTCTCAAGTTCTGAAGCGAACGTCGGGTATGTTTCAGAAAATGTCTTAGCATCGTCCCCTGCTATCTGTAGCAGCAGCTTAACGCCAGTGTTGTTGAGAATTGACTTCAGTAAGTCTCTGTTTACCTGTCCGGTATGTTGATGCGCCAAAACCAAATGCAACCCCATCTTCCTTGCTTCCGTTAACACTACGTCTATTAAGCTGAAGTCTGCTACATTCTCGAATTCGTCTATGAACGATACTATTGGCATTCTCTCTAAGTCTAAATTAAACCTAGTAAGCACATAATACCATATCTTAAATAACCATGCAGCCATTATTGTAAAGTTAACATCTTTGGTTACTGCTGCTTCAGACGCATTTATTATTATTACATTACCTTTAGCAAACAATTCTTTGTCATCAATAGTATTCCTACTGAATATCTTTCTAAGTAATCCGTTAGTCGCTATTAGTTCTATTCTACTTAAAGCGGAAATGAATGTAGTTTCGTCCAGTTCCTGAAACTGTTCGAGTTTCTCCTCCCACTCCTTTGAGTTTACTGGAAGATCTATTGTACCCCTCCTTAATCCTAATATAATCCTATACAGATCGTAAAATGTAGGTTCTGGTGTTTTCTCATAAAGCAATTGTAAAGCTGTTTGAATCACATATTTAACGTAAACAGCACTTTCCTTCAAAACAAATAATCTGTTAAATATTTCCATCACGTTCCCGAAGCCTATCAGCACAGCTTGTTCAGAGTTAGGTAATTTAGGCAATGCTAGCGGATTTATTGCGATAGGCGCATCGATTGGGTGGAAATAGAAGAGTTGCTTTTCAGGATCAAATTTATCAGTCTTATATGTTGCAAAGAAGCTAAGCAGCTCTCTAGCTACATCTCCGTGAGGATCCATTAGTACAATTATTGCATCTGGGTTCGTCTCCTTTATCCTCTTTATCAATATTCTCATAGTACTTGTTTTCCCTGAACCAGTTTTCCCAATAATATATGCATGGCGGTAGAAGTCCTCAAGTTCAAGTCTAACCTCTTTTCCAGATAGAACCGTTTGCCCTATCCTAAAACTAGTAGCACCAGTTCTTTGTGGAACTATGTCTGGTAGCAGTGCTCCAGTAGCTATTTTTATAGATAAAACTCCAGGCTTAGGTATAACCGCTATCCTTCCTATTTTTTCTTCATCTGTCCATATCCACCTCTTATACTTAAGGCTCCAGAACCTGGGTATAGTAGGTTGCTCATCGTCCCAGTCTTTAGTCTTCTTTATCTCTAGCCTAAGCTTCTTTGACCTTGTAAGAATATACTGCCTTAACTCGTTAGAAAGCAGTTTTATTCTATCTTTAGTATCGGACAATATGAATGGTTGAATATAGTACAGATTATCTTTTGCATAACTTTCCAGTTTAGACGCTAGAACTTCCCTTTGCCTCTTACCTATAACACTCTGGTTTCTCTTCAGTTTATCTGCATACCTTAGTAGAATGTCGTTTAGTTTGGGTTCTAAGATTATCCAAATCCTCAATTGTTCATTTTCTTGAAGTTTAGTTAGGACATTTGTGAAATCGTTTACTTCTATACCCCAATAGAAGTCCTTCTCGTTCTTCAATAAGACCTTACCTACAAATTTAGGATTCTTCAGCTCTGGATCCTCTTTTATAGCGAAATATTGCCTAAGTACCTCAAGTTGTGCTGGAGTTCTAGCGTAGATGTGAAGGAAGTCCTTATCTTTCGAGTATATTATCTCAAACACATGGCCGAGGCTGTTCAATACATTTACGTTCTCATTGACTCTAGGAAACAATTCATATATCTTATAATTTATCCTATTACGGTTGAGTAGTCCCATCAGTAGATAGCTATTTTAAAAATTCATCTAGCTTGAAGTCATTTATTTCGGTAACTCTTATACTCATTCTTATTCGTTCAATTAATGGTGCAAGCAAGACAGATGCATAAATTCTGTGAGTCCCATCAACTCCAACTCCCGTTATAAAGTTCCTATTGTAAGTATAACGATATATGAAGAGCTCCGCGTCGCTGAAATCCGTTGATTTATCTAAAATAAAGCTTATAGCACCTAACAGAGACTTAAGTTTCACGTGTTCACAACTATCAAAATAATCTAAAAATCCGAAAGGAGGTATTTCGTATGGCTGTCGTCTATCACATGGTCTAAATATTAACTTAAATTTCCTGGCTAAGGTCATCCAATCTTCATTCACTATCCATAGAGGTGTTGGAATCGTTGTTGTTATTGTTACTTTATTATAGATTTCAGAATACTTATTCCATTTTAATATAGGATTATCTTCTTTTACAAGCTGTTTCCCTATAAGTTCAGGTACTATTAGATCATATCTAGTATCCTGGTAAAGCAGCTTATTCTGTAACTCATTTTTCCACCACTTTAATCCTAAGTTATCAAGAAGTGTTTCGAGAGTTTCTTTCATGTTGTCTTTCGGCTCTACGTATTCTTGAGCAGGGCAATGGACGGGCTTATTATTAAGAGAAAGATAGGTAGTGTATTCCTTACATGCATATTCTAATACTTTATTAATCTGCTCTTTGTTCATAATAGTTCATTAATCCCGAATTTTATATAAGTTTAAAGAAGCCCAGTTTATGGCTCAGCTTTGGCAGTCGTTCCTCATCTCCTCAGCATGTCATCTCTCATCATTGCCCTAAATTTCTATATGTAGAGAAAGTTTTATAAACTTTGAATAAACTCCCCAGTTTAATGAGAAAAAATGAAATAACTTTAGTGAGCTAGGAAGAGTACTACTATTAAAAATAGCCAACCAGCTACTAATATGTAGCCTAATATTTTCTTAGCAACCTCAGCAAAAACTAATAGAATGTAAATAGCAGTTAGCGGAATTAGCCAAGCGATAATATTTGCATATGTTGAAGCTAAGCTTGGATCTTGTTTTAACAATGTGCTCTGCAATATACTCTGAATAATCCCCACTAACCAATTATATCCCTGAGCTACAAGATTAAGAATTCCCTGGAAGAAATTTGAAGGAGGAGCTGGGATTTTCTGTACCGCTTGTTGAATTTGTGTTGAATTAATGATGTTATTAGTTGTTGTAGTATTATTACTTGTCGCTGCAGCTGCTGAAGCAGTTATTCCTATTATTATAATGAATATCGACAGTAGAGCTACTTTCCTCATTTTGCCTTCACTAAAAGTAGTTTTTAAAAAGCTACTAAGTGATGTTAAGCTTCTTCCCTATCGCCATGACTTTCTTTTTACTTATCTATGAGTATAGAAACTATAGATTGCTAAAGAAAGCAAGATTTCTTTATGGAAAAGACGGCGTAAAGTATTATCAAATTGAAAGTGAGGAAGATAATGCTATTACTATTAAATCTGTTCTTTATGGGAAAAATATAGTAATTGTAGGTAAAGAAGACTTCAGGATTTTAGCACATGAGGAAGGCCATTTACATCAGCCCTACTTTATTTATTATTTTCTTACGATTTCTGCGCTAGCAATAAGCTATAACATTCTAACTATTCCATTTTTACTAATTATTTACAAAGCAATGTTTCTTCATTACGAGAGAGCTGCAGATTTTTATGCTTACTATAACTTCAATGTAAAATATTCCTCAGACCAACAAAGACCTAAATCTAAAATTGATAGAGTAAAAGCTTGGCTCTTTGATACTCATCCACCTGACTGGGTAAGAGAAAAAGAAGAATATTATGAAAAAAAGAATATCTTAATTAAATTGTTTCTTGAAGACTTGCTTTCTTAGTCTCCTATACTCGACTATGCCTCCTACTAGCGAGACAAAACCAATTAACGCCAGAAAGTCCGTTATGTAGCTAGCATCGCTCCCCAGTAAGCTGCTAAAGCTGCTGTCGAAAGTACTAGCTATAGCTCCTCCCAGCAGTGCTAGTCCAGCTATGAAACCTCCGATAGCTGCCTCATGATTGCCCTTCCTATACTTCGTTACTGGCATCTTCACTGAACTTGCTACTGCTTTTGCCTTACCTTTTATCACTTGTAGCCTTTTCATTGCGCCTCATCTTATCTCTTTTTAAAAACCCCCTATCTTAGAATGAAGCTAAGAGAATTAACAGTAGGTTGGCTATACACGACAAGTGGAATAGATGAGAAAAGTTTCCCTATCGGAATAAAGAACGTGAATATGAAAGAATTACTAGTAATATTTCCACTGCTAATACTGACTATCAGTTTTGCTTTTAAGAATATAATGATAGCAATGGCATTTATAGCACCAGTGTTCTTCTTCGTATTTTATGAAGAGAAGTCCATGGATGAATTTCAGTACATATATCATTTCCTCAGGTTCTATCTCAACGACTTCCTGGCGCCTAAAGAAGAGAAAAATAAGAAAGAGAGTAAGAAGAAAGTAAAAACTTTTGACATAAAGAAGTTTAAAGATGAAATAATAATTACTGCATCGGCGTTATTAGCATTAACAAACGTAAATGCGTTCATAAATACGTTTCAGTTGAAGTTTTACTACCCAACCTCATTGAGTCAAGATCTACTCTTCGCCGTTGGAACTGGTGTAGCAATAGGATTTATTATATCGAAAATTAGAAAGTAAAAAATAAGTTAATCTATTTTTATCACATCAACTTTTCTTTTGCTTTTTAGTCCTGCAACTATTTTAGGGTCATTGATATACAGCGTAAGTTCCATAGGAAATGCCCTATACTTTTTTGCTAGTTCTATTATCTCTTCTGGATCCTTACTTCTTATTGCCAGCATCAAATATAATTATATCTACAGGCTAATAAATTAAACAAAACGATTGCTTTCCCTAAAATTACGTTAAGCCGAAGATCAGTTTAAACTAGTTGCTTAAGAGAAAATAAGGAAAAACGGAACTGCTGTTAAAGTTTTCAACTCAACTTGTTTATTTCTTCATTTATCTTCTTCTGCACTTCACCTATCAAGTCGTTCAAACTGACTACCTCATACCTTACTTTTCCGTTCCTTATTGCATCCCTAACTTTTCTTTCTCTCTCAGTTAGAGAACTAGATTTCCCGCTCTTAACTTCAATGAAGATTACCTCTGGGTGTACATTATCGTCAGAAAGTCCTTTGAAAGCAATATAATCCACTGGACTACCTAAATGCCTGAAGTCCTTAGGATTAACTTGATATTTGTCTGCCAGAAGTAGAGGAGCAAATTCTTCCCCTATTCTTCCTAAAAGAGTATTAACTGATCTAGCTATAGCGTCCTTTCTTATCATTTGTTCATTCTGTTGTTTCCACATTTCCAACTGCGCTTCATATTGCTGTTTTATTGATTGTTCTAATTGCTGCTGTAATTGTTGTGAGTGTTGATTAACCCAGTTATTGAACATCTGTTGAGCTATTTGTTGCGAATTAAGCTGAACTTCTGTTATCTTCTTATTTAGTTGCGAAACCTTCCTTGAATAATATGCGATAACTATTATTAGGACTATTAGAAGTAGAGCTGATACCCCACCTAAAATTTCCACTAACATATTTTCTAAATCGAAAGAGAGAATTATAACTTTTAGCACTTGTAAAGTTTGCCCTTATTTTACCTTAAGCACCTAGTATAAACATCCCTTTTGCTTAAGGTGGTTTTAGGACTAACTCCCGTAGAGTTTAAAGTTAAAACAGAAAAGTATTTAGCTATAGAAGGAGAATAAAAAAGTGAATGACGATGAGGAAGTTTAACTATAACGAAATAGTAATCCTCAACCCATTGCAGACTAGGTACCAAATGATGTCTTCTAGGGTATTCATCCCTCTCTATGCTGCAGCAAACGACGGAATTTACAGAATGAATAGAAGAAAGTTTGTGACAAAGTACGGTCCAAAGACTATAGGAATATATATGCTAGGAGCTTTCGGCGCTCTCATTTTACTTATAGGTATAGGTATGGCAGCTTATCCATTCACTCAGACTACTGGGATGACTAGTGCTGATGGTCTAATTGCTATAGTCATAGGAGGGCTTATGTTATATTTTGCTATAAAGAATGCAAAGAAAATGGATCAGAAAGTAAATGAAGAGAAAGGGATTGAAGGGGAACTTGTAGTCCCATGGAATCAAGTTAAGACTATAACTGTCATGAATGTGAGGCAAGAAAACGTAGCTAATAGGCCTAGCTTAGTTCTCAATACTATAGCTCCTACTTACAAGGAAATAGGTGACTGGCATGTACTTACCATAGACGGGAGGGACATAACAATACCTAACGTAGATGATCCTTATAATAAGCTAAATTACGTAAAAAATAGATTTAATTTAAATTTTAGTTGATTTTTTACATATATCTTCCAGGTGGTGGTTCTGAGGACGTAGATCCGCCACTATTATTTTCTACTACTACGGTATTTCCGGATCCTCCTCCGTTTTTCTTTCTGAATGCTCCCATCATATGTTCTCCTGGTCTTAGTCCGAAGACAAAGAAAGCTAGAGTGAACAAAAATTCCCCATCCATAGCTATAGGGTCGATAGCAAACATTAACGCTCCCAATGGCAGTGTTGCCAATATAGCGAATGTTACTGCAGCTATCAGCCCAGCAACCATAAGTCCTATCAATAAGTCTATGACCACCATAGCAATTTTTCTTGTCCATTCGAATATCCATAGAGTAGCCCATAAGGGAATTGTGTCTACTATCGCTAGCATTACAGCGTACTTAATCGTTGCTATTGCTAAAGTAATAGCTAATAAGAACATAACGAGGGATAAGAACATCGACAACGCATCACCAAACCCAAACGGGATGCCATTCATTAAGGCAAATAATGCAGTAAACAATGTAGCTCCCCCTGTATATTCAACTGTTGCGATCCCTAAGTAAGGTCCTGCAACAGAATATATTATAGAATTAATGAAATTCGCAGCGTAAGTATAAATTGTTAGGCCACCCGCGAAGAACAGTCCCCAAACAGATAATTTGTACATTACGTCTCCAGCAAGATCCACGAGATCGGCATACTCTCCCCTTATAGCGTTATAGGCGATTGAGAAAGCTATGAAAAGCATTGCGAGCCCAACGCTAAAGTCTTTCATTTGGTTGTAAATTGATTGTGACGCTGGTGACATGGTAGGAGTAGGAGAATATGTCATCCATTCCAGAGGTGCTCCAAAAATCTGTAGTAATGTTGTTAGGAATCCTGTAAACGCATTAGCGACAGAGTTAATTAATCCAGAAATTGCGCCTGTGATTGCTCCTTCTATCCACCCAAGAGGTGAAGGGGGGTTTGTAACTGTAACCAGAACTGCCCCAGAACCTCCAGCAAAATTCTGTTGATTAATTACACTTGCTGCAACTATGTATTTACCTGGATCATTAAAAGTATAGGTAAAAGAAGTACCTCCAGTAGCGTTGTACACTATACTTCCATTATATAGAACAGTCCATATTACAGTTCCAGACATGGAAGGACTCCATGAGACTGTATAAGTTTCAGTATTGCCTGTGTACGCTGAAGTAGGACCAGAAACTTTTACCTGTAGTTGCACTAGCGTAATTTGTACATTTCCTCCTATCTTACCTCCTGTAGCAGCTGCAAGAAATATCGCTGATGCCATAGCAGCAGCAAACAACACTAACGCATAACGCTGGTCGTATCTGTTAGCTAATATTGCTAAGAGTATGAGAGCTGCTGGTATCAGTGTCTGCAGTGTAGCTATAAACTGGCCTAAGCCACCTGGACTTCCTCCTCCACCTCCTTGTGCCGTTGCTATAATATTTCCTGCTCCTGAAAGCAGTGATGGAAGTACTAATATTATTAATAGGATAGTTAATGCTTTCCTCATTTTCCACTCCTAATCAAGCTCTTTTTAAAAAGCTCAGTTGAATAAACTCCCCAGTTTACTGAAGAAAAATTCAAGCCTAATCTCTTTTTTCAAACTCCTTAACAAACCTACTAACTAGTCCTAACACTTCCTTAATCTTAGGTAAAAAAGCGGATAAGGGAATATAGTAAGCATTCTCCAAGCTTATGTCTGGTTCCCTTGAGGCGATAACTATTAAATAACTTTTATCACACGACCTTAATTCCCTCAAACCTTCCAGTTCTTCCGTAAGTTGGTCTTTGTCTATACCGTTA
>Ga0081474_115883_pt1 | contig 11686 bp, 7 predicted proteins | sample OneHunmetagenome_2_FD_70978 | JGI IMG/M metagenome (GOLD analysis project Ga0081474, IMG submission 70978) | Ferrous microbial mat communities from One Hundred Spring Plain, Yellowstone National Park, USA v2 (version 2) | ecosystem: Environmental > Aquatic > Non-marine Saline and Alkaline >... | reverse complement strand
ACTCTTGACGTTGAAGGCTTTGCATATTGGATGCGTGAAGTGCTTATGAACGAGGACTTAAGAAATAAGCTTTCCGAGGCTGGTTACAAGAGGAGTATGAACTTCAGTTGGGAGAAGTGCGCTAGGGAAACACTGGAGGTTTACAAAGAGATTTTGAATGAAGTTTAAGGCTTTGGTTAGGGCGCGTTAAGAAAAACTAGGTTAAGAAACTTCTGGGAGAGCGTATCATTGTGCATGATGATCAAAGAGTATGTCTCTGTTTGGAAAACTACCATAAGTCTGCTCGACCTATATCGGCAGTCAGACATACCGATTCCTATACTGAAAACGATTCTCATAAAGTGAGTGATTAAATAGAAAGCGTTAAAATGACTTCGAGAAAGAGCGTAACAGAGGAATTGATCAGGATAGGCGCAACTATTGAACCTTTCATTTTGAAGAAATATAGCAATGTTAACCTTCATCACTTTTATGAAGTTATTTAAGTAAGCTGAAAAGATATTAGCCTAGAAGTCACGATAACCTTAAAAATTGGAGAAATTAGTTAATTTGACGAGAATCAACAAGCGGAAGCATATGATTTTTTTATACAGCTTTGAAGAAAGAAAGAAGCTAGTATAAAATGGACTTTCCTAATGTCTCAATAATAATATTGAATTATAATGGCAAAAGGCTATTAGGCTCGTTATTGAATGAAAATATTGAATCAGTACTTTCAACTGATTATTCAAATTTCGAGGTACTTTTTGTTGATAATGGTTCAAGTGATGGAAGTGTTGAATATGTTAAAGAAAAATACGGAAATATTTCAAGACTTAAAGTAATATCTTTAGGTAAAAATTATGGGTTAGATGGCGGGTATAACAGAGCCATTAGCTACGTAAATAACACATCAAAATACATAGCATTTCTCCATAGTGATGTTATAGTTAAAAGTAATTGGTTGAAAGAAATAATTCGAGTCTTAGAGGAGGATGAGCTCATAGGAGCTGCTCAACCAATGATATTAGGGCCACGAGCAAAAGGGAGCTTCTGCGGATTGAACTATATAGATCAATATGGTTATGTAATTCCTACTGATCATGGAATTAGAAAAGCGCTTGTTGATAAGGAATACTACGAGATAGCGTTTCCATTAGCTTGTTGTTCAGTTGTAAGAAGAAGCGTTTTGTCTAAGTTTGGTTATCTATATAATGAAGATTTTGAAGTTTACTATGACGATGTAGACTTTGGATTAAGGTTATGGATTATGGGATATAAAGTTGCTTATGTTCCAAAAGTTCATATATACCACCATGAAGGTGGAACATTAACAAAAGTTATAAAACCTAAAAAAGCTCTATATCTAGACGCCAGGAACAGAATTTATTCAGTACTTTCAATCTGCGATATGGTACACATACTTAAGACCTTACCATTTTCTATACTTACTTCAACGGCTCTCTTGATCTTATCAGGAGATAAAGATTCTTTTAAAATATTAAAGTTTCTAAAGAGAATCGTTATGACTAGAAAAATTATTCAAAAAAGGAAAAAAGTGACGTTTAGAGATCTCATAGGGCGTGTGGTGTTAATTCCAAAACCCAATTTTCCAAGACCTTTATATACATTTTTATACTTAATCTTTAAAACTCCAAAGTATTCATTTTACGTCTCTAAAGAATTCGAAATAGTCATACCAAATCCATGGCAGAAAGAGTAAGATGCATTTGCAATAAAGCACGTCATGATTTTAGTGTATATGATTTGAAGATTGGCTATAATTGCATAGTGTTCATTGTATAAGGAGGTTGACCTCAATGTCTCACCCTTACGAATACCATGGCCCATTATTAAGAGAAGAGATACCTAGCTTAAAAGGAAATTTAATGCTTGATATCGGATGTGGGAAAGGTGTTTTAGGATACATGCTTAAGGCTGAGAAACATGTTAGTTATAGCGTAGGTCTAGATATATGGTATCCTTATTTGAAATTTGTAAAAGAACATAAAGTATATGATGATGTTGTCCTTGCTTCAGCTGATAAGCTACCCTTTAAAGCATTATCATTTGACTTAGTATTGGCTAGCGAAGTTATTGAGCACTTACCTAAGATGCGAGGCTGGATCTTTCTCAAAGAAGTTGAGAGAGTCTGTAAATATAAGATTATTATTACTACTCCTAGAGGTTTTTGGGAGAAGGGTTTTCTGGAGGATTCAGCACCTACTCAACGCCATTTAAGTGGTTGGACTGATAAAGAGTTTAAAAGATTAGGTTATAGGATACTGGGCGTTGGTTTTAGAATTGGTAAATGGGCAATATTTTACAAGATTACTGTTGTTCATCGATTTTCAAAAATTGCGGCTTTTCTTATAGCTATAAAAGAGAAGTCAACTAAGAAAAAATAATGTTGAGCTTTAATATTTTAGCAGCTCCTGCAGGATTTATTATAAGTGATAAAGCTGGTAGCGACCCGATGATAAGTTATGAGCTTCTAAGGTTACTTAGCAATAAATTTGATGTAACATTCTATGCTGTTACGAGCAAAGTCGATGTTGATATACCACTTCCTAAAGCTGTATCAATTTACGAATTGCCTGTGCCGAACAGCATCATAGGACATGCAACCTTCATACTGAAATATTACTTAGTCAGTAAATCAATCACTAAGAGAGAGAAAATAAACATAATTCATCATATAACTTTTCACTATGGAGCTAATTTCAATCCATTAGCCTTATCAAATATTAATATCCCTTTTATAATTGGTCCAGCCTATTACGATCCGCCTCTTCCTTCATACTTAGTGAAGGAATTGACTGAAGAGAAAATTACTGGTAACCGCCTTACCGATGCAGTTTTGTATAAAATATTAGATTTTCATGATATATTGGTGAAAAATATATCTATAAGGACGATAGAAAAAGCGGACATGATTATAGCGGTGAATAACGCAACTAGCAGAGTTTATGCTAATTTGGTGGGCAATAAAAAGATAAGAGTAATTCCCATAGGCGTGAACATATATGATTTTCAACCCTCATTGCCTCCAAGAAATGGCGACATACTCGTCCCTGCTGCTTTAATAAAAGCAAGAGGGATTGAATACGCTATTAAAGCACTACCGAAAATACTGAAAGAGCATAAGGATGTCAAGTTACATATAGTTGGAGACGGCGTTCAAAAACCATTTCTTATTAGACTTTGTAAGCAACTGGGAATACAAAGCAATGTTTTTTTCCATGGTTATGTGAATCATAGAGAAATGAAGAATTTTTATTCATCCTGCAGACTTGTGGTTCTACCTAGTATACTTCAGAGTTTCGGAAACGTTTTACTTGAAGCCATGGCATCAGGGAGACCCTGTGTAACAACAGAAGCTTTAGGTCCTCGTGAAATTGTAATTAATGGGGAAACTGGATATGTCGTACCTATAGCTGATTCAGATACACTAGCAGAAGCTATTAGTAGGCTACTAGGTGATTACGAGCTTTGTTACAGAATGGGAAAAAGAGGAAGGGAATTAGTTGAAGAAAAGTATAGCTGGGATCTTGTGGCTGAACAATATTACAGGGTCTACAAAAGTTTGGTATGAATCGCTTATGATTCTAAAATCTCTAAACAAGCGTAACCCAGCAAGCACAACACTACTAATCTTAACAGCTTTCTATACGGCACAGAAGGTAATACCAGGAGAGGAGAGCTTTACACGTTTCCTGCTAGATTTGATTCCAAGAATAGGCCATATGTTCAATAAGATTTATGTTTCAGCATATGCATCCCCAAGTTATTACGGATGGGATTATAAGCTCAGAGGTTGGGATGTTAGTGTTGGACGTGAAAGTAGGGATATATGGCGCTATAGAGAGTTCATTGAGCGGCATGGTACATTCAACATACATGTAGAACGCTTTATTCCCCCCTATACTCTATCTCGTATAGGGAGAATCTTGAATACTTTTTATGATTCTTACAGTATCTTTTTAGCAATAATTCGCACTTTATGTCTGATATTGAGACATTTAAAGGAACTGCATAATAGCAATAGAGTAGTTATTTATGCACAAAGTGTATCTTTATTATCGGCCGCCATCCTTACATCTTTATTCTTACGAGCGTGTAAAGTTAAAGCAGACGTGATAATTACATTACATAATGTATTTTTATTTAGAAATAAAAATAGGTTTTTAAGAAATATCTTTAGAGTCTTATTTACTTACTTCGTTAAAAAAGTTAGCTGTATATCCTACAAGATTAGAGATGAGTTGATAACAATAGGGATACCTAAGTACAAAGTTATCATTACTAGATATCAAATAGATTTCGATAAGTTTCCGATGATTAATAAGATAGAAGCAAAGAAGTCTCTTGGATTATACCCGTCCGAGTTTGTTGTGCTCTTTATAGGTCGACTAATTCCAGAGAAGGGCGTAAGGGTGCTACTTGCTATAGCACAGAACTTGGATAGAACAATTAAGAACTTAAAAATTCTTGTAGGAGGTGATGGTCCCTTAAGAAGTGAGGTCATGTCATCAAAATATATTAATTATCGTGGTTTTATACCAGGTGATAAGGTTTCATTATACTTAAATGCAGCAGATATCGTTGTGGTTCCAAGCCTATTTGAAGAAGGACTTGGTAGGATAGTGATGGAATCGTTAGCGTGCGGGACGCCTGTAATAGGTTCTAGGAGAGGCGGGATTCCTGAGCTACTTGATGAAAAGTTCCTAATTGAACCAAAACCTATAGAACTCTACGAGAAAATTTTAGAGTTATACCAGTTCCTTAACAAACTTGGACAACAAGGACTCGAGAACTTTAGAAGTATGCTGAGGAATCATATCATTAAAATTGTTAGAGAAGAGGGAGATTATGGAAGGATTTTTTCATAAAATACGTTATTTATTCCTAGGTGTATTTTATGGTATAGCTCTTAAAATGCCTTCATATGCACTCTACAGAATTATTCCCATCGCGGTCTTTAAAGCTTATTCTGTTTTAAGGAAAAATGATGCTAACTTGATCTTAGATGCGGGTTGTGGCACTGGTAATGTGATCAAAAGGTTTCAAGAAATTGACCAAATGTATAACAATCTCGGAAGGAAATTCATAGTGGGCTTTGATGTAGATTTCTCGCAACTTAAGATTTCTAAAAACGCTGGCCTTTATGATGCGGCAATTCTTGCTGATGCGCGTTATCTTCCATTTAGAGCAAAGTCCTTCGATTTGGTGCTTGCCATGGAAATTATTGAACATTTAAATAAATCTGATGGGAAAGAATTCATTAGGAACCTGGAGGAGATTGCTAGAAAACAAATAATAATTAGCACACCTCTCGGCTTCTTCAAAACCCCCTATTATAAAAACGAATGGCAACGCCATAAGTCAGGATGGTTGCCTACTGAGTTTTCGAGGATGGGTTATAAAGTTCGTTACTTTTTGTACTTAAATATATTCTCATTAAAGTTGGGAATGCTTTGTTATAAAGATTTTTACTCTTAAATAAGATTTTTGTGGCCAGTTTTTCATTTATAAATGTTGATTTTTTTATATGTGCTTTGAGGATGGTTAATATTTTCTACCCAAAATGTGAAGCTTACAACAATTTAAAAATCAGCCACAACATCCTTATGTAAGGACGAAAATTCTATATCTAAAAATGAAGACACCTTTGAACATCTCTTTACACTATGAGCTTGCTATCATTTTTTTACGACCTAACGAAAAAGACATTTTATGTGATATTGGAGGTGGCGATGGAGTTTTGTGGCGAATCATAACCTTATATCAATCAACGAATCTACCTATGTACGTATTGATCGACATAGACCAGAAAGCTCTTCGAAGAGCTAAATATGCTTCACGATCTACGCATACGCACATTATATGTGGTAGTGCTACGGCTTTACCGTTAAGGAAAGGCGTAATAACGAAAGTTACTTGTTTAGAATTGATAGAACATCTAAGTTTAAATGGTGTAAACATAGCATTGAATGAGGCTCATAGAGTACTTAAAAATAGGGGGTTTTTAGTACTCTCTACTCCTCATTATTCTTCCTCATTTTTAATCAACTTACTAGATTATGGTTGGCTAGCAGGTCACAAACATTTTAAAGTGGCTGAGGTTAAAGCTCTTTTATCTAAAGCTGGTTTTAAAGTTTTAAATCTAAAAATATTTGGAGGGTTATTAAGTTATTTGGGGGGTTATTGGATAATTTTTTGGCTCTTCATCTTAAAGCGACTAGTAGGTAATAAAATTACTCCTCTATATTATTCTGTGATGCCGCTTGAGAATTTGGTATTACGAATATCACGTATTGATGCTTACAAGCTAGGGAAACGTGGGCGTCAATTGATTGTTAAAGCTGTAACTTAACACTTTACAAGAGAATATAAAAATAATAAATTTAATTTGAAAACAAGCAACAATAAGTTTTTAAGGCTTGATCTTATTTCTAGAATATCATGAATTTGGATTATTTTAATTTGGTTAACATTGCTTGAGAAGAAAAGCTGGATCTTGCTCAATTCAATTGAGAAGTCCTTCTTCAAGGCTTGCTTAATTTTTTTAAGGAAGTTTAAAATCAGAAGCTTCGCTGTAATTAAAAATTTACTTAATTTAAAAGACAAAATTGTAATTTCAAATAGATCATGCAGCTTAGTAAAATTAAACAATCATCCTTCAATTCTAGGAGATTGTCTAATTTTAAACAGTATATTATGAAACGCATTCTTTTATTTTTCTTAAGAGTCTTGCTACCTGATTTTCTCTTAGGGATAGTATTACAGGTGGTTGTGGCTTTTTTGGTTTTATGGAAGATGATGCTAGTACCAGGCTTTGTCTTCCATGGTGACCTTATGCCATCGTTTTATATTCTCGATAGGTTACAAAGCTTCGTAATTAGCTGGGATTACATGACGGAAGCGCACTTATCACCGCTGTTGCTACCGGTTTTGATATTTAATGTAATCTTTGCGTGGCTTGGTATCCCAAGCGAGTTATCAATCAAATTATGGCTTATGATGAATTATGCATTAGCTGGTTCTTTCATATACTTTGCTGTGCGTGTATTATTGCCAAAGAATGATAAACTTGTTTTTTATAGTGCATCTGTAACAGCTTCAATGACATACATGTTTACTAGAATGGTAATAACAGCAATAGCCGTACCTAACTATATTCTTCCATTTGCAGCATTTCCGCTAGCATTCGTATGTTTTATGAGGGTATTAACATCAAACAGGCATTTGTTTATTAGGTATACAGCTCTAACAATATTTGCTCTAATCTTCGTTACAGTTTACCCCCCAATTCTCTTTCTTACAGCGATGTTTATTCTCTTATACATCATTTATAGAAGCTTAAAATACAGAAATTTGAGACAATTATTGTCAGATTTTACAAGAGCTCTATTCGTACTAGGTATGTATTTAGCAACTTTCGCCTTCCTGTTTTTGCCACTTCTACTAAGTAAATCATTAGCTGAGAACACTGTACAGCAATATACACAGTCCCAATTTAGTATTCAGGAACTCTATAATTTTTGGGGTCCTGCTCAAGGATACACTGCACTCAATGTTCTTACGCTTAGCCTTGATTATGCATGGCTTTGGACGCATATTGATCCTATGTTAAAAGCTTTATCACTTTTAATTCCAATAATTGCATTTTTATCATTGATTGTCAATAGAAGAAACAGGGCATTATACAGAATTACTCTCCTCCATGCTATACCCCTATGCATCCTTCTATCATTTATAATTAGAGATGAACCGTTCATAGGCTTCCTCGCCAGTATAGCTGGCATCGTATGGAACAGCGGCATATTTTTAAGAGGACCGTTATGGTCTTTAATGAAACAAGGATCTATATTGATGAACACCGCGATATACTTCTATTCTTTTTTAGCTGGTGCTTTCGTGTATGGTATCCTATCTTGGATTAAACACAAGCGACTTGCTATGAAATATACTACAGTGGACCAGGTAATGTTATCGAAACAGATTAAACATAAGCGACTTCCAACCAAATCGATACTTAGAAGATTAGGAGCTATTTTCCTAATCATCATAGTAATATCGCCTTGGATTGCAAGTGCTTATCCGATAACCGGTGATGTGGCTAGCACTCTTAAGCCTGTGCACTTACCACAAGAATATATAGATATATACCAATGGTTGAAAGAAAGAAGTGATTTTCATCGAGTATTATGGCTCCCCATCACTTATGGACATATTAATTTCGTATGGGCTGGAAGTAATGAGGGGACACCTTTTGAAATTTCTAATATACCAGCCCCTGTTCTTTGGAGATCTGATCTGGTAGACTATCTTTATCTTCAAGAATTGCTTTTCGGTAAGTCTAGTCATATAGGAAAAGTTCTAAGCTATTTAGGCGTAGATTATGTTGTTTTCCACGATGACCTTGCTCCTCAACCTGCGATAGATATGCCAAATGAGTATTCCAGAGTACTTAATAGTTTACTACACCAGAGCGACCTAAAACTGGTTTATAAGAATGGCTTCATGTATGTATTCAAGAATGAAGAGAAAGCCAGCTGGGTAAATACACCTTCAACAATAGCCATTGTGGTAGGAGGCTATGAAACTCTTTTCTCCTTGGCTGATTTAAATAGTATAAATTTGAATAACTATGCACTAATATTTAGTGACCAATTATCTTCTCAAACTCTCCTTAGATTGATTAATGCAACGCATGTCATTTTCATTGGGCAACACAGTTCTATTAATGATCTTTTATTGCAATTAGCTGATAACTACTTTATTTATCCATCAAATTATTTGGCAGAGGGTTGGTCGGGAACATCAGCGGTAAACCTATACTTATACTATATTTATGGACCAAGCATAGAGAAGGGCTATGGGGTAGAATGGGATGGCGATATTCTCATTGGAGGAACAGCCGCATTCTCTACAACGAAGGGAGCTACTCTTGTAATGCCTGTTAGTCTCAAAAAAGGGAATTATGAGCTCTGGGCAAGAATTTTGATGTCACCAACAAGTGGCTCATTAGAAGTAAGATTCAGCAATACGTCAGCAGAACTCATTAACACTTATTCTCCTTCAGCTTACTTTAAATGGATTAAGCTTGAAAACGTTAACGTTACTGCAAATGGGGATTACGTAATAACTTTAAAAAATATTAAGGGCGTTAACGCTGTCAACGTTGTGTTAATGGTTCCTGAGAGTAGGCTTGAGGCGTTACGTGACTGTCTACAAGTTCTTTTAAAGGATAAGCTAATCGTATACATCGATAAAAAGTTTTATGAAATTCCAGTTCTGGTTGACCAAGAAAATGTTCCAGAAGAATGGGTTTCTCAGAACTATAATATAAGCTATCTATATGCGGTTAATGTTTATGGAAACTTATCAGTAGCTCAAACTTTCATTCCCACTAAGCCGAGATTGGCTGGTGTTGAGATCTGGATTGGGAAATGGCCTCAATACATTCAGCCAGATCTGCTTGTTAAACTAGTACCCATGGGTGATGAAGGGCCTGTTTTATCGGATGTTCTTTGCGAGGCTAAAGTTTCGCATGAAGAAGTAGTATATGGATTTACGTTTATAAAACTTAATTGCACTTTAACTGTTGGAAAATCATATGCAATAGTTTTTAGCTCACCAGGAAACTTTAGTCAGTCTTATCTACTTTATTATCCTAGAACGCCATTCACATATAGTGGGGGGTACATGCTTACATCAGAGAACGGTAAAACTTGGCATAAAAGCAATTACAGCTTAATCTTTCGTACGTACTACTATTCCGAGCCTAAACAGACTTTTAATTTGGATAAAGCGGAAAAGTCCGAGGTATTCTTGTATCGCTATAACTTAGATAATAATAGTTACATTCCAATTGAAAGTCTACCAAAGCCTAGTGAGTCTGCCGAGATCTTAAGTTTTTCAATGCCCGCTCCAGGCAAATACGTTATAACTTTAAATACCTCTAGAATGTTCGTGCTTATAGTTGGTGAGTATGATCCACTATGGACTACCAATATTAAAGGTGCATTTATTGTTCCTGTTCTTTCTACTATGAACGGATACCTTATAAATCAAACTGGCGTGACTAAAATTATTGTTGAATATTCATTAAATCATTTATATAACGTTGGAATACTTATTAGCATAGTATCGCTATCAGTACTATTTCTTTTAGCAATAATGCCTCGGTATACTTATAACAAATTTGCTGAACTGCGCATCCAAATTAAGAAACTTCGGCGTCACTAATAAATTCCTAGCCATAAATAATAAAGGCGTGCAAAAACTTATAGGAATGAGCCGTCTTCTTACTTACGTATTTAAGAAAATGGCTGAAATCATTGAAAGAGTAAGAGGTAAAGTCTATCATCTTCATTCATATAAGTTTGGCGCTATTGAAATATGCTCTTCCCCAATACCATAGATTATTGGTAGAGATATACATGTGCCAGTAAGGAAGTTAAGCCTAATTAGTCAATACTTGAAGTTGGTGGAAGAGAGGAGTTTCTAAGTTTCGTTAGGATAAAGCCATCAAACGTATGTCTTTTTGATATTAAACCATCTAGAGAAATTGACGTAGCGGTTGAATATAATATACTTGCCTTCCATTCGGAGATAAGTCATTTGACTGTTCTCATGCGTAGATATTATTGAACACATGCTTAGAGAAAATCGACCTACATTATTTTAGAGCTTAAAAGATTTACCAAAAGAAAGGTGATAATTCACGCACCGCTTGAGGAATCTCCATTATTTATGGCTCGGATTGTGACTCGGCATATATATGTACCTTAAAGAAATTAAGTGTAGAAGACAGAAGTCTAGTTGAGCATATAAAATTCAAAGAACCTAAATTTAGTTAAATAAAGAGGTATTTCTTCTATTAGAGTTGAAGGGTTACAAAATGTTCATTCATAGCTTGCCAGCATGTCTTTAAGACCTAAGCTTAAGATATCACTGGATTATGCTATCTCTTTTTATTGAGGAGGGATAAAGGACCTCCATACTACTTTACCTTGAAAGCTTATTAACTCTCATATATTCTTACTTAATGAGTCAAGAGTTCTTTCATGGAAATAAACAAGACCCTGGCTATCGTTAGACCTTTTGGTCGTCATACCTTAGGAATAAGCGTTAACGAAAAGTACAGCCCTTTCGAGAAGATTAAGTACATAGGGACTAATGTTTCCTTTAATGATTGGTCATGGTTAGGATTGAAGAGGGTGGAGCTTGTACGTGTCAATGTTAGAAGACTTCAAATTGTTAAGACGTTCTTGGCTGAGTTAATTGGTTTGGAACAACATTTAAAAGACGTGAACTTCATAGATACTGCTGAGTTATATACACCGTTTAGTTATCAATGTGCTAATGCTGCTAAAAAGCTTAAAAAACCACTTGCGGTCTCTGTAATCGAGACCATACCTAAACATATCTCTTCACGCCTTCCACCATGGTCCTTTTATACTAAATACGTGATGAAGAATGCAGACCTCTTAATAGCCTTAACTAATAAAGCTAAAGAGTATTTATTATCTATTGGAGCCGATGAGAATAAAGTTAGAGTTTTACGTCAAGGAATTGAATTAGACCGTTTTCATCCTAACAAGAATAGACCCGTTAGTAATACGGTTAGAATACTATTTGTTAGCGTTCTATCTGAGAGACGAGGGTTGCTCGAGCTTTTAAAGGCAACTAAGATGCT
>Ga0081474_127809_pt1 | contig 11722 bp, 12 predicted proteins | sample OneHunmetagenome_2_FD_70978 | JGI IMG/M metagenome (GOLD analysis project Ga0081474, IMG submission 70978) | Ferrous microbial mat communities from One Hundred Spring Plain, Yellowstone National Park, USA v2 (version 2) | ecosystem: Environmental > Aquatic > Non-marine Saline and Alkaline >... | reverse complement strand
GCGCGGCCACACGTTCTTACGCACGCCGCAGCACTGCCGTACTTAGAAGCTAGGTTTTGTAGGAAGGCGAGTGCTTCGTCTTCTGCCGATGCTTGGTACGACACCAACGCCGCAGCCGTCATGTACGACATGTACGCACTGTTTGAAGTGAGTGAACTATACACTGACTGGGTTAGGTTTTCCTGCGTCACTGTGGCGTAGGTGAGTATGATCATCGACATGGAGCCCGTGCCTTTGTCATAGAGGAAAATGACTGGGCCGCTTGATGTGTACACCACGGCGTAGCCCTGTGTGTACAGCTCGTTGAGTGCGGTTGTGCCGCCTATCGACGCCGCAACTTGCTGTATTAATTCCACCGGCACTGGGTTTATGATCTCGAGTGCCGTGGCTATCGGCTCGTTCGTGACTTTCGTCTTCGCCGACATCACTATGTACGGTATTGCATTTACCTTGAGATCCATGGCGAGTGATTGGTTTGCGTAGAACGTGGCGTTGGCGACGCTGGGCACAAGCGGTATTCCCTGCGGTAGTAGGAAGCCGTAGCTCTGCATGAAGTCTATAACCGCGGGTGCGGTGTTGAGTGGGCCGGTGCTCCAGGAGAACGTGTACCTGGACACGGCAGCCAGCATCGGTGTGTTGTTGATTGGCACGAGCGTGAACGTGCCGTTACCACTCACTATCGAGGTAGTCACCCAATTAATACCCGAAGTGAAGTCGCTAAGTGATGACTGGGTTAGCCCCAGCTCGAATGGGTTGTTGATCGCTGCACTATACACCTCGGCGAGCGTTGCGTTTATGCCAATGCCCGTGAACCATGCACTACACAACCCCTGGCTGAAGTTGTAACCGCTCAGTGCTGCCATGTTTGATGTGCCGTATATGCTCAACGTGAAGTTAATGCCCAACCATGGGTATATAACCGCGAGACCAAGTATGTCGTAACCATCGAAGCCGTATGTGGTGTTGCCGCTCTCGAAGAAGTAAAACGGCCCGGCCGTGGGCCCTGTTATGTATGGGTTGTTCGCTGCGTAAGTCGCCGTTACTGTCTCGTTTACGTAATTAATGACTATGTACGTCCCATTCCCATACGTCACCCACACGTATGGCGTGTCAGCCTCGAGCCACGTAACAGTGTTCGGCGGCGTTGCGTAGAAGCTGCCGACTGCCGTTATTGTGACTGGTGCCGAAGCAATAATGCTGTATGTGAGCGTGTTTGTTGAAAAGGCAAACTCGAGTTGGTATATTTCGCTCCCGTACGCCAGTGCTTGGTATGTGGTGCCGTTTGTGGCGTATTGGGCGAGTAATTTACTGCTGGTGATCCCGCTGAATGTTGATACTGCCGTGTATGAGTACGTGTACTGGCCCGTGGCGTTCCTCGTAACGCTTACTGCATATATGTCCCCACTTTGGTCGCTGAACACGAAGTAATCCGTGGTCGTGTTACTCCCCTGTAGGTACCCTGTGCCGACGTATGTGTAGACAGTTATTGGTAGTGTTACGTTACCAATGAATGCACCGCCTATTGTGTATAGGGACACTACCGAGCTGTTCACCGCCCAAACGGCGTAGGTGTCGCCGAGTGCCGAGATGGCTATGTTTGTGCCGTTAGGCGGCGTTGGTGGTGTGAAGGATCCATACACGACCTGGTTGTTGCCGCTGATCGTTACCGCACTCACCATGTTCACAGTCCCATTGGCATAACTAAGTATGACACAGGTACCTGCACCACTGGCTATTGCGGATCCCTGCGGCATTGAGGAGACCAAAACGCCGGGCGATGTGCATGCGAGGATTGCACCGCTCGGTGTTACGTAGTAGCTCATGCCGATTTTGTACGGTGCGTATATCCAAATGTTGGCGACGGGTGCCAAGCCGCCCGGGGTTGCGATGCCGAACACCTGCGGGTCGCCGCCTTGGGGCTGCATGGGTTGGGCGGGTTGTTGTGATGTTGGTGATGCGTATATGCTCACCATGAGTATTGATAACACGACCGCCATGGCTATGAGTATCGACGCCTTCCTTATCGCGGGTTTGTTATTTATCATCAAGGAGAAAAATAGAAGTGATTTATATTTAAAGTTTTAATTATTATTGTTTAATTGTTCGCTTGGTTACACCCACGTTGTCGACCTGGCCCTCGCTATCTTCTTAGCACTTGACTTGTGGGCGTACATAACCATGATGCCTAGCAGCACCGCGACTATCGCGATTATTATGATGAGTGTGGTTGTGTTGAGTGGTATGCCTAGCAATGTCGTTGTCGATACTGCGTAGTAACCAATGATTGTTAGCGGGCCTGTGAATGACACGGTGACTGAGTTGCTTGTCTGCGGCGTGCCGTTCACCGTCATGTTCACGAACTTAAGCACTGTGAAGAGGTTCACGGTTGTTTGGTTGGGGTAGGTAATGGTTACCCCGCTGTCTGTCGAGTACACAGTAGCGTTTGTATATGCAGTTATTGAGTTGTTGTTGTCGGTTATTGTGACCGGTATTGAGTACGTGGTGTTGGTGGCGAGGGTCGCTGGGTAGTAGGAGCTTGCGTTCAGCGTTATGGAACTAGTTATTGTAGTGACTGTCTCCAGGATGTACTTGCCGTTGCCGAGTGATACCCAGAACGTTGTCGTGGCGTTGGGTATATTGAGGGTCACAGTACCGCTGCTGCTCGTTGTACCCTGTGCAACAACGCTGTTTGACTGCCATGCCTGGACGACCGCGTTAGCAACGGCCGTGTTGTTCGGCCCTATCACTGTGACTGAAACGGACACCGTGCTTTGAGCCATCGCTGCACCAGCCACCATCATCGCCACTATTAACGCGGCCATCATGGATTTAAATAGTACGTCCTTCATCAACCAAATCAACACATCCTTATTTATAAATTTTGTGTCCGCAAACAAGCATGAGATCCTAATTAATAATTGATGAGTTTTAAATCAACACGTGCCTGGTGCCTGTTTAATTAGGTAATTCTGTTACGCGGTACAAATCTTCCATAAGTTGGTTAAGCTCTTCCTCATTACCTTCGGCAGGCCACACTATCTCATTGAGACTATGCCATATGTCCATAATCGCTTCATCCTTGACGGTCGCCCACGCGGTTTCACTTGCTTCTGCATATATTACCTCGTACTTACCATCAGACCTACTCACCTTGTAAACACCCACCTTGCCTATGGGGCAGTTGTACAGGATCACTTCATGATTGACCATGTAATCATATCTATCCTGTACTTCACAATTCTCGTCCAGGTACGTGAAGAGCTCGTTGCGGGTCCTTTCGTACTCCTCAGCACTGATCTTTTTGCGACCTAGTTTGTATTCATGCTCAACCACGAGATCCTTTTTCAAGTCCAAACCACCCTTCAGAAGTTCCACGATGTTTGACGCCTTCTCTTTAGATACGGTCGCCATCAAGAATATACACAACCTATGTGATTTATAAGGATTGCGTTTTAACGCATGTAGATATGAAACGACGCATTACTCGGGCATACTCATTAATTTCCTTATGTCTTGCTCGATCTCGTCGGGATCCACGTTGTAGTAAGGCTCTTCCTCTGCGGTATCACGCCAGTCCTCGAGTATCTCGTAGGCGTCATCTTTAACGAAAAACCATGCTCTATCGCCGACCTCTACATCATACTCATACTCGACATTGGAAAAATCGCCGTGCCTAAGCACGCCTACCTTACCAACGGGGCAATTGTATAACTCCACCCCGACCTCCTCCTCATCGTTGAAATAAAATGTGTTCATATCAACCAACTTACAATTCTTTTTCAAGTAATCATTAAGCTCCTTACGGAGTTCCCTGTACGTCTCCCTACTTATCCTTTCATCATTGAAGTAATACGTGCAGCAATCCTTCTTCAATGAAAAGCCATAGCCATGCTGTAGACGCTCGGTAATGTTTGGTTTTTCCTTGACGCCCCCCTCAGTTTGCTTTTGTTTTTCCATCAATTCCCTGAGTGTGACCCAATGGGTCGCACTACGTCTTTGTTTTTGATTCGCCATCAAGGATTAAACCATACATGTTATTAATAAGTATTTTGAACACGATGTGTATGTTGCATTTAGTCGGGCATGTGCTTTATGTCCTTGATTATCCTCATGGCTTGATCCCTCTCCGACCAGAGGTCGCCTGACTCAATCTCCTTCTTTAGTGACTCCATTGCGAAGGACTCCGCGTCTAACCACGCGTTTTTGCCGACGTACACCTCGTAATCATACTCACTACTGCCGTAACCAGCGACCTTGTACACGCCCACCTTACCAACGGGACAATTGTACAGCTCCACGGCACCGCGTTCCACGTCAGGAATATCGTACTCGTACTTATCAACAACCGTGCAATTCCTTCTCAAGTAGTCCTCGAGTTCCCTGCGGTACTCCTCATACTCCGCCTTACTGACTGTGTTGTTAAAGTTCTCGTCACTATTTACCAGGTAAGCCCCTTGGGTAGCTGGCGTTAGTAGTTCAACGAAACCAGTACTCAGGAGCTGCTCGATACTCGCCCTTTGTCTTTGCTTTGCCATCAAAAAACAAGACAACACAGACTTAATAAGTTTTTGATCCGCTGCTTATTGTTACTCAGGCATGTCCTTTACGTTTTCAAGGGTGTTTCTAAGTTCTTCCTCTATTTCTTCTGTACCTTCGATTCCTTGCAAGAGCTCAATTGTGGATTCTATATCATCGATAGCGACACTCTTCGCATGCTTCCATGCCTTATCGCCAACATACACGCGAAACACGTCGAAACCTTCGCCATGAGCCGAAAACACACCAACCTTGCCTACGGGACACTCATATAGTCCCACAACCCTCGGTTGTTCCTCAAAAGGTTCGTAACTAATCTCCTCAACTCTCTCGCAATCCTCATCCAAGTAGGAAAGAAGTTCATTCCAAGTGTCTTCGTATTCTTCGTCACTGATTTCCTTACCGTTTAATTCATACTCACGGAAGTCTCTCCTTAGTACAAACCCACCGTGCCTTAGGAGTTGCTCAATGTTTGATCTCTTTCTCTCCTTAGGAGTGGTCTCCATCGGGGAAATAACTGTATTAAGTAGTTTATAAGGATTGTGTTTTAAAGTGTGGTTGGTGCTTTGATTGGTGCGTTACTCGGGCATTTTCTCAATGTTTTCGATATCCTCCTGGAAGCGCGTGTACCACTCGCTGCCCTCCTCTACTCCCTCCAGCTCGTAGCGTAGCTCTCCTAGTGCGTCTTCCTTCGCCTTTTTCCACCCGTCGTTGCCTACGAAAACCCTGGTTATGTCGTAGTGCTCGGCACTCGCCTTGGACACGCCTACCTTACCGATTGGGCAGTTGTACAGCTCCACGGCACGCGGCATTTCCTCACCAATGTCGTACGTGTACTCATCCACCTTCTCGCAGTACTCGCTCAGGTAAGAGTCAATCGCGTCACTAACCAACTCAAACGCCTTAGGGCTAATCTTTTTTCCATCTATGGAGTATGCACCAAAGTCCCTCCTTAGTTCGATCTCGCCACGGCTCAGGAGTTTCTCAACGCGTGGTTTTACACGCCTGTTTGATACCTGACTAACCATACTGGGGTAACTAGGTTAATTGGTTTAATAAGTATTTTGGTTCGGTCGGGCGCGTGACTTGTGCGGTTGTGTTAGTGTGGGCCTACCACTAAGCCGTACCCTGTGAATATGTCCTTGCCAGCAGCGTTGATTGGGATACTCCATTGGATGAGTATGTCCTTTACCTGCTGTGGTGTTGGGTAGCTGTGGTAGGTGTCGTAGTAGTACTGTATTGCCTTGACCGCCATCGCGGCGACGTATGGCGTGGCGAATGACGTGCCGCAATCCATCATGTAGCCCGGCTGCTTAATGAGCTGCGGCATGTTCTCCAACGCCCACTCCTGCATCACGGACACCACGGTGGTGGGCACATCACTGGTTACCCAAACGCCGGGTGCGACGAAGTCAGGCTTCACCTCGCCGTTGGGTGCGGGCCCTGCGGATGAGAAGAACGCGACCTCGTGGAGCCACGGATCCCATGCACCGACGGCTATCACGCCTGGTGCTACGGCAGGCACGTTGATTGTGTATGGGAATAAGTATGAATTGCCCGCCGCGACAACAACCACAATCCCCTCGTTGACTAATTGCTCGGCCGCTAGTGAGACTGGGTCGTTGCCGTTTGACGCCACTGGGACGCCCCAGGAGAACGAGCAAACCCTTACGCCATACTTCTCGGCGTTGTTGTACACCCACTCCAACGCGTTGAGTATTGTGTTTATCGAGGCTACACCACTCGCGTTGAATGCCTTGATGACGACCAACCTAACGCCTGGTGTCAAGCCGATGTACTCGCCATTACTCAACACGCCGCTGCTCGCTATTATCCCCGCCACCATTGTGCCGTGCCCAAACCTATCCATCCACGCGTAGTGCCCAGTCTCGGCGTAGATCATTTGATCCACCTGCCACGCCTGCTGCAGCGTGCCGTTCACGCCGTTAATCCAAACGAGCGGTTGCCCGTTGCTTGTCGTTACCGTGAATGAGACGAGCACCCAAACGGCGTGGCTCAAGTCTGGGTCTAGGTAGTCAATGCCTGTGTCTATGATGCACACCGTTATGTTATTGCCCGGGTAATCAGTGGGGCCTAGTTTAGATACGTTGTAGATAATGTCGTAATTAGCCAACTCAGCCTCGTTGAGTGATTGCTCCAACTCGCTCTGTGTTAGGAACGCCAAGGCGTTGCTTATGGGCTCGGGTACCTGTGCGGGTTGGTAGTAACCATATATGGAAACCACGTATGGGTAACTCGCGAGTTGCTTTACCTGTGCGTATGAGTCGGCGACCATCTCTATGATCGTTAGGTTGCCGAAAGTCCACATATGCAATGCGTTGCCAACGAGTGATGCGTACCTGGTGTTCACCGCCACGTAAACGACGTTTGGGTAATTAACACTCGCCAACCCCGGCCCAACCTTGCTGCTGCCTGCGTTGAACTCGTTACCGAAGTACTGAAGCGTGGGTGTGTAAACCGCGATTGCAACCGTCAACGCGATCAGTGTTAGTGCGATGATCGCTATCCTAACACCCCTATCGTATTGGTAACGCCCACCTGTGTACTGCTCACTCACACATAACCACCCCTAACACTCTTTTTAACGCTTACGTACGCACCCAAGTCCCTAAAGCTTGAGTAAAACATGATGCCCCCAATCGCGAATGCGGCGTACCAAAAGGGCACTGGGAATGCGACGGCGTATGTGGCGGCTAGCTCCAGGAGCATGAATGCTGCTATGAATGATATAATCTCAAACAACACATTTAGTACCTTCCAGAGCTTTATTGGGTATATGGATTTGCCGTTCACGACCACGTTTATGTCATCCACCGCATCCACAACCGCGAGGAGGAACAACAACGCGATCAGGGGACTCATGGCCCAAACGACGCTTGCGATTACTATCAGCATGACTGCGGTTGTGGACTCCGCAAACGCGTCAAACGCCCTGCGTGCAGGGGAAACCACAAAACAATTACTGATTTTGAGGTTTTAAGCTTAATGTGTATGGTTACTCACTCACTATCCAAACAACCACTCGCCTTCTTCTTATTCTCGCCGCACCCACCAACGTCACTACTACTGATTTGGCCCTTTCCCTTACCCTTGCCCTTGCCCATACAAGAAGCAAGAGCAGACGCGAAGTTTAAAATTTTTACCTTATGATACTGTGTTACGTGGCAATACGAGGGATAAAATCAAGCATTGAGGATTAATAATCTTTACTTTACATGATTGGTATTACTCGGGTAATTTCTCTATCTCCTCTATGTGCCGATCATATTCCTTCTCTGTCTCCTCTGATACTCCCCAGGTTAATATTTCGTCTATTATGCCAATTGTCGCATCCTTTACGTTTTTCCATGCCAAATTCCCTATATATACAACATGTTTCTCTTCTTTTCCAGTCGTGCCTACAGATTCGTATTTAAGCACGCCCACCTTACCGATTGGGCATGTGTACATGCTTATTTCATAGTAATCCTCTGTGTCTGTCGTATCGTCATAGACCTTAAAGTTATACCCAGTCTCTTTCTTGCACTTCTCTGTCAAATACGCATTAAGCGTTCTTAAGGCGGTTCTATACTCTTTCGTGTTGAGATCCCTACTACCTACACCATGAACATACAAGGTGATTTTATCTTCAAACTCACTCTCTTCTATATCAAAGCCCGTTTCATCCATAAGTGATTTAATTGTGTAGTGTGCCCATACTTCATTGCCCACATACCTCGTTTTACTCCATAACCCGACACTTTGTTTTTCGTTATTTGCCATTAAGAAAGAAACCATACTTGTTCTTTATAAGTTTTGCCTTAAAACTTAGCAAGTGCTAACCGTCACTCGGGTAACTTCTCTACCTCCTCTTTGAGCTTGGAAAATTCATTCCAATATACGAAGTTATGCTGTTTCCCTATGTACACCTCGTCGATTGTTTCGTTTTTCACGTTTTTCCACGCCGTCTCCCCTACATACACTTCGATCATCTCATCTCCATCACTGTCGCTGTGTTTGAGAACACCCACCTTACCGTTGGGGCAAGTGTATAAATCCACCTCAAAATGATCCACTGTTGTACGGATACCATGGTAGTGAAGGTCGAAGCTGTGCTCAGCATCTTTACTACACTTCTCTGCCAAGTATGCGTCTAAAAACCTTACGTATTCGTCATAATTTTCCTTAGTGAGTTCTTGTTTAGGAGCGCCATAGGCACTTAGGGTGTATCTTGTGGTTTTTCTATCGGAGACCTGCTTTTCTATGCTAAAACTTGGTTCTTCCATGAGATACTCAATCGCACCGCGTGCACATACGCTGTACCTCACATTTCCCCAACGTTGCGTACCCGCATTTTTGTTAGCCATCGAAAATAAGACAACTTTGCCCCTAATATAAGTATTTTCTCTCGTCGCCCCGTTTCCCCACATTTGACTTCGGGGGGTTCTTGTTATGGTGGTGTGCCCTGTGTTTTATTGATGAATATTGCTGCTGCTTCTGGCCTTAGTTGTATTGCTCTGTATCCGAAGTACGTGTTGAATACTTGCTTGATTATGCCCTTTGACTCGAGGGTTTTAACCACGTCCTCAGCCGCTTCCCTGGAGCCTAGGAGTAGTGCTACCTCGTCCATCGACATTGTCATGTCGTCCCTAGCGAACAACGCGTTTACCACACGCATCTCCCTCTCGGTGAGGGTTGGTGGTATTGGGATTTCCTGCGGTACTCGCTCCCTGCTTGGGAATACCACGGCTAACCTGTTGAATAACGCCGTTACAGTCTCCAAAACTGCGTTTATGTCACTCGGTAATTGCGCCGCGCATGTTGGGCACAAACCACTCAGCAGGAGTGTAAGCTTGTTCCTCAGTGTTGAAACCGCGTGCTCGTACTTGTCGAAAACCTCACCGAGCATTGCAACAATCTTTGACGGTGTGTAATTAGCACTTGTTGTGGACGCCACAACCTCTATGTATGTTTGTACCTTCGCCACGACATCATCGAGTTGGTTGAGCAGGTACTCGTAGTCGTACTCGCTCAACCTCGGGTTCCGCGAGTACACAACCATCGAGCGGAGCGTGTTGACCACGCCCAAACGCATCTTGACTAAGTACAACCCCCTGCCTGACTGCGTCTCTCCTAATTCCTGCTCCTGCTCCCGTCTCCTAGGTGCTGCCCTAGACATAACCACCACCCTGCTGTGGTTGTTGTGGCTGTGGCTGTGCTTGTGCCTGCACAGGCGCTTGGGCGGGTGCCTGTGGTGCCTGCGGTGCCGCCTTACCACCCGCCTTCCTCCTTTCTTCCTCTACTATATTGCGTGTTGACTCGAGCACTGCGGAGTGGTACTGAGACAAGATCGCCATTAAGTCATTAAGGATGTCCTTCATCCTCGTTATCTGCGATGACAAATACTCAATATGCTCCCTGTCTGCCACGTGCATCTTCTGCATGTACGCGAGTTCGCGCTCCATAAGCTCCAATTGCCCCCTTAGTTCGTGGGTTAAACCGACAAGGTTTAGGTAATTCCTCTCGTACACGGTTGCCAAGTCCATGTACTTCCTGGCTTCGTAATCCTTAGCCTGGAGTAACGAGCGTAGGAACAAGTTCTCCCTATGGAGCGTGTTCGCAGCGTATGAGTACTGCCTTACCAACTCCTGCAGTTGGTAGAACCTGGCCGCCACCTCGTACTCTGGAACCCTGAGGATTCCCGCTGGGTCGGCGATGATCGCCCTCATTTTGCCTTCGAAGACCTTGTCGAGCCAAAGTATCGACCTGGCGGGCACGACAACATTAGTTATTGGGTTTGTGATGCCTATTTTCAGGAGCACTATTGAGCCGTTTATCCTGTCCGCGTGTTCGTGGGCGATTATGGCGCCCCAGGACGGCAAGCCTCTGACGTAGTATGGGTAGTAACCAACCACGTTGTTGTCACTATCCATCACCTGTGCCCATATCTCGACCATGCCGATGTAGAGCCTGTAGTACTCCTCGCCGCCCCACACCTCTGGTTGGTAACCAATCAAGTCGCCAACGTACGGTGGGTCCCTACCGAGTATGTAAACAGGCACGCCCTCCATCGTAGACCTGTTAGTGACCATGTAAGGCGACGGCGGGAACACAGGCGGTACCTGTGCCCTAACTGCCGACTGAGTCACGTTGTACTTACGTATCGCATCCTCAACAATCTTCCTGATGTCCTCGGCACTCACAACACGCCTATACACCACATGCTTAAAAATGATGCGTAACGGCACATGCAATAAAATACCAATACCCACAGCCATAATTAGTACTTTGTACCACGTATCGTAAACGCGCCTATATAGGCAGTTCTCGTATCGTTAATACAGTAATCAAGCATTTTCATAATTAGTTAGGAATTATACCTACGTTGGAGCGAGGAAAAAATGCAATGCCATGGACGTGCATTGTTAGTTTTTGTTCCACGTGCCGAGAACCACCCTATTAGGCAGTTTACGGGTCGTTTGAATATTGATCGGGTAGGAAAGGAAAGGGGTTTGATTAATTTTAATGTGTTAGGTAGTGGGTGGTTTAGACGTAGTCGCTGCCCTTTGCCTTGATCAACCTCTTCCTGTGGCGCTTGGTGTAGACGGCGGCAGCGATTACTGTGATTACTGCTGCCGCCACTACCACGTACACAATTATTTCAGACGAAGTCGTGGGCGTTGGCGATGGCGTTGTGGTTGTCGATGTCGGTGCCACGACGCTCAGTGTTGACGCGCTTGTTTGGTTGCCCACGACGACAGTCACGTTGTACGTGCCCGGCGTTGATGGTGCTGGGAATGTCACCGTGGTTGTTGTCGTGTTCGTGCCAGCGGGCACCGTTACATTGAATGTGCTCACCAACGAGCCGTTTAGGTAGACGTATCCCTCAAACGTCTCGTTAGTGGCCGCGGTGTAGTTAAGCGTGACGGTCACGGTGATACTCACGGTCTTGCCCACATAGACCTTAGTCGTCGTTGGCGTCGCGTTTACCCTGTGCACTGGGAAGAAGGGCGGCTTGGGCAGTACCAACCTGATTAATGCGTCCGTGATGTTGGGTAGTTCATACGTGCAGTTCGCCCACGTGATGTTGTTGAAGCCAAACATCGCCAGGTACTTAGTACTGATCACACTAGGCGGTGTGTACATGAGTATTGGCACTGTGTAGTTGCTGAATGGGAACGTTACG
>Ga0081474_117925_pt1 | contig 11732 bp, 6 predicted proteins | sample OneHunmetagenome_2_FD_70978 | JGI IMG/M metagenome (GOLD analysis project Ga0081474, IMG submission 70978) | Ferrous microbial mat communities from One Hundred Spring Plain, Yellowstone National Park, USA v2 (version 2) | ecosystem: Environmental > Aquatic > Non-marine Saline and Alkaline >... | reverse complement strand
TAGGGGTAGGCAGAGGTTGGGTGATTTCGAAAGGAGGCTTAGGATAACGAAAATTAAGGATGACTTAAGGAATATTGTTAGAAGTAATGCGCCGTTGGTCATTATTTTTGATGAGACGCAATTCTTCGAGATTGATGAGGGCGACGATTTCGTTGCTTGGATTCAAACCTTGGCTGAAGTTGTCCGTGAAGTGCCGGGAGCGTTCTTGTTCGTGTCTTACTCATTATTTGCGACCGAGAAGCCTGAGCTGGAAACCCGTAAGTCAATAGAGGCCATTAAAAGGGTGAATCCAATAACGATCTCGTTGGACACCGTCTCTAACATCTCGGCTGTACTCAGGAGGTGGGGCGGTATAACAATTAAGAAGGTTGATTTAGATCCCTTGAAGGGCTTGGTCAATGATGAGGAGTATAAACGCCTTAATGATGAGTTTAAGCAAACGTACCCTGTTAACCCGAGACTTCTTAATGTTTTACTAAATCTTGCTAATGAATCGTTAGTTGAGAGAACGAAAATACAGATGACGAGGGAGCTTCTTAGAATACTTGCACGTGCTTACTTAAATATGAATCGTACGGATCGGGGAAAGGAAGAGTTGATAACCTTCGCTCATCTACAGGAGCCGGAGGAGTTATTAATAGTAGGTGGCCCCACGGCAGCGGATTGGAAACTGCTTCTTGATGAGTATAAAAGTGATGCGGATAAGATTAGAAATAGGAACTTAGATAATTCAACGTATAAAGCCGCGCTTTCAATGCTTAGGTACGTATTACTCATGACGTTTTACCTAAGGCTTATGCCATCGCTAAGGCAATATCCATCGGAGCAAGACTTGCTTGTGAGTAGTTATAATAACTTGGATATTACTACAGCCATCCTTAAGGAGGCGCTTAATGAAGTTAGTACAGGAACTCATGTTATGAAGGTTGGAGATAAGTACATATATTGGTTCCTAGGCGATGAAACGCAAGCCGTATCTGAGGTGGCCGCTACTACTTACTCAGATAGTGATGGTTTAGACGTTGCTGTTAACGAATTAATAAGTATTGTTAAGGATAGATCAGGTGCTTTCTCTAAGGTTCTCATCACCGGTGTAAACCCTGAGTCGCAAGGTAAAGCGCAAAGTAAAAAAGTCGTTATAGTTACTAATAAAGACTCTTGGCAGAAGGAGCTAAGTAATAGCAAGGAGTCGATATTTGCAGTGGATATAAAAGAGTTCGGCACCAACATGAGAAGAAACAATTTGATGTTTGCATTGCCTAACTACGAGGCGAAGGTGCCGCAGAAGGCGGTCGAGGTTCTTAAGGATTTCAGGATAGAAGTCAGGGAGGAGGGGGATATTAAAAATGCCGTTATTAACCTTGGCAAGATAATAAAGGCTATCGATGAGGTAAGTAATAAGCTTTTGGATTACTTCCCCGATCTACTTAATGTAGAGGATGAAAGTTTTAGGAAGGAGATCGAGGGGCACTTAAGAACTCGACTTGATAATAGGAAGTCCGCGGCTATAGCCGCACTTAGGGAGACGGTAAATAGGTGGCTTAGTAAGGCGGTGATTGGATTTAAGGAGCAATCATTTGATAAGCTTGACAGAGCCTTAACCGATATTAGTAGGAAGAAGGATGAGGTTGTGAACGCGCTCGCTGAAATAATCTTCAAATTCGATAAGATTAAGGACTCGATAAAGCAAGGCAACTTCGTAATGATAAGTGATTTATGGAGCGTATACCTTAACAACCCCGAGCTCCCACCTGCACCGATAAGTTTCGACGAGTTCATAAGTTCCATTAAGGATTATTGTAAGGGCCATAGGTGCGTCTTTAGGATAAATGATGAGTTAATTTGGATACCCGAGTGCTCCGGTAAGGATGAAACGCCGAGTTTGGATGAGAATAGTGGTGTTGCGCCCATATTCATTGGTAAGGAATTCATTGACTGGCCCATTAAGCAGTTCCTTGAGAAGCTTCGTGAGATAGAGGGAAGGGAAGGAAACTCTAGATATTATATTAAGTATAAGAAACCCAGTGGTGAGGATGTTAGGGTCAGCGTTGATGACGCTTTGACGGAGAAGGGTTATTGGCCTCACTTCACGGAGGGCTGTTTCGAGAGGGAGGTCGTTAGGGCTTATATCAAGGTTTTGGTTGATGGGATTGAGCAGCCTTCTATCGAGAGACCTCCAGGTACTAAAGTAAATGTTGAGGTTATTGCGAGTGAGGAGATGGGTGAGTTGATTTACAGCATCAACGGTACCATGAATAAAGTACCCTCACCGGGCGCTAACTACCGTTTTGAGGTTGAGGTACCTAAGGAGCCGGGTGATTACGCGCTTAGTATTGGAGCGATCTTTAAGAGTGGGACTAGGGATCAAAGGACTGTAACAATCTCCGTAAAGGGTAAGAGGAAGAAGGAGTGCATTAGATATAATGTTTCTCAAGGTGATGTTGTTAAGAAGATTAAAGTGTTAGAGGCTGGTAAGGCGGAGGATTTATTGAATTATTTGTGGGGTCGGCGTAAGCTCAGCCTAATCCTTAGACTTAGAGTAAGTACTCAGCAAAAGGCTGATGATAGCGAAATCGAGCTGAACGCACGCTTTGGGGTGAGGGATAAGTCTCGCTATGATAATGCCTTACGTTTGTTAATGGCGCTGAAATACATAACCCCTACTGTGGAGGCGGAGTTTGAGTTCCCCGAACCTGTCTCTGCGGATGATGATATGGTTCAGAAGCTCAGAGGTCGGCGCCCGGAGTTCACGGTAATATGCGAGGAATAACCAGCACATACCGCGTTGAGGGAGAATGCATATAACTGGAATAATATTTTTAACGAGTAGTAATGGTTTCATTAATAGATATATTGAGACTTGCTGGTAAGGACCTATACAAGCACCAGCTAGACCTTGTGTCGGATGTGCTGTGGCTTCCAAGGCCTAGGTTTTTACTTGCTGACGATGTTGGTCTTGGCAAGACAATACAGGCCCTGTTGCTCGTTAAAGCCTTAATGGAGTTAGGTAGGGTTAATAGTGTCCTCATAATTGTTCCTCGCTCGGTACTTAATCAATGGTCTGATGAGTTGAATAAATTTGAGATACAACATTATCTCATTGAATCGCCGGAATACCCACTGGGTTATCGAGTCTACCTGGTCACGCTTGATAGGGCTAAGATGATTGATTACATGAATTCGCTACAGAAAATACAGTGGGATTTAGTCGTAGTAGATGAGGCCCACAAGATCAGGTTGGGTAGGGAGAGGGAGAGACTTGCATACCTATGCAATAGGGCCAATGGATGCGTCCTCCTAACAGCAACGCCACACACTGGTAATGAGAATGACTACAAGTTCCTTGCATCGCTTGTTAACAATGTCGTAATTAGAAGAGAGAAGAGGGATGTAGAGGAGTACGAAAGTAAGAAGATATTCCCTAAATTGAATTATTGGATTGTTCAGGTTAAGGCAAGCAATGAGGAGTCTCAAGCGCTTTACAAGGTTCTTAAATTGCTTGAGAATTACAACGTCGAGAATATTGTCCGTGTTGTTGTTGAGAAGAGGGCTATGTCAAGCCCACTATCCTTCTTCACAACCCTTAAGAGAGTCGTTGCGAGGGGCAGGTGTGACGAGGAGGAGCTTGAGGAGGGCGAGTTGGATTCCTGCCTAAGTGGCGTGGCTAATTGGAGGGATCTTATGGAACTGGCGAATCAGTACTCAGGTGCGGTCGACAGGAAGCTTGAGGCCCTTAAGAAACTGCTAATTGGCAAATTGACTGGTAAGAAGGTTATTGTATTCACCGAGTACGCAACTACGGCTGAGTACCTCTTTCAAAGTCTCACGAGAGAATTGGGCAATTGTAGAGTTATTGAATCACTCGATGGTTATGCCAGGGCTGATTGTGGGGAGTTTGGGGTTATGTACGCCACAGCGCAGGCTAGGGATAAGATAGACGTTGGGGTAGTCGCCTCGAACCTGGCTGAGTCCTTTAAGACTGCCGTTTTTATATCTACGGACATAATGTCCGAGGGCGTTAATCTGCAAGCATTTGATGTGGTTGTTAATTATGAGGTTGTATGGAGCCCCACTAAGCATGTTCAGAGGGTTGGGAGGATTTGGAGGTTTGGTCAAAAGGCTAATTCTGTGCTGGTTATCGATATGGTGCTTAAGACTGCGCTTGAACGTGATGAGTACACTATGTACCTAGACCTCCTGGAGAAGTTGTATGAAATATCACTTAGGGCGTTGCCTCCCCAAAGCTATGGCGAGTTCGAAATCTACGAGGTAGGGGAGGAGGTATACAAGATAACGGAGATTGGCTCGTCGGTGTTCCTAAGGGAGGATGAGGTGTATAATGCCCTATTAAATAGTCCTCGTTTAAACGAACTACGAAGAAGAATCGAGGCAATACTGAGGGAGAGGGAGAATATTAGGTGGAAGCCCAGGCAGGATGTTGATAAAGGATTAAGGATTAAGCTAGGCTATCCACCAAGTGTTGATGTTGAGCCAGGCGGTGGTTATTACATCGTTGACTTAACATATTTAGTGAGAGACAAGAAAACTGATAGGGAGACGGAGGCGTATAGGGAGAGACTTTTAGTTCGCTTACCAACACCGTTGAGCAAGAGTAGGGAGGTTAAGGAGGCACTGATTAGGGAGATTGAGGCAAATTGGGACAGCGTAGAGACTGATAGCGGTGAGGTTAAGGAGGATGAGAGGAGTGAGATTGAGAGGAAGGTTCATATAGAGTTGTGGTCAGATTTGAAGAATTACCTCGCGAGGCTACAGCAGTACTTAGCGATAGGTGAGCCGGGGTATAAGATAGTTGGTATTGCCAGGGCCAGGGTTAGAGGTGATATGCAGACCTCGGTGAAGTACCTGGAGGACTTTGAGAATACGGTCATGAGCGAGATCAGGTTCAGTCACTTAAGGCAGAGGACCGAGTTGATGGCTGCCGAGTACGCTAAGGAGTATCTAATCAGTATGGGTTATAAAATGATTGAGGACTATAGGAGCGTCCCAAGGCCCTTCGACATGGTGGTTTCTAAGGGCGGTAGGTTATTCACGGTTGAGGTGAAGGGTAGGTGGATTCCTCGGGAGAGGTGGGGTGATAGGTATGGTGAGATTATTTCGTTTACGGCTAACGAGATTGATTGGGCATCGAAGTTCCCAAGCAACCACATTGTATGCATTGTGTACATGAGCGATGGTGAGCTTCATGAGGTGAATTGCACGACCTTCGAGGAATTCCAAAGGAGGTGGGTGCTCGAAACCGTTAGGGGCATTGAGTACAAGTACAACGCACGTATCAAAAGCCCTGAATAAATAATTAACTGGTCGTGGTTGGTCTCGGCTTGATCCTTACATAGAATTCTGGCTTTCCCTTGCCCGTGGTGTTTACGTAGTGGTTGAATTTTCCGCCGCATCTATTGCATTTGTATTGCGTGACTTCGTAGATCCTGAATTTCCATGACTTGATTGGTGCTATGTCCTCGGAGCCGCAGTAAGGGCATCTGGGCATTAATTCTTGTTTCAACTGAGTTTATTTAGGTGTTTCGGCTACAATACCTCACCGCTCAGTACTGCCTCGCACACCTTCCTCGCCCTGTTTGATTGCTTTGCGTTTATTTCCTCGGCTATTTCCTCGTAGACCGTCATCTGCTAACCTACATTGATTAAGACTAGCCTAATACTGCCGAACTCCTCTTCAATATACTTAATATACAGTGTATCTGGAGGAAAGATGGAACATCTAATACCTAAGTCTACCCATACTGATACAGGTATCGCATGGAACGAGACAAACGCTCAAACCTGGTAGAGGCAATTACAACCTTGAAGAGCTTCACGTAAATTAAAGATGAACCTTTAACCTGTTGTACTTCTTATCGGCAAATATCTACATCATAGTATTTATCTTACTCATCTAGAGATCAAGTGGAACCACCACATCGCCACTTCAGGTTATGGCTTATATTGCCGGCTTATATTCCCTTGTTACTAATCTAACTCCTCTCCTATTTCTAGACCTGAGTATTCGCCTTATATACCTCCTATATCCACCATCGTCTTTTAGGAGGAACAGTGCGGGCTCGATGTATTCATACATTAATTGTGATGCTACAATAAATGCTAATCCAATTACAATAAGCCAAGCCATCCATGTAGAAACGACAAGGTGATGCGTGAGTGCTGGCGCAAAAACCGTGTAAACCAAGTCGACAAATCCAAAGCCCATAAGTAATTTACGTAATATATCAAGCCTAATTATTCTCTCCCTATTCCTTCTCTCATACCTAGTTAATTCATTAAACTTCACCAGCGTATATGAGGTTAATTCAATCATGCGCTTTAACGTATCAATAAGCGTCTCTTCTGTTTTCATAATAGACCTATTGTACCTAAATGGCCTTTCTTTAATAGCAATATTAGCTCCTCTTCGAATAGGTTCCATAACGTCGAAAGTCCCAAGATCTCTCCTGATTATTCTTGATAATGCTATTTCATCAATATCGTGCATTTCATCCCTCCTTATCTCGTACTTATCTAGGGCACCCTCAATAACTAAATACCTAGCGAGAGGACCATCCTGCGCATAGTGTATAGCTCTTGCTAATCTAACAATGCACTCACCAAACCTATCCCTAAGGCACTCCTTAGCAGCTGTGTAAATGTAGTACCACCATAGGTTTATATTAACACCACCATGGTGTCTTGCAAAATACTCCTCTTTGTTGGACACCTTTTCACATATTGGGATTTTATCGAGTTCTTGTAATATTCTCTCATCATAATAATCAGTGCGTTCAAGCGCCTTCTCGAGTTCAGCTCTACGTCGTATGTAGTAAGAGCACGTTTTCACATCTACCTCCTTATCATCACAAATACAGTGCTCTTCAAGCTCAACAACTCTATCCCCAATATCATCAGGATCACAAACGTGTTGAACAAGGATCTTTTGATTATCCCCACCCAATAACTGACAAAGATCTGCAAATCCCAATTCTCTACATAACTTTTCAATGACAAGCTCCGTAATGTATCTATGATCGTCGCAATATGGCATTATTTTAATTTATTTCAAATTTTTATAAATTTAATCTTATTACAAAACAACATGGATTAATATCGGTCTTGAATTTGACGATAATTCTCGGTACCTTGTCCTTTAGGACTCGTAGTATGTAGGTGAATAATCACCCCCATTCAAACGTGATAACGTTGCCTTCTTAAGGACGGTGATGAAGAGTTGGTGGGGTGATTTCGTTAATCTACTTTCTGAGGTGTTCGTATATGCTGTTTAGGAAGTCTGCAATATCGACTAGTTCGTAAAGTCCCTTCTGTGGGTTGTAGAGTGGTACCTTTACCTTCGGCTTGAGCTCGAGGTTTTCGAGTGTCCTCAGTATTGGTTTGGTGAAGGCTAGGACTGTGAATGGTCTAAAGACGACCCAAACCTCATTGGCGCAACCGGAGTACTTCCTATGTGCCTCGACTATGTCGTTTGTGGGTAGTGAGCCTATGCTTGCCTTAACGTCAATTGCTATGCCCCCATCAACCACGTATATGTCTGGCACATTGGGTTTGCACTCCGTAATCTCATCCTCAACCCTGAAGTTGCGGCCACTCTCAAGTAAGTACCTGATTACGAGTGCCTTAAGGTTCATGTGAGTCTCACTCTCGCCACCACCAACCGATGGCCTAAGCCTGTCGGGAGCATTCTCTAGGACCCACCTAACGGTCTCCCTAACCCTAGTGGTGTAGCATAGCCTAGCCGTTGCCAGGGCGTCTAATTCTTGTGGTATGTCGTCGCAGTAGGGCCCTGTCGCGAATCCTGTGTAGGCTCTCGCGAGGACATTGAGCACCTCAGGCTTAACCTCCGAAACCCTCACGTAGAGGGACGGCTTAAGTATAAAATTCTTAGCCAAGCCTTCGCTCATAATCACGATCTTTGGGTTGTAGCCGAAGAACCTATTGAAGACTCTCCCAACTTTGTTCCTCTGCTTGTCATCCTTAACGTCACCCCTAATCACGTAGACACCCTCATCCCTAATGAGGACCTCCAGATCCCTAACCTCATCCTCATCGTTTAGGTCAATGAACCTTGGGTCGTAGGACTTACCGCAGACAATCCTCTCAAGCTCTACGGCTATCAACGCCAAGCTCTCATCGAGCCCCTTATCCCTATACTCGTCACTGTATATCACCACCGTAGTACCCTCACAATTGAATGTAAATGCACCACCAACCCTATTCCCACGCCTATCATCGAACGTTAATCCCAGGTCGAGGATGGACTCAACCGGGTACTCCGGTGAAACACCGACAGCCTCCAATATCCTGGTCAAAACACCGGTAGGTACTGATGAATCGACTTCGTCAACGGCGGCACTCATTCTAACGGGTAATAGCGGTAACTCCAAAACACGCGGTGGGTTAAACCTAACCGTACTCACGAGCAACTCATCGTTAACGCCCAGGGCAGCAACTAACTGTTGCGTTAATAATGGTAACTCCATAATCCGCAGCTCGTTAAATGACTTAACGGTAACCCTAGGCTCACCATTAACTGCTAAACCAGCCACGGGCGTAAGTTTTGGATTGATTAAAGCTTCTAAATTAACCACGTTAAGCCTGAAATCAACACTCCGAACACTCGCTGTGGAGTCAACGGGCACGCTCTCGATCTTATCCACGACATCTAAAACGTTAATTGGTATGACCATGGGTTCCCCAACACCCACAGCCCTAGACTCCTCAGTAATAGGTTCAGCACCACCTAGTTGCTCCGTGGTCTGGGTATTGGCGGATTCCTGGGTTGACTGCTCAAGGGCCTCGTTGAGTACTGCGGCGCTACGCCTTGGCTTCTCAACAACGACCTCCTCGACACGCCTCCTCCTAACTTCCTCAGGACCCATACTGATCACCCACTCATTGGGATATTAAAGTATGAGGTCGCTAGAAACACGCGATTATCACCCGTGAATATGGGATTCAAAACCCTAAGAAACATCAACGGCTCAGCATCGTAAAGGAACTCCTTAACATGCTTTATACCCAAGTCATGGTGAATTAAATCGCCCAAATCAAACCTAAAGTGCACAAAACCGTCATTATCAATAACCAAGGACGGATAATAAAACACTGAGGTTATATCTTCAGTATAAGGGTACTTCCTAAGTCTTGTGTATTTATACAGATCGAGTATTATTTTGCTCTTATAGTTTATATTTTTTATACTATAAGATTCACTTTGCTCCTCAGCTTCTTTAGTAATTCCTTTGAAATTTTTGTCGAAATATTCCTTATTAAGCTTCAATAATCCAAATAGGCCCATTATATACGTAATAGTATACCCAGCTCGTGAGAACAGCTGTGCGTGTTGCTTGAGGAGTTCATTGATATAGGGTTTTAGCTTTACCTTACTTAGTACCTGGTTTACATTATCGTCATAATACGTGTTGGACATCTTAAACCATTTAGTCGTGTTTAACTCACTTAGTACTTCGAGTATTGCCTTGTTAATGATGACCGCCTTGTTTATTGCACCACCTAGTGTTTCCAACCTCTTCATGTTTAGGCAGGTTATTCCTCGCTCCTCATCATACGTTAGGCAATCAGGGTACCCCCACAATGACCACTCCTCACCTAAACCAAAGCCCTTTAGGCTCAGTATTTCCTGCAGGCCAAGTAGTTCGATTATATCCTTCCTATCGAGTACCCCACCTAATTCATGGTTTGTACTTCTCGACACGGTCTCTAAGTATCTCCTCGTTAATTGCGCCGTGTGAAATGCCATTGTTACGCACGCATTGTCTCTAAATTGTGGTAGGAACCTCACCGCACAATCGTTGAGGAATGACGTGAATAGCTTAACTAGGTCACTGGGTTCCCTTGGGTACTCGATATTACTTTGGCACCTGGTGCCCAGTTTATCGCACTCAATACCTAATCCTTTAATTATGTAATTGAGCGTATTTTCTAAATCCTCCATCAATGAGTAGAGTATATCGTGAAGTACCTGTATGTCTGGTGTGCTCCTGAGCTCATCAAGTGACGGCTCTGGCTTTACAACCCTGACCTTCGGCTTCACGTCTATTTTCAAAAATGCCGCGGTCTTCCCTGGGTCCTCAATCGTTACTCTAAATAAGTCCTTGATAAAGTTCGCAATCGCATTTTCCGCGAATGTCCCATCGTCCTTTAGGCCGCCGATTAATGATTTGTAGACTAATTCATTATCGACATCGACTAGGCCCCTGTCCACATAATTCTCGAAATCCCTCCTAACCCTCAGTACTAATTCAATGATGCTGAGGCATTTGCAGGCGTTACAGCCTAGTTCCTCGGGTCTGCATTGGTTCAGCAGTGAAGCCACAGTGTAGTGCCATTCTTAACTTATTAAGCCTTGTTTTAGTACTCAATGTAGTACTTTTACGTTATTATGCCTCCCCTCAGGTTGCTTAGTGGTATGACTTGGTTTATGAATACCTTCAGTGAGGTCTTTTCTGGGAATGTCCTCGTGAGCATTAGTGGTTCATTGCCCGGCTTAACAATCATTACCAACTCATTAATCAACAACTCGGTGTTGAAGCTGACCCTGAGCATTATGTCGATGTGGTACATGAGCCAGATTGCGTCCGTGAGCGCTATCTTCGCAGTAGCCCACCTATTGTCTAGGTAGGCGTTGATGAATGGGTTGTTATACGATGGGTCGTAAATAACCGCCGACATTGCTATAAGCGTCCTACCATCCCTCCCCAGCTTAATTATCGTATTAATGCCCGGCGGCTTGAATGAGTTCAAGTAGTAGTAATCGGAGTCCCAGTAGAGTACCGTGTTCCAACCACCCAACGCCTCCCTGAGCGCCTCCTTATCACCACTTCCCAAATCGCCGAGTACCATTATCCCCGAGTCCTCACTCCCCCAACCGAGCTGTTTTATTAACTCGTCAGCATCAACCTTGTCACGTATTGATGAGTCGATGGCTACGAAATCGACGTAGTCGGGGAGGTTTATGGGTTGTTCATAGGGGGTCTCAGAGACATTAACCAAGGGGCTATTTTCTAGGTAATCCCCTAGGTAATCCAGGTGTTTCTTCACATTCTCCATTATGTAGTTTACACCCTTATCCGTTATTTCGTAGCACGTGTAACCATCCCTCTCAACCCTCCTAATCAAGCCCTCACCCTCAATCCTCCTCAGCATATTTCTGACCGAACCCTTGCTAATGCCCAATAGCTTGGCGATGTCCATAAACCTGAGGCACCCACCCTCATTACGCACCCTCAATGCCTCATCGAGGATAAGCAGTGTCTTGTATGGAAACCTACCCATCAACCAATACCCAAATGCCTAGGCTAAAAACCTTACTAACTATGGAGTACTACAAAACAATTTTTCTTAGTACTACAAAAACATATAAATAACTCACAGAAGTCACACACGCGGTGGGTCAGAATGGGGTTACTAGACACCTTCAAGCCAGGTGTTGAGTGGGTTCCGGAGGGTGGTGTGGATGTTGAGAGGTCTGGTGTTGATTTTGGTGTTGGTGGTTTCTGTGAGGGTTTGGCCTACGATGTTTTAGCCTATTACAAGCCATACACGGTGTATAAATATAAAAATGACTGGGGCATCTACTTCATACACCCTGCAATGCTTAAGGACCTGGAGAGGCTCCGTGACGCCGTCCAAAACAACTCCGGGATCAAGCCTGAGGAAGGCCTCCTAGCCCTGGCGATTCACCCAGGGGT
>Ga0081474_124048_pt1 | contig 11753 bp, 15 predicted proteins | sample OneHunmetagenome_2_FD_70978 | JGI IMG/M metagenome (GOLD analysis project Ga0081474, IMG submission 70978) | Ferrous microbial mat communities from One Hundred Spring Plain, Yellowstone National Park, USA v2 (version 2) | ecosystem: Environmental > Aquatic > Non-marine Saline and Alkaline >... | reverse complement strand
GAAGTGATCCTCGATCACCCTCTTCCCCCTCCCCACTACTATCACGAAGTCCCTCACTCCCCTCTCGAATAACTGCTCGAATATGACTTGAATAATCGGCTTGAACTCCCCCTTGAAGGGAGCTGGGAACATCTCCTTGGGTATCTCCTTTGATGCTGGCAACATCCTGGTTCCCAATCCAGCTGCGGTGATCACGGCCCTTACCTCCCCTCGGCTAGTCAAGGACTCCTCCCCTCCAGAGTGCCATTAGAGAATATCTGGAAAACAGGTATTTGAATCTGACTACGAAGATGGGCTATCCATCCCCGCCAGCGAGGTTTTACGCCCCCTTAACTACTGAAAACTTTAAATTCTACTACACGTCTATATTCTCAAGCGGGGTTCCCGTAAGGGTAGACCCGCGTCCTGTGGGGCACGCACCCCCACGTGAAGAAGCGACGATGCGGACAGATGCGGACTGCTATAAAGAGGTATATAAACTTTCAGTTGCAACCCTATAGAAGTGCGGGAAGAGCCAATAGCCGTAAACTTTCGCCTGATCTTCTTCTTCTGCTGCAACCCTATAGAAGTGCGGGATTTTAAGTAAGCTTTATAATTGCCCCTCTCCATCATTTTCTCATGGACGAAATTCTCAGAGTCCCAAGACTCTTCATGGAAGAGCTTTCGAGACCCTTTCTGCAAAGGGAGGAACAGGCCAGGTTGATAACTATAGCGTTGATGACGAAAGAGCATCTAGTTATGATCGGAGAACCAGGAACTGCTAAGTCTGCTTTAGTTAGGAGAGCCGCTGAACTACTTAATGCTAAGTTTTTCCTCTACTTGTTGACTAAGTACACGGAACCCGCTGAACTGTTCGGCCCCATAGACGTTGTTGCACTAAAGAATGGTGTATACAAGAGAATAACAGAAAATCGACTACTTGATGCTCACGTGGTCTTCTTAGATGAGATATTCAACGCTAACTCCAGCATCTTGAATACACTTCTCTCGATTATAAATGAGAGAGTGGTCTACGATCAGACGCAGATACAAGTGCCTCTGTGGAGCCTATTTGCGGCGACTAACAGGGTACCAGATGAAACAGAACTAGAAGCGTTGTACGATAGACTCTTAATTAGAGAATTCGTTAGACCACTTGACGAGACTCTTTGGACTAGCATGTTGAAGAAGGGGTTGGAGCTGGAGTACGCGACCCCTAAGGCCGAGAGGAAGTTCTCGTTGGACGAGTTCAGACAGATATATGAAATACTTCCCAAGGTCAACGTTGACGGTGTAATCCCCAAGATTCCCAAGATACTTATTGCAGTACATGAAAAGGAGATAGGTATTTCGGACAGGAGAAAGGGAAAGCTGCTCAAGATCATCGCCGCTAATGCATTGATAGAGGGGAGATCATACGCAACGGAGGACGACTTAATTATATTAAAGAATATTTTTGCTAAGGATATGGACGACTATGAGAAGATTAATACTATCCTGACCGAGTTAATACAAACTACAGAAAAGTACATGAGGGAGTTTGAAGAGATACAACACAACTTGAAGGTTATAGACGAACAGTTGAGTTCATCTACTGACACGAGACTGAGTGTCATGTTGCCAGATCTACTTAAATCGTTAAAGACAGCACGAGAAAGGATTGAGATCATGAGGCAAGGCGTGTCAAACGAGAACGTACTGAAGAAAAGCGACGAAATAATTCAATTTATAGACACGTTACTTGCCAAAGTAGCAAAGACCATGGGCCTGACGTTATAACTGTACTAAAAAAGGGGTAAAGTTTGTCCTATTTTGTTAGACTAGGGAGACCCACAGTCCATTTTTATCATCCAGTGCCCTGACTCTGTAGGTATAATCCGATATTAATTTAAGGGTTTCTAGATTTGCATCCTGTAACCCTATGGAATGGAGCCTAGCTTTGGCCTTCCTCTTTAACTCGTTCATACTATTCACATCGAATGTATCCTCCCCATCCGTTATGAGTATGACATCACTAACACCCTTATACCGCTTAGACATTATATCACGATACGCCGCTTCCAATGCGGCCGATATCGACGTCCCTCCTCCAGCTTGAACTGATGCTATATACGTAAAGATCTTTATGAACTCCTTCTTATTAAAGTCCCTAGCCAAGTACTGGACTGGGTACGGGTTTTCGTCGAAAAACCTGACGAAGTAGTCCCTTTGTTCACGTCTAGCTACCAATAGTAACGCTAATGCCACAGCTTTAGCCCACATTATCCTGTCACCATCCATACTTCCAGACTTGTCTATAACGACATAAATTGAGCTGGGTTCAATCCGTGCCTTTTCAAACTGGAGGATCTGTCCCTCAGCATAACGTAATAGGAATTCCTCCTGCAGTTCTTCATCACTTAGATATACCATTTCAGATGGGATCATATCTTCTAATTCGTGTCCAGTCTTGATCCCTGTTATCTCACCTCTACCAGGCAAAGGTCTTTGCTTAAGCCTCTTTATGACCTCATCTATAAGTCTGTTCCTCGACTGGAGATATTGAAGTAATTGAGACACGTTCGTGTTCATAGCAATTTTGTTCAGCATTTCAATGCCCTCTGACTTGGTAGTGAACTCACTACCTATACCAGCACCTCCTCCTATCTTATCTATTAACCCCTTGATTTCCATTTCCTTATTCGTTATCTCTATGGCTTCCGCTCCTGTTTCCTTACCCAACTCACTAAGGTTAGGTTGTTGTTGACCTTGGCCTTGTTGTTGACCCTGTTGTTGGCCTTGTTGTTTGCCCTGTTGTTGACCCTGTTGTTGGCCTTGTTGTTGACCCTGTTGTTGGCCTTGTTGTTTGCCTTTTTGTTGGCCTTTTTGTTTGCCCTGTTGTTGGCCTTGTTGTTTGCCTTTTTGTTGGCCTTCGTTTTTAGGCTTACCATATGATCCGCTAGTAAATTCTTGTGCTAATTGTTTGGGAGCATTCTTCATAAGTTCTACCATGAAATTTATAGCGGCTAACTTACTTCTCTCCGAATCGGCCTTATAGTGTGCTCCTTGCTTCGTCACAATATAGTCCAGACCAGAGATTATATCATACTGTGGGAGAGCCTCTGGTAGTAGCATGTCTCTATTCTTAAGAAATGGACTTGGCAAATAAAACGTCTGATAAACATCTATGGCTAGATGTATAACTTCATTCGTTATCTTATACTTTGGTAATGAACTACTTTCAAGGAGTTTATTGGCCGTTTCCACAATCCATTGTCCGATATGACGTAACAATGGATCTGTCGGATTAACCCCTTGGAGTACACTTACCATGGCTTTTCATCCCTATTTGATGTTATATGTTTTCACATAAATAGGTATATCCCACTTCACCGTGAACCCCACAATCAAGTTTCTAAGTTTGGTATAGTCGTCCATTGTGACCTTACCGCTCTTTATCATCTTCTCAAAGATCTGACGCTGCTGTTCTTCGCTCTTTTCCGTGGCTTCAATGAAGGAGTTGACATTTTTCTTTTCACGTTCTAACCTAGCCAGGAATACTGGAACATCAAATACAGAGACTTCTATCTTTCGTTCAACTAAGTCTTCGAACCCCAAGACATGATAACGGAATGTTTGGCCTACTGTCTGAAGTGTCTTAAGATAAAGCTCTACAGTGTTTCTCAGGTCGGGGAAAGAGAAGAATTTATCAATCAATAAAAAGTTTCGTCTAACTACTGGGCTCTCGTATTGTAAATTAGTTAATGTTTCAGATGTAAAATATGGATGAGTATGGAATATGGCGTACAGTCTACGTAAATTGGATGCCTCATAGGTAGCTATCCTATAGATACTGGGCACGACGCTTGAATCTTGTCCTCCAGTCTCACACGTCATAGTGGTTTCGCTGGACGTCTCAGTCCGTCTTATTGCAAATATGACGCATGCAACTTCCTTGTTTTCTTTAGCAGTATATTCCGTTCTCTCTATTATCTGTGTCTTGACAACTATCAAGAACGTCTCTATATCAGTGGTGTTCATTGTAAGAGCCATGGAAGTAAATGACGAAATAAAAAAATAAAAACATTTCCATCCTGCCCCTAGAAGGGGCGAGGTTTGTCGTTTGTTTTATTACCATTTGCTTGGGTGCATGTGAGATATTATTTATATTACAAAAGACTGAAAGCCTCGCCCTTTAGGGCGGGGAGGAGGTCAGATCAATAAAAAGTAGCTACACCAAGCAAGGAGAGCTTAAATGTAACTACAAAGGGGGCTATCCATCCCCGCCCTAACGGACGGGGTCTTCCGCCCCCTTTGAACCCCCATAAATATAAATTTAAATATATCCTTTCTAAAATACTTCTAATGATGCTGGTTGATCGATGGTAAAGAAACAGAAATAGACAAGAACAATCTGTCTGATTTTGTACCACCCCAAGTAGTTAATAACATTATTCAAGTTACTACTTATTTACCAAAGACTGTAGAGATCGATGGTAAAGAAACAGAAATAGACAAGAACAATTTGTCTGATTTAAGACTTTATGTACCGCCCGAAGTAGTTAATAAGGTTATTGAAGCGATATTAAAAGCGGGATATCATAATCTTACTGACAGATTTTTCCAGTACAATATTACAGATTGGGTAGATCATTTTATCAAAATTGATAGAGATGGAACTATAGAGAGTTACTTTAAGTATAAGCATCGTATTATCAAAATCGATAGCGATGGAACTATAGAGAGTTACTTTAAGTATTCGGATTTAACATTACCAGCAATATTTGAAACATATTCACACTATCGTCACATTTATGATAAGTTACATATCCTATATAGAGGAAGATTAATAGATAAAATAGGTTCTCTCTACGAATGTAAGTTTCTTAACGTTACCGATTTTCCAGCTCCTGTTATAACTATATACTGTAAAGAACCTGAACAAGTATATTCCATGTATATGCATTATATTACTAAGGTGCAAAAGAAATAGCTACTTTTTTATCGATGTAATTTTTTGCTTATAAATTCAGGGGTTCAAGGGGGCGGAAAGCCTCGCCTCTCTGAGGCGGGGATGGATAGCCCCCTTACATTTAAATACCTCTTTGCCAGAATTTCTCTTAATGGCAGTCACTGACGGAGCAAGCGTCACCGAGACGCCTCGGTTAAAGCGAGGGTCTATGTGGTACGCCTCTACTCCATCAAACGGCCCCACAAGGGGACACTACGGATTCGCATCCGTGCTCGGGGTGGGAGCCACCCTTAGTGCCTGTGGAGCTCTGCCCTCTACCCGTAGCGAAAGGCTACGGGCAAGGTGGGGCTATGAAGCAGGAAGCCTCGCCCTTCTAGGGGCGGGGTAGCTCACTTGGTTGGGGCTCTAAAGATGACATATATCCTCTTAATGCCTTGTATAGTCTCCTTGAGTACCTCAACAACTCCGATACACCTTTTTCCTTCGCTATCACGTTAGCGTTCACTATGTACCACTTGAGTGCACTGCTTAGAGACGTTGTCTTAAACGTTGCGACGAAGCTCTTATCTGTAACAACATATTCAGTGTTTAACAACTCTTCCATAACCTTTGACGCTTCTATCCCATGTCGTCCTATCTCGGCGAACAAGATTGCGGGTACTCCACGTTTGGCTGCCACCTCTCTGAGCTTAATCATGCTTATTCCTACACGTTTGGCAACATACCACGATATTGGATCCAATAGGTTCAAATGCACTTTCGCTACTACTGGATGCTCTATACGAGGTCTAACGTGATCATTGTTCTCTCTTTGTAACGCCTTATAGATCTCATAGAGTTGTACAGCGTACTTATAGAGCAGCACATCTGGGGTAGTGCCTAGGTGTTCGGCAATCCGTTTAAGGGCATCATACATCTTTTCATCCATCTCTATAGTAACGTTCATGTGCTCACCCTCAACACGTTTGATGCAATCTCTCTGGCTAACTTAGTTGGCTTAGACGAGACCAAATACGAATACACAAGGTGTTGCTGATCCACAGTAGGCATTGTAGACAAGTGCCAGTTCATAGTAGCGGACTTCTTAAATTTCACCCCGCAAACGGGACACACTAATGATCCGTGTAGACTATAGTAGTGTTTCTTAAGCCCGTACAACGTCGTAAATATTCTTCCACATTGAGGACATCTGAACACGTCAGTCACCCAACGATATAAAGTTGCTGGTTCTCTTCTCGATTTCGTTAGCTACAGACGTAGTGGCCTCCCTTAACTTTACAGTGGGTGGATAATTGGAAACTCTCAACATCTCAAATACTGGGGGATATGCGTCTCTACCCCTTATTGCGAACCTCAACTCGGCAGTCTGATTTATAATTGTAGAGAACACTACATCTTTATAGATATACTTCCTTAGCTCTGGATACATTACCACTACGTTTCCCATATATTCCTGTAGGTCTTTTCTAACCTCACTGATCAATTTTTCTGTGTTCCTCACTATAACGTTGCCCAAGAGGAAACCTAAAGTCCTCACCTTCGTAGACCTAGTAAGACGAGGTAGAACCTCCTTCGCATATACATATGCACCGTATTGCGAGAACTCACTGGCAGTGATAGGTATGATGACATATTCCGCCGCAAATAACCCCCACCACATTGAGGGAGTCACCTGAGGTGGGAGATCCATTATTATCACGTCAAATTCATTATATTGGTCTATAACATCTCTAAGAGCAAAGGGATCTGTCTGCGGATATTCTCCCCTTATCATCTTCACCGTGTCCTGCTCGGTGGTCGGTAGTACGAATATAGAGCTCTCTTCACCGTTTAAAAGTTTAACTTTAACCTCTTTCGGAGGTATCTTCTCCTGCCTCTTAGCTAACTCGAACGTTGTGTCGGTAGTATCTAATGATTCCGTGTCAAGTAGAGATAGGGATAGGTACTGCTGTGCATCAAGATCTATCAGAAGTACCTTCTTACCCTTGTTAAGCATACCATATCCCAATATTAGGGAATCGGTGGTTTTTCCCACACCACCCTTATGGTTATACATTGCAATCTTGAGTGGCACTTAGATCACCTAAAAGTAAGGTGGTAATTGGGGTTAATAAAGCTTTCGGTTTTCGTCAGCAACCTAAGGATGTTCACTAAGGAGAAAAGTTAATTGAATATGTATTTGAACACAGTTTATATGTGTCGGGGATATAAATTTTCCAATTAAAGTCGCAGGCCTTCCTCAGCATCGATATAGTCTGGATGTCTATATACTGACCAGTCTTCTCTCTAAAGTTAGCCACGAAGTTGTCCAGAAGGCTAGTACGTGAGAGACACGACACTGCACGTAATATCTCAGCGTAACACATGTCCACGAAATATACGACACTGCCAGTCTTGTTATACCCGTACCTATACCTAACTAGGTAATCATAGGAGTATGTGTCTACTTTCACCTTACTCGATCTTATTTTGTCTATCGTTAATTGCGAGGTCGAATGTACCTTACTTATCAAGACAGTGAACGTATCTATGTTCCTCGCTGGACAATCAAACATCCTATGCAATCCTATACTAAACTCCTCCTCAGTGAATGGTTTAAGACTCGCGAACACGTTTATCGTAGCAAACATCCTGGACGCAACATTCTCAAACAGAACAAGTAACATGTTCTTTAAGTTGTCTAGGCTGCTCGTATCTACATAGCCGTATGGAAACCAGAGCCTAAAGCGTATCTGGACGAAGTAGTTCTTGTCCTTCTTGGTGTAGCCCTTCTTGTTATACAAGTCGAATTCTACACACTTGCCCATCGGCACGATCCTACGTCCTACTTTAGGATAGGTATTTGTCACGAAAGTTATAAGGTTCGCATTAGACATCAGGGTTCTGAGTTTAGCTCTCTGAGACCCTGAGAAGAATTGAGAGAAGGAGTAACCCTGAGATATCTTGCTATACATCTCGAGGATTCTGGCCCACTCCTTCCTGTCTATCCCTCTCAGATATGTGTTACCGAATTCGTTTACAGAAATATTCATGATAACCCCCCCATTCAGAAACAGAGGTCTGAGAAGTTTACATCCTGTTCGGCGTAAAACGTGACGTCCTTCATGAAAGTTGAGCCGTCTGGCCTTACTACTAGGTTGAAAGTGAGCTTAGCTTCAAACAATACATCTACGAGCTCTGGGTATGCCTTGAGTCTAGCTTCATCGAAGGAGACTCTGAGAGGATCATCTACTATATATCGCAGAAGTAACCCCACTTCTGGGGGAACATCAATATCAAAGTAAAAATGATATCCTTTCCTTGTTTTCTTAACTTGAACGGACTTGGCTAATCTTCTCAAATTATGAAGATGAATACATTCATTGAACGTGGGTTCATGATCAATATCTATTCCAAGCATTAGACTCCCTGATAATAGTCCTTATAGCATTTAAAAAGCTTTCGGGATTTCCTGACTTCCTCCCAGGCCTAGAGGGTTCAAGTACATGCTTTAGGACTGTGTCCCTTACTGAAAGGTCAGTTTTTCTACTCTCGCCCTCGGTATTGCCTCGTTCTTAACTTCTTCTCTCAAAAAATTAACAATGGCAGCCCTAATTACCTCAGACCTGTTTCTTTTTGAATTTATAGCATACATATCCAATCTATGTAAAAGATCTGATTGTACCATAATTGATAGAACTTTTATGTCAAGTTCAAGTTGGTTATCTAAATCAGATCTTTTTTCTGGTTCTCGTAAATACTTTTCAATAGCCCTTCTAATTGCCGCGGATCTACTTAGTCCATTCGTCTTGGCATATAAGTCCATTAGTTCTATGATGTGCGACTCAATCTTAACCGTTACATGTTCCATCCTCCACCTCACCTCTTAAATCTGGGTAACATTAATACAAATTTTGGCAAAGAAGTATTTAAATATAGGGGGGCTATCCATCCCCGCTGGCGAGGTTTTACGCACCCTTAACCCCCAATTTTATAAACTTTTTCTACTTTTGCTGTTGGTACAGTAACCCTGTCCTCTTCTTCTTTTAAGAACTCCATGATGGCAGCTCTAATTATCACTGATCTATCTAGTCTAGAGTTAATAGCATACATATCCAATCTACGTAAAAAATCGGATTCTACTTTAAATGATAGAACTTTTATGTCTATTTGCAATCGATCCTCGAAGTTAGGTTTTTGTTTCGACTTTTCTTTCTCGAAGTTAGGTTTTTGTTTCGACTTTTCTTGTAAAAACTTTTCTATTGCCCTGCGAATTATCACCGACCTGTTTAGCCCATGTTTTTTAGCATATGAGTCTAACATCTCTATGACATGCGACTCGACCTTGACCGATACATTATACACGATACGTTCAACGCCCTCAATAACGGGGGTTCTCCGAGGTCTCAAGTATTACACCCCTTTATAGGCACCAGTTTATCATTACCCTCCTCTGGTATTGCGGGAGAAATCGGCTCCTGCTCCTCATGCCCTAAGAGTTGACCAGTGGAAGGTATCTGAAAGAAAAAGAGATGTTTGAGCTTAAAATCTTTCAACCTGCCCCTAGAAGGGGCGAAGCCTGTAGTCTGTCTAATCATGCATTTTCACCTTCTAAATGGAGGTAACACCACTTTATGGTATTATCGCCTTAATTTTAAAGTTTTCGTATGGACTGACCTCCTCCCCGTCCTAAAGGGCTAGGCTCGTCAATCAAATCTCCTAGCGTGTATTTCGAAAAGATCCTTACACATCAGTTCACACTCATCGTCATGGTCACATGCGTCATAACATTGTTCTAACACTTTCTCTAGACAATTTAGTGTGGAGCACTCATTCATACGGTTATCATATATAGCTCTCAAGACCATCCAAGCCTCTTCTTCTTAACATTGAGATATATGCCGACTGCCAGGTATATGACTAGCAGGAAGAAACCCTGATTTAGACCGTTTGACAACAGGAGCAATGCTGGAACCGATAACAGGGAAAACATGAACATGATAAAGTCCTCTACGTCATACTCAACGAACAATAACTCGTAGACTATCCATGCAGAAAAGAGCCCTATCAGAACTAGTTTACTCACAAAAAACTCCCCTACCTTTATCTCCTGTGGTAAATAAAAATAAAGAAATGATGTTATAAACACAAGGCCATAGGCAAACCTCAGCGGATGTTGAGGCATCTAGCCTCAGCCCTTAGGTCGAATTTGTTGTGTATGAAGGGGTGTATGGGAACTTTTTTGCTTGTTCTATCTCTATTTTCAATCCATGTTCATAGTCAAGACGCACTACGTAACTATTAACCATGACACCAGACCGTAGGTGTTGAATGGTCGTCTCGACTTCAGCTTTTGTATCAGCATCAACTACCTTCACCTTCTGTGCCGACTCTTTGTTTATCAAGTTCTCCAGATCTTCCCTAGTCTTCATCATCTCATCAATGTGGCTTTGAAACTTATTTATGTCCCCCCCTAAACTTGACAATATCCTAAGGAGCTTTACTAACGATGCAAATTCAGTAGCATCGTTAATCTCGAGGTATAACATTATGGGGTTCTTATAGGATGCATTGATCAGAGCATTAGCTAACGCTTCCAACTGATTAATGTCGCTGACTTGTACGCCTGTCTCACGAAAAACTACATGAATCATGAGGAACACCAGGAAAAAAGGTTATGGGGCGTGCTTCACCATTAGACGGTTAGCTAACTTGAACGCCCAATGATCAGCATACTGGAGCTTAGATACGCCGCGAACACTCATGCTGTCTGCACAGTCGCCAAGCTGATGGTACATTTTATAGGGCTTCAGCACGCCCTTTTCTGTATATACGACTTGGATTGTCTTCTGCATTAATATAAGCTCGAAAGGAAACTTAATAAACATTTCTTTTCCACACCCGCACTTATATAGAGTTGCAGCTCGACTTGTATTGTCTTCTGCATTAATATTAGCTCCCGCACTTTTGTAGCTGAGAGTTTATATACCTCTTTACAGCCGTCCGCATCTGTCCGCATCGTCACTTCTTCACGTGGGGGTGCGTGCCCCACAGTACACGGGTCTACCCTTACGGGAACCCCGCTTAACTAGTAGTTAGTACAGTAGAATTTAAAGTTTTCAGTAGTTAACGTAGTACAATTTATAGTTTTCGGTGCATATACAGTTCAGATCTGTAAGAAGTGAGCTACTCTGCCCTAAAGGGCAGGCTTCCTGCTTCAAAGCCCTACCTTTCCTGTAGCTCTTCGCTACGGGTAGAGGGTGGAGCTACACAGGCACTAAGGATGGCTCCCACCCCGAAGGATGCAAATCCATGATGTCCCCCTTATGTAACCGTTTGATGGAGCAGAGGCGTACAACATAGACCCTAGCTTTAACCTTTGGATCCACCTTTTACCCTTCATGAGATCACCTATTCGTAGATAATCACGATAAAACCATTAATTCCTCCACTACCTGGAGAACCTTTCGCACCATTGACAACGCTATAATTGATAGTGGAAGTGCCACCAGAACCGCTACCGCCACCATTGCCACCGCCAGAAATGCCACCTGCAAAAGCACCAGCTCCTCCGCTACCTCCGCTACTGGAAGTGCCACTGGAACCGCTACCGCCAGAAACACCGTTGGTGCCAGATATGCTTTGTATCGCATGCACAGGTGAAGAGTATGTGTTAGTACCACCAGCTCGAGCACTTCGCAGGTTACACCGCTTCCCCCCATTCCTATACACGCTATTTCCCCTTTAATCTCGGCGACTGGAAGCTTCTCGGCCTCCTGATACAGATCGTACCACTTCTCGTATATTACCAAATCTTAGGCACCTCCTGCGACGCCTCCTCCAA
>Ga0081474_120124_pt1 | contig 11797 bp, 19 predicted proteins | sample OneHunmetagenome_2_FD_70978 | JGI IMG/M metagenome (GOLD analysis project Ga0081474, IMG submission 70978) | Ferrous microbial mat communities from One Hundred Spring Plain, Yellowstone National Park, USA v2 (version 2) | ecosystem: Environmental > Aquatic > Non-marine Saline and Alkaline >... | reverse complement strand
TAGGACCCATGGTTTTCACAAATTTAAGAAACCGATTCCGAATCCAATAAATACGGTGACACACCACTTGTGGGTAGGGGTAGTAGGTCCACGGTCTCTGGCGTTAATCAAGCCGCCAGGTTATTACCCTCAGCCGCAGCAACGACATCCTCCGGCGTAATGCTCGATTACCTACCAATACCCGTGCCATTCAGCATAACCTTCACAAATCCGCTAGGTAAAGCCTCATCACAACACTAATTAAATAAGAACCCTTATTTGAGCTATTCCCCGTGATTACCGTAGCTGTTGGTTCAAGGAATCCGAACAAGGTGATGGCTGTGGAAATAGCCTTTAGGCTCATGGGGTTCAGAGCTGATGTGATTGCGGTGGAACCTCCTAAAGACCTACCGCCGGAGCCCATGGGCTTTGATGAAATACTTAATGGTGCCTTAACAAGGGCTAATTATGCACTGGTTAGTACGACCAATGCAGAGTTCGGCGTTGGTATTGAGGCAGGAATCATCAAGTTAGGCAAAATAAATGCGTACCTAGACGTAACAATGGCTGTGATTGCCGATAGGTATGGCGAAATAACCGTGGGCCTGAGTCCAGCGTTTATGGTGCCGAGGAAATTCGCGGAGGAGGTATTGAGGGGCAGGGAGTTAAATGATGTTGCGGAACAGTACTACGGCGTGGTGAACATAGGAAGGAGGTATGGGCTTATAGGGGCCGTCACTAGGCGTTTCATAGAGAGGTTGGATTTGAATACGGAGGCGGTATACATGGCTTTATTACCGAGGGCTCCCTGGAATAAAAACCTCTACTCAACTTAAATTACTATAATTAAACCTGAACGATAGGTAAAATTACCACCGTATAGTAATTACCATGAGCACTGTAATGGATGCCGTGAAGGCAAGCGTTGAGGAGTTGAGAAGGAGATTTCCCGGAAAGTCCAGGTCCTGGTTAATGAGGTCATTACGCAGATTCCTAAACAATGATATTAGGAAATTGAATGAAAACGTATGGGTCGTTGCCGGCCGACGTGAAATGGGTGACGCATTACCACAATACGTGGTTAGGTACGTAAACAGTAAGTACCTATGTGACTGCCAAGCATCAATGATAAAGAGACGATTATGCACCCACATAGGTGCCGTCATATTGAGGAACATTTATGAGGGTATTACGAGGATTGTGTACGCCGCAACAATAAACGTTAAGTGCAGAGACACTCAATTACTAATTATTGGAGAAAACAGCAAGGATGTTGAGATAAGGAGAATAGTGAAGGATAAGGAGTTGAAATACATATTAATGGCCAGCAGGGAAATGATGATAGAGGCGATATTGGCCTGTAATGATGAGATAACAGAGAAAACAATACAATTAAAGCCAACAGAATTATGGAAAATCTTAAGCACCGAAAATAACCATGAGAGAGCATAAAATGTTGTTTGGTGCGGCCGCCGGGATTCGAACCCGGGTTCTGCGGCTAACTGCTCACCTATAATCGTGAACGGCAGGCCGCCATCCTAGACCAGGCTAGACTACGGCCGCGGTTCTTACATCAATAACGTCATTTTTAAGGTTTTCTCTCGTGGGTGTGTTTAGGGTAGTTAAAATTTGTAATTTAATCTTTTCAGAATAATGATGGAGCTTATGCTATAGTTGTGATGCATTACCATCGATGATTTAACTCCACACTTCCTTAGTAATTTCCTATTAAAAATAGTAATTTCCACCCTTTATCACCATAATTGACCTAAACTAGGTCGAAATACAATCAATACTCGATATCAGCACTCTCAATTCTAAAGGGCTTTTGCGATCTCAGGGCGTTATCAATCCTTTTGAGAAGGCTTTTCTTGTTAATTGGTATATTGCTGTTTTTTATTAGGTCCTTGGCTCTCATCATCAATTCCGTAAAGGCTCTTGGATTATTCTCCTGCAATTTTACGAATGCTGCGGCGAGTATTATTAATCCCTGCAACCCCTTATCCCTATTTAGACGCCATATCCCCTCGAGTACCTCATGTGCTTCCCAAAACCTCTCCTTATTAAATAGCTCCACGTACTTAAACAGCGCATCGTGCACGTCGTAATTTATAGTACGTTCCATATCTATGACGCGAACCTCCTGAAGATTTAAGCCGAGCCTTTCCACAAGCCTCACCTCACGCTCATCATTGACTAGTACGTCTAGCTCTATGTGGTCTGAGGCTATCCTGGCATTACGTACCATGAGCCCTTCCCACCTTAACTTGGTCAATAATTCCTGCCTATGGTTTGGGGTAAGCCCCGGGTTGTTTATTATTGCGAGTATTCTCATTTTTATTTTAATTATTCACAACCTATTATTAGCCCTTTACGCCGGCGCCAAATGCGAGTAAGCCCTTAACGAAGTATCTCCCTAGGAATATGAATATCACGAGCGGCACTATTGCGGCTATTAATGAGCCTGCGTAGGTCTCGTTGTATAGGACACCATAACCACCAATGTACTTTTGAACCGCCAGCGCTATTGGTCTTAGGCCTGGTGATTCCACGAGTACCAGTGGTATGAAGAAGTTGTTCCATGACATGATCAATATGTATATCGCGGTTGCAATTACTCCGGGCATTGCGAGTGGTAGCACTACCCTTGTAAATACCGTGAAGTCGCTTGCGCCGTCTATGTATGCCATCTCCATGTAGTCCTTCGGTATTACCGATATGAATATTGCCATCAATAGAGCGACTGTTGGTACGAAGAATATTAAGTAAGCAAGTATTAACCCTGCATATGAGTTGAATAGCCCCAGGTACACCATAATCTTCACCAGCGGTACCGCAGCCACCTCGTAGGGTATGAATGTGCCTATCGCAACCAACATAAATAACAGATCACTAAGCCAGTGCTTGAGTCTGTAGAAGCCGAAACCCCCTAAGAACCTGAGGGTTAAAGAACAGTAACCCGCCCCTATGCACATTCACTGGGAACAGGTACATGTGCCCATTAAACATGTCAGCCTCAATCACCGGTATTGAAACATTCCCAGTAGATAGTAAGGAGTCCCACCAGGCCGTGGCATTATAGAACGAACTTGTACCCTGAGGTGCAATCTCTATGTAACTAATCATCTCGGGACCCTCATGACTCTGGAACGTTGTTGGCGGCTTACCAGCCTCTATCAGGGCTATAATTGCGTACTTAGCAGATGTACCACCAGCGCCAGGAACAACATAAGGTTCAACCAGTATATGGAAGTACTGAGTAAATAATGGCCATGTATGCTCACCAGCGACCTTACCAGTCGTCGCCCACTAGGTATAGAATAGAACTTCCTTTGGCGGTGGTACTCTAGTTGCATAGTATGCAAGTAAACCTCCAAGGACGACCACAACGATCACTAGGACGACGATTAAAATCAACGTGGTCCTAGAGATCCCGGCACGAGGCCACATACTAAGCAAAGCCTTAGAATACTCTCTCTTTAATAAATATCGTGGGTTTTGTAGGTAAACCCAATCAATATAGCTAAATATATAAAGCATGCTGCCAGATACTAATATAATGATGACTTTCATCAAAATATTGACAATTAATCATAAAGGTTAAAATAAGTTAGGTATAGTATTTAAATTCCATTACCTAGATCTTATCGGTAATTATGGAGACTATGATTGAAGGTAGGCCTGCCGTGGTGCTTAACCCTAAGGATAATGTTGGCATAGCCCTTAGTGATCTTAAGTCAGGAGATACTGTCCACGTAATTATTGGTAATGCTAAGTTTGTCATTAAGTTGCTTAATGATATACCGTTCGGCCATAAGTTTGCCATTAGGGATATTCGTAAGTGCGATTTTGTGATTAAGTATGGGCATGTTATTGGTAGGGCTAAGGTGGATATTAGGGTTGGTGAGCACGTGCACGTTCATAACATAGAAAGCTTAACCGCAGTACATAGTGTGTGTAGGGGTGGTGGTAAATGAGTGGACAAAGCATACTTGGTTACGTCAGGCCTGATGGTAGGGTTGGTATTAGGAATCATTTACTTGTTATGTCAACTGTTATTTGCTCGAGTTTCGTTACGCGTAGGATTGCGGACCAGGTTCAGGGTGCTGTGGCTATCGAGAACCCGTTTGGTTGCGGCCAATTGGAACCAGACCTGGAAATCACACGAAGAACCTTGGTGAATACGGCTAAGAACCCCAATGTCGGTGGTGTTCTCGTTGTTGGGCTTGGTTGTGAGCAGATTCAGGCGGATGACTTAGTTGGGGAGATTGAAAAGACTGGGAAGCCTGTGGAGAAGGTGGTTATTCAAGAGGAGGATGGTGGAACACCAGCGGCTATTGAGAAGGGTGTTAGGTTGCTTAGGAAGATGGCTGAGGAGGTGCTTTCACAAAGGCCCGAGGAGGTTGATATGTCGAACCTAGTGCTTGGCGTGGAGTGTGGTGGTTCTGACGCAACCTCCGGCTTGGCCTCAAATCCTGTTGTTGGTTATGTAGCGGATAGGGTAGTTGATTTAGGAGGTACGGTGATCCTCTCAGAAACGCCAGAAATGATTGGTGCTGAGGATATCTTAGCAAATAGGGCCGTTTCTAGGGAGGTTGGTGAGAGAATAGTTAGAACCGTTAGGAGGTGGGTTGAACTCGCCGCGTCCTATAACGTGGATTTAGTAGGTACACAACCAGCTCCTGGTAACATAGCTGGTGGCATATCTACTATAGAGGAAAAGTCATTGGGTGCAATCATTAAAGGTGGTTCAAGTCCCGTACAGGGAATGGTTGACTATGCGGAGGAGGTTAGGGGTAAGGGTCTCTGGTTAATGGATACGCCGGGTTATGACATAATGTCTGTGGTGGGTATGGTGGCAGGTGGCGCAACACTTGTTATATTCACGACGGGTAGAGGAACACCAACGGGTAACCCGATAGCGCCAGTGATAAAGGTTACCGCGAATCCGCAAATCGCCAGGAAAATGCGTGAGAATATTGATTTTGACGCAAGCACAGTAATACTCGGTCAGGAGACTATTGATCAAGCTGGTGAGAGGTTATTCAAGTTAGTAATGGATGTGGCGAGAGGTAAGCCGACAAGGGCTGAGTTGCTTGGTTTTAGGGAATTCATGATCCACAAGATAATACCATCCTTTTAAGTTCCGACGGGGTATATTTATAATTAAAACACAATATATTATTCCTTTATGCCGGATAATTCGTAGTACAGCTTAAGTAGGGCTTGTGTTCCCTTATCGCCAAGACCCTTAGCCACCAGTGCGTTGTATAGTTCCAGGGTAATCGCTGTGCCTGGTAATGGGACGCCAAGCTTATTTGCTGTCTCTAGAGCGTACCTGAGATCCTTCTTAAGGTGGGCTGCCCTAAAGCCTGGTTCGTAATCGCCCTTCATCATCTTGGGCATGTAGTATTGGACTGTGAATGAGTTTGCGGCTCCCGTGGATAGTACCGTGAATAGTTTATCCATGTCTATACCAGCCTTCTTGGCCAATGCCATTGCCTCGGCTACCGCCAGCATGTCTATGCCAACAACTATTTGGTTCAGGAGCTTCAGCATCTGCCCATTACCAACATCACCAGCGTATATTATTGTCTTACCCATAGCCTCAAGTACAGGCCTAACCCTCTCAAAAACCTCCCTCTTGCCACCCACCATTATTGTTAATGTGCCCTGCCTAGCACCAACATCGCCACCCGTGACTGGCGCATCTAGAAACTCAATGCCGTACTCAGCCAATCTTTTGGCAAAGTACCTGGCATGCTCTGGCGAGTTCGTACTCATGTCAATAACAACAAGGCTGGGATGAGCTCCATGCACCACACCATCCTTACCAAGTAATACCTCCTCAACATCTGGTGCGTCGGTCACCATGCCAATAACGACATCGCTCTTCTCCGCAACCTCCCTGGGGGAGTTAGCCACTGGTACCCCGAGTTTTGCAAAGGGTTCTGTCTTGCTTCTCGTTCTATTATAAACAATGAGCGAGAAGCCCTTCTTATGTATGTTCATGGCCATGGCGCTGCCCATTATACCAAGCCCTATAAAACCAACCCTCAACTGCTCCATACAATTCCCTCATTAATTTTTAATTAATAAGTCTGAATTAATACGTGTTTTAGGTGGATAATGGTTAATAAGGCGTGTCGTTATTCACGAATTGTGAGGCTTGTTAGGGTTGATGATGCTGTTGGTTTGATGCTGGGTTACGACACAACATATGTGGATAGGGATGGGGCTACCGTATTATTACCAAGGGGCCACATAATAACTAGGGAGGATGTGGAGAAGTTGAAGGACTCTGGCGTCTACTTTGTGTGGGTCATGGGTGATGAGGAAGGCAGTGACTTGATGTACGAGTGGGAGATCGCTGAAGCCGTAGCCAATGCTGTTGCTGGACGAAATATCTACGTTAAACCCGCCAGACAGGGTTCAGCACGGTTATTGACTACCGTAAATGGAGTACTGCTTGTCGATTCCAATGGGCTAAAGACCCTTAACCTAAGCGGTAATGTCCTCCTAATAACGAGACAGAACTATGTTGGTGTTGTGAAGGATGATGTGGTGGGTATAATCGATGTAATACCACTTAGTATGAGAAGACAGGAGGTTGAGGAATTGCTTAAGCTTAAGGGATTGGTTAATGTTGAGCCGTTTAGGAGGACTAGGCTTGGTGTTGTTATTACGGGCACCGAGATTTACCAAGGCAGGAAGAGCGACCTGTACTACCCAGTCATAAAGGCTAGGGCTGACAGGTTTGGTTGGAGTATTGTGTATAGGGAGGTTGTGCCTGATGATGAGGATAAGATAGCAAGTGCGGTGCGTGAGGCTGTGAACCAGAATGCGGAGACTGTTGTGGTAACTGGTGGTATGTCTGTGGACCCGACTGATAGGACACCAATAGCCATCAAGAGGTTAGGGGCTGAAATAATAGCCTATGGAGTACCTATAAAGCCCACGACAATGACCATGATAGCCCTACTGGGTGATGTACCAATCCTGGCCGTGTCAGCAGGCGGTATCTACTACAGTGATTTCAATGCTCTCGACATATTCCTGCCAAGGTTAATGGCCGACCTAATACCGACAAGGGAGGAAATCGCAGCAATGGGACTTGGAGGACTACTACCAAATTATAAACTCACGATCCACCCATAACCAGGGCATGGTTTTTCGGTGTCGCGCACTATTTCTCAATCCCTAAACGCCTAAGCACGGTGTTAACGATATCCCTAGCCCTACGGGCTTTATTAAGCAGAGCGCTTGCGTAATCCCTATCATATAACATGCCGGGCGTTAACCCACTTGAGGGTTCTCCATAGGTTGATCGAGCATGTTCCACGGCCACCTCGCGACTCATAAGTGCCAACTCCCTCACAATACTCCTTAAATCCTCAGGTAATTGACTCAACAACGTCAGTAATTGATTAGAGGGATCGTGGCTCCACGTCGGTACCTCATACATGGAAATTAGGGCCTTAACGAAGTTCTCAATGGATAATTGTGAGTAATGGACGCACCCAGCCCAATCACTGACTTGGCAGTATGTCTCCGCTCGTCTAAGATGCTCATTGGCGAGCGCCAGTCTGTACTTGAGCTCCCCTATTGGGTCTATCATAATACCCTTACCTCAGCCATGGGTTTAGGCAGGATCCAGTAATACGCCCTACCATCCCTAACCCTCCTCAATCCACTCTCAACTATTCTGCGCCTAACATGGGCTAGGAAATCCCGTAATATACCGGACCTGTCGAGGAGGATTAAGGCGTCCCAATAAATATTCAGGAGTAGGGGCCGTATTATGCCTGGGTTTATGAACTCCTCGAAGTCCATGTCCAACACCGTGAACTCGGGGTAGTCCTTCAGCAGGGCCGTGATTGCCAAATAAATTGCCTTACTCCTTTTTAATTTGTTGATCTTATTGAGTCCCCTATGGAGGATTAATATGTCGACATCACTCCTCTCATTAGCCTCGCACCTAGCCCACGATCCAAAGAGTAGTACAGCTACGTAGTTCTCATTAATTAACCTACTCAACCTCCCCCTAAGGTCGTTAATCACCGAATTACAATCCAGGGACATATTTACATCAATTGCCCAGACCATAACTTAAATCATTTTCTTATTGAGAAGATCTATTTGCTGCCTTCCTCAACCTCTCTGGACACAGCATTGAATAGGCCCTTTATATAGCCTATGGTGTATATCCTCCCTAGGTACGAGTAGCCCGGTGTATACTCAATATCGTTTTCTAAAGTCGGTGTGTGGTCAACCCTTAGATACCACTCATGGTTAATCTCCAGGAAAGCCTTGGCTGCATTAACGAGGTCTGTTTTACCCTCACCGATGAGCGTCTCCACGAAGTTGTACCTATCGCCCTTGACATCCCTGAAGTGTACGAGGTAGATCCTATCCTTGAGTTTTCTGACGGCTCCAGGTATGTCGTCAGTCATCAGCGTAAAATTACCCATGCAGAAGGTTATACCGTTATACTCACTCCTGTTGAGGCTTATCAACCTCTCGAAGGCCTCCACGCTATTCATTATCCTAGGCACACCCCTATACTCAGGTATGGGTGGATCATCAGGATGCATCGCAAGCCTAACATCAGCCTGCTCCGCAATTGGTACAATATAGTCCAGGAAATCCTTAAGGTTTTTCCATAAGTCCTCATGCGTAATCTTACCAACACGTTTGAGTATTGCAGGTGGTGGGGAATTCTCTATATCCTTAATGTTGAAGCCTGTCACGTACATGCCAGCCCTATCCGGTATGTGAGTTCTTGTTCTGGACCAACCAATACCCGCCATCCAACTATAAATCCAAATCCTAATGCCCAACTTACCCATGTTCTCAATAAGCCTCGCCACATTATCGAGCTCCTCCTCCCTCAACTCCCTAATACCGAGCCTAATACCATCAAGTGGTGGATTATCCTCAATAGCAACGAGCCTAAGCCCATTCTCCTCGAGCATCTCCTTATAACGCATCAACGGTTCGTAATCCCACGGCTTCTCCTCCTCAATCTGCCTCCAATCCCTAAACCACCTAGGCAGTACGCCATCAGCAAAATCCACACCCAATTGTTTGAGAACTCGCCAAAACCAGTTCGGCCTATTCTCAAGTATTATCTCGGCAAACCTAATCTCCATCAAACCAAACCACTAAAGGACACTTAATAAAGCAATGTTCTAACTGGTGTTAATGCTGAAGGCATTATTGCGAATTTAGTAATTTCTCTATTTTGTAATCATCAATTATGACCACGTGGTGCTTAAGGGCTTCACGCCACCACGGCTTAGCCAACGCCTTAAAAGCCTCCTCGGGCGTCCAGCATATTGGTTCGAGCTTAGGTGGTGCATCGTTAAGCTCTACGCACCTTGTCACGAAATCCGTACCCCTGAAATGCTCGGAAATTATGAGCACGTCTACGTCACTCCATAGGTTGAAGTCACCCCTTGCATAGGATCCATAGAGTATCACGGTCAATCTACCGAACCTATCCCTGAGTTTTGCCGCGTAATCACGCAACTCATTGATCACGCGTTCCCTCTCGGCACTCCTCTCCTAATTACATCATCTAACCGACATGGCGAACAACCCCTAACCTAGTTAATGATTAGGCTTGCACGATTTAGGGCCTCCACAGTCTCCTCCCTAGTGTACCTCTCGAAGGGCACGCCCTCAACGAAGGCATCTGGGTAATGTGGCATTACGTACATCTTATCGAGATAACCAACACAAAAGCGCAGCCTATCACCCGCATTGCCGCAGTAATTAACCAGGTCGTTGAAGAGGGCCACTAGGTTATGCCCAAAGGCTGGCTTACCCATGGCCCTTAACAACGCCTTAAGGGCTAACTCAGCCGTTTGCTGGGCCTTGAAGCATGCCCACGAATAATTGCTGGCACTCATATCAGCGTCTATGGATCTCAAGGTATACCCAGCCTGCTTAATCCATCTACCATACTCATCACAATCAAGTGGTTGTGTCATCCATAGATAAATTAATGCAACCTCTCTAAAAGGTTCTTGCCGATGAATTCTTGTTCGGACTAATCTAACATATACCCAAGGGATTAAAGCTCAATGAATATCTTCGGTTGGGTTGGTAAGATCCTCTACGTAGATCTTAGTGCCGGTAAGACCTGGATTGAAGACGTTAGCGACGTCGTTTATGATGGGGTCTTGGCGGTGAGTGCCTGACTACGTACATGATATACAAGAGGTTTAGGGATACAAAGGGTCTGCTTGATTAATTTAACGTCCTAGTTTACCGATGTATTATAGGAAGAGGAGATTGACGGAAGGATTAAGGAGCTAGACGTAATTTAATACCTAGTGGCACTTCTACGCACAATATTGGGTGGATCATTTATATGCCTCCAGAGGCCTCTACCGAAACTTATGACCTGAATGCCCAATTCGTCAATTGTGATGTCAGTCATTAGAGGCTCCGTTAAATTTTCATCAACAGCTATGTACACCCGCGCCTGAGAGAGTACCCTGCCTACATCATCCAGTAACTGCGCCAGCACGGTATTCCTCGATATATAATTATGGGTAACCCCCGATGCTAGTTCAACCTCTATCAAATCCATATCGTCTATATTAAGCCCAATGTCCCTGGCTATGCTCGGTGTCACGGCGATTACAGGAACCTCACTCTCGGCACCGCCATTAACAAGCACGATTATCTCGGAACTGCGCCCCGTGCTCTCATTGACCAATCTTACCCTTACCCTTACCACCACCTTCGACACCCACCCTAACGTACCTCCTAACCACCCTATACTTGCCGTATTTCAACTTAACATCCTTACGTAACTTAACCCTACCCTCGAGCAATGCTCTAAGCACCTCCTCATCAATCATGATCCTCTTAACCATAATATATTTTTTAATAATAAGGCTTCTAAAAGCCTTGCTTTAAAGCGTGCTTATCCCGTATAGTCTTTGGTATGGTATTAGTACAGTCCTTGGATCTATATGGACATCCACAACGCAGGCCTTATCTGTATTCAATGCCTCCTCCAATGCGCTCATCAACTCACTCCTATCGTTAACTACAACACCCCTAGCACCAAGGGATTCAGCTAGCATTGCAAAGTTTACCTGTGGTAACCTCACCAATTCATCAGTAACCCCTCCCAACCTAACCTTCTCGTAAACCCCAAGGACCCTAAGGCTGAGTCGTTAAAAACCACGATCTTAGACTTAGCCCTATATTGGACTGCCGTGGACACCTCAAGACCTGTCATTAGGAATCCGCCATCACCAACAAGACCAACAACATCCTAATCAGGATACATAATAGATGAGACAACAGCACCTGGTACGGCAAGTCCCATTGAGGCATAACTGGTTGTTGTTATGTACCTTTCACCCTGGTATTAGAAAACTTTATTCCACGTGCATGGCATCACCAATAAATACTGTATTCTTTCTCACGAATACATTCCTAACAGCCTTAATGATCTCCCAGGGCTTTATACCTCCTGATAAGTCGGTGCGATATTTATTGAGATTCTCATTCTCCAGGGACCTAGTCTCCTTAACTTACCAGGTATGTCCTCCAACATTGTGTTAGGTATGGTTAAGAAGCCGTTCCTCTCCTCTCCATCCTACCAAGCTCATCCTTAAAGCACCACACGCCCTCAAATGGGTCAAGTATTACGATGCGTAATTTGCTGAGTAGGGCGTCGTTTAGTAATATAAACCTGCCCCTAGTTATGTAGGCGTACGCCTTCACGGGTCCCTCGACCCTATCTTCGGTTATTACGTATATATCAAGGGGATCCGTTAGCCTCGGTAGGAAG
>Ga0081474_123412_pt1 | contig 11814 bp, 14 predicted proteins | sample OneHunmetagenome_2_FD_70978 | JGI IMG/M metagenome (GOLD analysis project Ga0081474, IMG submission 70978) | Ferrous microbial mat communities from One Hundred Spring Plain, Yellowstone National Park, USA v2 (version 2) | ecosystem: Environmental > Aquatic > Non-marine Saline and Alkaline >... | reverse complement strand
GAAAAAAGGCCTCAGTGAATTGTCAAAATCCATGGTGAGGCTCGGTTACTCTGAAAAGATTGCGATAAATGATATGCTTACAAGGATAATTGATTAAAGGAAAGAACAGAAAGGATTGAAAATGAAATGGCAAAAATAGGAAAAGATAGAGAGGATGTAAAAAAGCTCATGGCAGTACCTAGTATAAATATATATATATATATAGCAACTGGCATAATAGGAGAGATAGGGGATATTCACAGATTCAGGAATAAAGAGAGTCTAGCATCATATGCGGGTCTAGTACCAAGGTAGGATCAATCTGGAAAAAATGATAGGAAAGGGCACATAACAAGGGAAGGGCCATCAATGTTAAGATATCTTTTAGTAATAGCTGCACATACTGTGATAAAATACTCCAGGAAGATGAAGAATAAATATCTCAGTTTAGTGAGAAGGATCGGGAAGAACAGGGCAATAGTTGCAATTGCAAGGATCCTCGCTGAAACAATATTCACTTTGCTAAAAAAGGATGTTGATTTTGTAGATGAGATAATTTCATTAACTGAAAAGAAGGTAAAGAAAATGATTGAAAGAGCAAATTCTGTATCTGGAGAAATAAACATAAAATTGATATCATCTAAAGGATTTAGGTCATTGTCAACTAAGCCTTTTTCATGGAAGATATATATCTGTGTTTCATCAATTTTCAGGATTTTTCTTTCATTCGCTGTCTGTATAATAAAAGGTGCCGTTAACTTAAGCATTCAGATTCTTCTATAACTATGTATTCACGAACGAGGAAATTGGTTCAGCGCCATTATCAAATGAACAGCTGTCTGAATGGATTAAGCCAATTTTGTTGATTGCAAGCATGAGGTGATCAGAATGAGCTTAAGTTAACGGCACCCCTCAAGCAGCTTTAATGTTTTTAAGAACTGACATCCTCACAGCCCTAAAGGAAATGTGGTTTCCTTAAGGCTGATCATAGGTTCGTGGTTTACCGCTTTCATTTTCATGACTTCATTGCTAGTGGTTACCCACCCCGCTCCGCTCGTCCAACGGTAGACCACAGGCTGTGCCTTCAGCCACTTACCCCTATCCTCAACGGATTTGGGGATATGTTTCATCATGTTTATTGCTCCGTTCAAATCAGCGTTTATTACCTTCTTAGTGTGAGGACACTCGAACAAGCCTCTCTCAATCCTTCCGTTTTCGTGAATTTCCCCACACAGAGAACACGTCTTCGAGGTATTTGCTTCATCCGCAAGCTTTACCTTTATTTTGTATTCCTCTGCTACTTCCTTGATCCGCTTTATTATTGCAAGATAGCTCCAGAAGTTTGTATTCATTTCATTTCCTTTGTCCTGAGCTATGCCCTTTGGATAGCCAATATCTATTTCTCCTACACCTTTATCATATAAGGACTCTACAACTTCCCTAGCAAGGCCCTCTCTAGCATTCTTTAGCAGGGCAGCACGCCTCTTGTACAGCATTTCAAGCTTCCTGCTTGTTTTAAGGCCGTGCTTTGCAAGCCTCTTCTTTTCCTTAGCAATGCGCTTTGTTATCTTCTTAAATTCTGATAGCACTGAACCGCCCTTGAAGAGCATCCATGAGCCATCTTCAACAGCCACAGTTGCTAGGTTTGCAATGCCAAGGTCAATGCCTGCCTTCATTTTGCTCCTTGGTTTATTATCTACTTTAACACTCATTGGAATCTTTGCGTACCACTTCTTCCTTACACTATCATAATATATTTCAAGGGTTCCCTGCTTGCCGACCCACTTGAGCTTTCCGTTGAATTTAAGCCTTAGGTTAAAGTCCAAAAGATATATTTCGTTTCCTTCAATCTTGTACCTGTCGTTTCTAATCAATAAAAACAAATCATCTTTCTTTTTATGAGGAGGCTTTGGCTTCATCCACTTAGGCAATTCCCCTTCTTTCTTCTTTTTGCTAAGCGTAAAGAACGATTTCCATGCGGATGCGTTCTTTCGTGTTATTTGCTCCACGTTTGCCCCATGCAATACAGCCTTGTATTTTTCATAAACGACTTTTTCTGTTTTTGCGAAATCTACGGGCTCGTGCCTCTTGTACTGCTCAAGCCTCAACTTATTAACTTCGTTCCAGCAATCAACGAATGCCTTTCCTAGAGCCTTTAGTTTAGCTTTTGTTTTCTTTCCCAGCAATGATGCGCACTGTGTTCGATCGTCGCATGCTTTCTGTTATTTTATCCTAATTAAAGTATATAAATACTTTAGCCTTTTTCATGAGAAAACACGTTAGCAAGGACTGAATAATTCAGCATCCCCGCCTCTAGAAGAGGCGAGGCTTTCGTTCGTTTTGTAAAGTCTTAAATCTTAAATCCAGATCTTAAAGTTCAATGAGCATAATTAAAAAATTAAAAGCTTAAATTTTAGCCAATAAATAATTAACATATGGTTGTGCATCTTGAATATTACGATGTAGATGTAGTGGAGCTTGAACCTCTTCCTCCAAACCTTATAGCTATCGAGGGACTTCCAGACATTGGACTGGTTGGCGTTATCTCCTCTTTTCATCTGATAGAAAAAATGCACATGAAGCCCGTAGCTTACTTTAAAAGCGTTGCTCTGCCGCCTATCCAGAGCGTAAAGATGGGTATTATTCAAGAACCCATGGCGGCCTATTCTGACGGCAAACTTCTGATAATAACTTCAGAAGTGCCAGTGCCTGCATCCATTGTTAAGAACCTGTCAAGAACAATAGCAGATTGGCTTTACGAGAAAAGAGTATCATTTGCTGTCTCGATAAACGGCTATCCAACTCAAAGGAGAATAGAAATCCAAAAGCCCGAAGTCGTTGGCGTCTCAAATTCAGAAAAAGGACTGGAAATTCTAAAAGAAAAAGGAATAAAGCCGCTTGAAGAAGGTTATTTAGCGGGAATTTTTGCTGAGCTATTATCTCTGCTCAAAGATAGAAACATAGATGCTTATGCAATAATCGCTGAAAGTTTTCCGACATATCCTGATCCAGGAGCCGCAGCTTCAGCATTAGAAGCGCTTTCAAAATTGCTTGATATGAAGATTGATGTTCAAGAACTGCTCGAGAAAGCCGATGAAATAAGGCTTAACCTGAAAGATCTGTCAGCAAAGGCTACTCAGAATAAAATGGAAGCAGTACCTTCCATGTACAGGTGATTAAAATGATAGACAACGTAGAACCTTTAAGCGAAATTTACGAAACATCTGATAGCTACATAATAACGATGGACTTGCCATTTATTACAGATAAGAACCAGATAGAAATATACGCAAAAGAAAACGAACTTGAGATAATAGCAACGATGAACAGAAAAGTTTACTGGTCATCATTTGAAGGCTTTGGAAGGAAGGTTGAGGTTAACAAGTTCAGGAAAAAAATATCTCTCCCAGTAAAAATAGACCCTGAAACTGTTAAAGCTACGTTTAAAAATGGGGTACTTATCGTAGAAATACCTAAAAAACGTGAAAAGAAAACAAAAATAAATATATCCTAAAAATTTTTACCGTTTATTCGATTATTTCCCACTTTGACTGGTATTTATCTAGCTGTTCCTTAGTGTACTCGTCCATTGGATGCTCTCTTTCAGGAATTTCTACTACCTTTTTGACATCAAATAGCTCTGTTGTGAAATACCTCATGGCAGAGTCGTTCATCATGACAACTATGTGTTTTAATTCTGGATGCTTTTTAGCTACTTTTATAGCAGCAGCAACGTTAGCTCCGGATGAAATTCCAGCGAGTATTTTTTCCTTCAGCATTAGCTGCTTAGCATAATATATTGAATCATTTGAGCTTACGGTAACCACACCATCAAGCATGCTGACGTCTAAGTTTCTTGGCACAAATCCATCTCCTATGCCTTCGATCTTATGACTTCCCCACTTTCTCTTGGAAAGCATAGGTGCTTCTGTAGGTTCAACCGCATATAGTTTCACTTTTGGATTCTTCTCCCTCAAATATTTGCCTGCACCAGTAAGAGTGCCGCCTGTACCCTGTGTCAACACGAGAGCGTCAACCTTTCCTCCTGTCTGTTCCCATATTTCAGCACCTGTAGTATCATGATGCGCCGCTATTGCGTCCGGATTAGAGTACTGATCCGGGAACCAATATTTTTCTGGATGTTCATTGTACATCTTCATAGCTACTTCGTATGATATGTCTGCGTCGCTTTCTGCTCCCGGTGTTTCTACTATGTTGCCACCCAATGCTCTTATGAGTTTCTTCCTTTCTTCAGACATTCCGGCAGGCATTACAATAGTTACTTTATAGCCCAGAAGGGTTCCTACCCATGTACAAGCAATACCTGCGTTTCCTGTACTAACTTCCACGATTTCCATTCCGGGCTTGAGATCTCCTCTCTTTATTGCTTCTGTTATCATTCTGTAATAAACTCTGTCTTTCAAGCTTCCTGAAGGGTTAAGATAATCGAGCTTTGCATAAATCGTGGCGTTTATTCCGGCATCTTTTGGTATCTTCTGTAATTTTACCAAGGGCGTACGGCCTATTGCTTCAAGCAGATTTTCAAAAGCTTTTGAGTTTGCACTCCAGTTTATACTCATTTTTGTTCATAAATGGGTTAAGATGTTAGTTTTTAACTCTTTCTTTTTTTGTACTGTATTGCATGATTTTTTGATGCGCAATCCCATGGCTATTAGGTATTTTTCTGGCACTAGCTTGAGGTCAACGCCACAAAAATATTGTACAAATACGCCTTCATAAGCACCTCCTTCACCATATTAACAAACTTCCTAGAAAACACTCACCAAACCCACGCTTCACAACAGAGAAAACGACCTCAACAACCCACCTAAAACCAAAACGATGCATCTTGTTCCAAGCCCTACTCCCAAGCGCCCTCTGCTCCAACACAGCATCCCTTCTAGACGGACACCCCATACCCCTCGCAACAGAATTAACCCTCACCCTAATCACAGGCTTTATACCACTCTGAGACAATAAATTAAAATTATCCCTCGAATCATACGCACCATCCGCAAGCACCCTTCTCACCTTCACGCTCTTCATCGCACCTCTAACAAGCCTTAACACCTTACCATCATGAACTTACTCAGATGTTACATGGATACGATCTGCTTTTTTGTATTTGCTGCGAAGTGTATTTTTAGATAGCCCTTCTTCACCTTCCACACCTTTCTTATCCAATCCCTACCATTGTGCACTTTTATGTCTGATGAATCTACTGCTAGGCTTACTGAGCTTGTGGATTTGAGCAAAGTTTCTTTGAGGTTTATGTTGAGCTTGTTTATTCTTCTGCATATTGTGTAGCCTAGTGCTTGTAGTCCTTCTACGTATTTTGCGAGTGCTCTGATGAAGCCTTCTAGTTGTCTGTATGGTAGGTAGTAGAGGATTCTGATGAGACCTAGTAGCATGATGAGTGAGTTTGGGTAGTGGTATGGTTCGCCTACTTTGCCTTTGTTTAGTTGTTTGAGTTCTTGTTTCCAGTTGTTTATGGTTGAGAAGTCGAAGAGGATTTCACCCCTCCTAACAAGCGCATCATTGTACTTGCCCCAGTCTCTATTATCAGAGGTCACATTCTACACTTCACTGTATAAATATGAAGAGACTTAAAACTTCACACTGCACGCTTAAGTCATGCAACACAGCATTTTTTGTCCTTCTAAAAAGGAAAAGTTTTAATCTTATCAAACAAACAATTTTTTATCAAAATGGCTCAGCTTCCTTTTAAAAAAAAGCCTTTTATAATCGGAATGATTCATTTGAAGCCTTTGATGGGTTCTCCTGGATATAGCGGTTTGAATTCTGTCGTTGATCTGGCGATCAGGGACCTCGAAAATCTTCAGGAAGGGGGGGTTGACGGAGTTATGATAGAAAACTTTTGGGATGTACCTTACTTTAAAGACCCGAGCACAAACCCGGAAACCGTGGCTTCCTTCGCAAGAGTTATATGCGAGATAAAAAAGAAAGCATCTGTTCCAGTTGGCGTAAACGTGTTAAGGAACGGCTGCAATGGCGCATTATCTCTGGCGGAGGCTTTTGAGCTGGAGTACATAAGAGTAAACGTGCTCAACGAAGCGTATATTACGGATCAGGGAATAATAGAGGGTTGTGCGCCTTACCTCATACGCTTCAGAACTTATTTAGGGTCAAAAGTTGCTGTTCTGGCTGACGTTCACGTAAAGCATTCATATCCTATGCTACAAAGGCCAGCTGAAGAATCAGCAATTGATGCTGAAGAGAGAGGCATGGCCGATGCAATAATAATAACAGGTTCAAGAACAGGTAACCCTCCATCTCCTGAAGAAGTTAAGTCTGTAAAAGAGAAGGTTAAAGTCCCTGTACTAGTAGGAAGCGGTCTAACTCCGTATAACGCAAAGGAGCTTTTAAAATATGCAGATGGCGCAATAGTCGGAACTTACTTTAAAGAAAAAGGAAAGGTAGAAAATCCTGTTGATCCTGAAAGGGTAAAGAAGCTCATAGGGATAATAAGTTGAAGGTATGGATTGACGCCTTAACTCCAAAACATTACCTTATGACAAAGGCGTTGGAAGAGAATTTTATAAAAGATGGTCATGAAGTAATTGTAACTTTAAGAGAATATGAAGAGCTTGAAAGGGTTTATAAAAGGATCAAGCTTGAATCAAAGCACTTTATAGTTGGATCTCACGGTGGGGGTGATCTGAAAGCAAAACTTGTTCAAAGCGCAAAAAGGGTGCTAGAGCTAACATCTCTTATAGCCGATTTAAAGCCTGAATTGAGCATTTCTTTTGGTAGCCCTGAAGCAGCAAGGGTGTCCTTTGGCCTTGGTATTCCACATACACTTATATGCGACTCCCCGCATAGCGTTTTCGTTTGCAAGTTAACCGTACCATTATCAAGCTATTTGCTGACGCCGTGGATGATTAAAAAGAATAAATTTGCAAAATATGGAATAGAATACGAGAGGATTAAAAGGTACAAAAGCTTAGACCCAACTTCATGGTTATACAGAAAGCAAATCTGGCCTCCTAAAAACGAAATAGAACGGGCTTCAGCTGGGGCTATCGTTATAAGGGAAAGCGAATATATGGCATCTTATGTTAAAGATTTTATAAATTTTGAAACGTTTGCGCTTAATATTGCTAGAGAGTATCCTGATAAAAAAGTCATTCTTCTTAAAAGATATTTTAGCTCTGAAAAGGTTTCAAATAACCTGATTATCTACGGCGGAGAATTCTTCGGACCTAACGTTCTTGATAAATCATATGCATTCATAGGAGGAGGAGGGACGATGAACGTTGAAGCCATTCTTTTGGGGATAAAGACCGTAAGTGTTTTTTCTTACAAAACTGATGTTGAAGAATATCTCTTAAGAAAAGGGTATTTAAGAAAGGAATCAGACCCCAAAAAGATAAAAGGATATTTTCAAACGAGTGAAAAGTTACCTGTTCTTAAGCTTCCTGATGCTTCAGTTGAGATATATAAAATTTTAAAAAGTTTATTTTTAGCGCGAAATTAAGCTATTTTTCCTTAATTTTGCGTATCAGTTCATTTATTTTTATGTGGTCAAGCGTAACTATAGACGTTAAAAAGCTGGTCTCTTTGCTTTTGTTTATCCATTCAATCATTTTTTTCAGTATTATCTTCTTGTGTTTTTTCATAGCTTCAGATAACGTTCTGCCTGTGCTTATGTTTGCTACCAATTCGTTTTCCTCTTCTCTAAGCCATATAACTAAATAACCTTTAAAATTTTTTTCCAGAGGTACAGATATTTTTTTATCCTGAGCTAATCTTATTACGTAATTTTCTTTATTTTCTTTTTTATCGTCTACATATCTGATAAAAGTTATGCCTGGTGCAATCAAACTTTCAAAAAGATATGCCGCATATTCTAGGACTGACCTAGGGATTTTGATTTTTACATTTTCAAACAAGGCTTCTCCATTTTCATTGATCTTTATAAATCTACCCAGGGAACATTTAACTGGTGAATATACGCCATCTTTTATCTCATAGCTAAATCCGTTGTTTAATTGAGTTAAGGATTGAAAAATCTGATCTACTTTTCTGAGCTTTAGCATCCACCTCTGGCTTTCCGTTGCTCCTAAACCGTCTTTTTGAAGCTTTTCTTTGCTAAGCCCTAAGCTGTTCTGTATAATAAACCTCTCAATACCGTACTTTTTTGCCATACTATTAAGCGATTTAAGTATTTTGTTTGGATTAGCTCTTAAAGAATAATATCCGTTAACCTTTACCTCGCCGTTTATTACTAAATAATATGAGAGAAGGATCGTGTCTGATGTGTCCCATTGTACGTACAAATACGTTCCCTGAGAATCACTCACATTTTTCAATATTATCTATAACGCTTATATTGTTATCTTCAATTTTTATACACATAAAATCTTTTGCCGCTACCGTGTTAGGAAATATCTTTTTTGCTTCTTCCTCAAGAAGCTTTGCGTTTTTGTACCTCTCGCTGAAATGATATAGCACCAAAAGTTTAACGCCAGATTTTAAAGCCGCCAGCGCAGCCTGTTCTGAAGTTGAGTGAAGCATCTCGCTCGCTTTGTTAACAAGCTCTTTTGAAAACGTCGACTCATAAATAAGCACGTCAGAATCCTTAAAAAAATCTATGAGCTCATCAAAATACGCAGTATCTCCGCTTATGGATACAGAAACCGGTGGCGGTGGAGGATCACTTACCATATCCGGAGTAATCTTTTTGCCGTTTAAAGTAATGCTATCTCCTAGCTGCAGTTTATTCCAGAGCGGTCCGCGTGGTATACCGAGTTTTAACGCCTTTTCAGGGTAAAATTTTCTTTTTAATTTGTACTCATATATTCTGTATGCATAAGACTCAGTGCTGTGGATAGTTGGGAAAGCTGTAACTTTTATTTCCTTGTTTTCGTAAACGCTGCCCTGATGCGCCTCAACAAATTCAACGTCAAACGTTAAGTCCATATAAAATTTTTCACCAAACATCTTTAAAAATTGAAAAAGCTTTCTAGTGCCCACAATAGTTAAAGGTTCTTTTCTATTCATCAAAGCCATAGTCATTAAAAGGCCTGGCAGGCCAAGTACGTGATCAAAATGTATGTGTGAAATAAATACAGCCTTGATCTTTATAGGGTTTAATTTGGCTATCTGAAGTTGTTTTTGCAACCCTTCACCAGCATCAAAAAGATAAGCCCCGTTTGTTGTCGTTATGTAAATTGAAGCTGTGTTTCTTTCTTTTGTGGGGACAGCTGCTGAAGTTCCTAAAAAAACAATTTTCAAGGCTGTAAATCTTTCAATCCCACATATTTATAATCATTCTTTATGATTCGTTAACTACCCTGAACGTAAGTTCAGGGCTTCCCGGTTCACTATCACGTTTTCACATGAGAAATGTTCGCAAGGTATTCCACTATATTGGCGCGATCATCCCTGGGCGTCTAGCTTGCGTTTCACAGACAGAGCCTCTTTATCGCTGATTTCACTCGATCAAAGTGCTGGTCTTATTCTAGGCATCGCGGATTCCTTCGATAGAAACCCGCATTGCTTTCAGGGCAGCTTATGCCTGTAAACATAATGTGCAGAAGCCTTAAACATTTCTATAAGGGGGCTATCTACAGTTCACAGAAGGACACTTCGCCTCCTTAACACAGTTATGTTAAATTTTAAAGTATTGCTTTAGCTTTAAAAAATATATTAAATAATTTTTAAAACTGTTGTACATTCCGTACTAAAACCATTTCAGCACATTAAACTCTATTTAACATAAAACAACGATTCTAAAATACCAAAAGGTGCGCAGGTTTTAAGCCCAGTTGGGCAAAAAACTGTCCGTGATGATTTATAACCTGAAGTTCTTAACCTTTCTAGTAATATATTTTTTGAAGGTGTTGTTGTTCTTAGCATGGAAGCCAGATACCTAGTATCATAATAAAATGGGATATTATCGTTTTCTTCTAAAGCTATTTCAAAAAGTTCAGAACACCTTTTACAGTCTTCAGATAATTCATGCGCTTTTTTAATTAGATCTTTGTTAAATATATTACCGATGTATAAAGGTCCTATGTTATCTGTAGGCTTACCACAGTAAGGACAGTAAAAAGATTCTTCTAATGAACTATAACCACAATCGCTAGTAGTTATATACTTTATACTTTTAATCAGTTTGCTAGAGAGAGAAGCTTTTGGCTTTATAATGTAGTATGTTCTTATATAATGTTTGTCCACATGGGCAAAAACAGGAAATGCCGCTATGTTGATTGTTGAAGCTTCTAAAATCACGTTCGTTATTGCGATCCTTGCCTGGAGCTCTTTTAGAAACTGCACTTTTTTTGCCCTAATGTGATACCTTTTTTCCAGCGCTTCTGAATGTATCCCGCCCAAAACCTGTGTATCTGTAAAAGTAAAAGAGATTAGCCCTCCACCTCTAACTGCCCTTATTGCGTTAAAAATGTAAGGCGACGATGAGCCAAAAGGGTCGACATCTAAACCGTCGACTCTTCCCTTGTTGACCAAAATCTGAAAAAAATCGTTTGCCTCAAGGTTATAGAAAATTCCTTCTCCATTTACCACGTTATTTTTCCAGTTTTCTTCTGTAATCCTTAAACTTCCTTTATCTATATCATTAAAGATAAAAGTAGAAAAGCCTCCTCCCTCAACAGAAAGCCTTATGCCTTTTATCCCGCTTCCTGAAAATGGCTCTGCGTAAGTTAAATTTCCGCCTTTCAATAGTGCATACGCGCTGAAAATTTTAACAAAAACGCTTCTTGAAAATTCGCCCAACGGATTATAGAAAGCAGTATCATTACCGATCTTCGTTACTATTTTTACGTTTCCTTCTTCTACCTGATTTTTCTGCATAAAGATCAGCCGAGGTGCATCATTTCATTTGGCAGAGCCATCAACGCAGTTCAGTTTCGTCATGCATTTATAAAGATCTTTTTCGCCTTTAAAAGGCTTTCTATATTACGAGCGCACACATATCATTTAATTTAAATTTTTGGCATATCTTTGAAAAATTTAATTAATGCCGGTTATGTATACATTGGTGTATGACAAAACCAATGGAATTAGGAGATATCAAAGAGGGTTCATACATAATGATCGATAACTCCCCCTGCAAAGTTGTTGAAGTTGAAAAAAGCAAACCTGGAAAACATGGAAGCGCTAAAGTCAGGCTGGTAGGGATTGATATATTTACTGGAGCAAAAAAAAGCTATGTGGGTCCATCAGAATCAAAGGTTGAAGTACCCATCATTGAAAAAGGTTCTGGCCAGGTACTTAGCGTTACAGGAAACGTTGTGCAGCTTATGGATCTTCAAACTTTTCAGACTCTTGAAGCTGAATACATGGAGGAAGATCTTAAACCTAGAATAAAGGAGGGACAAGAAGTAGAATACTGGAAAGTTATGGACAAAATAAAAATAGTTCGCATAAAATCATAACAAACAAAAACAATTAGTTTTTAAATTTATGGGGTTAGGAGCTCTGTAAGTCACCTTATGCGAATTAATAAATAGTCCTTTACAGAAATGCTTATAAGTAAATTTAAGGAAGATTTTTTGCCTGATGCGGCTTTACGTGGGATATACGGACAAGATGACCGGGGACGACCGTGCGTCAAAGCGCGGCTGTGAACCGGAAACTCCAACTACAAGGTTGGAGTGCTGCATTAAAAGCCCAGTCTAATGGCTTGTCTTACGATGGGCGGACTGACCAAAAGGGATGAAGAAAACTGATAAGCCAGACAAATGGGCCGGTAGTTCAGGGGTAGAACGCCCGCCTTGCACGCGGGAGGTCGGGGGTTCAAGTCCCCCCCGGTCCAATTTAGGTGATGCGTTTGCAAATAAGGGAACTTGA
>Ga0081474_124020_pt1 | contig 11896 bp, 11 predicted proteins | sample OneHunmetagenome_2_FD_70978 | JGI IMG/M metagenome (GOLD analysis project Ga0081474, IMG submission 70978) | Ferrous microbial mat communities from One Hundred Spring Plain, Yellowstone National Park, USA v2 (version 2) | ecosystem: Environmental > Aquatic > Non-marine Saline and Alkaline >... | reverse complement strand
AGTACTTAGACGTGTTATATTCAACAACCTCATACACCCTCATGCCATACTCTTGAGCCTTCAACTCAATCGCATCCATCAGTTTGCGGTAAGACCATAGATTCACCGTAAACTTGTTACCCTTCTCTTGTGCAATATTGAAGGGATAACCTAGATATATCGTGGGGACTCCTAGCTCGTGGAGTTGTTCTAACAAATGAGACGCGAAAGTTCTGTATAGGTGAAGTAGTCTCCTATTTAACTTCTTGTACAGTCTCTTCATTTCCATTAACAACTCCTCATAAGCCTCATACTCGCCGAGGTTCTTGGTCTTGCTAGCTAATAACTGAACTTCCGATATCTTCTTCTTGAGATAGAAGTAGTCCTCCTTAGTCCTAACACCCTTGTACAACAACCACGTTCCGTCGTTTATTACTACGCTTGCTAAAATGTTTATTCCTAGGTCTATTGAAGCGACCTTGTTTCCCTTAGGTGATTCAACTTGAATGACTTTCCTTTCACCATTGACGATATGTTTAGCTTTGTTACCCCTTCTAGTAGTTTCTACTCCAACTTCAACCGGAATTGAAGCATACCAAGCATTTCTGGTTTCATCGTAGAATATCTCCAGTCTACCTTGCTTACCATACCACCTTAACTTACCTACGAAGTCTATTTCCATATCGAAGTACTTGAGTATTAACTTGTTATTCTTTTCATCCACAACGTAATTATCTTCTCTCACTACTAGTATTAACTTCTTCTTCTTAGTGTCCTTATCCTTCCAGTAACCCGGAGGGCTTACGCGTTTAATGAACAGTGGCAATTTTCCTTCCTTCTTCAGCTTCAGTAGTTTAAAAAATGAATCCCAAGCCTCGTTATTCTTGTTAATAACTTGTTGTGCACTTGCACTACCTAATTTATCCTTGTACTTCTGGTAATACTTATCGTATGTACTCTTAAAGTCTACTTCATGTTGTTTGAAGAACTGTTGCCTTCTCTCGTAGTTTATCTCATTGTATAACTTAGCAGATATATTTGCTAGCCTTCTGAGCTTTCTCTCTTGAAAACAGTTCGGTAGAATTCTTACTACATTTGTCCTCTTGTTCTTATGCTCAACTTCATAGATGCCCTCCTCCGGCATTGCGGGAGAAATCGGCTCCCGCTCCTCACTCCCATTAAATTGGCCGGAGAAAGGCATATTAAAAAATGTGTCTAATTGATATTTAAACACTTCTATAAGGGGTTATCCATCTCCGTCCTAAAGGGCGAGGCTTTACGCACTCTTAACCCCTACTCTGTAACCTCACCAACAACAATATAATCTGGTCTAAACCTCATGGACAGCTTTGTGAGAACCATTAAACTAACATCAAACTTTGTTTCAGGAATACTGTACGTATGTCTAGCCTTCAAATGCTCCCAATGAACATGAGGGAGTCTGAGTTCAGGCGTATCCTCAATCGTGCATATCTTCATCGTCGGTGAGATTATGGTTGCGAGGGAATTAATCATACTAGTCTTACCAGAACCCATCGGCCCAATAATCATCACAAAACCCTTATTCTCAACAAGCAACCAATAATAAGCCGCCATGAGCGGACTCATAGTCCCAAACTTCACAATATGACCAATCGTGAAAGGCTCCTCAGGAAAACGACGAATATCAAAACTAGAACCAGGCAAACTAACCTCACCACTAAAAGTTACCGCAATACAATGACGCTCCTTCGTCATAGCATCCGTGAAAGGTACTGCAACAGTAACACTCTTCCCACAACGCTGCGCAAGACTCTGAACAAAACTTCGCAGCACATCCTCACTACCAAACTTAATATTCGTATCCAACCAATCATACTCAGTATACTTCCTGTGAATAACAGCAACAGGCTTATCGTAACCCTCGCATGAGATCTCCTCAACATAAGGATCATTCATTGGGACGTTTATGAGACCATAGCCAAAAGCATCCCTACTAATATAATACTTATACTTTTGAAAAGAGCGAGAGAATTCAAGAAAACCTATAATGAAGTCATGCGCATCCTAAGCGAAAATTTTTCGCACAGTAGCGAAGAAAAATCGCAAGATAATGAAGCGCAAACGATGCAACGAAGCGAAGAGGTAAGAACTTTGCGAGGTAGCGAAAAATCTTCGCAAGATAGCAAAAAAAAGCGCAGAAGAGCATAAGTGATGAAAAAAATTCGCATAGTAGCGAAGAAAAGTCGCTTTTAACGTTGGATGATGCGCTAAAAGTGAAAATTATAAGACATGTGAAGAATAGACATTACACACTTGCGAAAAGATTACTTGAGCGTGCAGGATACACCAACGTTAGCATAAAAAGAGTGCGAAATATGATATTAATCGAGACGGATCAAGGACGCACGGTACTCACAATTGCTTGAATACTTTCTCAGCTTAACATAAGTGTATCCGAGGTTATTGTCTTCCTCTTCTCCCATTTCTTGATCGTCATCCTCATTAGTTGCCTTATGGGGAACTAATTTACAAATAAAGGAATTGTTTGACACTAAATGTGGAACGTTGATTGTAAAGAGTTCAATAAGCAATAGCATGAAACAGATCAATAGGAATATTCATGAAAACGAATTTAAAATATAACATTGGAGCAAATGATCCTCCAAAAGAACAATTTAAAGACCATCAAAGTCAGTTAAATTGATGTGCTTTCCTCTATAATCCTTTTGATAGCCTTCAAAATTTCTTTACCAAAACTATCAGCATATTGATTAGCTAGCTTCTCTGCTTCTTCCTTCTCAGGACCGCGCGCATGAAGAATCTTACCTCTAATGTCATTGACTGTTGTTTTTCCGTCTGGTTTGTAGGTTATAGAGTAATCATTTGAGAATTTTTCTGCCCATTTTTCATCATACTTACTTTTATATCCCTTTATAGAAGCAAGCATTTCAAAAGAGATAAAATAATCCAAGAATTTATCTACCTTGTCCTCTTCTAAGTCCCCCTTCTCCAACATTTAATCGCTCTTAGAAGAGCTTTACCCTCTCCCAACTTATTAATTCTATCTGTTAATTCTTTCAACTCAGCTTTAATTTTATCTAAGCTCTCTTTAGAGTATTTTATCTGTTGGGAAACCTCATCCTTCATCTCCATGGCATCAAATATTGCTATTTTCTTAACTTTTCCCTCATCTTCAATGATAGGCTTATGCGCAACTTTTACATCCTCAATAATAAATCCCTCTCCAAAAATAACTATAAGCATTGATGCGAATTTTTCTATTTCTTCAATAGCCTTCTCTCTTGCAAGATGATAATCATCTTTTTCTATAGAAATAGTAGTTTTCCCGTATATTTTCCCATCCCTAGTTTCTATACTAATTCCTTCATATTCTATCACACCATCTAACAAATAGCTGATATTAGGTTTGCTTCTAAGCCTTAAAGTTACATCAAATTCGTGCATAAATTATACTATGTGTTGCTCCTAAAAATCTTTATGCCTTGTGCTGTAAACAGTTACAATCATGAAGAAGATAACTCCAAGATCTCTAAACGTTTATCATCACTCATAAGAACAACTTTCAAAAATTGTTTTTTACAACTGATCTCTTCGTGCTTAAAACAAAACGATGAGAACTCATGTTCTTCCGTATTTTATTTAATAACCTTTAAAGATTCTAGAAAAGGGAAATTATAAGGTGATTCGAAACAGTAGCTTTTTCTATTTTGTTTCCTTATCAAAAATATTTAATACATAAACGGTTGCACTGACAATTCTTTTAAGCTCAACTTTTTATCAATTCATACTGAGTAAAGAACTTAAGAGTTAATATTGAGTTTACTAACAATATGGTTAAGCTAGGATCAAAAAGGCATTTAAGGAGATGCAAGAAAAAGTTGACTATGAGCGTATTTACGTATTGCAATGTTAAAGCTTTACTTGATTTTATTTCTTCACTAAGTTCGATTTTTTATTATTTTTTTTAAATTTAATATCTATCATTGTCTTTAAGAATAAGCGGATATCGTCTATTAATTCTCTAGCTTCTACTATCAATGATGATAGTGTATTCAAACTCGTAAGAAGTACAACTCTTATACCTGCAATTATTATAATCACTAATATGAGTACCACCATTAATAAATCAATTGGTATGTAAACCCTTAAAATTATAATCCCTAAAAAATTGATAGCTTTCAAATATAGCCATCCTATTGCTATGCTAATAATTGCAAAAATTATAGTAATACGAATCATGGTGTCTTGCTGGGTTACACTTGATAATGTTGATATATTAGCTTTAGCATCCTTTATTCTTTCTGGTATTTCTAGGTTCTCTTCTCCACCCTTCATAACTTTCCAGATAGGTCTTGCACTTATGAAAGTGATATTGCTATACTCATGGATACTTTCAAAGAATTCTTTAATAAGCTTAGTAGACTTCCAATAATTCATAGACACATTCCCAGATACATCCTGAACTTTGCTGAAGTATCTTTCCAGTATACCGTCTATTATAGAAAGAAACTCTAGAGGAGTGATAACGTAATGTTCAAAGTATTCAGGAAAAGTATATAGAAAGTGTAGTTCTCCATAATGCCCATGATCTTGCTCAAAAATTTTATTAATTTCCTCTATGTGCTTTTCGAATTCATCGAATCCAAAAAAGAGATAGCCAAAATTTCCAACAAAGATATAAAAATCTCGACGCTTATATAATTCTTCAAGTTCTATTCTGCTTTTATTATGCTTATACCATCCTCGAATTGCATTTACTATACCGTAGAGTTCCTCATATGGTATATTACCATCTTTGAATTTTCTTATGCAAATTGCATATCTAGCTTCTTTTTCTGAACCTCTCTTTTTCAGCTTTCTTACTGCAACACTAATACTCACATCTTTCAACTCTGTTAAAAAAAGATTTTCCAACTTATCTAAAAGATACTCTCCTAGCCTCTTTTCATTACCATCATTTAGCTTAACTTTTTCCTTTGGGAGTCTTCTCTCAATTTCTATTATTTCGTAAGTATTCAAAGTTTTTCCTGATAAGGAAATATAGAGAGTTACAATAATTATTCCTGTTTTATGAATTAATAGATGTACTTCTACATTCTTTCCTAATTGATTTAATAGTTCGGAAGTAAATTGTATTCCTCTATCAGGTAGCCTAATTCTTACAAAGTTCTCTGCAGTAAGGTAGCGAGGATCAAAAGAAATTTTTTCGCTTCCAATAGATGCTATGAATAGCTTGTACTTCTCTATGAGCAATTTTTCATACTCGCACTCTTTTTGTTTGCACTTTTTTATGTTCAATACATACTTCTTTATATCATCAAAATCAATATTCTCAAAATCAGAATTGTTGAACTTATCATTATCTTCTTTCTTAAGCAAAATAGGTTTTTCTAACATTTTTCTTAGTTTTTCTTGCTTTTTGTCTTTTAATTTTTCTTTTAGTTCTTTGTTCCAAGGAATAAAAACAGCCTCGCAACTTGTTTTCTCTATGAGATTTTTGGTAATCTTCTTCAAATTTAATGTTTTTTGTAGGTCAAACATATATGTTACTGCAATAAGGTCTACGTTCCATTCATGCCCTTTACGTTCTGGAACTTCTTCCATGTACATTTTTTCATTTAAATATATAAAAACTTTTTTGTAGAAACTCGCTTTGTTAACTTAGGCTCTATAGAAGTATTTATTTCTTTTAATTTTCACAATAAAAGAAATTCAAACATATGAGCATATACTTCTGGTTGGTTTTCATGCTATAACCTAAATACTGAGCAAAGAGGACTACTGGAGCATTACTCTTTGTCTTTTGAAGTATGTTAATTAATTGCAGAAGATGCTGTAATGGTTTGAGCGTGCAATGTAAGGTTTTTAGTTTAAGCCTTCTCATGTTCATTGTTGAGGTAAATTGGCTTTTAATAATGAAAACCAGTATTAGAAAACACATGCTCAGAAAAAGATCACATCAGAGAACAATGCAACACAACATTGCAGAAGAAAAAGCTTTTTTTGTTTCTCTTTTCCACATTGGATATCTTATTATATTTGTTTTTCATGAGTATTATCTCTTTACTCAAAATAATAATAAAATGAGTGAAATGAATAATGTAGGAGCGATCATTTTCTTCTTTTTAAGATTTTGGCATATCTATTAACATGAATGATATGCGTCCCTTTAGTTTGTTTATTGTTGTTGCATTAATAATACTGCTTGTTTTATCTCATACGCTTCTCTTCACTACTCCAGTTTATGCGCAGGGTATTTTAGTGAAGACGTGGGTGGAGAATGTTTATGATGCGTGCGGGAATCCGAGGGTAAATCCAGATGACACGTATTATCCAGGTGATGCGTCCAAAATACGCTATGAAGTAACATTGGGAGAAAATGTAACATTCTTAAAACTAGAAGTATCATATGATAGGAGCGCCTTCAAAACAAGGACGAGCGGAAGCGTATGGGTGTTCGAAATCCTTAAGGAGGCAAAACCAGGTAATTATGAGATCACATTTACTGCTTACGGGAATCACACTTACGTAAGTGGGAATGAAACGAAGTGGGAGATAATCTCAGCATCAAGTACGCAAAGAGTTACTATTGTAAAATATGAACCGCACTTCACAGTCCTCCTCAATTACATACTTTATAAAGATGAGCATTCAATCGAATACGAAAAACCATTCGTAATCATTGTAAGGTATGATGGAAACGGGCCAGACAATAATACTAGACAAAGAGCAATCATAGACAATTACACATACAAAATCACGGGCATTCACATCAATACAACACTTAACCCAAACCAACACTCAAAACCACAACTAGCGGAACTACAACATTCACCAACATAGAGAACTTGACCACAATAACAGTGTATAAGAGAGAATACACTAATGCAAAACTTCTCTTATGGAATAAGACATGTCAGCTCATTTTCGACAATACAAGGAGATATGCTAGATTAGTCCTCAGCTCCAATGACACACTCAACATAGCCAAAGATGGTTACGAATACGTACAGACAAACGTGACATTCTACACAACAAGATTCTCATCACAACTATATGTAGATTTTAATGTAACGCACGTATACATGCCGAACATATTCAAAAAGCTGATGCGTGTAGTAGCGTATGAACCGTATAAAGTGGGGGATAGGATTGGTTTCAGAATAGATGAGAATATGCGGATTAAAATGATGATAACACCAGCGAATGCATCATTAACGTATCCAGAATTACTGATGATGATGGCGGAAAATGAGAAGAGTGATGAAACAGCGCTACAATACTTTCAAAATGATCTGTACAATTACAAAAATGCTACGCAAATATTTGATGCGATGGGGGAGCTCGATGCCGTCATAAACAAGACTGCAGTAATAGACTTGTACAATTATATGATCATAATACAAAACCCGAATACTAATATAGAGACGCATGATACGACAATACTCTTGTTTGATAATGAAACGGTCAATGTTTATGTGAATTTCATTGGTTATGGTGTGGATGTGAAAAACGTTACTGCAACGCCAACGCAGGTAATAATAAGACTCTTTGTGAGAAATGAGGCAGGAGGATTAGAATGGTTCGCAATCAGAACGCAAGATGAAGTGCTTCAAAATATTACGTTACCGCGTGTGCCGTCGCTTATTAATGCGAGAGGTTTCTTTGGAGATCACATGATCACAATACCAAAGACAAGCTCATCATATTTCTATTTGGAGTATAAGAATGTTTGGAATGCTGTAACGCTTGATGGCCCGTATTCAATTCCGCAGTCTAATGTTGAACGAGCAGAAGGATTACCGTTTGAGTATTGGGTAGGGCTTCTTTTCTTTGCATACGTTTTTGCAAGAATAGTGGGTAGAAAATTGCGAAGAGGATGAGAAGGAGTAAAAATTTGAAAAAGCAAGAGAAGAGATAGAAAAGAACCCATTAATGGTATTATGGCTGAAGCACAGGGAAACCCTAGCAAAACACACACCACAACAAGAAAAATACTTCAGCGACATACTTTACAATGCACTCACATCAATATATGCTAATTTCAACATAAAAAGATGGATAACACAATCAGAAGACACATTCTCATACCTAGGATTTACACAAATTTTCGACACAGCAGACAAGCTTTACAATATAATAAAAGACAAGACAGTAAAAACAACAGAAGAACTACTACAACACATGCTTGACACACGCAACATTAATGCAATCGCACCATACCTAACACTAGTCCTAGCAATGTACAGAATCACAATCGAGAACAACACACAAGAAGCACTAAAAACAATACCCCCCTACAATATATTTTCCCAACACACTCAAAAACCTATTATATGCTAAAATCATAACAAAATCCACAACAAACCAAGAAAAACAAACAACAAACAAATACTACTTCCCCTATGGCACAACAAACACAATAATACCCATCCACCAAACACAAACCCACAACAAATAATAATGATCACACTCCTATTCCTCCTACTCCTCATCTACCTAAAAATGATCATACCAGAATACAGAAAACGATGAAAAACATTTTTGCCCAAGATGTTTAAGAGAGTTGAGGTGAGCTAGATGAAAATTATAGTTCCACCGATTAAGTGTCAAGGTATAAAAACGAAGCTAGTTCCTTTTATTATAAAAAATATAAACTGGGATAAAAGAGGAAAATGGATTTATATTAATCCTCTCTAAATTTCTTTATCGCCTCATAGATGTTTTCACAAAGATCAAACGGAGTCAGTTAATCATAACTTAAATGAAGCTTCTTTGTATATCGGATCCAGAAAACGATAATCCTTTATTATGCTTAACTTCTCCATCTTTTCAACCAATCTTGAAAGTGTTGCTTTTGGTAAAGTTATCCCTTCTTTTTCTTCAATATATCTCCTCACTTCACCCCATGAATTTGAACTTGAAGCAATGGCTTTAAGAACAAGCCTTTCTCTAATGCTTAGCTTTTTAAGCTCATCCAAAGCTAAATTTATAGCTATTTCTTTCAAATCTTTTAAGTCCCTTATACCATCTGCATATTTCCTTCCAAAAAATGCTAGCCATCCAATTATTCCGTCAAAATAATCCAATGCTTCTTCGATTATATTTACAGGCGGATTCAAACCTTCTTCTTTAAATCCACGCATCAAGAATTCCTTAGATTCTTCTCTTGTAAGTCTTTCAACATGTATTTCATAGATGTACCTACCGTATAGAGGAGAATCGGGTCTTTCGATGCCTAAAAAATCTCTTAGCAAACCTATTTCGGAACCAGCTAGTATAAAGTTTATATTTTCAAAATTATCGTAACCGTAAGCTAGCAAGTTTCTTAGCTGAGCTGAAACAGGAGGTTTTGTTGCTTGGACTTCATCTAAAGCTAAGATGAAATTATTGGTTCTTCTATTGATTTCATTGAGCAAACCTACAAGGCTTATAGAATCGCTACCTTTCCATTTAATTTCTACAGAAAAACCTGCAAAGCTTATTCCTCTTATCCCTTCAAGTATTCTTCTAAATATTCCAATCGAAGAATTTATGCTATCAGTAATCCTTTCTTGCAATTCTATAGTCTTAAAAACTCCTCTCAAATCTAAATAAATTCCACCCATTTCATTTAGGAACGTTTTCAATACGCTTGTCTTACCAATTCTTCTAATCCCTAAAATAGCAATAATAGAATATCTTTTCTCAACTGCTTTTTTCAGTTCTTCAAGTTCCTTCTCTCTATCAAAGAGCTCATTTCTATTTTTCTTAGGTTTAAGATCAAATAATGTCATAGTTCCATACCGAAACTTAGTTTCACACTGAAACTAATAAACTTATCTCTTTTCTTTAACCGAAATTATAAAAATTGAGAAGATAGCGAGCTTAAGTACTCTAATATCTGAGTTCTCCCCGCCCGAAAGGGCATGGTTTTCAATTTATGTAATAGCTTTCGTAGCTAAAGAAAAATAGCTCACAAGATAACCCTCAATGATATTGTTCTGATTTAAATTTAAAATGAATAAAATTTCCCATCCAATGCGTTTGATTTTAATTAAAATTAATTTTAAATATATCTTTAGAGAAATATCTATATGTACTTTATAACTTTAGTTAGATTTAGGAAAAAGTTAACGCAAGAAGACTTTAAAGCTTTCGATGAAGCAGAGAAAGAATTCGCAACAAAAGGCTTGAAGATTCTTCATGATTTCTATACATTAGGCAAATTCGATAACGTTATCATATCTGAAGCACCTAATGAAAAAGTCGTTATAGAATTCTTCATTAAACTTTCACATATTGCCCAAACAGAAACCCTCGTTGCAATACCTAAGTCTGAAGGTAGGAAATTATTTTCTTAACAACTTCTCCCTGCCCTTTAGGATGAGGCTTTCATTTGTTTAACAATCTGTTTTTCTCTTTTTTATGGAAAACAAGAGTAACAAAGTTTTCTCCTTTTTGGAAATACGTTTATTCTTTCTCAATTATTAGAGAAACAATCACACTTCATCATTATTCGATTGATCAGGAGATATCTTAGGAAAATTTGAGTGGATTTTAAACTTACACTTCATGTATGATATTCTCTGATTAATTTTTATAACAAGAAAATTTCAGAAAATGATAGCTATTAAAGTTTTGAATTTATAAATCGTTATGACTTAAGAATAAAATTGCTATTCTTAGTTTTAAAAATAAAGACATAACATAATTTATCTTATATTTTATAATTTAGACTTCAACATAATAATCCAAAAATCTTTTATACCATCTATCGAAGACCTCATTTGTGGCGAAATGAAATTCTATCGGAGCGAAGAAATCGTTTAAATATTCCTTAATCTCAACAACAGATTTGGCATATTCTTTTATTTTATCACTAACTATAAGTATATCTAAATCGCTTAAAGGCGTATATGTTCCTCTGGGAACACTTCCAAAAACTATAACTTTTGCATTTTCATCATATTTTTTGCTTATAAATTCTTTAATCTTCTTTGCTATTTCTAAATAATTATCAAAATATTTCTTTTTATGAAGATAAGTTAAAATAGCTATATCAACCGCTTTCATATTTTTCAAGAAAATCAAAAGCTTTCTTAACAAAATTTAGCAGCCTTTCTGCTTTTTCTTTTGAATAATTGATAGCAAGGTATCTTGCACCTGTATATGCGACCTCCAATTCTTCGATTTCCTCTTTAAAGTTTGAAAAGAAATCGAGAATATTTTGAAAAACTCTACTTGCTTCATTTATAAGTTGGGTGATTAAATGAGTTTTCGAAAAATAGCCTATTTTCTTAGCAAGCAGGTATTTGATTTTTAGCTGAAGAGCTTGTTCTAAATGAAAAACTGCTAAATCATAAAATCCTTTTTTTATATCATCTTCAGCCTCTTTAAAAAAGCGATGAGCTCTTTCTTTTAAGAAATCTTCTTCTTTCATACTAATTAAACGTTTTTTACTTATATTAAAAGCCTAGTCCTTTAGGGCGGGGATGATTAAATTTAAACAATTAGAATTTAAATTTTTTTAGGAAATTCAGTGGCGCTCTTCCTAAGCTTGATAGATGGCTTGATGGAACTTAAGGAGGAGCATTCAGTATTGCAATTGTTTAATTTAAATGAAGGATTCTTTTTAGAATCCAGAATTTAGTTAGCAACCCTTTTAATGAAGGTTTATTTAAACTAGATAAAATGGGAGAAGCTCTGAGCTATAAAATGTCCAGCAAATGAGATATGTAGCTAAGAATCAATGCTGGAAACCAATGAGATTCTCTAGAAGCGGAACCCTCTACCTTCTAGCGCAGTGAGAAGGCCAGTTTGAATATGCAGTCGACTTGGAATGAGTTAGATAGGAATCACATGACCATATATAACATTGATGCCAAACTCATTTGCTCTATTCAATGCATCTTCATCAATATGAACAGCCATC
>Ga0081474_121454_pt1 | contig 11909 bp, 13 predicted proteins | sample OneHunmetagenome_2_FD_70978 | JGI IMG/M metagenome (GOLD analysis project Ga0081474, IMG submission 70978) | Ferrous microbial mat communities from One Hundred Spring Plain, Yellowstone National Park, USA v2 (version 2) | ecosystem: Environmental > Aquatic > Non-marine Saline and Alkaline >... | reverse complement strand
TGGGGAGTTTATATCTGACAAAAAAGCAAGTCCTTAAGATACTGATAGAAAGGTATCTTGAGAGACTAAAAGGGTGCAAGAGTCCTCCCTTGGATATTCTCAAAGGTAATCCATACTTTAAGGATTATCTTGAGAATATCCTAAACCCTTGTCAGAGCCTGACATCAAGTTAGGTTATGTATAGGTGAGTGTTTCACTATGCGTGGAATATTTGTCTATGCAAAGGGGAACTCTTATGTATTGAGATGACCCTGATCTTATGTAAAGGGAGTTTGGATAACCACCTATCCTTGACCATAACCTATAGGGTTTCCTTTAAAAAGCTGTAATATCAAGATAAGCTTGGATATCTTTTGTAAGTTGTGCTCCTGTGTATAAACCATAAGACTGGGTTAACTCTTCGGATCTCCCACCACCGTTGTTTTTATACGGATTACCAAAGGTCATAGATCCTTCGTAAGGGGAGTTGAAGTTTGTAGAGTATTGACCTACAAATGTTGTCTTCATACCTAGGAATTAAGGAAACCATGGGGGAAGGTTTTCGCCAAAGGCTAAAGCGCAAGAAAAAACACCAAAAACAAAGTTTTTCTCATAAAAAATTTTTTACCTCCACTTGCTACTTAGTCTCAATGTATTTTTTAATTATATTTCTTGTATGACACATATTTTGTTTTATAGCTTTTTCTTAACAAAATTTTCATATTTATAGAGACTTAAATAATTATACTTCTACCACAAGCAAATATGTCAAAAATTTGCTAAAAGATATAGAGATACCGCAAGATATACATATTCACTTTCAATTTTTATAAAAGCCCCAAAAAGGGGCTTTTGGTACGCTTATACTGGTCTTGCGTTAAAACCATCATTCGGTGGGTTTTGATCGTTTGGTGGTGGGGTTTGACCAGAAGAGTATAAGCTTGTAGCTATCTTGTTGGATATACTTGTTATCTTGTTGTAAGCTTCTTCTATAACGTTCTTATCGGCGGAATTTAGTGCTTGTTTGCCTTTTGATATCTCAGTTTCCGCTTCTTGGGCAAGATCTTGAGGTATCTTGTCTTTGTGTTCGTTTAAAAGCTTCTCAAGGTTGTAAATCAAAGAGTCTAACCTATTTCTTGCTTCTATGAGTTCTTTGTTCTTTCTATCTTCTTCAGCGTGCATTTCTGCTTCTTTTACCATCTTTTCTATGTCTTCTTTGGAGAGTCCGCCGGAGGCTTGTATCTTTATAGATTGTTCTTTGCCTGTAGCTTTGTCTTTAGCAGTCACATGAAGTATGCCATCAACGTCTATATCAAAGCATACTTCTATTTGTGGTACTCCTCTTGGTGCTGGTGGTATACCAGTTAGGGTAAATCTTCCAAGAGATTTGTTGTCTTTGGCCATTGGTCTTTCACCTTGTAGCACATGGATTTCTACTTCTGTTTGATTGTCTGAAGCTGTGGTAAATATTTCGCATTTTTTGTAAGGTATAGGCGTATTTCTTGGTATAAGGGTAGTCATTACTCCACCTAACGTTTCAAGACCCAAAGAAAGTGGTGTTACATCTACAAGCAATATGTCTTTTACTTCACCAGTTATAACACCAGCTTGTATAGCAGCACCCACTGCCACTACTTCATCTGGGTTTACACCTTTGTGAGGCTCTTTGCCAAAGAACTCTTTTATCTTTTGTTGAACTAGAGGTATACGTGTAGAACCACCCACTAATACAACTTCGTTTATATCTTTTGGAGTTAGCTTTGCATCTTCTAAGGCCCTTTTTACTATTTCCATAGTTCTATCTATGAGGTCTTTTATCATCTCTTCTAATCTTGCTCTGGTGAGTTTTTTCTGTAGGTGCATAGGTTGTTTGGTATCTGGGTCTATGGTTATAAATGGTAGGTTTATTTCCGTTTCCATCTTAAAGGAAAGCTCTTTTTTAGCTTGTTCTGAAGCTTCTTTTAGACGTTGGAGTGCTGTTTTATCGTTTTTAAGATCGATGTTGGTTTCTTTTTTAAACTCAGAGATAAGCCATTCCATTATGCGCTCATCTATGTTTGCACCTCCCAAATGTGTATCGCCGTTTGTGGCTTTTACCTCTATAACACCGTCTCCACCTTCTAGGATAGATACGTCAAAAGTACCACCACCAAAGTCATATACTAAGATTTTAACATCAGACTGTTTGTCAAGCCCATAGGCCAGAGCTGCTGCTGTTGGTTCATTTAATATTCTTTGGACCTCTAAACCTGCTATAGCTCCTGCGTCTTTTGTAGCTTGACGTTGACGCTCGTTAAAATATGCTGGTACTGTTATAACCGCTTTTGTTATCTTTTCACCAAGATAAGCTTCGGCTGCTTCTTTTAATTTTTTAAGCACTTGAGCCCCTATTTCTTCGGGTCTTACCTTTCTTCCAATGTTTGGTATTTCGAAAGCTGCATCTTGTTTGTCATCTGGAACTACTTTGTAAGATACCCTTTTTGCCTCGTCTAAAGCCTCTTCGTATTTTCTACCTATGAACCTTTTGGATTCGTATATAGTGTTTTCTGGGTCTAGTACTGCTCTTCTTTTGGCTGGATCACCCACCAAAACTTCCTTTTCTTTTGTATATGAAACTATCGAAGGAGTCAACCTTGCCCCTTCTTGGTTTGCTATAACCACTGGTTCACCACCTATCATTACAGCTACAACAGAGTTTGTAGTTCCAAGGTCTATACCCAATACTTTTTCTGCCATACGTTTTTACCTCCTACTTTAATATACTATTATAATAAAACTTAAGTATAATTTTGTCAAGTTTTTTTAGTATATTTATAACATACTAAAAGCCAAATACTTTAAACTTTAAACAGAAAGTAAATATTATCTTTAAGTATTTGCTTTATCGGCTTTCTAGAAAAAAGTTATAATAAATTTATGCAAGAAAATTTTTATGATAAGGAAGAAGTCCAAGGACAGGAAAAACCTAATCCAGATCTAAGCGCTATATACGTTGGCAAAGAAGCGCTTGAGAAAGCACCAGAAATATACGGTGTGGAAACTGGTGTTGAAGGGCTTGATGATTTGTTTTTTACAGTAGAATCAGAAAAAGGTAAAATTGTAAAAAAGAGTCTAAAAGGTATACCGGCTTATTCGGTAATGAATATAACTGGTGTATCAGATACAGGTAAATCTCTCATGGTTGAGCAATTCAGTGTATATCAGGCTCAAAAGGGTAAAAAAGTAGCCTTTATAAGCGTAGAAGCCCCGGCTAACTTTGTAGCAGCTTCTCTAAAGCTAAGAGCTTCAGCTATGGGATATAGGTTTGAAGATTTTGAAAATAACATAGTACTTATAGATGCTGCTTCTTCGGATAGACTTAGAGAAAATATACCTGATTTACTAGCAACTCTGGCTTACGCTATAAAAACCTACAAAATAAACTTCACCGTGGTGGATTCTATCACTGGGCTATTTGAAAACAAAGAGATGATGGCAAGAGCAATAGTAAGAAGGATGTTCAACTTTATGAAAAAATGGTATCAGACGGCTCTTTTTGTATCCCAGAAAAGAAGCGGTCATGAAGAGCTTACTGCTGAAGCGGCTGGAGGCTATGCTGTAGGTCATATAGTAGATGGCACTATGGTACTGGCAAAGGAGTTAGTGGATTCTACTTACAAGGCGAGGCTTTATAAAAAAGAAATAGGTGATATAGTAAGGCTTTTTAGAATAGATGGTTGCAGGATGTCTGGGCACGACACAAAGACGCATTTTTTGGATATCACAGAAACAGGGCTCGTAGTGATAAAAGAGCCCATAGGTAAAAATGTAAAATCCGAAGAGGAGGCCAACAACAGTTGACAAATCTTACACAAAAGTGTATGTTTATGTAGTATATACGGAAAAAGAGGATCTGGAAAGAAATGTTAACGCTTCAATGTATACTTGATTTAAAAATGAAAAAGATAAAGAGATTGTATTAGATTTGATGCGTAGGTTTTCATCAGCAATGAGATATACAAAAAGATTATTGGAAGGTGAAAAAAGAAAAGATTTAAAAAACATTTATCAAAACTATTTACAGGCAGACATAAAAGCTGGCAAGTTCTTTTCACAGCCTTAGCCTTCTGCTGTCTTGAAAAATCATACAGAGATTTTTCTCCTTTAAAACGTGTTATAATTTCAAAGGATTGGATAGAAGTGGCAAATAGGTTAGTTCCTGTGCTTGGTATAGGGACTACAAATATGCCACGGTTTATAACACTTCCAAAATACCGCCTGTCAGGGTTGGAAGTGTCTGAAATGGCGGAATACAAATACCCCAACTCAAGCTGTGCAGAGCAATACAGTTTTGTACAGTTTGGTTGACCAGGATAAAAATGAACAACAGGCAAATTTTAAGGAAGCTTGAAAAGTTTGATGAGCTTGTAGAAGCAAGAAAAATCAAAGATGCGATAGATGTGATATATGAACTCAGAGCAAGATTGCAAGAAGAGATAGAAAAAGAAGAGCAGCGGTCAGATTATGCGAAAGAACTACAGCATATCATGGGGTGGTATTTGCAGTTGTGGAATCAGAAACCCCCGAGATGTTTAAATATAGCGTTGAATATCGGGCAATCATTGGCAAACATTTCAAAGATTTGATACAAATCTATCTAAGGAACAATGAAGATATAGAACAGTTGAAGAAAGATTATGAGAACTTCAAAAAGTCCAAAAGAGAATGGAATGGGATATTGCAGTTTAGAAATCACTTGCCGAACATAAAAGGCAAGTCAGACAGCAAGGAATGGTGCAGTCCTGAGAACCAAAGAGGCAAGGACTACTATCTCAGGGGCTGGGCTAAGGATGATGATGTGCCATGGTGAGTGTGGTATGAAGATCTGTAGAAATATATGACTTAGAAGAGCAAAGAAAAAGCAGAAGAAATAGTAAAGGTAATTCAAAACGATGAGTAAAGCAGCAGAAGATAGAATATTTGGCTCTTATATATTTATAAATTACGCAAATAAAGGAAAGTTAGAAAAAATAAATCAAGTTCTTACAGAATATAGAAAAACTGCTAAAGATATAGCTATTTATCTTTGGGATATCTTTTTTCGTTTTGGGAAGCTGAGAGAAACAGAAAAAATACTCAAGAGTTTGAATGCAGAGCATGTAAAAATAAGATAAACGCACAGATAAATGGAGCTAAGAACATTCTCAAGAGAAGTTCTCTTGGGAGTTTATATATGACAAAAAAGCAAGTCCTTAAGATACTGATAGAAAGGTGTCTTGAGAGACTAAAAGGGTGCAAGAGTCCTCCCTTGGATATTCTCAAAGAATATTCTAAACCCTTGTCAGAGCCTGACGCTGAGTTAGGTATGCATAGAAATATTTGTCTATGCAAAGGGGAACTCTAAATATATTAGAGCACAACAATTGTTATAGTGATTACAATAATGTAGTATTTTTACATTAAAGAATATTCTTCAAACTCTTCTTTGGATAAAAGCTTTTGATCTTCCACTGAAAAAACTAAATCAGATAATCTTACAACATCCGTAAGATCATGAGCTACAAATATTGTATAAAACTTATACATCTTTGAAAATTCCAATATTTTATCTTGAATAAAATGCTTTGTTTTTCTATCAAGGGCTGAAAAAGGCTCATCCATAAGTAAAACTTTTGGAGCTCTTGCTATTGCTCTTGCTATAGCTACCCTTTGACGTTCGCCACCCGATAGTTTATTTGGACGTTTATCTTTTAGATGTTCTATGTTAAAAGCTTTTAAAATCTCTAAAGCATGTTCTTTTGAAGAGGCATAAGCTACATTATCAAGCACGCTCATATTTGGGAAAAGTGCAAAATCTTGAAATACAAATCCTATAGAACGCTTCTGGGGAGCTAAAGATAAATTTTTATCAAGCCATACCTCACCATCAACCACAATCTTACCCTTAGCTTCTTCTAAACCGGCTATTGCTCTTAAAGTTGTGGTTTTACCAATGCCAGAAGGACCTACTATACCAAGTATTTGGCTTTTAGAAAGGTTGATTTCAAATTTAAAAAACTTGGTTTCAATACGTATTTCCATCATCTTTCTTGAAACCTTTTTAAAATTTGTAAAAAAATAAGTGTACTCATAGCTATTGCAAAGAGTATCAAAGCTGTGATGTTTGCTTGTTTATAGTTTAGTTCTTGTACGTAATCAAATATAGCTATAGAAGCAGTTCTAGTTTTACCAGGAATATCACCCCCTACCATAAGCACAACGCCAAACTCACCGATGGTATGAGAAAACACAAGCACCAAAGCACTTATTATAGAATATTTGGCGTTTGGTATTATAACTTTTAAAAGCGTATAAAACTTTGATTTTCCAAGTGTATAAGAGGCTTCTATGATAGACTTTGGTACAGATCTAAAACCTGACACTACCGGAGAAACAGCAAAAGGCAAGCTGTATATGATAGAACCCAAAAGAAGACCGTTAAAGTTAAAAAGAAGATGTATACCAATGTTGTTTAAAAACCTTCCAAATGGGCTTTGAAGCCCAAACATATACATGATATAAAACCCAAGCACAGTAGGAGGAAGCACCAAAGGGCTCATGATAAAAGGTTCTATCATATCAATCCATATACTTTTATTAAAAGCTAAAAAATAGGATATAAAAATTCCCACCACGCCGAGGACTATCGTAGTGGATATAGCTACTCCAAAGCTTATCAAAAAAGGGCTGTAATCTATCATCTTGGTATGCCGTATCCAAAAGATTTCCAGATGGCTATTGCTTCTTGGGAATATAAAAAGTTAAAAAATCTCATGGCAGCGTTTTTATCTTTTGTTGCTTTTATTACAGCAGCGCTTTGTACGATAGGTTTATAGCAAGCTTGAGGTATAAGGTAAAATTTACCCTTACTATAAAGCTGTGGTGCCAAGATAAGAGAATAAGAAACAAGTCCCACATCGGCATTTTTAGAAGCTACAAATTGAGTAGTTTGGATTATATTTTCACCGAAAATTATTTTATCTTTAACGTCGTTGTACACATGATAACAATGAAGTGTAGATATACCAGCAACCCCGTAAGGGGCTACTCTTGGACTTGCTATAGCCACTTTTTGAGCTTTTAAGAAAGCAAGTTTTGGATTATCCACATCTATATTTTTTGTGGTGAAAAGGGCAAGCTTGCCTATGGCGTAAGCTCTTGGTTTGTAAGATAAACCCTGTTTATAAAGAAGCTCAGGAAAATGTGTATCCGCAGACATAAATACATCTATAGGATAACCAGCCCTTATTTGATTGTAAAAGTTACCAGAAGCTCCGTATATAAACTTTAATTTGTCTTGAGGATATTCTTTCTCATAAAGTGCTGTCAAATCTTGCAATACAAATCTAAGATCAGCAGCAGCTGCCACTGTAATTGTAGCACCAAAAACTATTTTGCTTGCTAAAAGCCCAAAAACTATAAACTTTTTCATAAAATCATCTCCTAAATTACATAAATCATTACGTTTGAGGCTTTTATTATGACATAAACCGAAGAGCCCTCTTTTATACCAAGCTCTTTCAAAGACTCTGTAGTGATTACAGAGCTAATGGTAAGCTCAGCTCCTATGTCTACTTTTACAAGGCTATTTACATCAGATTCCACTATCTGTTTGACGGTACCTTTTAAGATGTTTCTTACGCTCAATGGATATAGTTTTTCAACCTCATCCCCTACTCCCAGTATAACATCAGAGGACTTTACAATAGCCACCACGTCTTTACCAGGTTTTAAATCTAGGGTATCTACTGCTTCTGTAGTTATTACAGACTTTATTGTAGCGCCGCTTCTTATTGAGATTACAACCTCTGAGACCGCTTGGGTTTTTTCTACAGCGCTTACTTTTCCAAGAAGCTGATTCCTTGCTGACAATTTCATATCTAATCTCCTTATAACGTATAAACTTTCTAACTCTTCTTCTTTTAAAAGCTCCAAAAACTTTTGGTATTCTTCTTGAATACGCTCATAATGCTTAAGGAGCCTTTTGCCGTATGGTGTAAGTATAGTTTGCCCACCATCTTTACCACCAGCTTTTGTATAAACAACAGGCTCTTCTGATAAGTTATTTATAGACTGTATATGGTCCCAAGCTGCTTTATAGCTCATCTTCATCTCTTTTGCAGCTTTTGATATAGAACTGTATTTGTCTATAAGCTTTAAAAGCTTATAACGACCTTCTCCAAAAAAGCCTTCACCATCTTTGTTTATAAAGATATCACCTTCAATTTCCATCATAAGCAATATTTTATATTAAATTAAAATACCGTCCTCAAAGCCAACGTATAGTCCCAAAAAGATTTTAAAGAATAACTACCTGCAGTAGCACCTATTAAGTTGGCATCTGGGACCACCCTTGTGGCCTCTAAGCCCACGTTTGCATTTCCTTACCATTGTGTAGGATATGTCTTGAATTGTGCAAACTCATAGGTTGAAGCTTTTAGTAAAATTGCATTGGCGTTATGTCTTAATATATATAACCCACTAAAAAGCAAAATACTACTACCTACTTTGTACCTCATTGTTTTTATCCTCCTAAATATACGTTAATGTACTTTAATCTTTCTTTATGTATAGTTTAACATAACGCTCTAAGAAATACAATGATATATATCATATCTTGGGTTTTAAAAGAAAAGATGGGCTGAAGGTAAGACTTAATTTCCATACCTTCAAAAAAGCCCATCTTTTACTCCCTCACTCATTCACCCATGTCTTTTAAAATACAAATCCAGCTTCTAAACCAAGCCTTATTTGAGTATTTTTTGTAGGTGTAGCATCAGATGGTGAGGTGTAATAGTAAGCTGAAGCTACGTTTGTAATATGGACATAAGATACTTCAGGCCTTATGAAAAATTGCTTATACTTGTATTCTGGTGTCATAGTGATAGAATAAGCGTGAGCTCCAAGACCAAAGCCCATTATATCGGTACCAGAGCTTCCTTCTTGATCATACTCAGCCCTTGCATTCAAAGACCATGCATCGTTTATATTGTAAGTGGCATAACCAGCTATACCAAAAGCGTGGTTTGATGTAGTACCTGCAGATGTATCGGTAGGCACATTTAAATACATAGAATCAAAGGCAAATGTAAATTTAGATAATGCATAAGAACCAGTGAGCTCATACTCTTGTTTGTTGGCAGGATTGGCTGTTGAGTTTGGTTTTGTGCTTTTATCTGGATATATAAAGTTAAAGCTTATAGAGGAGTTTTGATTTGGAGCCAAACTAAAAGAGCCTTCTACAGCTAGTTTTTTCTCAGAGTAAAAACCATCGTTTAGTTCAATATTACATGTAAAGATACCTTTTGTGTAAGTAAACCTAATACCTCTACTTACTACAGGTTGCATACCCCAAAGTATGCTTATTTGGATATCTATGTTTTGGTAGGTAAACGCTGACTCATATCCTATCATCGTAGGAAGCTTACCAGCTTTTATAGATACGCTTGAATTTGGATCAAACTCCAAGTAAGCTATGGGCAAAGCAGAGTATAGATCTGTGTTATATCCACTTTGGGTAGTTTTGGCTGTGGTTTCACCCACTTTAGGAAAAGCGTAAGCGCCAGCTACTATAGTAAACCTTACTACACCGTCTGGTTTTGATATATTTACAAGGGCATTTGATATATCGTAACGATTTTTCTTATCTCCATTAGGAGGAGGAGTAGAATTTGGAGGTACGTTGTTTGAGTAAAGGTAGTAGCCACTTACAGCACCGTCTATATTTAGCTTACCAAAAGCCCCTTCATCTAGTTGGAAGGCATAAGCTCCCCCTAAGGGATGGTCAAGGCCATGAAAAAGCGTTTGTAATTTTGTTTGTAAGTTTTAAAGTTTTTCATACAATAAACTTCCTTAAAATGTTAGTTGTAAGCTGTTTCACCATGCACAACAGAGTCTAAGCCTTCTATCTCCTCTTCTTCTCTTATCCTTATACTCATCGTTATATCTACTATTTTAAAGATAACAAAGCTTACCACAAAAGCGTAAATCATCGTAGATATAGATGCTATTATTTGGGCTATAAGAAGATGAGAATTTCCGTACAAAATACCTTTTTCAGAAGGGTTTATAGATGGATCTGCAAACACACCAGTTAAAATAACACCGAAGAAACTTGCTACACCATGCACTCCAAATACATCAAGAGCGTCATCGTAACCAAGCTTTGGTTTTAGCCAAGATACCGCAAGCACAGGCAATACACCAGCCAATATACCTATAACCATAGCACCCATAATGTTTACATAACCAGAAGCAGGGGTTATACCAGCCAAACCTGCTATGGCACCAGAGGCTATACCGAGCGTTGTGGGTTTTCCGTGGATCTTCCATTCTGTTATCATCCAGGATATAGCCGCTATGGCTCCGGCTGTGTTTGTTACAAGCCATGCGCTGGAAGCTATGCCATCAGCTGCTAATTCAGAACCAGCGTTAAAACCAAACCATCCAAACCAAAGAAGACCAGCCCCAAGCACAGTATAAGCTACGTTGTTTGGCACAAGCTGTGTATTTTTACGTTTACCAAGCACAAGAGCACCGGCAAGACCACCAAAACCAGCAGTTATATGGATAACGATACCACCTGCAAAATCGACAGCTCCAAGCTTAGCTAACCATCCACCTCCCCATACCCAGTGAGCCACAGGAACATACACAAATGAAATCCAAAGAGGCACTATCACAAGCCATGCACTAAACTTTAGCCTTTCTATCAAAGAACCACTTACCAAAGCCACAGCTATAGCAGCAAAAGCTAATTGAAATCCAGCGTATATAAACTCAGGTACAGTGGTAGAAGGATGAAGTGTGTTTGATGTTACTCCGTTCATAAAAATGTATTGCAAATTACCTATAATACCGTGCACATCTGCACCGAAGGCAAGAGAGTAAGCGTAAAGTACCCATATGACACTTGTTATAGCATAAGCCATAAAACTAAGGGCTATGGTGTTTAAAAGATCTTTTTTCTTTGCCATACCACCGTAGAAAAACGCCAAGCCTGGTATGGTCATAAGCATAACCAAAGAGCTTGCTACCAGCATCCACGCTGTATCACCGTGGTTTAGCTTTGGTGTCGTATCGGCAAAAGCGCTTCCTGTAAGAAGCAGAAAACCTAACCCAACTTTTTTAAGCATATCTATACCTCCTTTAAAAGTTTTCATATGGCGCTTTCTCCTCTTTCAGCGGTCCTTATTCTTATCGTTTCTTCTACGTTGTAGATAAAAATCTTTCCATCGCCCACCTTACCAGTCTGGGCAGATTTTAGGATGGTTTCTACCACTTTTTCCACTTCGGAATCTTTGACCACCGTTTCTATCTTAATCTTTGGTAAAAAATCAATAACTTACTCGGTGGCTCTGTAGATTTCCGTTTTGCCTTTTTGCTGGCCAAAGCCCTTCACCTCGGTAATAGTCATACCACCGATGCCTATCTCCACCAGTGCATCCTTGACTTCATCAAGCTTAAAAGGCTTGATGATAGCTTCAACCTTCTTCATAAGTTACCTCCTAAAAAGTTTTCTAAATATGGTGTGGCAAATTTGATACCATCTATAATATTGTTGATAGATAAAGGCTTGTAAAAATGTTGTCTTGCACTTATTGTAAATATGTTTACAAAAATGTTAACAATTGATAAAAAAGAATGGGTTTGTGATTAAAATGATATAATTTTATCTGAACATGGATCAAGAGAATAAACATCCTCAGAAAATAGATATTACAATAAGAGATATCATTCTATCTTTTCAGAAAGCGCATTTATAAGAATGATAACAGGTAAAAACTACAAGCGTGTTTTGAACTCAGTGTTTCCAAGCACAAAAGAAAGAAGAGTAGATTTACTTTTAGAGCTTGAAGATAACTCAATACTACATATAGAATTTCAAACAAGTAATGACAAAGACATGCTTT
>Ga0081474_128312_pt1 | contig 11913 bp, 14 predicted proteins | sample OneHunmetagenome_2_FD_70978 | JGI IMG/M metagenome (GOLD analysis project Ga0081474, IMG submission 70978) | Ferrous microbial mat communities from One Hundred Spring Plain, Yellowstone National Park, USA v2 (version 2) | ecosystem: Environmental > Aquatic > Non-marine Saline and Alkaline >... | reverse complement strand
ACGGTTTATAAGAGCTTTAGGAGTTCTAACGCTTCCTCCACCAAAACTAATCTTTATCACTGGATATTTCTTCTCCCAATTCCAATTATCGTATAGATATAATCCTTTAAATAGCTCCTTGTTTCCAGAAAACGCTTCTTTTAATGTATCAAGAAAAAGAGATTTGCCAAACCTTCTGGGGCGGGATAGAAAATAATACCCACCTTCTTCTAATTTTTTAACAAACATCGTTTTGTCTACATAGTAATAATTACTATTTCTTATCTTCTCGAATGTTTGTATACCTATTGGTAAAAGCTTCATAATGTGATTATACCACAGATAACTGTGAGCAAATTACTATCTAAATGTTATAATTGATAAAGGGTAAAAAATATGCAAGTGGCGTATAAACTTAAGCTTGGATTTTCTTTTGAAAAAGACCTTGTGTTGCCAAAGCATTATAATCAGACACTTCAGGGGTTTTTCTATGAAAATATGGATAGGATGCTTTCAAGGTTTTTCCACGATATTGGGTTTCCTTATAACAATAGAACCTTTAAACTGTTTACATTTTCAAATATCATAGGCAATATAAAAGCCGAATACCAAAATCAAATCGTGTACGAACCTCCAAATATGTACATATACTTTTCAACACCTGTTATAGGGGCCATGAAATCCATTGTAAACCGGATTATAAGAAACGATAGGCTTAGACTAAGCAAAAACATCATAAACCTTTCTGAGATAGAGATAACAGAAGAACCGATAGATCAAGATGAGATAAAGATAGAGTGCCTATCTCCTATAGTAGTTTATAGAACACCCATTGGTAGCAAAAGACATATTTATTTTAGCCCTTTTGAAAACGAGTTTTATGAGCTTTTAAGAATAAATATACTAAAAAAATACCGGATAATATACGGAAGAGATTACGATGGGGATTTTGAGATAACCCCTGCCAAGGTAAAAAAAGAATATATGAGAAAGGTGTTTTTTGATAAAACTTTCATAATAGGCTACGATGGGCAGTTTTATATAAGAGCGGATAAAGATATGCTAAAAGTAGCCCTCGAGTGTGGGCTTGGCGTCAAAAACAGCGCCGGGTTTGGATGTATAATGAAGGTATAGTTTTATGGATTTTGATAGGATAAATGGAACCCTTATATGGTATAGTTACATATGCGATAGACAAGTATGGTTTATAGGACACTCTATAGAACCACCTCAAGAAAATGAATATCTTAGTAAAGGGAAAGCCATTCATGAGATATTTTATCAAAATAGCGCCAAAGAACTTTTTGTGGATAATACTATTATGATAGATGTTGTAAGAGGAAAAGAGCTTATAGCGGAGTTAAAATCCAGCTCAAAACATCTTCGCAGTGCTATGATGCAAATGGCTTTTTATCTTTATTATCTAAAGAAAGAAAAGGGCAAAATATTTTCTGGGAAGGTCCTTGTCCCCACAGAGAAAAAATCTTACGATGTGAAGCTTACCGATGATGTAGAAAATGAGATTGAGGATAAGATAAGACATATAAATGAGATTTTGGCACTTGATAAACCACCAGCGTTTGTTAAAATACCCTTTTGTAAAAATTGTGCTTATAAAGAACTGTGCTTTGCTTAGGCTATGGCAAAAACTCTTTATCTTTTTAGCAGCGGAAGATTGGAAAGAAAAGACAACACCCTTCATTGGGAATCGGAAAAAGGGAGCAAGACTATACCTATAGCGGTAATAAGCGATATAAAAGTATTTGGCGAAATAGACTTAAACAAAAGACTTTTGGAGTTTCTTGATCAAAACGATATTCCTATACACTTTTTCAATTATTACGGATATTATGTGGGTTCTTTTTACCCAAGAAATGCTTATAATTGTGGTATCATAATCCTAAAACAAGCAGAGCATTACATGGATAAAGACAAAAGGTTTTACATAGCAAAGAATTTTCTTGTGGGTGCTATATCAAATATGCTTAAAAATCTAAAATACTACGAAAATCGTGGCAACGAAGAGCTTAAAAGTACCTCCTCTTATATAACAGAAAAGTTAAAGGCTTTGGATTTGAAAGAAGATATACAAACGCTTATGCAGACCGAAGGCGATGTAAGGAAAACCTATTATCAGGCTTTTAACAGCATACTAAAAGATATGGAGTTTGAAAAAAGAACCAAAAGACCACCGGAAGACCCTTTAAACGCCATGATATCTTTTGGCAATTCACTACTTTATACTACAGTGCTTAGTGAGATATACAAAACGCATTTGGACCCGCGCATAGGATACCTTCACGAAACAAACCAAAGAAGCTTCACTTTAAACCTTGATATTGCAGAAGTTTTTAAGCCAGTAATTGTGGATAGAGTGATTTTTCAGCTTTTAAATAAAAATCAAATAACTGAAAAGCATTTTGACAAAGATATAAGTTTTGCTTACCTAAACGAATCAGGGCGAGAGATATTCGTAAGAAGTTTTGAAGAAAAGCTAAATACAACAATAAAATACAAAAATATAGGAAGTGTCTCTTACAGAAGGCTTATAAGGATAGAATGCTACAAACTCTACAAGCATTTTCTTGGCGAGGAGCCATATAAACCTTTTGTAAGCGATTGGTGATGTTTGTAATACTAGTTTACGATGTAAAAGAAGAACGAGTCCAAAAACTACACAAGTTATGCAAAAGATACCTCACATGGGTACAAAATTCTGTTTTTGAAGGCGAGATAACAGAGGGCAATTTTATAAAGCTCACAAAGGATATAGACAAAATCATCGACAAAAATTACGATTCTGTGCTTATTTACAAATTTAGAACCAAAAACTACTATGAAAGACAAGAGATAGGCATAAACAAACCATCTCACGAAGATTTTATCTTCTAAAAGCCTAAAATGTTAATATAATTTCTAAATTATTAACATCAAAATTTTTCAAATCATTGTGTATCAACGATCTGTCGATCGGCAAAAAATTATTAAAAAACGCCTTGTTTTCAAACAAAAAAATACCTCATTTTTGGCATCTTAGCCATATCTGACAAAGAATTGTCGATCTCCTATGATTTTGACCCTATTGACGATCGACGGGAAATATGTTATATTATAAGCTGTTGATAGGTTGATGAGGTACCTCAAAAACCTTGCCGGCGAAGAGTTTTAGGGTATTTCACAGTTTTTTCATTGTGTTGTTTTTTGTGTACCTATAGGGGATTGAAACGATAGTACCATGGGCATCCTTAACACTTGCTTCAATTGTTTTGTTTGTACCTATAGGGGATTGAAACTCTACAAAACGATGAAAATAGGATTGGCTGGTGGTCTGGTTTTGTTTGTACCTATAGGGGATTGAAACTATTGTCGTCGTTAAATGTTATAGTTTGTCTGTAGAGTTTTGTTTGTACCTATAGGGGATTGAAACATAACTCTTTTGCAAGGTGGAAACTACCGTAGCAACAGTTTTGTTTGTACCTATAGGAGATTGAAACATCTGGCAAACTCAAAGAGAGCTCTTTCATACTTATGGTTTTGTTTGTACCTATAGGGGATTGAAACCAAAATTCATTGAAAGGGACATGTCGCACCACACAAGTTTTGTTTGTACCTATAGGGGATTGAAACTAAGTATTTGTTCAAGATATAGGTTGAAAAGAGAACGTTTTGTTTGTACCTATAGGGGATTGAAACGAAAACTATTTCCATTTCTTCATGCTCATCTCTAAGCGTTTTGTTTGTACCTATAGGGGATTGAAACAGTTTGGATTTGATAGTTTCAAAGTCGTTTTCTGACATGTTTTGTTTGTACCTATAGGGGATTGAAACTAATATAATCATGCCAGGGTATGGAAACAAACTACCATGTTTTGTTTGTACCTATAGGGGATTGAAACATTTAGTATGGGCAACAACATCTTTCATGCTCTTGATATGTTTTGTTTGTACCTATAGGGGATTGAAACTTTTTCTAGCTATATCGTCATTGTCATATTAATTCCTTCTGCTTTTCATTATTAGAGATTAAGACTCAATATAATTATTTTAAACTTTTTGGATAGAGGTTGAATAACGTGGTTTGACAAGTATGCCACGGTCTGGTTACCTATACTTCACTTTATGGTACCCACCACACTTACTCCTCTTAAAATTTTAAGGAATATTTTAACAAGGTAAGTGTTCACAGTCTATCTGAACTTATACAATAATAAGACGCAAACTGATTAGTTTCATAGTTTTTAATGATAAGAATTAGATATTATCTTTATGGATGATAAAAGAGTATATATATTTGATACGACGTTAAGAGACGGTGAGCAAGCCCCTGGTTTTTCAATGACCATAGACGAAAAGCTCCAAATGGCTCATCAGCTGGCAAGACTTGGGGTTGATATCATAGAAGCTGGCTTTGCCATAGCTTCTAAAGGAGATTTTGAGGCTATAAAGTTAATTGCTGAAGAGGTAAAAGGACCTACTATATGCTCTTTGGCAAGGGCTAACGAAACAGATATAGAAAGAGCCGCTGAGGCTCTAAAACCAGCCGAAAGAAAACGTATACACACTTTTATAGCCACATCAGATATACACATGCAATACAAACTCAAAAAAACCAAAGAAGAGGTATTAGAACTTGCTAAAAAAGCGGTAAGATTTGCAAGGAACTTCACAGACGATGTAGAGTTTTCCTGCGAGGATGCCACCAGAAGCTCAAAAGACTTTCTTTACAAAATCATAGAAGAGGCTATAAAAGAAGGTGCTACCACTATAAATATACCAGACACCGTTGGATACGCTACGCCTTTGGAGTTTTATGAGCTTATAAAAAGTATAAAAGAAAATGTTCCAAATATAGACAAAGCCATTATAAGCGTGCATTGCCACAACGATCTTGGCATGGCTACAGCAAACTCACTTATGGCTTTAAAAGCTGGGGCAAGACAGATAGAATGCACTATAAACGCCATAGGAGAAAGGGCTGGAAACGCAGGACTTGAAGAAGTAGTGATGGCTTTGGTAGTAAGAAAAGAATACTTTGATAATATTTATACCAATATCAATACAAAAGAGATATACAAAACCAGTAGGCTTTTATGTAGAATTACCAGCAGCTTCGTACAACCAAATAAAGCTGTGGTAGGAGACAACGCCTTTGCCCATGAGTCTGGCATTCATCAGCACGGTGTGTTGTCAAATCCTATGACTTACGAGATCATGAAACCAGAAGATGTAGGATTTCCATCAAACAGAGTTGTACTTGGTAAACACTCCGGTAGACATGCTTTAAAATCTCGTTTACAAGAGCTTGGCATAGAACTTCCAGAAGAAGAGTTTGAAAAGCTTTTTGAAGAGTTAAAAGCTCTTTCTGATAAGAAAAAATACATATATGACGAAGACATAGAAGCCCTCATTTACAAAGATGTATTCAAACAAGACAACAAGTCTTTAAAACTAATAAGCTTTCAAGTGCAAACTGGAGACAACATACTTCCCACTGCCACAGTTAGTTTAGAAATGAACGGCGAAAAGAAGATTTTTACAGCCACTGGCGATGGTCCTGTAGATGCTGTTATAAAAGCTATAGAAAAAGCCTTACCTCAAGAACCTAAATTCTTGGATTACTCCATAAAAGCCCTTACACCAAACACAGATGCTCAAGCAGAAGCAAGGGTTTTGATAGAGTTAAACGACATAAAATCCTCTGGCAGTTCCACAGATACAGATATAGTAAAAGCCAGCGCAAATGCCTTCTTGGATGCTGTAAACAAAGCGCTTCTCAAAAAACAAGTAAAAGAAAAGGCTATAGAAGGAGTTTAAGTTTTATATGCTTTTAAAAGCTCAAAAATCTGAGGCGCTATATCAAAAGCATCAACACCTGTCCATATTTTGAAGCTTTCTAAGCCTTGATAAACGAGCATGGGAAGGCCGTTTACAGCAACGGCTCCTTTCTCTTTTGCTTTTTTTACAAGAGCTGTATCTTTGTATATTACATCAAAAACTATATGATGAGCTAATATCTTATCGTAATCAAAAAGAGCTTTATCATCATCTTTTAAGCCCACAGACGTGGTATTTACTATGATATCTACGTATTGAAGTATATCTTCTATGTGTCCTATCACTTCTACATCAAAAATCTCTTTTAGTTTTAGGGCTTTTTCTATAGTTCTATTGTGAAGGTAAACTTTTACACCAGAGCTTGTAAGAGCGTATATTATAGCTTTTGAAGTCCCACCAGCCCCAAGCACTAAAGCTTTTTTGCCATTTAAAGAAGTTTTTTCTTCCAAAGCCCTTTTAAAACCTATATAATCTGTGTTGTAGGCTTTTATAATATTCTCCTCAAAAAGAAGTGTATTGCAAGAACCTATTTTCTTTACATCATCAGAGATCACATCTACAAATTCCAACACGCTTTCTTTATGGGGTATTGTAATGTTTAAACCCTTAACAGACATTGCTTTTGCGCCTTTTATAGCGATTTCCAAATCCTCTGGTTTTACTTCAAAAGGCATATATATAGCATTTATATTTTTTTTACTAAAAGCAAAAGACTGAAAAACAGGGGATAGACTATGTTTAACTGGATATCCAAAGATACCATAGCAAAGGGTTTGACCGTTTGGTAAGTTCATCATCTTAATTTTAACGTAGCTATGGTAAATATTGCAAGAAGTATAGAAACTATCCAGATTCTTACAACGATCTTTGGTTCTGGAGTGCCGTTTAGTTCAAAATGATGATGAATAGGTGCCATTTTAAAGACCCGTTTTCCCTTTGTAATTTTGAAAACGCTTACTTGAATTATTACACTAAGGGCCTCCACCACAAACACTCCTCCAGCTATTATAAGGGTTAGTTCTTGCTTTGACATGATAGCAAGTATACCAAGGGCTGCTCCAAGCCCAAGAGATCCCACATCCCCCATAAACATTTGAGCGGGAAAAGAGTTAAACCACAAAAACCCAAGACCAGCCCCCACTACAGCCATACCAAATATAGCAAGCTCACCAGCATTTTCAACATAGTGAATCTCAAGATACTTTGCTAATATGGCATTACCAGCCACGTAAGAGATGATACCAAGGGCAAAAGCGGTGGTCATAGCTGGTACTATAGCAAGTCCATCGAGTCCGTCTGTAAGGTTTACAGCATTTGAAGTAGCTATAAGTACAAGCATGATGAAAACTATGTAAAAGTATCCTAAATTTAATTTTAGGCTTTTAAAAAAAGGGAAATACACATTGGTATCTATATGAACTAAAAAGTAAAGAAGAAGCGCACTTACAAAGCTCACTATCATCTGACCAAGCATCTTAGATCTTGCTGATATACCTTTTTTATTTTTTAGTTTTACAAAATCATCTATAAAACCAACAATGGCAAAACCAAGCACGGTAAAAGCCATTATCCATGTTTGGGCTATATCAAGCCTCATAAGCAAAATTGAGGATAATTCAAGGCTAAGTATTATTATAAGCCCGCCCATCGAAGGCACAAATTTTTTCTTAGAATGGGTCTCTGGAGTATCTTCCCTTACGTAGCCCCCGTATAATCTATTTAAGGCTGTTACTTTTCTCATAAAAATAGGAGATAAAACAAGTGTAATAAAAAAGCTTAAAATAACAGCCATCAACGCCCTAAAGGTTATATATCTTAATACGTTGAATAAAAATATATGACTTTTAAGGACTAAACCAAGCCAATATAACATTTAACACCTATTTCTACTAAGAAGTCTATCTAAGATTATGGCGGCGGCGTTTCTAACCGAAAGATGATTCCAATCGGAAACCCCGTAGATGGGTTCTAATATAAGATCAAAGGTTTCCATCAAAGATTTTGGTATACCGTATCCTGTACCAAATAATATGAGATAGTCGTTTTCACCAGATTTTATAGCCTTAGAAAGCTCTTTGTAAGATATCGTATTTGGATAAGTCCTTGCATCGGTACCCACCGTTATTGGTTTTTTGCCTTTTTTAGAGATAATATCTTCTATAATCTCTTCATAGTTATAAACAAGCTTTACCAAAGATACACTTTCATATCTTGTAAATTGCTTATTTTTGTTTTCTTCTGAAGTCCAATACTCTATCTGTCTTTGGATAACCTCCCTTTGAGCATCCACCGGATGGGCTATATAATAAGTCTCTACACCGTAGGTTTTTGCAGGCCTTGCTATATCATGAAGATCAAGGGTAGTAAAAGATGTAATGATTCTATTTCCGTATCTATCAGTAGCAGGCCAGTGCAAAACCCCTATAAAAACACTCATTTAAACCTATATTCCTCTTTGTTTAAAAGCCTAAAAACGTTGTCTTTGTGCTTATAAAGTATAAGAAAAGCTATCAAACTAGCTCCAAGTTTTTGAGATGTAGTAAAATCTCCTTCCAAAAACACAAAATACCCTACTAACACAGATGTTATAGAAGCTAAAGATACATATCTAAAAAGATAAAATACAACAGCCCAAACCAAGAACATCTTTAAAGCAAGTAAAGGCGATATCCCAAACACCACCCCAAAAGCTGTGGCTACCCCTTTTCCACCTTTAAAATCAGCCCTATAAGAGTATATATGACCAATCACCGGTGATACCATCACAATCCCAAACCAAAGAGAGCTTGGGTCTATATAAAATCTATCTAAAATAGCTATCAAAAATCCTTTAAAAGCATCCAGTAAAAACACCAAAGCACCGTATTTTTTACCAAGGGTTCTGGTGACGTTTGTAGCCCCTGCACTTTTGCTACCAACAGATGTGATATCTATACCTTTGTAAGAGGCTACTATCTTAGCAAATAAGATAGAGCCAAGAAGATAACCAAAAACGCTTAAAAGAAAACCTATTATAAACCCCATATCAATAACCGCTATCTTCCTTAGGCTTAAAATCGTTTCCTATAGAAAACATCCAATTAAAGTATTTTTCATAAATATCTGCTAGTTTTTGGCTTTTAATAATAAGAAGGTTTTCATAGTTTAGTTTTTCAGCAGATGCAGTCCAGTTGTAAGAGCCAGTGATTACTTCTTTACCATCTATAACGGCAAATTTGTTGTGCATAAGACCTTTTACAAACCTTGTTTCTTCAACGGGTAAGGTCTTTATAGGAATGCCGGCTCTGTAGAAAAATCTTGATCTTGAATATCTTGTGTTTGCTTCTCTTACATCCATTACAAGTCTAACTTTTACGCCTCTTTTGTAAGCATCTATAACCGCCTGACCGATGGGCCTTGATGTAAAAGCATACATTGCTATATCTATAAAAGAATGTGCATTATCGATCTCTCTTATGATAGCATCCGATGCCCCGCCGTTGGGTGAAAAATACACAGAAATTTGGGTGTTGTTTATATTTATAGTTTTAGCACCAGAGGGTTTAGAAGAGCAAGAAAATATAAATATACTAAAAATGACAATTAGTATAGGTGTAAGATAAAATTTTAATCTCATAGGTATTTAAAGGCTTTTTGACCTATGTCTTTTCTATAAACAGCATCTTTAAAATCTATAAGAGTTATAGCATCGTATACTTTTTTTAGAGCTTCTTTCAAATCTTTTGATGTAGCACAAACGGTTAGGGCTCTTCCACCCAAAGAGTAGATTTCATCGTTTATAAGTTTTGTATTGGCTTGAAATATAATAGTGCCTTTTTCTTGGGCTTTTTCCAAATTTCTTATAGGAGTTGGCTCACAGTTTGAATAAGGATAGTTTTTACAAGCCATCACAACCCCCGCCGCAAACTCATCGGTATTTGAGCCTTGCAAAACACTTGGATCAGATATTACATCAAGAAGCTCTTTTTTTAGATTTAGCATAAGCACTTGGGCTTCTGGATCTCCAAGCCTTACGTTAAACTCCAAAACATAAGGTTCTCCTTCAGATATCATAAGCCCTATATACAAAAACCCCGTATAGTTTAAACCTTCTTGTTCTAAGCCATACATTACAGGCTTTACAATCTTCTCTATTATCTTTTTATCTAGTTCTTTATTAATAATAGGGGCTGGCGAATAAGCACCCATGCCACCGGTGTTAGGACCTTTGTCGTTGTCTTTTAACCTTTTGTGATCTTGAGATGTGGGCATAACACCAAACTTACCATCTTTTATAGCTATTATATAAGAAGCTTCTTCTCCTCGTAGAAATTCCTCTATCACTACTTTTTTTCCAGATTCACCAAGTTTATTTTTTACCATAAAATCTTCTAAAACTTGAGAAGCCTCTTGCCTTGAAGACACTATAACTACACCTTTACCAGAGGCAAGACCATCGGCTTTTATAACAGCAGGATAACCTATATCTTCTATAAAGTTTAGCGCTTTTTTAGGATCTGTAAAACTACTATAGTTAGCAGTAGGTATTTCATATTTTGACATGAAGCTTTTGGCAAAGTCTTTTGAGCTTTCAAGGTTTGATGCTTTTTTTGAAGGACCAAAAACAAACGACTTATCCCCTATCAAATCTTTTATACCCTTTACCAAGTAAATCTCTTGTCCAGGTATAACTATATCTATAGCGTTATCTACAATAAACTTAGCTATATCTTCTATATTGTTTGCATCAAGCTCAACATTTTTAGCTATCTTAGAAGTGCCGGCGTTTCCTGGAAAAACAAATATTTCTTTTATGCGTGGGTCTTGTCTTAATTTCCAAACTATAGCGTGCTCTCTAGCCCCAGAACCAAGTACTGCTGCTTTCATCTTTTTTTCTTGTAGTACAAAAGATTACCATCATCATCAAATTTTGCTATACCATTACTCCCTTTTACAGTGTAAAGATATCCTTTTCTTGTATAAGATAACTTTATATCTTTTATATTCCCCACATAAGAACTGGCATTTGCAGCTATAGAATTAACGTCGCAGTTTGACATAAGTTCATATTTTCTATGCCATGCCAAAGATAAAGATGTTATCCCTAAAAACAATACAAGTATTCTTTTTAAAGCTTTTAACATAACTATATTATTTTATCATAAAAGCCTAAAATAAGCTTAAAAATAAAAAGTCTAGCAAATATTACGGGACATCGTGAATTACTATTGGTTTCCCAGCGTATTTGTTTAATATATTTATCCCCACTTGTACACCAGAACCAGCCGCACAAGTAAACATAGAGCTAAAACCTGCTAAAAGTCCTGCTACATAAAGATTTTCTATAGTATTGCCATCTTTATCAAGAGCCTCATAATTTTTGTTTGTTTTTATCATAACCCTTCCTGGTTTTGGTGAAAGAGGATTTTCTACAACATCTAAGTCTAACCCTTCTATATCAAAAGCCTTAAAACCAGAGGCTAAAACTACAACATCAGCCTCGAAACTATTGCCAGAAGCAGTTTGCACTACAAAACCGTTATTTCTCAAAACTTTTTGAACCGTATCTTCCAATATTTCTACACAAGGATACTCTTTGGCTTGATCTTTTATCTGTTCTAATAGTTCTTTTCCGATGGTACCTCTTTTTATACCGGGTACGTTGTTTAGTTTTGCGCTTTTAAGATCAGAATTCCCATTATCTATAACAAGCACTTTTTTGCCTTTGGCAAACTCCATTTCGTGTTCTACCGCAGAACCTACTGTAATAGCACAAGAAAGCCCAGCAGGTCCACCGCCAACGATTAGAATATCATATCTCATGAAAAAGATTTTAACCCACCAGAGCAAAAACTTTCAATGGTTTTTATCACAAGCAGGTCTTATAACCAGTCTCTGAATTAATACTCTTTTATATTTTTATATTGACAAATTTATACTTTTAGACTATATTATTACCATGAAGTTATCACAGTGGGCGAAAAAAATTAGGCATAAGCTATAGGACAGCTTGGAGAATGTATCAAAATGGGCAAATCCCAAATGCTGTCAAACTACCAACAGGCAGTATTATAGTGTTAGAAGATGAGTGTGAAAATAAGAGTATAGTTGGAGAGAATA
>Ga0081474_124010_pt1 | contig 11937 bp, 9 predicted proteins | sample OneHunmetagenome_2_FD_70978 | JGI IMG/M metagenome (GOLD analysis project Ga0081474, IMG submission 70978) | Ferrous microbial mat communities from One Hundred Spring Plain, Yellowstone National Park, USA v2 (version 2) | ecosystem: Environmental > Aquatic > Non-marine Saline and Alkaline >... | reverse complement strand
GAAAGGTGGTGTTCGACGTAGGAGACTACAACGTGACCCCCTTCGCCATGTACCACACAAGCAGGGTGGAGTTGATAGTGGAGAAGAACTACGTGGTCGAGGTGAGAGGTGAGGGCTTCGACGCTAGGTTAATACGGGAACACCTGGCAATATACAACGACAAGAACGTTTACGCCATATCCCACGTGGGTTGGGGGCTCCACAAGAGGGCCAAGTGGCCCAACATGGCCACATACGACAGGTCCCCCGACAACAAGGGGGTGAGCGGCGACGAGGGGAGGGTTTTCTGGGGGAACTTCCTGTTCTCCACAGGCCCTAACCACCACATCGGCAGGTTCACCAAGAACCACTACGACGTGGCCATGAGGGGGTGCAGCGTCTACTTGGACGACCAACTAGTGGTGGACAGGGGTAGGGTCCTGGGGGACGAGTGAGCTAAAGTGGGGCTGCGGGGAAGGAGATCGCTGGTCGCCGGGGCCTTGGGAGGGATCGGAGAGGCCATATCCAGGAAGTTGGCCAACATGGGCTCGGAGCTCGTGTTGGTTGCAAGGGACAGGGAGAGGTTGTCGAAGTTCGAGGGGGAACTGAGGGCTAACCCAGGCGGAGTGAGAGTGTGGTCCAGGGCCTTGGACCTGTCCTCCCCCAATGAGATCGAGAACGGGGCCAAGGAGATCCTCTCCAACGTGGGGAGAATAGACGTGGTCGTGTATAACGCGGCAGTGACCTCCCCCCACCACTTCCTAGACCTTCAGGTGGAGGAGTGGGACAGGATACTGAACACCAACCTCAGGGGGGCATACTTGTTGCTGAGGTGGTTGGTGCCGAGCATGATGGAGAATAAATACGGCAGGATCGTTGTGATCTCCAGCATAGTGGCCAAGACAGGGGGACTGGGGAGGGCCAACCTGGCCTACACAGCCTCAAAGGCCGGACTTCTGGGACTTACCAAGAACTTGGCCAGGTTCCTGGCCTCCTATAACATCACCGTAAACGCTGTGGCCCCCTCCTTCGTGGAGACCCAAATGCTCCGGGAGACCGGGTTGGACAAGAGGCTGGATGAACTCCGCAGGATGCACCCGGTGGGCAGGATCGGGACACCTGAAGATGTGGCCAACGTGGTTGCGTTCCTGGTGAGTGACTCCAGCTCCTTCATAACCGGCGAAACCATTGACGTTAACGGTGGAATGTTCATGGACTAGCGCCGCCCTTGGCCAGGAAGTTCCCGAGGATCTTCCTCTCAGCCCTCCTGAGGTGGTAGACCAAGGTGGACTTCCTTATTCCCAGGGCGGAGGCTATTTCCCCCATCTTCACCTTCCTGGGGTAATCGAAGTAGCCCATGTAGAAGGCGTAATTCAGCACCCTTTGTTCCCCCTGCGTTAACCCGCCCACGTAAGCGTCTAGTTCGCTGACGCTCACGCTCTCCACTTCCCCCCGTCTTCGGAGGTCCTCCACGACCTCTGGGACTTGGTGCTCGTAGGCTATGAAACTCCACTTCTCCCTACCGTTGATGTTGGACATGTTCAACGCCAGCACCCTGTGATGGTTTAAAACTTCCAAAATGGAACCCCTGTATTCCACAGACATATCAACCAGGAACCTATCACCCAGTCTAGAGACGTTGTTGATCCCCTTTATCTTGTCCTCCCTCCTGAGGTCCACGACCTTCCTGAGGTCTTTCCTGCTCATGACCATGAATGCCCTTATCTTCCCCTCTTCCGGGTAATAGGTGCGTCCCATGGACTCTATGACCGATCCGTCCACCCGCGAAGTCCAACACCCCTCGTGAATTAGTGTGACGCTCACTCCCCTCAAGGGGAGCTTCGTGTGTTCACTTCGCATATGCATGATCACGCCCTGGCTTTTATAAATACAAATACATACTTGATCCACTTAGGGGCCGTGCAACCCCTTTTAATGAAATTCGTGGCCTAAAAACATTCAGTTTCGTCTTGATATGAATGAATGGTTTTGCAGATCTTTCTGAAGATTTTTTATGAGTAAAAAAAGATTCTGTTTATTTAAGTGAATGAATTCTATTATATCCGTATTAAAATTGAAGACTTTTTATAGATATCACTCTCAATCTTAAAAAGAGTCACAGTGAATGCCAGGAGCCAGTTGAGCTGACTTCCTCCCCGCTCTAGAAGGGCGAGAGCTCCCCTCCAGGACGGTTCGTGGTTTCCACGTGGATCTTGTTACACCTGTTTGCTGGTTAGTCGAGTGGCCCGGAGGACCACACCCCTACCTGAAAGGGGATCCATCATTGAACACCTTCAGGCACGAGACGGAGAGTGAGGGATGTCGCCCCTCTCTAGGCCCGTTATGCCCTCCATGGAGCAGGGGAAGGGCATCGCTAGCTTCATTGGCAAAAGTATTTAAACAGGTCATTTAACGGGGACTATCCATTTTGCCATGAGGCTTTCATTGTAAGGTTGGACTCCCCACAACTGTAAGGTTCATCGATGGTGTAGGGTACTAAGCTACGAATTTTTCTTCTAGTGAGAATTGTTCACAAGAGGCGAACAACGCTACACTCTCAAGGGGAACGCCCTAACCCTATGATTTATGGCTTAATGCGACACCATGGGTTCATCCGATAAAAGTATACGTATATGTAATATTTAAAGAGTTATGAGTTTAAAGAGTTACACCTTTACATAGTGTCGTTATTTAGTTACAAATTCCGGTACCAGTCCCCTCTCCCACAGGACTAGGGCTATGGAGTACTTGACCATTTAGGCTCCTGTTCACGGCCTTGGTCACCTCTTGAACCCAGCCCGTCCCTCAGCGAGGAGTGGAGGGACCCGTTGGGGTTTACAGGTGAGGTGACGGTGTGATCCCTCAACGAGAACACGTTGTAGTCGTCGCTCACCTCCCCCCATCGGGATATACTTCCTGAGCCCGTTGAACGCCCCTGGTCCCTGCCCCCCACGGAGGACGTGAAAACCCAGTGTGCACAAAGCACGTGAACACCTGTGAAGGGCCTTCCTACATAAGCCCACATTTCATCCACCTCGCTGACCACCTTCCCCCGGACGAGCTCCCTCGCCTCACCCCACGACCCCACGAGCTTACCTCCCCGTAACGTTTCACCCAAGTGAAGACAGTGCCCAAGGGCACTCAGGGTCTGGAGAAGGCCCTCACCCCGTTGTCCTCAGGGCCCTCTCCCCGACCTCCCTTGGGTGGTGGAGGGCGTCGGCCTCAAATGTCCTCCCACGCCTGCAGGGCCACTCCTGCCCTCGACCTCACCGCTTCACCACGTGGTGACTGGGAGGAGGGACGGGAGAGATCCTGCCTAGACAGCTTTCTTCTCATGACTGACGTTCGATATGCAAATATTTATCTAAGTGTCGACACTATGCACCTTTACAGATCCGGGTCAAGGGCGGAAAGCTTTCTTCAGGACGGAGAGGGGGTCGGACTGGCTAACGTTTCCCACTTCTCGATCTCGCACTCCCTCGGACGGCCCCTCTACCAGCAGCGAGGTTCCATGGAACCGTTCCACAGCGCGCCGTAAGGAAGAGGTTAAGGAGCGCCTCCACAGGCTTCCCCACCTGGAGTCCTTGCACTCAGGCGGAGTACAGTATATACGGAAAGGCTATATAGTGGGACATACATCATGGACCATGAGGTCCGTTCTCCTTAGCAACGGGACCCTGGCGGTCCTAATGGACGCTGACTACAACTTAAGGGACCTGTATTACCCCTACCTGGGGCAATGGAACCACTCCTTCGGTGGGAGGTCTAAGTTCGGTGTGTGGCACGACGGCAAATTCACGTGGGCTGAGGGGATGGAGGGGAGGGAGGTGAGGTTCGGGAACATGGAGTCCACGTTCAAGGCCAAGTGGGACGGCCTGGAAGTGGAGGTGAGGGACTTGGTGTCCATTGAAGGGCCCGCCCTGGTCAGGGAGTTCCACATAGGGGGGCAGGGAATGGTCAGGGTGCTCTTCTACCACGACCTCAAGCTCAACGGATACGAAATAGGCGACACAGCACTCTACGATCCCTCCACGGACGCCCTGTATCACTACAAGGGGTCCACCTGGTTCGGAATCGCCTCCACCTCCAGGATATACGAGTATACGACGGGGAGGAGGGACCAGAACGCAGTTCTCCCCGACTGCGAGGACGGGCAATTGAGCAAGAACCCCATAGCCCAGGGATCCGTGAGCTCAGCCATCTCCATAGCCTACCCGGAGTTCACTTATTTTCTGGTGGCAGGGCGGAGCTACCAGGAGGTCTCAAAGAACCTGGAGGAACTCAGGAAGGGAAGGGGCATCAGGAGGACCTCCAAGTTCTGGGAGGACGTGGCCTCAACGCTCTCTGAACCCGAGGACGACCTGGCCAGGACGAGCCTCCTCGTCACCTTGGCGCACGTGGGGGAGGGAGGTGAGATCCCTGCCTCCTTGGACTCAGACATCCTCAAGTTCAACCTGGACACCTATGCCTACGTCTGGCCCAGGGACGCTGCCTGGGTCGCCGTGACCCTGGACGAGGCTGGCTTCTGGTCCTTCACCTCCAAGTTCTACAGCAGCATGTTCAAGTCCTTCACCGCTGACGGCTACTTGGCCCAGAAGTTCAACCCCGACTGGACCCTGGGGAGTAGCTGGCACCCCTGGACCGCCAAGACCCACAGGTCGCTGAACTTCCAGGAGGACGAGACGGCCACGGTGATCTACGGCCTGTGGAGGCACTTCACCGAGTCCAGGGATTACCACACCCTGAGGGAGGTCTTCGACGTGGTGGAGAGGGCTGCGGACTTCATGACCCAGTTCAGGGACGAGAGGTTGAAGCTGCCCTTGGAGAGTTTCGACCTGTGGGAGGAGAGGCTCGGCGTTCACACCTACACCGTCGCCTCGGTCTACGCTGGGTTGAGAGCTGCGTCCAATCTGGCCAAGGTCCTAGGGGAACAGGGTAAGGCGGAGAAGTGGGGGAGGGCTGCGCAGGAGGTGTGGGAGGCGGCTAAGGCTCACCTGTTCAACAGGGAGAGAGGGGCCTTCTTCAGGACGGTGAACGTGGACAGCGGGAGAATAGTGGACGTCGATCCCACCTTGGACTCGAGCACCTTGGGGGTAGTCCTCTTCGGTCTCCTCGAACCCTCAGATCCCTTGGCGGAGAGCAACTCCAGGACCTTGGAGGGCGCCCTCTGGGTCAAGGGAGTGGGAGGGTTGGCGAGATATGAGAACGACTACTACCAAAGGGTCCAACAGGGAGTCCCAGGGAACCCCTGGATCATAACCACAATGTGGCTAGCGCAGTACTACGCCCTCAGGGGAGAGCTGAAGAGGGCGCAGGGCTTGCTCTCCTGGGCTAGGGGAGTCAAAACCTCCACTAACCTCCTCCCAGAGCAGGTGAACCCGAGGGACGGATCCCCCCTGTCCGTGGTGCCTCTCCTGTGGAGCCACGCTGAATACCTGAGGACGTACCTGATGATCAGGGGCGAGAGGTGAGAGGCCTTTAGCCCCTCTTGACAGCACAACAGGGGGGGCGCCGGGGCCTGTCGTTCAGGGCCACGGGGACCCTAGGGGTGCATAGAGTTGATCGAACCCCTGAAAATCCCCTGGGTCCAAAAGGGCGAAAACATTAATACGCTGAGGGCATAACTCCTCAAATGGAACCCAAGATCAGGGTCACGGTGTGGAACGAGTTCCTGGCGGAGAGGAGGAACCCGGAGGTGGGGAAGGTCTACCCTGAGGGGATCCACGGCGCCATAGCGGGCTACCTGAGGGAGAGGGAGGGGTTGGAGGTCAGGACGGCGACCTTCGAGGAACCTGAGCACGGCCTCACAGGGGAGGTCCTGGGTAGGACGGACGTCCTCATCTGGTGGGGACACTTAGCGCACTCGGAGGTCAAGGACCAGGTGGTGGAGGCAGTGAAGAGGAGGGTAGTGGAGGAGGGAATGGGCCTGATCGTGTTACACTCCGGCCACATGTCCAAGATCTTCAGGAGCCTCATGGGGACCACCTGCACCCTGAAGTGGAGGGAGGCTGGGGAAAGGGAGAGGGTCTGGGTGGTTTCGCCCTCACATCCCATCGCCCGCGGAATAGAGGATCACTTCGACATAGACCGATCCGAGATGTATGGGGAACCCTTCGATGTGCCTGAACCTGACGAGTTGGTGTTCATAAGCTGGTTTAAGGGAGGGGAGGTCTTCAGGAGCGGCTGCTGCTTCAGGAGGGGGTTGGGGAAGATCTTCTACTTCAGCCCCGGTCACGAGACCTATCCCATATACCGAGACCGAAATGTCCTGAGGGTGATAGAGAACGCGGTGCGTTGGGCTGCGCCGGGCTGGGTCACTAAGCCCTTGAGGGGAAACGTGAGGCCCCTGGAGAGGCTGGAGTGAGGCCTGGACCAGATCTCCCCCGCAACTCACGCCGTGGCCTCGATGTGGTCCTGCGTCACCAAGGTGTATCCTTGAACCCGTTAGGTAGACCGTGAAGTGTTATCAAGGATGGAGATCCTATCGGAGAAAAGGGGTTCCAGGTATAAATTAGGAGCGTTGAGGTCTCGCCTCGATTTCGAAGGAGTGGGAGGATGGTGAACTCACCCAGCCCTCACGGAACGCTCCCCCTAGAGGTAAGGTCTAGCCCAACCCGGGTAGATCTGGTCGAGTCTCCCCTCCTCCACCGCCTCCATGGATCTCCTGACCTCTCCCGAGCGGTCCCTGTCGCCCAACCTCACGTAAGAGGCGAAGGCCCTCCTCAGCTTCCTCAGGGACTCCTCCCTCTCCCCCGACCTGGCTAGGAGAAGCCCGTGACACCAGAGGGTGTGCGCCATTTCGTGCTTGTAGCCCTTCCTGAGCGATCTCTCGCTCTCCTCCATGAGCCTCAACCCGGCTCGCTGGTCCTCCCTCACCTCGAACTCGTATATCCCGATCGCCCGCTGCGCCACCCCCCTAGGTGTGGGGGACTCCACCTTCCCCAGGAGTTCCCGGATCCTGTTCACCCCATTGGAGACCTCCTCCACCTCCCCCAATCTAAGCTTGAGCACAGTCCCCTCCGAATTGACGTAAAGCCAGTAGGCCTGCAATAGGAGGGATCTGAAGACCTCGGCCGCCTGGTCGAAATGCTTCAACCCCTCCTCCGGCCTCCCCTTGTTCACCATGACCCACCCCATCCCCCAGCGGCAGTGAGCTACGATGAACGCGTTTCTGGAGGAGGAGAGTACCTCGCTGTATCTCCTCATCGCCTCGTCGTAGTCGTTGAGGACTTGGCGGACAGAGTAGTTCCGCGTCCACTCCAAACCCCCTATTGGACGGGGAGTCCCAATAGAAGGAGAAGGCAATGGAGGACCTCTGCAGGCCCATATAGCTGGACTCCGGGATCACTTGGATCCCCCTTATCACGGAAGAGGTGAGTTGGGCCCATCTGTTCCTCACCGCCACGTGGGTCACCTCCTCATTCCCTTCCTCCTGCGCACCGCGTTGACAAGCCTGGTCACCCTCCAGTAGCTCAGCGGGAGCTGATCCGAGGAAGGATCAGCATCTGAGGGCCATTTGAGAGCTCCTAGGAGTTCCCTAGCCAACTGATCCAAGACCATGCACCTCTATGAGACTGTTTTCCAGAACACCACTGGTGCGCCCCTAGTGTTGACGTATTTAACGTTTAGGTGTACTACCAGAAAGTAAACCCGGAGATCGGGGTTTGGGCTTCATAATTTCATGTTTACGTTAGATCCTCAGCCCTTGGACTTCACCGAAGTCAGGTTAACCCGTTCCTCCTTCTCCGCCCTCTTAGCGGGATGATCCCGACCCACCCACCCTCAAGGAGGATCCAGCACACCTTGAGTATTACCACACCTGGTCATGATTTCCTCCATCGTCCGGTGTGATCGTATTTTGTTGTTTTAACTTCAAAATATATAGAATTTACGGCTTATCTGAAACTCTTGTCTACGACTTTTAATCGCGGATCTGTTGTATACTGGATGAATTCGATCGTGGCTGACGGTACGCCGTGGGCGCGGAGCCCAGGGAAGTGCCGATCTCGATCTCCTTCAAGTCGGGGGACATGGAGAGCTGGGGGTAGGCCTAGTGAAGGAGGACCCCCGTGACCCTATTCCTCGCGGGGAGGGAGGGGGGCGCGGATCGGGGAGGTGGAGATCCCAGCTAGTGAGGACCCCTTCTCCCTGAAGGCCTCGAGAGCGGGGGAGATGGCCTTCTCCACATTGCATGACTTCCCGTGAAGAGGGCGATAAGGGTGGGGGGAGCGGAAACTTCGCTTGCTGAGATGACACCCCCAATTCAAGTACCGGTTCGCGGGCTACTGAAACCCTGGCGAATTTACAGAGTAAGAAGCTAACTTTATATAAGTTTATGAGTAAAATCAACTATGTCTTCGATTCCAGATCCTAGTGAGCACGTTGCAGTACCAGGGGAAGAGACAGCGACCAGGAGTGACGACCCTTACCTAGTGCTGAACGAGGAGGTCGTCCCTCTCGCCCACGGAGGTGTGGACACGCCACACTCCGAATCCCGCAATCCATTGGACTTAGGTATCACTTTGACCGGTGTTGGGACGACCTGCATGACCTTTATGGAGGATATCGTTGCTGGAGGAAAATGGGGAGTATGACGAGGCGATGAGGTTGGACCAGGGTAACCTCCGCTCTAGTCGATCTCCTCGGGTTAACCGGTTGAGTAATGGGTACCGTTCCGTGGACTACCAATAGCTCTCCGCAGAGTCACGAGTCGTCTGAAGCCCTACAATTTATTAAACCTCATTTCAACTCATCTCTAGTTTAACGTAAGACAAAGAAGATTTTAATAATCCTCTGGGGATTTGTTTGAATTTAATCCAACACATACCCCTTTTTAATAAATATCTTACATTTAAATGAAGCCAGGACACCTTAAGGACCCATGGGGCGGACTCACGTTGGGCCCTGTATCCCGCGTCCAGACCCGGCTTACGCTATTTCCCTAAGGAGTCCTGAACGTCCTCCCTCAACTTCCTTGAGGGGACATCCCCTCCCTGACTGAAGGGGTCTCCCCAGACCACTGAGGTAAATTTCTAATACTCGGACTTTCCCCCATTGGGCATGAACAGGAACAGGATCGTCGACCTCCTGACGCTCGTGGCTGCGACCATTGCTTTCAGGGCCTCGAACAACCAGGTCCTCACCACTGCTCCGCTGCTGTCCAAGTACGTTTTCGGTTTCAATGGACCAGAGGTGGGGATTGTCTCCTCCCTCATATCCGTGGCATCCTTCGTGGGGAGCGGGTTGGCTAACTCCAGGCTACAAGGCGAGACCAGGAGGACTGCGTTCAGGGTGGCCTGCTTGTCTTACGTCCTGATCTTCCCGTTCTTCTACCTGTCCACCCCCCTCTCCGTTTGGCCCCTCTCAGCTGCCTCGGGGGTAATCTTCGGTCTCATAATACCCAACATGATGACAGCAGCGAGCCTGGACCCTGACCCCAGGGAGAGGGAGAGGAACGTGGGCATATACACTCTGGCTCTCAGTTCCAGCCTGATCCTGGGACCGGCCGTTGAGGGTGAGCTCCTCAAGTTCATGACCTTGAGGGAAGTTTTCCTCGCTTTCACCCCATTCGCTGTGGCCTGCGCTGCCCTGTCCAATAGGATCCCCTTCCCCCGCAGCGTAGGTCCTAAGAGGATGAGGACTTCGCTCAGGACCAATGCGTTCAAGTTGAGCTTCCTCAACCTAGCCTTCTACGAGGTGGTCTTCTCCACACTGACCACTTTCGGGGCGATATACGCCGTGTCCCTGGCCAAAGCGTCCTTCTCCACGGCCACTGCCCTGTTCTCAGCGTTCTTCGCCTCCTCCTTGGCCTCCAGGGCTTACCTCTCCCTCAGGCCACCCAGGAGGATACTGGGGCACGTCACAGCTTCCGCCTCCCTCACCCTCCTGGGGGTGATCGCGCTTTGGTCTTCCAGGTCCAACCTCCTAGTCTACGCTGCCTCACTGGCGATCCTCGGAATACCTCACGGACTGACGCTCCCGCTCTCCATGATAGCTATCGCCAGGGGTTTCCCCCCTGAGAATAGGGGTTCAGCGAACAGTCAGCTCTTCGCCTTCATGGTTGCAGTAGCTGTAGTCACTCCCCCCTTGGTGGGGATCGTGGCTGACTCAGCGGGCTTCGGGGTGGCCTTCCTCTCCGTCCTAGGGACCCTGATCGCATTAACCCCTTTCCTCGTGAAGTATGGGAAGGACCTGGACAACACCCGGTTGTCCTAGTGGACTAGGCCTATTCTCTTCTGACCTCCTCCCCGCCCTTAACGGTAGATCCAAAATTCCCGTGGTCCCGCGTAATAGATGGCACTTAAGTACAGGAGGTTTTTGGGTCTACCGTGAAGGGCTAGGCTCGTCGTTCTTCTTGTCACCAGATTTCACCTCGATTGTCTTTTAAGTCTCTGTGGAGTTTCAGTAAACAAACTTTTTAAGTCTCTGTGGAGTCTAATTCCACAAATGATTGAGGACTATAACCCGTGGTGGTCGTCGGGGGAGAGGATAGAGGAGATGGAGGTCTACAGGAAGTACTCCCAGTCCGAGGTCAAGTGGGCTCCAGACGTCCTGGACAAGGTAAGCCTAACCCCCTACTCCCTGAACTTCATCTTCGGTCCCAGGCAGGTGGGGAAGTCCACAGCGCTGATCTTACTGGTCAAGAGGTTATTGGAGAGGAAGGTTAACCCGAAGGCAATCTTCTATTACTCCTGCGACAAGCTTGTAGATCACAGGGAACTGGATCAGTTGCTTGGAGACCTCCTGAAGGTCAAGAGGTTGAACAACGTCAGCTCAGCCTTCATCCTCCTGGATGAGGTGACCTACCCCAGGGAGTGGTATAGGGCTGTGAAGGAGAGGATCGACAGGGGAGACTTCAGGAACGACGTGTTGATCATGACCGGCTCCCTCTCCATCTCGGCCAAGAGGGAGATCGAGACCTTCCCTGGGAGGAGAGGGGACGGGAGGGTACTGCTCATGTTACCCCTCCCCTTCTCCAGGTACGTGAGGTCTTTCAAAATTGACTTACCTCAGGGTGATCTGGACTTCGTCTTGGGAGAGTATCCCAGGTACCACCACCTCGTCCCAAGGCTCAACGAGCTCCTGGAGGGCTACCTGGCTACCGGGGGTTTCCCCAACGCCATAAGGGACTACGTTAGGACGGGAAGGGTCGGGGAGAGCACATTGAGCGACTTCCTCTCTGCCGTGATAAGCGACGTGAATAAACTAAGGAGGAGCGAGACCTTCTTCAAGTTCACGGTCAGGGGGATAGTGGAGAGGACTGCCAGCGAGTTCAGTTACCATACCCTTTCCAAGTCCTTCGGGGTGGGCACAGTGAAGACCGCCATCAGTTACGTGGAGCTACTGCAGAAAATGTACCTCCTCAAGGTGCTAGAGCAGGTGGACCTCAACGGGGACTTATTGCCCAGGAAGGAGAGGAAGTTCTACTTCACTGACCCGCTGGTGTATAGGGCCTTCTCCTATTGGACCTCAGTCAACCCACCCGAGGAGAGTAAACTGGTAGAGGGAGTGGTGGTGAACCACCTCTCCAGGGTCTACGAGACCTTCTACACAAAGGTGAGGGGGGAGGTGGACGTGGTAGTGAGGAGGGGCGAAGAGCTCTTGGGCTTCGAGGTGAAGTTCGGGAGGGTGAGATGGGAGAGGAAGGTATTGGGAAGGATGAAGAGGATTACACTCCTGAGCAAGGAGGAGGTAGACGAGAACGTTATACCCGTCTCACTGTTCCTCTCCATGTTCGACGTACCACAGACGGTGGAACTCAAGGTTATGACGTGATGGGGTGAGTTCGGGCAACGTAAAGGGGTCGTTGGATACCGCCTTGACCTCAAGGCGACATTCGACGAAAAGTCCCATCTTCGTATTACAAAAAATGGGGGTTAAGGGGGCGGAAAGCCTCGCCCCTTCTAGGGGCGGGGATGGACAGCCCCCTTATAGAAAGTTTAAATACTTCTTTTTCTA
>Ga0081474_141509_pt2 | contig 11959 bp, 11 predicted proteins | sample OneHunmetagenome_2_FD_70978 | JGI IMG/M metagenome (GOLD analysis project Ga0081474, IMG submission 70978) | Ferrous microbial mat communities from One Hundred Spring Plain, Yellowstone National Park, USA v2 (version 2) | ecosystem: Environmental > Aquatic > Non-marine Saline and Alkaline >... | reverse complement strand
CTCTCGTTAAGGCACGGGCTATGGTACTGCTACTTTAACTCTTTCAGGGAACGTCCCAAAACTTTTAAAACCAAACTCGTATTTATACTTAACTCCCCGTCCTCACGGGCGGGGTCTCTAATGTTCTAAGATGAAATCGAGGTCGATTCCCGCTTTTTTAAACACAAAAGTCCCCCTCCGCAAGGGTGTGGACGCTCACTCCCACCTTCAGAGCTGAGGCATGTTTTCTTCGAAAACCTCGGATGCTGGCGACGCGCCGCTCCGCCTCGCCTTCCAGACGATGAAGAAGAAGTTCTGAAGCGCAAGCCTTCCCTTCTCCGTTATCTCGTATCCCCTTCCCCGCCTTTTTCTGAGAAAGCCGTAGGACGCGTACCAGTGTAGCGCGTCGGCGTAGTCGCTTATTCCCTGAGAAGTCGGCGTGCCTATGAACTTCTCACACCTTCTTACATCGACATAGGAAAGCGTCTCGGCGAGAATGAGAACCTTTACGGTAAGGAGCTTTTTTACGACAACACCAGTCGGCTTCTTTTTGAAGTTGAACAGAAGCAACGTGAAGTAAAAGTCGTCAAGCACGTCTTTACCCTTCTGTGTTAATAAGAACCTTCCGTCCCTTTCCTCGAAGAACCCTTCATACTTTTTGTGAAAGAGAAAGCGCGGAGAAAAGTCCTCCTTCGTCAGAAAACCGTTCCTTGCGCACAGAAGGATGGCGTAGAGAAGGTCGTCGCTTATTCTTCTTTTGAGCAGTTTTTTAACCTGCTCAGGAATCATCCTTCCTCACCTCTCCGGCGCACATCCTCTTGTGGGTGTAGATGTAGGTTGCGCCGAAGTACTGGTGGCAGTAGGGACACATGACGGGTCTGTACTTCCTTTTCGCCGGCATAATGATAATAATAATCATGATATTAAAAACTTTTCGGGTGCTGAAATCAAAAAAGCAGAAAAACACACTGCCCCGCTGAGCGTCGAACTTAAGAAAAAGCTTAATTTTTAACTCTGGGAAACACTAGACTTCCAGTTTTTCAAACCTGACAGCTTCCTCTAGAACCCGCGGTCACTCTTCGGCTTCTGAGTAATACTTCTTTTCGACTTCCTCCTCGACCGGCTCAACCTTCTTGTAGATCATTGAGAGAGTCTCGAAAAACTTCTTTGTTTTTCTGTCCGTTTCTTCTTCCACACTTTTTTCCTCTTCCTTCTGTTGCACCACCGGTTGCTCGACGACTTTGACCTGTTGCACCACCGGCTGCTCGATGACGACCACCTCTTCCTTCACTCTTCTTCTGAGAAGAACGAGCGCGGTAACCGCGGCCGCAAGAACCGCTACGAAAATGAAAAGCGGAAGGAGCCTGACCCTTCCCGCACCTCCCTCTCCACCACTCAGTATGAAGACCCACTGCTTTTCAGGCGGTGTGAAAGGTGTTTTATTGAAGAGCGCAGGAGGTGTGGGGTAGCTTATTAAAGGAGCGCTCTGAGCGACGCGCCCGACGAGCGAAATTTCCAAAGAGGGAAAGATGTTCACGGAGCCGTTTTCACCCACAACAGCGGCGCCTGCCGGAGCGTCGGCCGCATAACCGTAAACTACGGGGAACGGCTTCCACCCGCCGCTAGAAGAGTAAAACAGTGAGAGAGAAAGCGATGCGTTGAGAACGCCGGCCGCGCTGATGTTGAGGATTGGCCCTGTCGAATACCCCGAAAGGTAAAGCACGGGACTGCCGACAGAGACCGAAAGCTCGGTGCCGAGGAGCGCCCCCCTTCCGAACGGCGGAAAGGGCGAGTAGCTTTCTCCCGTCCACCCGCCGAGCGCCGCCGAAGAAAGCGAAGGAAGAATGACGGTTGCGTTGTCTACCGAACCCGAAGCCGAAAAGTGGAGCGCAAAGCCGGTGCCCTTTCCCACCGAAAGCCAGATGGAAAGGAAGAGCGGGAAGGTCGTGTTGCGCTTCTCTTCGAAGAAGTAAATCTCCTCACGGGGCGGCGGCGGGTAGGCGTAGCTCATCCTTTCGAGCACCGACCCTTTTCCGACGACCCCAGAAGAGAACACCTGGGCGACCCCCGTTGCGTTCACGATGAAGTCACCGAGCGCTTTACCGACCACGTCGAAAACGCCCGCATAGAAGAACTGAAGGCCTCCATCAGAGGTTTCGGCGACCACGGATGTGAGAAGAAGAAGCGTTGCGTTATCGGTCGTGCATTTGTAGTAGCCGCACGGCTGCGTCCCGTTTGCATGGATATAGGAAGCCCGGACGAGCGCGCCGACGCCGCCCGTCGGAAAACCGGGAGAAGGCGGGTATGCGGAAATTCCAGGCGTGCCTGAAGCCGGGTTCGCTTCCGCGTATGAATAGAAGGCGTCGTAGAACACCGTGGCGTTTCCTTCGAAAATCAGGTAGTAGACGCCCGGCTGAAGAGAAGGAAAGAAGTAGCTCAGGTTAGGCGGCGTGTTTTCCATTTCAGAGGAAAACAGCGTGCGGGCGGCCGTTGCGTCGTAAAGCACGAAGCGGACTGGTGCGCTTGAGCCGAACGTGACGTTCAGGGAGAAGGGCGAAAGCGCGGTTTCTGGAGGCGAGCGAACCGAAAAGCTCAGAGACGTGCGCCCGAACCCCCTTTCTTCAAGGGATGAAGAGAGGTTCGAAAGGGGGGCGAAGAAGAAGGAGTAGGAAACGACGGATGGCTCCTGCGCCTTTAACACGAAGTAGCAGCCGGCGCAGAGCTCAAGGCCGCCGGAGGCGTAGGAAGAGGAAAGGGAAAGCCTGAGCTTTGAACCCTCTCCAGTTCCGTAGTGGAGGGGGTGGGTCGAGTTAAAGCGGAAGACCAGAAAAGTCGGAGAGGTCACAGGAGGGTAGGCGTACAAGTAGCCTCCGCGGGGAAGGGAGGCCGAACCAGAAGAAGGAACAGGAGTGGGTGCTGAAGCCGCGTGAACCGCTACCGCAAGGAAGAGCAGGACTAAAAGCGGCAGAATGCGTCTCATACCACTTTTATCGGAAAAAATTTAAGAATTAGTCTCGCGCCGACAAAGCGAACGACAAGCCTCACCCCTTCAAGGGGGCTGCCGCGCTCTGCACAGCGACGAGTGTGGAAAGCAGAAAAATTAAAAACGCGGTTCTAGACTTTGATAGGCTCAAGCTCTAGCTTCACGCCCTTCACTCGCTTGAACCCGGCGAAGCGGTAATGTTTTCCTTTGACTGTTACCTCCGCTTCCTTTTCATCGGCGACCTCGGCCATTTCAGCCCATAGAGGGTGAAGTCCCTCTTCCTCTACGAGCCTCATTAGGACGGAAAGCGGCGCGACGACAACAAGGTCGGAGCAACCTGAACGCTTGTACCGCTCCGCAATTTCTTTTGCTGAGGAGAAAGGCTCTGGGTCGATTATGAGTTCAACTTCCTCATTGAAAATTCTTTTTAACTCGTGTAGCTGAGAGAGTAAAGGTGCGTGACGAGAAACCCAATATATTTTCATGCTTCCTCACTTTTCACTGTGGTAGCGTTTTATGTGCCTAAAAACATATGTCGCGCCAACCGGCAAACCGCAGAAAGGACACTTTATTGTGTATTTTTTAGGGGTCGGCATTTTACTCACCTTCCTTTCAAACCCAAAACGCGCTTCCTTAATAGTGGTCGGGGGTGTCAGCATCGAAAGAGAGAACGCGTTAGAGATGTAGACTGTCATGGCTACTCACCACTAAGTCCGCTAGCCACTTTCTTAGCTCGTCGAGGGCATTGTTGGCTGCAACTGGGGTATGGACCCCACTAGCAGCCTCAGTAGCAGAAAGGAATAGCGATTCCCACAGCGCTGACTCGATTCTCTCGTCTTTACCGCGCGCTATTACAGCACGTAGTAATTGAGTGATGCTAGCATGGTCGTAACTCAACGGCATCCCGAACTGGTCTTCCCCTAGGTGCCAGCACATGGCGCCACAGGGGAAGGTGTTTCCACTTGAATGGCATGGACAGTCGCATGTTTGGGACGCGCTGGATGAAACTTTGTTTTCACTCACTTCACTCACTCTCCTGGTAGAAAACATAATCCACCAAATTATCGAATGCCGCTTTCAACTCCTCCTCGTCGAGGAGTCGCTGTCTCGTTTCTTCGCTTTGGTCAAGGTACTCACTATCCGCCCGTGTGAGTACCTTACCCTTGTAAATTAGAAAACCGCGGGCGTCGAAGTATGCTCCCCTCGAGGCGGCGTAAGACCTAAAAGCCGTAAGGTTTTGCATAAAAATTTCCTCACGGGGTTGGGGCGCGCTAAGGGCTTTTTTGCCCGAAGCCCCACCGATGCCGCCATTTGGATTTCCTCCAAGGTCGGACATATTTACCATGAACGTATACGATGAACGTATATATAAGCTTTGTTATGCCGGAAAAATAGATATTGAAGAACATATTTTACCTTATTCCCTTTTTCCCAATCATGCCTATCGTTGGTTTCAAGAGGAAAAGGTCGACAAAGAAAAGTTCATCCAATTCACGCAAGAACAGGTGTGTCTGCCCGAAGAATCCACACAAGTCGCGAAGATGCGGAAGAACTATGGGAACTAAGTGAACTACCCCGCCATCACGGACGGGCATCCTCGCGGTGAGGATTTCCTGCTTCTCAGAGCGAGCTCGATCCCCCACAGCGGAGGTTTCCCGAACGTTCCGTAATGCCCCGTGTGGGTTGCGGAGGGTCGCTCTCCACAGGCGTATGGAAACTGTATAAAAAGGTTTCTGTAAGGGGGCTCCTTGCGGAAGGGGACTTCCGTCCCTTTACCCCCAGAAAGTTAAATCCTCAAAAAGGATACATTGAATATATTAAAGCAAAGGCTCTTCTAATTCCTTACGGATACCAAAAAAGAAAAAGAAATGACACTTTTAAGCTTTTCCAGCCGCCTGCGCTGAAAGCTTCGGTATTACTGACAACGGCGCGTCCTTGAGGAGCGGGGAGGACCGGTCTCTTTTCTTGCTTTTTCTTCTCTTTTTTCATGAAAGCGAGCTGGGCGTTCTGGTTTGCCGCCGCGCTTATTGCGATGTACGCTTTTGCCGTGCTTTTTTACCCGACCCTCCCTCATTTCCCTCCCTCCCCCTACCCTGTCTCACCACCAGCGAACCCGACGCTTCCTTCCGGCCCGACCGAAAAGGCGAACTGGAGCTTTCCGCTTCCCTCGGTTCTGGAAGCCGCATCTTCCCTGACCGTCAACGTGAACAACCTGACGGGGTACGGTCCCTTCGTCCCCGTTTTCAGGGAAGACCCTTTGGGGATACCGATGAAGGAGGCGATGGTCGAAGTGCTCGGTTTGAGCGCGGACCAGATTTCCCCTGCGGCCTTCTGGAGCGCTTCAAACCTTGCGGGTTACGTCGACGCTACCTACGACGGAAGGAACGCGACGTACTACGTGTCGCCCTTTCCCCTCGACCCCGCAAACCTTTCGATAGCGGGTTACAACCTTTCGCTCACGTTTTACGGCTTCAGCGCCCGCCCCTTCCACTACAAATACCCGCCGTCGGCGAACATCTCCCTCACCGACGAAAAACTCAACGAAATGATTTCCGTTTCCGAATACGTGGTCACTGAGGAGCAAACAGGGTACACCGTCGTCTTCTACTATGCGGGCACGGTTTCGCTCAACGTCCCCATAAACATATACAACGGAAGCGACCCCTGCCTCTTCGTGAGCAAGAACGGCGGAGGTGTGCAGAAGGTCGGCTGCGGCGGCTCCGTGATCGACTCGATGCAGGTGAGCGCCAACACATACGCCGGCGTTTTCGGAAGCGAGACGGACAGCGGCGTCGTGAACGACTCGATAACCTGGAACGGCACGCTCATCAGGCGTGAGTGGGTGATGGGTTCGTGGACCCTTTCCTCCGAGCCGAACATCACGCTCGGGTCTGGCCCCTGCCTCGAACAACCGAACGAAACATGCACGTATGAATACTACCAGATAGCAGGGTCGTTCACTTCGAGCGTGAGCCAGCCGCCGAAGTGGGTCTTCCACCACGCACCCGAGTCCCTCGTCTACGCGAACAACTACGCCGAAGGGTACATCGACGGCCCTGCGTACTACTATGGAGTTGCGCGCTCCCTCTCCTCTTACATCAGAGAGAAGGGCGGAGGGGACTACTCCCCGTGGGAAGCGGTCGTGCTCATGGGCGAGGTAGGGCTTTCGATGAACGTGACGAACGCGAACCTTTCTTACGAGCAGGCCCTGCTTTCGAAAAAAGGAAACCAGAGCGTGGTGGCGGCGCAGCAGCTCCTTGTTTCCCAGTACCTCTTTCCGACGAACTGGACGAAGGGGTTCTTTGCGAACAAAACGCACCTCTTCGGCTTCTTCGTTCCTTCCCCTTACCCGGCCTCCGTCGTTGAGGGAGAACCGAACCTCTCGCTTTCTTCGGGAGGCTTTGCCGTGATGCTCGATGCGACGAACAACGAGTCGCTGCCCTTCGGCGTGTGGTGGGGTTTCTACCGGCCGGCGCCCTACGACGGAGAGGTGCTCACGTTCAGGGAGTACGCCTTTCCATTCCCCCGCGTTCCTTTCGCTTTTGTTGGGGCGGTCTCTCAGTCCCGCGTGACCTCGCTAAATAGAAACGCAGCATAGCGACGAGAAGCGATTCGAGCCTGTACGCCCTTGCGGGGTAGAAGCCGAGCGCAAGGCAGAAGAAGAGCGCGATGACCGCTATCACTTCGTTGGGAAGAAATCCGGTTCTGAAGAGCGGGTATGCGACCGCCGAGCCTATCAAGAGGTAGCCGAGCGCCCTGAGCGAAACCCCGCCCCATGCGCCCAGGTTGAGCCTTTCGTCAAGAATGGATATTTCGTCGAGAACCACGACTTCGAGAAACCTCCTCATATCTCTTTTTTTACTTTAAAAAGAATAAAAAGCATGGCAAAGCTCTTTCTGTACACCGTGAACCCGAAGGTGCCTTATGAAGAGAGGGGGTTCGCATCCTTCGCCGGTCTTCCCTTCTTCGTGATGTATGAAAAGAGGGGAGGAAGGCTTTCGGTCAACCTGGCGACGATGCTCTCCAGACAGAGCCTTCTGCGCTTTATCGGCGTGAAGGAGAGCGAAGGAGTGCACACGGACTACGCTTTCTGGGCGCGCCTTCTTTACAGGAAAAAACACGCCTTCTTTCAGCCGGTCGAGGTTCTCGACATGCAGAGCTTTCTCTCCCTTCTTCCAGAGGGAGCGGCGCTCGCCCTCTGGGCTGCCCCCGAACCACGGCTCATATCCTCCCACGTCTACCACCTGGACAAGATACAGACGAGGAGGGCGGCTCACTACGCAAGAAACGCACAGCTGATCAGGGAAAAGATAAAGAACACGCCCGTTCTCGTCGACCTCAGGCTCCTTTCCCTCGACTACGAAAAGCTCAAGACGGCAGAGGACGCGCTCCTGGACAGGCTTGTGGTTCACGGTTTTTCCTATCCCCTTGCTTTTAAGGAAGCGAGGGTCAAGACGCCAGAGCTCCTGAAGTTCCTGAGCACCCCTCCTTCCTCTTCGTTCTGGAAGATGGTTTTCGGAAAAAAGCCGTTCAACCTGACGCTCGACGGGCTTGAAAGGCTCGCCCCCGTTCCCGACCCGAGTGTGCTACCGATCGAGCCTTCAAGAGGCCTTCCGCTTCCCGACCTTCCTCCGCACAGACCGAACGGGTTCAGAATAGGCGAAACGGCGACGGGAAGGGAGGTGAGGATTGACGAAGGCGACCTGGAAAGGCACTGCTATATCATCGGCGCGACGGGTTCTGGTAAGACAAACGCTCTGAGGCTCATCGCAAGAAAGCTCATCGAAAGAAACGCGGGCGCTGTGGTCGTCCTCGACCCGCACGGCGAGCTCGCCGACACGATCGCCGCCTTCTTCGGCGAGCGCGCGCTTTACTTCCACCCGACGCTTTCCCCCTTTTCGGTCAACCCGCTCAAGCTTCCCAAGCTTTCCAGCAGCGATCAGGCGCGCCTTCTCGCCCTGAGCAACTTAATGGAGATGTTCACCAAAGTGTTCTGGCTCGGAGAAAACGCCGTGTTCGTGAAGTACATACTCCAGAACGCGATGAACGCCCTCTACGAAAAAACGGACGAGCCGACCTTCTCCGACGTGTACCACACGATACTCGCCCTGAGGGACGGGACGCTTCAGCTTTCGGGGAGCGACTGGGACGCAAAGCTCAAGTTTCTGCAGTCGATCCAGCAGACGTCGTTCGTCTCGGCGCTTTCAAGGCTTGAGCTTCTCGCGACGAACAAGGTGCTCAGGCGGGTGTTTTCTGGTCAAACCGTCGACGACTCGGTCTTCCTTGAAAGGGGAAGGATTGTGTGCATCAACGCGGGGCTTTCCGAGGTCGGCACAGAGGCCTCCTACCTCATCATGGCGGGCTTTCTCATGAAGCTGTGGTACCTTGTAACGGCGAGGTACGGCTCAAAGGAAAAGACGCCTGTGTTCGTGATCATCGACGAGTTTCAGAGGATAGCCGACCTCTCGCAAGTCGACGTGATGCTTTCGGAGGCGAGAAAGTACGGCCTCCACCTTATCCTCGCCCACCAGCACACGGGGCAGCTCGGGGAAGGGATCCTCAAGAGCGTGTTTTCGAACACGAGCATGAAGATGGTGTTCAGGATAAACGGGGACGACGTGAACAGGTTGAAGAGCATCGACCCGGATTTCGAGCAGGCGCTCGGAACCGTCCTCTCCTACCTTCCAAAGGGCGCCTGCGTCCTCTTCTGCCAGCCGAGAAGCATAGCGGAGAGCTTTTCTCCTGTGATGGTTCAGGTCGACCATGAAAGGGAGGTGGAGGAGGCCGAGCTCAGGCTCATCCCGAAAAGGACGGAAGAGGCCGACGTGAAGGACTTCTTTGCGAGCGCCCGGTTTTCTCCGCTTGAGCAGGCGATCCTCTACGAAGCGTTCGAAAATGGAGAGGTCGAGCTGATAGCCGTCGGCGTGAAGAAAGGTGTAAAGAGGGGCGAGCTTGAGCGCGCTGCGAAGAAGCTCGCAGCGGCCGGCTTCGTCACGCTGAGCAAAAAAGGAAAAAAGCTCTTCGTGAAATACGAGGGAGGGCTCTTCCTTGGGCTTGAGGTCGTCGCCCCGAGCGAAGAAGGAAGGGAGATAGCGAAGGCCGCCATGCTCCACTACCTCTCTCAGGGCTACTGGGTCTTTCCGGTCACGACGGCGGCGCCCGCCGGCGGGGCGCCAGACCTTATAGCCGTGCGCGGCGACCCGGTCGCCGTCGAAATCGAAAGCTCGAACGAAGTCGAAACGCACCCGGAGCAGGTGGCGGCGAACATGGTGAAGCCTTCAACGAAGCGCTTCAAAGAGGTGCATGTGTGGACTTCACACGAAAAGCTCGAAAGGGTAAGGCAGATTCTTGAGTCGCTCGACGCGCAGGAGAAGTCCAAGGTCAGGCTCTTTTCTCCTTCTTCCGCCCCGCCGCCTGAGCCGATCCCTTTGAAAAAGGTGCTGCTCAAGTTCGGGCACAAGGTTTACGCCGTTCCGAGCGAAGAGGTGACGCCCGAAGTGTACGAGATGCGCTCAAGGGCAAAAGTGGTAAAGGAGGACGGGAAGCTCGTTCTCCGATGTGATGGAAGGGAGGTCAGGCTTACCATCCTTTCGGAGGGCGAGTGAAATGCTGCTCTTTCCTTCTGAAGAAGAAAGAAGCTACAGGGCGTTCCTTTCGACGTTCATCGACCCGAAATCGGAAAGCCTGCTCTTCGACATGAGGCCGAAGGGGCGCACGCTTTCGAGCTTTCTTAAGGCGCTCCCAGAAGGCGAAACCGTCGCAAAGCTCAGGCTGGCCGGTGGAGGCGAGATACCGCTTTCCGAAAAGCTTCTTACGAGACACGTTTACGTCCAGGGTTCGATAGGCTCTGGGAAGACGACGCTGCTCAAGTGGCTTCTGAGCGACATCTTCGAAAGAAGGAAGCCGGGAGAGAAAGTTGTGGTCTTCGACCCGAAGGGCGACTACCTTGCACTCGCAAAGCAGGAAGGCGTGCCTTACATCATCGTGAGCGAAAACTACGCGATGAACCCGGTGAGGTGGAACGTGTTCAGGGAGATTCTTGGAGGCGAAAAGCCCGTCATCCCGAAGACGAACATGCTTCTCAGGAAGGTTGAAAGAAGGACGAGCGCCACGTTCTACGACTTCACGAGGCTTAACAAAGAGCTTTACGCCAGGCTGAAAAACATCGCGACGAGGATAATATGGACGAGGGCGGACATGGTGAGGGGTTCGGCGGACGACGTTTACTTCACGCACAACGCGCCCGCGAGCGTCTTTCAGGGCCTTCTTTCGTGCTGTATAATCGAAGCGGCGCTCATCGAAAGAGGGGAAGGCGGCTTCCTTCTTCCTTCCTACGGCGTGAGGGGGCTTTCAGACCTTTCGAACGAAGTTGTCGCAAAGCTCGCACAGGAAAACGGGAAGGTGCTCCACGAGTTCCTCTCCTTTTACAGGGCTTCGGAAGCGGCGGAGCACATCAACCCTTCAGGCTCCCCCGGTCAGGCGCAGGGCGTCCTTTCGCTGTTCAGGATGTACACAAGCGACGTGTTCTCCCTTGTGTTTTCGGAAAGGGGCAACTGGTCGATGGCCGAAGAGCTTCACGACCCAAACTTCAAGGTTGTGTTTTTTGAGTACAGGATGGATGAAGAAAGGACAGCGCTTCCTGTGTTCTCCGCCGTGATTTCGAACATGATGGCCGAAGTTCTCTCGACCCGCTTCAGGGGAAAGAAGCTTTACGTGTTTCTCGACGAGCTTCACGCCTTTCCGAAGGTGCAGGAGATGCAGACTTTTCTCAACATGGCGCGCGACTTGGGCGGCATAGTCGTCGCCGCCACCCAATCAGTCGCCCAGCTCTATGACAAATACGGAGAACAGGAAGCGAAGGCGATAATATCTGCGTTCAACACGCGCGTATTCCTGAGGACGACGGATGAAGCCTCGCTCAAACTCGTGAACGACACGATAGGCGAATTCCTCGTGAGGAGGATGAATAAGACGCACGGAAAGGAAGGAAAGAGCTTTTCCGTTCAGACCGAAAGGAAGACGCTCACAGCAAGGACGATGAGCGTGCTTTCGGTCGGAAGCGGGATACTGTGGACGACAGGCACCCACCCGCTTTTCATCAAGCTTGCGGACTTTAAAAAAGAACACAACAAAAGCATGTATGCCGATCGAGCTTTCAAGGATAGAGGACCTGAAGGACTACATCGCTGACAACCCGCAGGCGAAGGTGTTTTACAGGAGAAAGGACAGGTTCTTCGAGGTTCTCGCAGGAAGGGTTGCGTGGAGGGGAAGCTTTGAAAACGACAGGCAGGCGGCCGAGTTCGAAGAGTTCCTCAAAAGGCACGACGGAGTTCAGGTGAAGGGCTGGATAGAGCTTGAGCAGGTGTTCTCCGAAATCCCAGCGTAACGGAGCGGCTCCATTCCTTCTTCGACGCGAACTGTCTCGAACACAGGTTCTGCTGTGAACAGCCCCGCCTTTACGGACGGGGTCTCTTGTGTTAAAGTCCAGCTCTTAGGGTGCTTCCTGAATTTTTTATTATACACTTTCCAAAACCTCGCCCCTTCTAGGGGCGGGGAGGAGGTCAGAGTTGCGAAAAAGCGCTACGGGTTTTAAATGCGGTCGTCGACGGAAAAGCGCGATGGCGAACTTCGATAATAAGTGGGGAATAAAAGTTAAGAAGGAGCTTGCCGAGCTCTGGCCGCCCCTTTCTGCGGAAGAGTTCGAAGACCTGAAGAAGTCGATAGCCGAGAACGGGCTTCTCGAACCGATCGTCGTGAATGAGAACCACGAAGTGATAGAGGGCCACCAGCGGCTTCTTGCGTGGATTTCCCTTGGAAAGGACGAACCGCCGGTAATAAGGATCGTAAAGACAGGAGGCGATCTTGCAAAGGAAATAGCGCTTTCAGTGGAGTACAACGCCAGGCGTCGGCACCTTGTCAGGTCCGAGCTTGCTATAATAGTAGCAAAAGCTTTCAAAATGATAGAAGAGCTTACGCAAAAGAAAGTGATTTCCCAGG
>Ga0081474_141938_pt1 | contig 12030 bp, 10 predicted proteins | sample OneHunmetagenome_2_FD_70978 | JGI IMG/M metagenome (GOLD analysis project Ga0081474, IMG submission 70978) | Ferrous microbial mat communities from One Hundred Spring Plain, Yellowstone National Park, USA v2 (version 2) | ecosystem: Environmental > Aquatic > Non-marine Saline and Alkaline >... | reverse complement strand
CGATTTTTAGATTACTTTATGGTTTCTTTTGCAGTTTCTCCAATTATTTTAATTCCTTCTTTAAGCTTATCAATGCTTGGATAACTGAAGTTCACTCTCATAGCATTTGAACCGCTTCCATCTGCAAAGAAGTTCCTTCCAGGAACATATGCTACACCTCTTTCAATAGCTTTTGGAAGCATCTCGCTAGTATCTACTTCTTTAGGCAAATAAACAAATGCAAATAGACCTCCCTTAGGTTTATACCACTCTGAACCGCTTGGCATGTATTCTTCCAAAGATTCTAAAAGTACATCCCTTTTCTTCCTATAAACTTTTCTAGCATTTTCTATTGTTTCATCAACTACACCTTCTTTTATAGCATACATAGCAATATATTGGGATAAAGTAGATGAATGAAGATCTACTATTTGTTTAGCAAGTTCAACAGTTCTTGTAAATTGCCTCGGAGCAATCATATATCCTAACCTTAAACCTGGTGCAAGTATTTTACTAAAAGTACCCATGTAAATTACTCTTCCTTCTGTATCTAATGTTTTTAAGCTGGTAAACCTTTTGTCTGTATCAAATACAAAGAATCCATAAGGATCATCTTCTATAATTAATATATCATATTTATTTGCAATTTCTATTAGTTGTTTTCTTCTATCATCGCTCATAATAACTCCTGTTGGATTATGGCTTGTTGCAACCGTATATATTGCTTTTATCTTTTTTCCTGAGTCCTTAGCCTTTTTGATTTCTTTTTCTATCATTTCAACTTTCATTCCATCTTCGTCTAATGGTATTGAAATAAAATTAGCTCCAAAAAATCTAAATGCGTTTAGTGCAGCAAGGTATGTTGGCGCTTCCACTATAATATTATCTCCAGGATCTATTAATGATAGACCTATTAAGTATATTGCTTCTTGGCTACCTGTTGTTACTGCAACTCTATCGTCTTCATTAACCTTAATCCCCTTTGAAAGCGCAAATGATGCAACTGAGTTTCTAAAAGGAGTGACACCTAAAGTTGGTGAATATTGCAATGCACTATCTCCTAAATCTTCCAAGACCCTTTTAGCTATATCCGCTAATTGTTGTTTTGGGAAAACTTCTGGCCCTGGCAAGCCTCCCGCTAAGCTTATTATGCTTTTTCCTTCTGTTAATGTTAGGATTTCCCTGATTTCAGAAGGCCTCAAAGACTGTGATCTATAAGATATTTTACCTGAATAATCTACCAACTCTTCTGCACCAAAGTTAACAGGTAAGAAAAGATTTAAATCTATTAATGATTAGTAAAAGATGTTATGTAAACTATTTATAATGAACACATGGTGGGATACATATACCTAATTCATTGAGTAAAAGATTAAAGTAGTTTTAAAAATTAGAAAAGAATGGGCCGCCGTAGCTCAGTAGGTAGAGCGCTGGCCTCGTATGTGAAAAACCGAAATCGCAGAGAAAGCCAGTGGTCGCGGGTTCAAGTCCCGCCGGCGGCTTTTAAAAAAGTAAACGTTTTATTTTTCTAACTCAGCATTAATGCTGAGGCAAGAAAATGGCTGCAAAACTACTATTTCAGATAGATTCATATATGAAAGAGTTCGAAGGAGTTGTTACAAAAGTAGATGGTAACAAGGTGTATTTGAATCAAACGGCTTTTCATCCAGGCCCTTTTGGAGGATTAGCGGCAGACGCAGGCTTTATTGAATTAAAGAAGAATACGCACAAAATTAAAGTTTTAGACGTTAAAATGGAGGAAAATGAAGAAGTTGCCCATTATTTGGAAAATACTGATAACATTTCATTAGGTGATGAAATAAAAGGCTACATAGATTGGGAAAAAAGATACACAATGATGAAATTACATACAGCTAGCCATATACTTTCTTCTGTTATGTATAATAAGTATGGAGCCAAAATTACGGGGGGTCACATAGATTACGAATCAGCTAAAGACGACTTTGATTTAACTAATGTAAGTGATTGGAAAAAAGCATTATTAGATGCCGTAGAAGAGACTAATAATTTAATTAAAAAATGTGTTGAGGTTAAAATCTATTGGCTGCCTAGAGATGAAGCAATGAAGATACCTGGGATAATAAAGCTAGCAGAAAAGATGCCTCCAAGCGTTGATAAGTTTAGGGTAGTTGAGATTACAGGCATTGATCTGCAGGCAGATGGAGGTCCTCATGTTAAAAACACATGTGAGATAGGCAAGATAAAAGTTATTAATGTTGAGAATAGAGGTAAAACAAAGAAGAGAATATATTACACGGTAGGATGATTAAGTAATGATTTCAATAAATAAAGAGAAAAATGATGAAATTTGGGCAAAAAAACTAATAGATGAATGTATTAGCAACTATAAAGATAATGATACAGGGGGTTATATTCCAAAATGTTTAAATGAATTAAAAGATCAAATAGAAAGAGGAATTAAAAGGGAAAATATTATTTACTATATTCTAGATTTAAAAAAATTGGCTACAGAGTTATTTAACAAACTAATATTTGAATATAATTTGGAATATCAGCTGCCTTTGAATGTAAACCCTGATGATGTAGCGATTTATGTATGGCCTTCAATATTATCTAATGGTAATAGCCTCAAGTTATATTCTCTAACATTATACAATTGGTTTTCATTTTCATTTAAAAAAGGAGATGGGAAAAGCGAACTAGAACCTGTTACATTCATTTTTAATAAGAAAAAAGATGGATATAATTTATCAATGGCATATGCAAGGGTTCATTATGATTTATGTGAATATAATATTGATAAAATTAAAAATATAAAAATTATATTTGCAAGATATGGTCACACCCCATATATATTAGGACAAAACTATGTAAGGGTAAGATGTCCTAAGTTAAAGCACAATTCAGCAAGGGTCGGGAGAAAATATTGGGATAGAATGTGGCTCTCAGCTGGAAACATATTTACTAGAATCACTGGAGTTAGAAAAATACAATTTAAATTTAAAAACAACTTGAAGACGTATATTCTAGGTTGCCTACCTAAGACAATGAATAATCCTTTTAAAAGCCCCATTTATCCTATACAATTCTTTTAAGCCATACTAAACACAAATTAAGAGGGAAAAGAATTGCAAAATTATAAACTGATAGCACCTAGAAAGATTAGAAAAGTCTGGATAATTACTTTTGAATATTCTCCCATAGTTAAAGTAGGTGGCTTAGGAGAAGCTGTATATCAATTTTCAAGGGCATTAAGTAAGGAAGGCATAGATGTAACAATTATAATGCCCTCGCATGGAAGGCATTTAGATTTATCAATAAGATCTAAATATAACTTTACTCCATTAAATTTTACAGCATGCGGTGAAAGAACTGGTTTAGATGGTAAAAATTATAGTTATTGCATTGGAGCTGAAGAAGCAAATATTAATGGTATCAAGATAATATTGTTTAAAGGACTAGATTATTATACAGGCATAATTTTTGATTCATGGAACGTATATTCTAATGTAGAAGAGAAATCAGCATTACTTACAAGGTCTGTTAAGATTTTTGCATGGCATGAAAATCCACCTGATTTAATTCACATAAATGATTGGCACACAGTATTATCTGGAATAGCATTAAGAGATGAGTTAGAAAAAAGAGGTATTTCAGTACCATTGGTTTATACTATACATTTATCAGGATCCCCTAATTTTCCATGGCATTATGCATCTGATAAGTGGGCAGGTTTAGATAACAACTATCACAAAATATGGAAAGTTTCTAAGCATGAGCCGATGTTATATGAAAAGCTTTGGAATCAGTTAAACGGAAATGTAGAAGCTTTCGGAGTTTATGTTTCAGATTTTATTTCTACAGTGAGCAGGTCTTATTTAACCGAAGAGCTTTTTTCTAGATATGGAAACTGGATAGAAGGAAAATCTTGTGTTGTATATAATACTACAGATTGGGATGTTAAGAAAGTTGAAAAGTGGATTCAAGAAAAATATGGTTTTGTTGGAAAGGAGATTGCATGGGATATTATCAAAGATTATATTAGAAGTTCAAGTTGGTCAGGTTATGACATAAACGATTCTTCAAAGGCAATAATGTTAGTTGTAGGAAGGCTTACATCTCAAAAAGGAATAGACTTAGCTATAAGAGCTTTAGATTATGCGCCTTCTGTAAATTTAGTTATATTAGGAGTATCGGTGGGAGATTATGGATATGAACAATACATTAAGCATTTATTAGAAGAAAGAAGGGGTAGGGCAATAATAACTACTACAAAAATCCATGAGGATGCTTATAAGGCATTATTTAGGGTATCTGCATCTTTAGTTATGCCCTCTAGATGGGAACCATTTGGATTAGTGGCTATAGAATCATTATCTCAAGGGACTCCTGTTATAGCTAACTCTGTAGGGGGGTTAAAAGAAATAGTTGATGATATTAGAAGTGGTAAAGGGAATGGCCTGCTTGTTAAGCCTGAAGATATTTATGAACTCGGATTAGCTATGGAATCTATTGCAAATTTAATGTGGTATATGAATTTTAATATGATACCAATGGACTCTATTAGGGATATGGCTTTGAAAAATAATATGCTTCCAGAAGAAATCAGAAGTAATGCAATAAATAAAGTTGATATGAATTTTAGAATAAATAATCAAATTGAACAATTAAAATCATGTTATGAAAAGGCAAGAGTCATGTCTTATTATAGAACGCTTTAATAGAAAATAAATTTTATAATTCTTAATAACATTAAATAAACAAGGTGCTTGCTTTGGATATTGCTTTGTTATTTGAAATGCACCAGCCGATTAGACTAAAGAAGCTACACGATTTCACTCCAACTTCAATGCCTGATAACTTAAATGATCTCTTCGATAATTATAGCAACAAAATTATATTAGATAGGGTTACAGAAAAAACTTATCGGCATGCAACAAAAATTATAAAAAATAACATAGAAAAATATGAAGGCTTTAAAGTTAACTTTAGTATATCTGGAGTTTTATTGGAACAGCTTAAAGAAAGTAATATTGATGTTATTAAGCTTTTTCAGGATTTAGCAAGCTCAGAAAGAGTTGAGTTTTTAGCTCAAACTTATTATCATTCATTATCATGGTTTATTGATAAAAAGGAATTTTATGAACAAATCAAGATCCAAGCCGATTCAATAGAAGAAAATATTGGTTATAAACCCAAGTCAGCAGAGAATACTGAATTTATATACAATAATGATATAGGTTGCTTTTTAAAAAACATGGGATATAAAGTTGTTGTAACAGAAGGGGTTGATTTTATATTAAATGGTAGATCACCAAATAAGGTCTATAAGAATCCATTGTGCGGCCATAAAATTGTCCTCAGAAATTACAGATTAAGTGATGATATAGGTTTTAGGTTTAGTAATAATAAATGGGAAGAATACCCTTTAACAGCAGAAAAATATTCGTATTGGATAAATTCTACCCCTGGCGAATTTTTATTAATAGCAATTGATTATGAAACGTTTGGAGAGCATCATAATCCTTCTACTGGTATATATGATTTTTTAGATTATTTGCCAAAGGAAATATTAAAATTTGATAATTTAAAATTTGCAAACATAAGTGAAGCAAGAGAATCTGACGATTATTATGATGTCCCTCCATGGAGAACTATCAGTTGGGCTGATGAAAGAGATTTAAGTGCATGGCTGGGCAATCCATTGCAAAGGGATGCATTTAATTCTCTAAGGAGGCTTTATTATTATTCAAAACCATTTGGAGGAATTTTATTAGAAACTTTTAGAAAATTAACTATTAGCGATCACCTTTATTATATGGCAACTAAATATGGTCCAACAGGAGAGGTGCATAATTATTTTAATCCTATGGGAGGCTATGAAAAAGCATTCCATTCATTTATAATAGCATTAGATATGCTGGGTTTAAAGATAAAGGAAAAAGTTAGCGAAAATTTATGTGATTTTTTGATAAATATGACATTACCCGAGGAGCTTTGCTTTTATTTTAATGATAATGGTAAAAATTTAGGTAAGGCTTGTTCTTTACCTGAATTTTTCCAAGCAGTTAAAAAATTATCTATAGATTATAAAGAAAAACATAGAGAAGATATAGACAAATGGTTATCAGAAACACTAATGGTAAAGAACCTTGATGAGGTTATGAGAAAGTGTCCTGACTTAATTAAAAACTGAATAGATATTAATATTTTAAATTAAAATATTATTGAAAACTTATTCTTAAGGCCGAAAATAATTGTAATAATTTTTTATAAGGAATCATCTTTATGTATTAACGACATACGTTTTTTATCATATTTGCTAGATACCTTTTCTAAATAATTTTTTATCATAATATCCGTCTCTACTAAAAAAGCTTCTTGGGGGACTTTTCCATTTTTTTCAACATAGTATCTAAATGGAAGCTGTTTCATTAGAAATTCGCTTTCTTTGATAAAATAGTTTAATTGATTTAAAAATAAATGAACATACCTATCTGCATATAGGTCTATACTTCCAGGATAAGATCCAGAATATTCATCGCTTTCTAACAAATCTTTATTTCTTATGAGTTCTAGCCCTACTTCAGAACCAAATTCAAGCATTTTCATAACTAGTTTCCATCCTTTTGTTCCATAATAATTTACTTCACCTTTATACTCTTCACCCTCTACACCGTTGTTGCCATAAACGTATTGTCCTAATAGATCAGGATTTCTTTTATTAAAATTTTCATATTCTATTTCGAATTTCTGTTTTATTTTTTCAATAGTTTCATTGTTACTATAAAATCTAATTCTTAGCGTATTTGGCCATGGAATAGATTCCCAGATATAATGCCATGAGCCCTTCTTATTAGACATTACTTTAAAGTCTTTTACCAAAAAATAAACAAAATTTGATAAAATCATTTTTATTTTTTCAGGATCATTACTTTTTATCTCTAAATTAATTTCTAACCATTTCAACTTTAACCCTATTATTTATTTATTAAGTTCCTTTTTATTAAAATTTTATACATACGATTTACTTAAACAAGTGTTATAGGAATAAATTTTGGCTTAAACTATTCATCCTATAAGAATAACCATATGGAGTTATATGGTTATCATTTAATGTTAGTTGAGGTAAGGTGTACCTCATATTTCGATTGTGCATACTCCGTTAAAAGGAAAGTTTTTAAAAGTAATGTTTAAGTATTAGATCTTATTTAGTTTTGAAAGACAAGATTTGTGATTTTTTGTTCAATTGCTCATAAATACAAAAGTTTATAATTTAAAATAGATAAATTATTTATATAGGTGAATATGATTGGATCAAGGAAGTTTGATAAAAATTGCTGTGCCTTCAGATGACGGAGAAACCATGTCTGATCATTTTGGAAGATCTCTTGGCTTTATAGTTTATTATGTTGATTTATCTAACAGTAAAGTTATTAATAAAGAATTTAGAAAAAGAAAATATACGGAAGATTTTCATGGTCATCATTATGGTTATCATCATGAACATGAAGATGAAAGTGTAACTTCACCTGAAGAAGCGAAGAAGCATTTAGATATTTTAAATACAATTAAGGATGTTGATGTAATAATAACGGCTGGTATGGGGCCAAGAATGATATCAGCGTTTAGTTCTCTAAACAAAGCAGTAATTATTGCATATGATGCTAATCCAGATAATTTAATTAATGAATATATAAAGCAATACTCTAATGTTTAATGAAAATTTATGTTAATATTGCAATTAATACTGATCAATAAATTATATATATAAAAAAAGAAACAACAAATTTCTACTTTTAAAGCAGGCATAAAATTTAAATTTTAAACATATTTAAGAAAGCAAAATCTGACCTCCTGTCCGCTCTAAAGGGAGAGGTTTTCTCTTGTAAAATCTTGTTATTAGTAAAAAACATATAACTTTTATTATATAAAACATAACAGAATAGCTATAAAGGTCTAACCTTAAGACCTTAGGGAATACTTTAAAGTAGGTAGGATTTCAGTTAATCCTTAAGGCTACGTAAACTTACTAAAAACGGAAAGTATGTTAGGCTGCAAATATCCCTTCTTCTATGACATATTTTTTTCTTGCCAGATCCATCATTTTTTTAGTAAATAATATGGCAAATATTACAACAACAATGCCAAATAAGAAAGATGCCCATGCAGCTAAGGTAATGTTTCCTTGATATGTCCAAATATCTATTAATTTCATTAATCCATGTCTTACCTCTAAATTGTGGCCATTTAAATTTAGCCAATATTCACCTATCATTAGTCCCCCCCATGCACTGTTAATTGTAGATGTAAGACCGCTAATCATATATGGGAACGTAGACGGAAGTATAATATATCTCATTTTTTGCCAATAGCTCAAATTAAAATTATCCATGACCTCCCAATATTCTTGTGGTATAGCCTTTATTCCGAGCCACATAGCATAAAATATATAATAAAATGTACTTAAAAATCCTAATAATAATACAAAAAATTCGACAGATAAATAGCTTAAAAACCTTTCTATAATTGTATATGAAGCAACAAATATTATTGGAAAATAAGTAGGAGGAGGATAGGCTGCAATAACCTGAATAACAGGTATTGCTGTAGCTTCAGTTTTTTTATGTAGTGCTAAATAATAAGCAATAAACAGAGAAATTAAAAATGATGTGATTGCAATTAAACTAACCCTTATGTAATCATATGCTAGGTTTATTAAGATATATAAAGAGTTATTTAATAAATAAATCCAAAGTTTATATGTGGTTGATGATAAAATACTGTAAACTCCGTAAATTAACAAAGATAAAATAACTAAACCTGTTATTGCCCCTATAATTTTATAGACTAGGTTACCTCGTTCTTCTTCCATTTCTAATTTTCTTAGTTTTATTGTTCTTCTCATAGGCGATGCTAAATATCTAGTAGTAATGTTACCTATCCTTCTAGCAGGTGCAGTTAATGGTGTATAAAACTTTGCCAAATATTTTATCCTACTGTATCTTGGTATAGGTATTTCACTTTCTAATGAATATTTTGCAACAGCCTGATTTGCGAATTCTCTTAAACCGAAAATTGTTATTGCTATTATAATGCCTAGAACAGCTAAAGAGAAATAAACTAGGCTGAAGGCATTTTTGTTTATTAAATCTATAATTATAGATCCTATACCAAATACGTGAAAAGAGTTTGTTCCCACTATAAAAACTTCACTTACTGTAATATAAAAGAACGCGTCAGTGAATGATGGTATTAGATTTGCAGCAATTTTAGGCATCGAAAACGGAATGTATAACTTTTTAAGTTTGTCTATTAGGCCTAATCTTAAATTTTCAATTGATTCAAGCATAGGCAATGGTACTGTTTTAAAAGCTTGATAAATACTCATCCATATATTCCAAACAACAGCTGTAAAAATTAAGAAATCTGCAGCTAATTCGGCTCCAATATAGCCTCCTATATGGTAAATAAAAAATATCAAAACAACAGGGAAAAACGATATAACAGGAACTGACTCTAATATTTCATTAAGACCTATATAAATGCTCTCAAACAATTTACTCTTTATTGAGATATATCCAAAAATCCAACCTGTCACTATTGATAGCAAAATTACTCCAAATACTCTTCCCGTTGATGCCAAAGTTGCTAATATTATTAATTCGTATATATTCATTATCTCTACCTTGATGGAATAGTATAATCATATAACATATCAGTATATTCAAAGAATTTAGGATCTCTTGGGTTTCTAGGTCTTTCTAAGTCTATTTTAACTTTACCAATAACAGTAGCAGGGTGTCCATTTAATATGTAAACAAAATCTGATAACTCGACAACTTCATTTAAGTTATGTGAAACCAATACCACTCCTTTAAGCGTTGTATTAACATTAAAAAGTATGTCGTAAAGTTCTTTTCTTAGAGATTCAGCTGTTAGTTCATCTAAATGAGCAAAAGGTTCATCCATAAGTAAAATTAAAGGGTCAGCTGCTAGCGCTCTTGCTATAGCAACCCTTTGTCTCATACCCCCACTAAGTTCTTTAGGATAAAAGTTTTCAAACCCTTCTAAGCCAACGGTTTCCAGCATTTGTTTAGCAATTTCCTTGGCCGCGTTTTTAGATAAGTTTCTATGCTTTAGGCCAAGCATTACGTTTTCAAGTGCCGTCATCCAAGGAAAAGTAACTATTGACTGATGGACTAGCATTATTTTTGGTGTAGGCTTTGTTATCTTTTGTCCAAGCAAATATACATTCCCTTCAGTGGGCTTCAAAAATCCTCCCAATACTCTAAGTAAAGTTGATTTTCCAACTCCCGATGGACCAATTATTGAAACTATCTGGTTTTCTCTTACCTCTAAATTTATGTGATTGAATATTGTATTTTTATTGTATGCGAATGCTACGTCAACTGCTTCTAAAACTGTTCCAACTCATCCGCCCCTCTATCTTTGCCTTTTGAAACAAATAATTCTGGGTTTAAATTTCTAATCCAAAAAATTGTAGATAACTTCAGTAATTAATTTTATGATTTTTAAATTTGTTTATTTAGAAATAAGTTTTCCTTGTCTAAATAAGTTAATTGCCTTTCTTTCATCTATTTCATTAGTATAATAAACTTCTATTCCATATGCTTTTAATGCCAACAAGTTTTCATTACCAGCATATATTATTGCATTTACCCCCTTTTCTCTTAACATTTGTGAAATGTTACTCATACTTCCTCTAGCTAAATTAATGTTATCTATTATCGATTCAATATCCATGTTGGACGTGTTTAAAATTTTAATTTTTTTGATTTTTTCTATATTATTAGCTATCATATCTTTTTCATCTTCAAATATAGCTAACTTCCATTTTCCAGTATACGATCCAGGTTCTATATGAATTGAAACATATAACAATGAAGGAATTTCTTTCCTAAGCTTTTCTTCCACAACATCGGCTAGCCTATCAGCATCTTTTACGCTAAAAGCTGGTGGCGCTTCTAAATGCATTGTAGCGAACAAGAATGGGCCTGCCTTCCTTACTTTTATTTCATGGACACCTATGACATTTTCTATACTTAATACAATTTTTCTTATATTTTCAGTTGCTTTTTCATCTCCTCTATCTAATAGTGTAAGAACAGAATCCTTTCCGATTTGATATGATTGTAATAATATATATCCTCCTATACCGATGCCTATTATTTCAGGTAGATATCTTATATTAAACCATTCACCAATTATCCCTATTACTACTGCAATGCTTGTTAGAGCATCTTGTAAAGAATGCACCCCTTCTGCATTAATTGCATCCAATTTGATTCCAGGAGTAGATAGCAAATATCTTGTTAACCAATAAGTTGCCATTGCTGAAACTAGTTCTACACTTATTAAAAGCAATGGCATACTGATTTTGCCTTCATTAGTAAAAATAGATTGTCTTATTATATCAAATCCAGCATAAGCTATTGCCACTGCTACAAATAAAGATGCTAAATTTTCAGCCTTATATAGCCCAAATGGGTATTTTTCGGAGGGATATTTTTCAGCAAAAAAGAGGCCAATATAGACAACAAATCCTGTTAGAGAATCTGCTATGTTGTGTATTCCATCAGCATATATAATTAAGCTTGCAAAAATTATTCCTAGTAATATTTTCGATATAGCTAAAATTACGTATATTATAGCTGCTATAAATGATCTCTTTTTGCCTTCGCTAAAGCTAACCAATAGTTTTGGCCCTCCCAAATTAGTTAATTTTTCATTAAGATTAAATGCTTAAATAAGGATTTAAATTATAATAGTTTTAATATAACCTAAACATTTTGAAGTTTGAATGCATAATTTTTAACATTTTCATAAGTATCGATTGAATTTATTTTATTTTTATCAAACCATCTTCCATTTTCTAGTTTTCCATCTACTAATTTAACCAAGAATCTGACCTCCCCCCGCCCTTTAGGGTGGGGGTTTTCTGAGGTCTCAAGGGTTACACCCCTTTTATGGGTGCTACTCTGTTATGTTCTACAATAAAAGATAGGGGTTTCTTTATTGATGATAAGACTTTACCTGTTGCTTTCT
>Ga0081474_119416_pt1 | contig 12044 bp, 10 predicted proteins | sample OneHunmetagenome_2_FD_70978 | JGI IMG/M metagenome (GOLD analysis project Ga0081474, IMG submission 70978) | Ferrous microbial mat communities from One Hundred Spring Plain, Yellowstone National Park, USA v2 (version 2) | ecosystem: Environmental > Aquatic > Non-marine Saline and Alkaline >... | reverse complement strand
GAACCGGAGGGTGACCATTGCGTGTCTTAGGACATGTTCCTCATAATCGACCCCTGGCGGGCCCGGTGGGATTCGAACCCACGACCTACGGCTTAGGAGACCACAATTAAGTAACGCAATGGCACTTGGGCTCAATGAACTACCGTAACCAATAATGCTATAGCAGTAGATACCTTTGATTAATGCATGCACTAACTGCACCATTGGTTACGGGCAAACCTAGCTAAGCTAATGATGGTGTGTCTGGCACGTCTAAGGGTATCAAAATAGGTTTTCTCAAGCTCCTTGGTTAGTGGATGATCTTTATAACCCTCCCCAATTAACGCTTGAAGGTACCCCTCAACATTCTTCTCCCACGATAAGGAACCCAAAAACGCCTTGACGTCACCAAGTACCAAGTGACCTAACACTATTTGATAGGCATTACCCTCCGCCGCAACCATGAGGTAGCTAAGCCAGCTTAGAGGCAGGCTTCCCATCTTAATCCCAGCAAGGCGTAAACCTCTTACATCAATCCCAGCAATTGCCTTAAACAACACCGAGTACTCAATAGCCTTAAGCGTTCGGGAGCCAATCTCGTCGGAGAGTTCCATGCATTTATTAGAACCGCCGCAAAGTGGCATCAACCTCTTGAGTATTGTAGCCAGTATCGTGTTTATAACAAGCCCCCTCACGGCTACCCAAAAAATAACACCCCTCATTGAGCATATGATAGCCTTAACAGTCTCAAGACTAGGAACCCCCTCACCATACAAGGCCTCGGCAACAGCCTTGTAAATACCTGCATCCACAGCACCGAGCAGGGTCGGCACATAGAGTCTCCTCTTCCCCCTACCATTCTTTGAGTACTCAACGGTAACGTACCCGTCCTGGATAGCCGCCTCAAGTCCTGAGTAAATGTTCCTAATCCCCCTGTAGCCCTTCTCCTCCATGCAATCAATCACTTCACTAACGGGCACGGGTCTCCCACCCAACCTGTAGTAATAATCAACCACACACTCCACGGCTGGGTAAAGGTACTTATTATACCGGAACACTACAGCCATAGCACTAGAAGCAACGTACCTACTTATAAGCATTACGCATTATAATCGCAAAACCCTAATGCGAATATACCATTAACTTCGCATCAGCAACATGAGAATGCGAAGTTTTTCATAATCAATGACTTAATGCGTAGTTTCGCATTTATATGACATAGTTATCTTTATAAGGCAATGCGAATAGGTATTTCTATGCAGAGTGTGGTAGTCCAAACTCGAATCCCCATAACGATAAGGTTATGGAGGAGTGGGAGAAACTACCTAGCTATTGTAAACGAGCGGAGTGCAATCAGAGAACTCAGTAGGTACCTTGGTCGGGAAGCCACCCTTGAGTTCGCTAACGTATCAACAAGGGTCAGGGTAACGCTACTAAGGCAACATGATGTACCTTATATTGCATTTTTCCTACCCACAAGGATGGCGCCAACATGGGAAGCCATAAGAAGCAGGGCAAGTGAACTAGATGCCACATTAGTCATTGAGGAAGAGAGGAGGGGGGGTTTGGGGTGATGTTGGGGGTTTTGCCAGACGCCTTCAGTTGCGCCGCAGCGGGCCTTGGATTGGGTGATAGCCCATGATGTCCACTACACAGGCATTTTTAAGCATTACGGGTGGTAAATGTTGGAATGATGGCTGGCTAGTCCTGCAGGGGAAAGTCCACGGTGTTTCACATGTGTATATTCCACTGGCCTTGAACCATGGCTGCTCAATTATCGCAAGGCAATGGGCTGGGCAACACGTTGAGGTCATTGTCAATGACAGGTATTCGTTCATCGCAACTCTTCGAACTAAAAAGAAAACAGCCTTGGTCGTACCTTTACCCTGGCATGTAAGAGGTTTAATCAATGGCACCGTCACATTGAGGGTAAGGCCTTTCGAAGGTGATGGACATGGGTGACGTCATAATCAACCTCAAGGATGCGGCTAAGCTACTAATGGACCTGGGGTTCCGTATTGTGCCGGTTGATGCTGATAAGAAGCCACGGGTCAAGGGTTGGAATGAGCCAATACTTGAGGAGAAGGTGTTCAGGGCATTGAGGAAGGCTGCAGGCATCGCAGTAGTTGGTGGGAAGATTAATGAGAATGAGGGCGTCATAATCCTCGACATTGATGACCCAGATGACGGCTTCAAGATACTTGAACAGGCCTTTGGGAGCGATTGGCCCCTCAAACTTTGTGGGCCAGGTTCACTCTGCGGTTTAACTGGGCCTAGGCCGAAGGGCAAGGTTAAGTGCGAATGCACTGCACCGGGTGAGGATTGTAAATGTAGGAATGTGGTGACTGGGGAGGAGGCGCCATTAAGCGCATTGAGGCGCGGGATGTACATTGCCGCCAGGGTGCCGGTGAGTTGCATACCGGCTTCCACAGTCAGGGGGGAAGTCATTGAGGTCATGGTTAATAATTATGAGGTAATATTCGGGAGGCATCCATCGGGGGTATTCTATGAGCCTGTGAGGTTTACCGATGGCAAATGGGTGAGGGTTGATATACTGAACGTTGGGGCCGGGGTTAAATTAACCTGTGATGAAGTCAAGAGGCTTATAGATGCACTAAGGCCTAAGGCAGAGGGAACCAATGCTAACGCCACTGCCGTGGGCATTACCACACCAACCAAGCCCGCCGAGGCTATGCTCATTCGCCTAGGTGGCGGCACGGTCATTAAGATTGCTGGAGCGCTCATTGACGGCTATAAGCCTGGCAAGAGGCAGGAATACGCGTTAGCAATTGCCGGTTGGCTGGGTAGGTTGGGGGTCGACTCAGTGAGTGTTGCGATGATACTTAAGGAGCTTCACGACAAGACTAATGATGAAGACCCCCTCAAGGAGAGGATAAGCACCATAGTCTACACATTTGTAAAGCTGGGCCTCCCTATTGACTTCGAGGGCATTAAGCAGGCTACTGGTGTTGAACCCCCTAAGCTTGGCGACGCATACTACAAGGAGCTTGAGGAGAAGTATGAGAAAGAGGAAGTCATCAAGATAACTGGTTCAAATAAGGTAAAAGAACTGTTGGTCAAGGGCGGCCTCTCTGAGGAGGAGGCTGAGAAGAGGATAAAGGAGGTTCGTGGTATTGTGAGGGATGAGAAGTTGAGGCTTACCCACGGTGATGAACTCCTCAATGTTGTGAATAGTATCAAGGCGAAGATGAAGAAGAAGATGACTAAGGGGCTTGCTGCGTTAATGCTTGCGGATGGGGTTCAGCGGATACTGAGGAATGTGAGGTATATAACTTATAGTAATGTTGAAGTGGGTGGCTTCCGCTGCTGGGATGGAACCTACTACAGGCCTTGCTTACCAGATATCGAGGCCACTATTGAATTGATTTACGAGTTGTCGGGGCTATACAAACGTTACGAGTACACCAGTCTTAAGAAGGATACCCTAGAGTTGCTTGAGGACGAGACGACCGTTGACATTACTGACGCCGAATTCAGGTACATTGCCTTCAAGAACCTTGTGTATGATTGGGTTGAGGGGAGGGTGATACCCCTGAGTGAAGTTAAGCCAGACATGCTCATAATGAACGCCATACCCCATGAGCTCAACCTACAGGCACTCGAAGAGGCCGCTAAGGCACCCGAGCTAACTGAGGAACTGGCCATGAAGTACGCACCCAAGACGCTGGCGGCTTTCAAAGAGTGGGTTGGCGGCAACTGGAGGGTACTCTTCGAGGTGATTGGGGCAGTACTATACCCAAGGCCGATTAAGAGGGTTATACTACTGCTGGATGAGGAGGAGCATGCCAATTTGGGGAACACGGGTAAGTCAACCTACATAATGCTCATCATAAGGTTGCTTGGCCGTGAGAACTATAGTACAGTACCGCTCCAGGACTTGGCTGACGATGACAAGCGGTTTGCCAAATGGCCACTATTCCTCAAGCTGGCTAACGTTTACTCCGACCTACCAATGAAGGCCATCAAGGACACGGGCTTAATCAAGGTAATGACGGGTAGGGATACAATACTAATCGAGAGGAAGTACCACGACCAATTCAACTATCGGCCCTATGCGAAGTTCATCTACTCTGCCAACAAGCCACCACGCATCAGTAGTGAGAATGAGGCTGACCTGGCATTTTGGAAGAGATTCTTGATAATTCAATTCGAGGGTAGGTTCAGCAAGCCCATTGAGGACTTCGAACTCACACTGATGGACGAGGCACCATCAATCCTGGCCCTGTCAATTGCGGCTTTTAGGCGTGTCAAGGAGAGGGAATTCAGGTTCACGGGCGACCCTGAGAGTGACCTGGAGCTCGCCGTTAGGAACCGTACAATATGGCTGCTGCACTTCGACGAGGTCTTCAAGTTCCTCGTATGGTTATTTAAGAACAATGCCCTAGTTGAAGACCCTGAGGGTAGGATTCCCACAACCCATGCACAGAAGAGTGAGGAGGGGGATGCTACACCACTGTACGACCTCTACAGGGAGTACACAGAGAGGCTGAACCTAGACCCAGTGGCCCCTGCAGTCTTCACCAGGAGGATGCGTGAACTGGGGATGCCAATGGTCACTGTTAAGGGCATCCACTACATCAAGGGCTACAGGGTTGACAAGGCAGCGTGGGAGGATGCGATAGGTAGGGTTGGCAGTGGCTCAGGCGCACTCCCACCGTGGTTTAAGGTGGCCCTGGGGGTAAGTAATAATAATAATAGTGGGGGTGGGGATGGGGCTAACCCTGAATCAAGCCAGAAGCCCGAGGCCACTGGGCAAGTCCTAGGCAAGCCACCTGAGCCTAAGGCCCAGGAGCCAGTGAACGTGAATGAGCTTTTGAGGTCAACCGCAGAGGAGGCTAATAACAGGCTCAAGGCAATGTGGCCTAATGCGGATTACAAAGACATTGTCGAGGGTATGATTAACTACATCGCAGGCGAAGGCGAGGTCGATGCCGACAAGCTCACCGAACTCTATGGGGGGACGATTGCTGATAGACTAAAGGAGGCAGGGTATAGTGATGCGGAACTTGAGGATGATGCCCGTGAGTTCATTAAGATTGTCATTGATGTACTGAAGGAGAAGGGGGTGGTTACCGATGCTTAGGGTTAGTACTAATGTCCAATGCGGGTTCATTATTAAGCGCATTGGGGATGTGATGCTAAATGACAGGGATGCGGCATGCCTAATCAACGCAATAATGACCTACCTCGAGACCCAGGGAGCGCAACTCCAGGGACTGCCACAGCGCCGCATAGTTAACAGTGTGGGTGAATTGAGGCTGGTAATTGACCTAATACAGGCGGCTAGGGGTGGGTTGAGGCTTAACGGCGCCGAGTGCCTACGTGACGTTGTTGCAAGGTACGGTATCGGGGAGCTCAACATCAATGACACAGGCTTCGCCAGGTTTAGGGCGACAGTTGAGAGGGTACTCAAGGCATTGGCAATGGTTAAGGTCAGGGGGGAGCCGATAATTGAGTTCACACCATGCGACACATCATGTAAAATACCTGGGGTTGTGACCCTGAGGAAGGCTGGCCTAGGCTTCAGGTGCCCAGTGATCCAAGCAGGGGCAAGTGATAGTGGGGCCAGCGAAGACAGGATTGATGTGAGCAGTATTGTTGAGAAACTTGAGAATAAATGCGGGCCAACCTACATAGGCTTCGAATGGGCTGTGAAGCAAACCCTCAAGTACCTGGAGGAGAAGGGAAGCGCCAAGATTGCCACAATGGCAGTGGACTTGAGGAATGACTACATGTGGATAGTAAAGTACCTCTACTGGATGTACAGTGAAGCCAGCATACCAAGACTAGTGCGTTGTGTTGTGGAGGAGCTTGCTGAGGCTGGATTAGTTAGGATTAATGGGGATGTTGTGGCGCTGGCCAAGTAACCCAGTACTCTTACTAGTTAAATATAGAATTACACACCACTGGCCAACACTTAACCCACACACAACCCTAGGCAAGACGCCATTGCCTATATAGAGTATGTATCATTCAATTCCTAAGCGGAAACAATGGGTATGGAGGGTGTGGACTAGTTTGCCAGTTACCCCAAACTCAGTACACCAGCGGCTGCCAAAACCCCCAACCACCCCACACCCTCCTAACCCAACTGCGTACGCAGATTTAAACTAAGTCGCCTCCCCATTGATATTAGACCAAGAGAGTACACCCCCCCATAGGGATTAGTTAAAAGTAAAGAACCTATTTAGCCACATCACCCGCAGCCTCATTCCCCCACTGGAGTCGGAGTCATCCCTCGGCTTATAAGGCAACCCACCCAATCCCAGTCCCCCAGAATACTATTAATAGTTATACAAGCGCGGGTTGCAATTGTTTTCCACATTCAAAACCACCGGAAAGGCTTATAAATTCAATTGCGTTTAAACCCCGTGGAGTGGCCTAAAACAGGGCTTGGTGTTGAGGATGCCGCCAACCTCGTTGAGGAGGGGGTTCACAATGGGTTCGTGCCAATGCTGTCTGACTCAATATTCTGCCTACGGCATGCACAGTCCCTCGGCTACCCAATGCATGTGATCGCCGTTAAGAACCCCGTCTTCCCCATAGGACTTGTGGAGCCACACAGCGTACCCGAGTGGCTTGGCAACGTCTCGTGGATAACCCTGAGGCGGGTTGCCTTCGACTGCATATTCACAGCCAACCTGTATGATAACCTGCCAGAGGGCCTTGAGGAGTTGAGGCGCCTGAAGGACACCCTAGTGGGGCGGTTGGGCAAGGTGAGACATGCTGAAGCCCCAGTTCAGATTGTGGACAGGGAAAGCGCAGTTGATGTGATCCCAAACTCAGCCACTGAGGACACTGCAGTCGCCGCCGTAGACTCCCTTAACTGCCTTTGGGAGTTCCGCAACGGCATACGCAGGGTGTTCCTCATTGAGGAGCCCCTCCTACTTGTAGCCATCACAAGCCTTGGCGTGAACAGGGAGCTTGAGGAGAGGGGCCAACCAGCCTTCATGATGGTTGATGAGGCTGATGGTGGGGGGTGCCTTTGGGGAGGCTTCATCAGGCCAGAGGGCTCGGCAGATGACTACCGTGCCGCATTCAGAAGGTTCCTAAGGGGGCTTCTTAAAGTGGTGGCTGCAGCCGACGCCCCGCTTGAGTTGGTGATCATGGAGGCAGGCTCAGTAATCAACCGTATTGTTAATAAGGGTGCGAAAGGTGGGTGAAGCATGCCCAGCAACACGCCCCAACCAAGGCCACTGCCCAAGCCACAGGGTAGGCCACCCAGGCCAGTTAAGCACTCGGATTTTTCAGAAGAATATGTTGGCCACGTTGTCTCAATCACGTTGATTAACGGTACAGTGATTAGGGGCATGCTTATTGAGTCCAGGAAGTTCTGGGTCAAGATTATTGTCGATGGGAGGGTTCACTATATTAACAAGGCGCATGTGGTTGAGGTTACATTAGGCTAGCCGCCGAGGGCCCGAGGGTTGTTAAAACAACCCCAAACCCAGGGTTAATAAGCATTACTCAAAAAACGGGGCCTTGCGGCCCCTTGTTTTGAAAGGGGGTTTCCGAGGGGGCATTCACCTGGCCTTAAGCCACCTGTATGTGCCGTAGGCTATTAACGCCACTGCGGTTGGGATGCCGACCACCGGCACTATTAACAGTACTAGGCCACCTAGCACATATGCCCAAAGCCTAGGCTTCCTACCCCTACCCCCCTCCTTGGGCGTGTCCTCGGGCTCCCTCGGTAGCCTCGGCGGCATAGCGGGTTATAGAACGCAGGGGTGTGTTATAAGCCTGTGCCGGTGCCCACCTTTGCAACCGGAAAGGGATATAAACTCGGTTGCATTATATATATTATGGCAATTGCGGCAGTACCCTTCAGGGGGCGTGTCATAGTGACCAGGAGGGGTGAGGTGAGGATATATGTGAACAGGAGGGATGAGGGAGGCAGGATACTGGCAGGGTACAATGGGGCTAGGGTGGCGGGCATAGTGGTTGTACTACGGGGTGGTGGCCATGGTTGACGTGTACTTCACAAGGGCTGACATTGTACTCGTGGTTGCCCTACTAGCCGCAGTGGCGCTGCTGGGGTTCTGGGTTGGGAGTAGCACCACCGTTAAGCCAACCTTCACGAAGACCATCAACTTGACTAACACTGTCATTTACCCAACCACGGTCACTGAGACGAAGACGCTTGCCATCAACAGGACTGTTACAGTAACCCTACCAGGCGGTGTTGTTACAACGACGGCCACTACGACTACCACGACAACGGTTGTCTCATTCATCACATTCACCTCAACCACAATTGTTTACAACTCAACGACGGTAACCACCACAAGCACTAGTTACGTGCCGTTCACCTTAACAACAACGACAACTATTGTTGAGAATGCCAGCCAATTGCCACCCCTCAACATGAGTGACCCAGCAAGCATACTGGACTTCATCAAGGCTGACTTCAGCCTAGGCATGATGCTTTTGGCCAACCTATCACTGCCATTGGGCTACTGCATAGGCACAATGTGGATTATGCCTAACGCCAGTGTAGTGTACCTTGGAGCATGGTTCATACCGCAGGGCATTGCGGAGGAATTAATGACGCCTGACAATTACATGGGCACGTACCCGAGGACTGGGTATAAGCTATACGCCACCGATATATCACCCTCACTGACAGTGTTGAACTACCAGGGCAATTCCTATGGCTCCCTTGAGGCCAACCCAACTTACCTAATTAACATTAGCTACCCTGGGGACGGGTACATTGTCGGGTTATACGGCTCAAACACAGTGGGCAACCTACCACCCTGGGGCCTAACCGTGAGCACTGGGACTTACCAACTGTTGAGCAACGGCACGTATATTATGGCTCTTGTTAATGCCTCATACGTGCCGCCAACCCTAATGCAACTTGTACTCAACCCACCTGGCCTATGCCTAATACAGGTAATCAGGGTTAAGCCAGGAACACCAGACAGCTACATCCTAAACATGACGTATTGGGGTGCGCAGTATGTTGCCTGGGTTGTCAGTGAGGCGATTTTCGGCAAGCCAGCACCATGCTACGTGCCTTGGGCGTGGACTTACGGTTACGTTGTCTACCGCATTAATATCACAGAGCCAGTTGGCTCAACCTGGGACTACTACTGCGGGCCTGGGGGCAAGTGGCTCCCCCTGAAGCCCTAGGAATTAAAAAATAAAAAGATTTATTTTAAAAACACGTGTTTTGAGGTTTGGGTTAGGTTACCCTAATCCTCCTCGTGGCTGGCCTCACGAGCACTGGCGTTATTAGGGCTAGGAGTATGAGCAGGTCTAGCATTGGCCCATTCTCATTGAGCCAGGCATTAACGTAAGCATCCCAGGCCTCAAGGTAAAGCGGCTCCAGTGGGGCTAACGTGTTTGTGCCTCCCTTGGCCAGCAGCCAGGTTATTGGCAGTTCAGGTGGGCTCCACCTTGTGAAGAAGGCGAACTGGGTACCGAGGCCTCCCTTTGGCTGGCAGTACGCTGACACCGTGACCCACCAGGTGTAGGCTGCAGATGTCCCGTAGTTGCTTAAAGGCTGGTTGAAGCCTCCACCACTAATGCTTGCCACGGGTGCCCACCCAATTGGGCAGTGCCCGCTGGCTTGCCACGAGCCAACTAGTACATCTGGGTACTGGTTCCCGTAACCCTGCATGTAGTAGAATGTCGCAGTCTCAGAGGCAATCAAACCGTATGCGCCAGCCGATGCGGTTATACTCACTGGCGTGTACCCATTCCAAGCGAAGTAACATTCGAAGACTCCTGCTTGACCAACCTGTACACTACCCTTTGCGCAACCCAAGCTTATCCCAGTCGTCGTGGGCACCGTAACCGTGGTTCCTGATGTGAATGTTGTTGTCGGGCTAGTCGGCGGTGGGCTTGATGTGGTACTCGTTGGCGCCGTGCTAGTGGGCGGCGGTGTTGGCGTTGAAGTGGATGTTGGCGATGAAGAGCTTGAACCACAGGATACCGTAAAGCTGACGTACTGGTTCTGCCCACTGGAGGTTACGGTAGTGCTGGCTGGGGTTATAGTACAACCAGGCACTGTAGTTGCCGTTAATGTGACGCTAGCCCCAGGCCAGTAGCTCGCAAACTGTACATTAGACACGGATTGGCTATTAGAATAACTATTCCCGTGATTATCCTGTATAGTATAACTCACCCCTGGACTATCACTAACGCTAATGTAGAGTATCCACCAGCCACCTGGCAGTGAGGTGCTTGTTGAAGTCGTGGTTGCCGTGGTTGTGGTCGTGCGGCCCCAGCTCGTGCACCAAGCCGTGAAGGTAACCGTTGTTGTACCGCTCGGCGGCTGGGCCACTGTCGTCACTGTCGGACTAATGGTATTATCAACGTACCAGCCACCACTGCTCCAGCTTGATATTGAGGCGTAGAGTACTGCGTAAGTGTCGCTGATTGGGTAGGTGAAGGCTCCCGAGCCCTGCATGTTATTGAAGGTAATCAAACCAGTCGCCGTGTCACCGTAATTATCGCTAACCGTCCATGTATACGTGTCGACAAGGTTGCAGCTGTAGGGTATCTCGAAGTACAGGCTCCAGCTTGGGAGGCAGTCAACCGTGAAGGAAACCGTTGAACCAGCGGTAACGTTAACAACCCTACTCGGGTACACTTGGCAAACATTTGGCGCATTGAGGGTTATCACGTCAGTCGTGCCGCCTATCCTGAATGTACCACTCCCGTTCCCACTCCCACTAGCCGAATTCCCGTAAACATCCTGAATCACCCAAGTACCGCCACCATGGAGGGTTATAACCCACTTAACCACCCCACCGCCACCGCCAATGTAGGTCGTAGTAACCACAGTCCCATTCGGCAGGGTGATAGTCGCCGTGGTGGTACCGTTACTCACAATCGCATGCCCATTGGGCAGGACAATGACCCTAGTCCCAAAGTTATAACTCCACCCCCACTCAAGGATAGGTACATAGAAGTCTGCCTGTACCTGAGTCACAGGCTTGAATGCGAACTTGCTTGCCAGCCAGTGGAACCCCTTGGCAAGGTTCGTAATTACTGCTAGGAGTATTGTGACCCACCCATTGTGAGCCTTCCTAACAATGATCGGGCTTGTAACCGTGGTTGTAACGGTCACTGGGGTTGTCACCGTGGTGGTGTAGGTAACCGTGGCCGTAATTGTACTGGCCGTAGTCGATGTTACTGTTGACGTAACCGTCAAGGTTGTGGTCGCCGTTGTGGTTGAGGTTTTAGTCACTGTAACTGTTGGCGGTGGGGTAGTGGCCGTCGTGGTGGCTGTGGTGGTTGTGCTTGAGCAGGTTACCGTAAAGGTGATGTATGGGTTCCAGCTGTAGGCCACGGCCCTCGTTGGTGATACTGAACAGCCAGGTGGCCCGCTTACAACCTGCGCCCAAACCTCATCCCAGTAACCGTAGGCTGGCCCAATGGCACCAGCCCAGCCGCCAGGTACCGTCACGGTATGCCCGTACATGTCGCTTAGCTTAACCTCAATGTAACTTGGGCCGTTAACAGTTATTTGAACCCACCACCCTCCACCGTACCATTGCGCATTAAGTACCCCGGCTACCACTGCGGCTACTAAGACAGCCACGAATGTTAACGCCTCTATTCTCCTCATTGTGGTCGTTTTTCAATTCCCTGGGCAGGTTAATTAGCCTTTGCGGTGGCTATGTGAACAACCTGGCGATGAGGGAGCCCAGTGGCGTGATTAGGCCAATTACAATGCCCCCTAGCGTGGCCACTCCGCCTGAGATTAGGGGTACTGCCAGTAGGCCGAAGACGGTTGCAATGATGAACAGGCCTGGGACTATGGCCGACGCCTCCTCGAGGAGCCAAACCAATTGCCCAACCCCAACCAGGATGTTGAGTGGGCCGGCGAGGGCCCACGCCAACGGGCCTACTTGGGGTAGGGTAGTGTAGCCGCTCCACCTCAAGCCGGGCTTGAATAATATTAAACAAGTAGTATTATACGCTGTGGCGTTGATTAGGGCCTGCACATAACCCCTTGGGTACCCTGGTGGGTATGAGCCGAGGCTCACGGCCAACGGCATCGGCGCCGCGGGGGCCCCCACTAGGGTGGC
>Ga0081474_148334_pt1 | contig 12064 bp, 26 predicted proteins | sample OneHunmetagenome_2_FD_70978 | JGI IMG/M metagenome (GOLD analysis project Ga0081474, IMG submission 70978) | Ferrous microbial mat communities from One Hundred Spring Plain, Yellowstone National Park, USA v2 (version 2) | ecosystem: Environmental > Aquatic > Non-marine Saline and Alkaline >... | reverse complement strand
CTAAGACAACCAACACACCATCAACAACAACAAACACCAACTAGTTTAAAAACACATAAGCCAACAAATCTTGTTCATATTCAATCTTTCTATATATTGGTTCAACACCAAAAGCCTTTTTTAACAGATTATAAAGACTCCACTCAGTAAAACTATAAATATGAGTCCTATCAATTTTATCAGCATCATTAACACGAGCATTAGGAACAACAACAACAATATCCTTAGCCTTCCTAAGCAGTGTTAAAAGATAATATGGACACTCTAAATGCTCAATAACATGACACAATAAAATACTATGATTAGTAAACTCATCCTGATGATACTCACAATAACGCACTATATCATCCTCTATTACAGTAGCATTAGGATTATAAACAAAACCAAACTCAGCTAAATACTTATCAAGATGCTTAGTTGCTTCACACACAACACCATCAATATGCATAGTAACACCAATATCACCACGCGGATAACTACCACAACCCAAGTCGATTTTCAAATATGAAGCACCATAACAAAAATAGCAATAACCAAAGGTATTAAAACAGCGTTCTCCGCCACCTGAATATAATAAGCCCTCTCCAACCGTTTTAAACGCTCATCAAACCAAACATTAATCAATTCTTGGTCTCTCGTTGTTTTCACAGCCAAAAAACCATCATCATCCATTACGTCAAATCCTCCATCATATTGTTAAGCTCATTAAACTTATCCTCGACAACATCACCATCTTCACTATCACCTTTACCTACTATTTTATCATACTCAGCCAAAGCGTTTAAATACACTTGTTGCCATAGAGCTGAGTCTTCACCAGCACTTTGCGCCCTCTTCTCAGCATACCTTAACAACAACTCTAAAAACGGGTATCTTTTCGCCATCCCTCTCTCAACACCTTATCCATCTTCTCCTTTAAATTTCTTACTATTTCATCAATTGTTTTCTTTAACTCTTCATTCTTATACTCAATCCACGTTAGTAGCTCTTCAGGTGTATACCTTATTTCATCTTCGGTATAATATTTATGCCCATTCACACACACATAAACAAACCAATCATTCTCTTTCCCTTTCTTATCAAGAATAGTATTACAATAAATGCACCTAGCAGGTGAACTATGACCATAACTCTTTTTCTGGATATCAGACATACACCTTACACCACTCTAACAACTTAGGGTAAAGCTTAAACATATCAAAATTATTAATATAGCTTTTATCCACACTTTGATTTTTACCTTCATAAGCACTATAAAGCACTTCCACCGCATCCTCAGGGTTAAAAATATACTCTTTAAAATCAAACTCCTCATAAGGATGGATATTAAGCCAATCCTCATAAACATAAGGAACTTTATAACCATAGCTCTTAGGTAATATCTCATTCATAGGTGGAGCATCAACGTAAATACTAGGTATCCCACAACCTAAGGCTTCAAGTAAAGTTAAACCAAACCCTTCGCTTGTTGATAAGTGTATATATAAATCACTTGCCTTATATGAGCCTACAACAAACTCATCAGGTAAATAAGGAATTAAGAAATACGTGGCACTTGGATAAGCACCCTTCAGATAAAAACTTAATGGTGGTTTACCCAAATCAAGCAAAGACACACTTGGATTATACTTTTGCTTTAATATTTTAAGGCTCTCAACAATTAAATCTATGCGTTGTCTAGGTGTCCATATCTTATGTAGCATCCACATTCTTTTAGCTCCAAATAGTCGTGGTCTATTTGCCTGTGATATGTTAAACCAACTAAGGTTAAAACCATGATAGACAACATCCTCAACTTGGTAGCCTGAATCTGTTAGCATGTCTCTAGCAAATTTAGAGACCGCTATAATTGGGTGTTTAGGTTTATAGTCATTATAATTATGTTTACCTTCAATAGTTAAATAGAAAACAATGTTAGGCAACACATCAAATCTCTTTAAAGCGTATCTCTCACATGCACCTATGAATAGTTCATAATCATAGCTTTTACTAGTTGATGCTGTTAAGTAATCCTCAACAACAACATTATGCCCTAAGCCCCGCCAAACAGTAGCTATCTTATTAGCTTCACGTGTAAGAGACACAGCCTTATGGCAAATAATTCGTATATTCATTGTTCATGTTGCAACTTGTATTTCGTATGAAATGCTTAAAGATGAACCATTAGGGACTGTAATAGGTGTTGGTAGTAAGTCGTGGATAATTAAGTAAAACTGATTACTTTGACCTGAAAAATTCCCAGACCAAGCAACTAATCCAACCTCTGACACAGTTATACTCGAACCAGAGTTATTAGTAAACGTCCTAGTAACCGTGATGTAACCCGTGTTCGTAGATGTATTTGTAACAGCACCTGTAACACTAACAGCACCATACTGCATTTGACCAACACTTGCTCCATTCGATATTACTTGTGATAAATTATAGTCAATAATGTTTGGTGCTGATGTTCCTTTTCCTATCAGTATTCCATAATTGTCATTATTAGAAACATTATTTACAATTATAGTATCATAATTAACTATGCTGTATGACCCACCGCTAGTATTTACATTATTTACACTTTGATGGCTCAAATTAGTGAATATTTGCCTTAGAAAATTAGCGACAAAACTCCTACTACGATAACGCCTATAATAAGTGCATTTACCATTTTCATCTATCACCTTTATTTTTAAATAAGCTTTAACATTCATTTTTCTAATCACCTACGTAGTTATTGTTATAGTGTATGCTACTGTAAGCACCTGAGTATTTGCAAGCGTAATAGGTGAAGGTAGCAAGTCATGTAGAATAAAATATGTAGTAGGGCTACCTGCATTTTCAGTTGCTAAATAAGCTCCAACCTCCGCAACTGTTACATTACCACCAGAACCATTAGTAAATGATTTACTCCACGTAAAACTAGCACTATTATTGTTTAAATTAGTTATTGGTGTAGTTAAACTATCTGTGCCGTATTGCAATTGTCCTGCGCCTGTTCCATTACCAATTTGCGATGTTAAACCCGTATTAGTTATACTTGGTTTAGTTTTTCCTGACCCAACAACAATGTCAGGGTTTACTAACCATTGTTGAGCGCTAGGTGGACTTGTGAAAACAGTATATAACGCATTTAGAAAACCAACAACAAAGCTCCTACTCTTATACCTTTTTCTCAAAACAACTTTACCGTTTTTGTCTTTAACTATAACTGTTAAATATGCGTCTATATTTGGTTTCCTCATTCTCTCCATAGCTAACGTAGCTCGACCACCACCTTAGTTTTAATTGTAGCCGTAAAATATATCATTTTCGGTAAGTTTACCCTCGACGAAATCTTAACGCTCATTTAACTCACACTCGTGCTTACACTTGTAGTTAATGTTCCACCTGTATTTAAAACCGTTCCTATAAGTGGGTCTACTGTCGTTGATGGACTAGCTGTAAGGGATTCTATTGTTGGTGTAAGGACACTACTTGTAATAGTTGGTGTAAGCACAGCTTGACCAAGACTTGGTGGTGGTGTTGGTGTTGGTGGTGTCTGTGTAGAGCAAGGTGTAAGTGTTGGTATATGCACCTGTGGTAAACTAACATTTGGTATAGTTATCCTACTCCAATACTTAGTAATACTATTAGTTCGTATGAAACCAGCTATAAAGGTTGAAATAGCACTAGCTATTATTGGAACAGTAACTAAACCTAACAATTTTCTACCAAAATGCGTATCTCTACTATTACTTGTGAAGTCTGAAAATATGCTTCTAGCTATTTTTAATTCAGCTGGAGTTGTTAATACAGCAAATAACACTTGACCAAACTTAGACACAACCGCGTTTTGCACAGTGATAATAAGGCTTTCAGCACTACCTATTATTGTATCAACCCCGTTTATTATTGCATTAATAATGTAGTTCATACCATCAATTGCCCTATCAATCAACCAATTTAAAGCATTAATAACAAGATTAACTAAGTCGATTACACTACACCTAATCCAATTACCTAACCCCAAAAGACCGTTACGTATTTCAGTTAGACCAGCACTTAAGAATGAACCTAAAGCAGTGAACCCACTCAAAAACGCCTTAACAATACTTTGACCAAAAGCAACTAATGAGTTATAGAATATTTGCATGCCTTGAACAACCGCATTAAAGATTTGGTTCGCAAAATGAACAATTGAGCGCGCTATAAACAGTAGACCACCCCATATCCCTTGACCAACACTAACAATATCGCTAACAAAACCAACAAAAGCATTACATATATCACTGAACGGGAAAGGTAAACTAGAGCATGGACTACTACTAACACCATAGGCAGGTGTTGGTGCTATCGCTATCGCTATACCACCATAAACAATTGTTCCGCTCTGCGCTTCACTCCAAGTAACAGTGTTACCTACGTAAGCATCAGATATCCAAGCTATTGCTGTTTCAAAGCTTGAACCTGAAAACGTGCTATCTAACAATTCGTTATAGCTGTTAGGTGGTATTAATTCGGGTTCTACTGTGGTTGAACCACTAACATAAGCACCTAGAACACTTATAATAGCGTATCCATGTAGTTGCTGATTACTTGTTAAAGTCATCTGTGCGTTAGCGCCTGTTACTGAACCATTACCATTGAAGCTAAACGGTATTGGTTGATTAGCATCATAGCCTTTAACGTCAAGTATAGCACTTTCCCCTGTGTCTGACTGTGTTAATGATATTTGTATTTGTAATATACCGCTTTGACTAGCTATTGTATAGTATGCCTGTGTATTTGTTCCACCACCAGCACTAACTATTTTGTTATAGTTATTATGCTGGTTATCACCTATCGTAGCTACGCCCGTAGCTGGGTTTTGTGTTGATACTGTAACTATTATTAGGTCTCCAGCTGTAACAGGTTTAGATGTTGAATACTGTATAGCTGATTGGTTCAGAACACCAGAGAAACCTATTAGTGTTACTTGAACCATTAGCTATTACCTTCACAGCTTTATTATATTGTCAAGGTTTGGTAGAGCTTGCACACTTATACTTAAAATTAACTTATCACCTTGAACCGATACATCTACAACTTGTTTAGCTTGTTCTGTTAGATTAGCTCTAATCTGATTAGCAATATCTGTTAGTGTTATGGACACAACAACTTTGTTGTCCTTCGCCTCTAGTTTCATTCCACCACTACGCACAAGTTCTTGTATAAAACTCATTTTTCACCACTCACGCCAATAATACGCCTAAGACAACCATAAATGTTATGGCTTCGTCTGGATTTTTGTATAGTTGTTGAGAAAACCACCTAAGAAATCTAGCTAATTCTTCAAGCACCTTTTTAACGAAACTTAGAATGTAAATAAAAACAGCATTAAGCGAAGCAAAAAAGCTTTCTGCTCTCGTCTCTCCAACCGCTAATATTTCACTCATATCTATTCAAAAAAAAGAGGTGAAAGACTTTTAAAAAGCTATCGCTACTTCAGTAGAACCCTCTGAACACACCCGCTAATCTACGCACTATTCCCGTGCCTATCCTGTAAACCACATAGGCTATACCGCCTAGAATAAGCACTTCAGCGAAAGCGGTAGCGTTCTGAGACACTGTTAGGGCTACGTTGTCGATGATGTTCAATATTGAATTGAACACATCGGTTATTACCGTTGCAATTGTTGGTGCAGAACTCATTTTTTACACCACTGAAACCTTATTACTTAGCGTATATATAAATTTAATGGTGATAAATGATTGGAGAACCAATCGACGGTGAAGGAGCAATTTACGAACCAAACTATGACAAAAGAAGAGTGGGAAAAAACAGTCGAGAAGGTAGCAAATCAGACGTATCAGCAATTCTTAGCGATGGGTCTCAGGACAGTGATAAAGGTAACACCACAATACGCTCTGATAGGGTTCAGGATAGCGGACTTGGCGAAGGCGATACAAGAACGGTCAGAGAACAAAGTGATAGTTCAAGCGAAAGCGAAAGAGTTGGGTCTGTGGATAACAATATTACCCAACAAAAACAACAAACAGTAGTAACAGATATTACACGTGTAGATGTTGAATGGTCTATCTTTTTACTACAAAAGTGGTATAATAGTAATGTTGAGTTCGCTGAAGCTATAACTCATGGCTTACCTGACCTTAGAATGAGTAATAATTTCAATGTTGGCTTAGCTGGATTACCTGATATTAGAGCTATACAGCAAGACGCACTTAGAAAGTTACAGCAAAAAGCTGAAAGTGATGTTACAATAACAAAACCAATTATGCCTACACGTGAACCCATCCATCCATTTTTACGTAAACTAGTTTCAAAAATACGAGTTGGCGATGATTATGACGTCGATATATTAACTACAAGTGATATACAATATCTGATAACAATTATTAATCGCTTCGCTACACTGCAACTAACAGTAGCACAGAGTATTAGGACGCTTCAAACAAAGGTGAAAGTGCTACCTAAACCCAAACAAGCTAAAGTTGAACAAACACAGATGAAACAAAAAGTCGTGTCTTCAGATGAAGAACTAGAAAAAGAGTTAGAGAGTATTAGTCATGAAGAGACTCATGACTAATTTTTTTTACGCTTGACCGCCTGCGTATCTCTCTCCGCCAAGTAGGTCAGCTATACGGCTAAGAACACCATTGTCTAATCCCTTGTCTTCGTTGCTCCAATAGTCTAACCATTCTGTTACACTCATTTTTCCATACCTAAGAACTTTAGAAACAAATTGCACAGTAGCGCTATGATATAGACCATACATCATTTTAGGAACACCTTCAAGGACATTACTGTCTTTAACCTTCATCCAAGCACTGTGTAGTTCACCAAAACCCGCCTGCCACTGTGCTAACTGTGCTGATGCTGTGCGCCTAGCTAACTCATCGCTTCCACTCATACCCTTGTGGACTGCATAGGCTTTCTCTTCATATCTAGGGTAGGTTGTTCCGTTTACAGTCCTTGTTTTAGAGACCATGTTTTACACCACTTTTAATTATTTCTCGAATTATAAAAGTGTTTCGGTTCTACTTGGGTATGATATGGTAAGACATCCCCTATATATAGGGTTTTATAAGCGTTTTGATTTAATAGCGAAACACCTAAATAATTATCAAACATATCATTGAGGAGGTGCAATATATGAGTTCTAACAGCAACACACCAAAGAAGAGGCTAAGCGCACGTATTGTTCGGGCGTTCTTTGTTGGGTTAAGTGTTGGTTTTGCTGGTGGTTTTGGTGTCTATCTGTTAGCTTTAGCCGTGAACACTTTAAGTAACACAGCCGTGCTAAGCCCACTAGCGTTTTTGCTGTTGGTGTTAGGCTTCACGACCGTAGCAAGTGTTGGGATAGAGTTATCGAAAGACTTAGCTAACGACTAACGACTCCCACCCTTTTTTTTTCTAATATAGCTAAGCTATAACGATGTAGTAGGTGCCTTTTTGGTGCCCTTTTTTATGGGTTTTTTGCTTGTAAACAACACATCAAATATTGTTAGTCCACTTCTTAGACGCAATAAGTCCATGTGTATACGGTTCGGGTCATCCCCAAGAAAGTATCTTAGCTTTATAGCGTCATTAACGTGGATTCTTTGTTTTAGCTTTATGCGGTAGTGGTATCCCTTGTTTGTCTCATAAAAACGCAATTCACCTAAGTTTTTTGCGTTTATTTGCACAAAAAGGTTAGGTAACCATCTTTTGGTGTCTATGTCTACACCTATCTCATCAACATAAATATTTCTATTGGTATAGCTCATGTTCTTGTATCACCACAGTTTTGCTAATTTTGTATTCAGCTGAACTTTCAGTTGTGAATATTTCACCATGACTATACCATGCTTCAAGTGTCCAAAACTGTGAATATTGTGGATAATAAACATCTGTTACTTCTGTTCCAATTATGTCAAACTCTATTATTCCTTCAAGCCAACTACCTTTATCAGTGTTAAAGAATTCTTCTAATGCTTTTTCGTTTAGCTTGTCTTCTACATCTCTATTTAGTATTGGTCTATCTGGATTAGTATAATCAATCTGGTCAAGCCTTACATACCCCATTATGTTTATTTCGCCTCTAACACTTCTGTTTTCTGGATACTTTCTAGCGTCATAACTAATGTGTTTAGCGTGTATGACTTTTACATAAGCACAGATAAAGTTAGTTACTATTCGACCGTTTATCCTATTGTAAACTTGAAAGTTTATTACCGTTACGTATTGTGTTGAATTTTCCACGTATTCTTGTGAACGTTTGCTAACAAATCTACCCGTATATATATTTCGTGCATATTCTAAGCTTCTTATTGCGTATCGTCCAAGTGTAATATTTTGTAATACATCTTCACTTGGCTTATGACAATAGTATCTTATTAGGTTACTCATATCTCAACATCACTTTTACTTTGACGCCATCAACCGTAATGGTCTTACTCTTTATCCCATAGGAATTAAAAATATGGTATAGTAGTCTAGCGTATTTCCGTGCATCATCTTCATTAATCATGGATACATACTCGTCATCATAAAATATGGCTAAATTATTGGTATCCAAAGATTTTTTGATTTTAAACTTACCAATTTGTGCTACAACAACCCATTTTTTCGTCTTGGATATCTCTTTAATCTCTTTGGGTAACGGTATATCCGTCTTTACGCTTATATGTGTTCTAGACTTTGTAATTTTGGTTGTCGTAAGTTTTGTTTTGTTAAGTTCAATAAAATTAATATTGGTGTTTGGGTTATCTATATCGACAACAAAGGTTTTGCGTTTTGGGTTTTGGTTCATGGTGCCAAAACCCAAAACGCACGGGGGTTAAAAAAAGGTTTTTGAGTGAAGTTATATAGTGTGTGTTCCAAGTATTATTTGCGCTATTAGTTCCCTTGATTGTTCTACTTGTTCTCGTTCTTTTTCGTCTTCACTTTCGTATAATGCTCTATCTAACATGGCTTTTACTATCCATGTTAGTAGTGCTACGTCTTCAGCATAGCTAAGGTTGTCATCATTCAGCACGTTTAGTATCCTTATGGCTGTGCGAACCATCTCTTCCTTTTTTTCACTGTTTTGTATTTCCATGTTTTTGCACCTTTTTTATTGCGTCTTTATACGGAACATCCCTTAAACAGTTTGGACACTTGATATATATTGTTCTGTTTCCACGATAGAACCACACATAACCACATCTTGGACACTTTGCTTGTTCGTATTCATGTGTGGACATAGGGCTTCACCGAATACCTTGTTTGCTGACCTTGACCTACCCTAATCAAAACGAACTTTGGGTTCTTTGTATCAAGGTATGTTTTCAAGATTTTTTGTAATAGTGTTGGTGTAACGCTTAGCATGTATTCTTGGTTATCTGTTTCACTTGTAACGAATATGTTGTATTTCAGTGTTCTAGAGTTCTTGTCTTTTTCGGGTCTTTTTTCAGTTTGTAACACTAGGACGTTTTCGCCTTCTTTCGGTCTAAAGTATGGAACACCACCACGTTCCCTAATTTGCTCTTTGGCTTGTTCAACGACCTCATTGTATAGCTCAGTCCAGAAGCCGATAACTGAGCTATCACTTTGGCTTTTTTCTTCTTCTTTTTGTGGTTTTGGCATCCAAACCACCAAAACCATAAATAACAATGTTGCTTATAAGCTTTTCGACAACCAAAACACTTTTATGTTTGTTGGTTGTTTTTTGGGTTATGAGCCTTAAAGAAATTGTTGCGGTTGTGGATAGGCTAAACGCTATTGCTTTTTGGGTTAGAAGTGGGAAACTGATTAAGGGCAAAATGCTTCAATGCGATATCTGTGGGCGTTATTATAGTTTTCAGTTTTTTGTTTCGCATAAATGCATTCACGCTACTACACCAATTAGCGAAATTCAAACTATTTTAGACCGATTAAGGGATAAAACTAATAGTGATTTTTCAAGGTTTAAGCACATGAGTTTTGATGAAGCTTATAACGAATGGCTTGAACAAAATAGAGAAAAAACTAGTAGAAAATAATCAACAAGGCTAAAACAAGGGAAAAAAGTATAGCGAAAAAAAGTTTTAGTTTGTTTTTAGTTGTCATTTTTCACACCCCAAAAGCGCTTAACAGCCCTTTTTTGTAGCTCTTTAAGTGGTGTCTTGCGCACTATTGCTATACCGCACCTTTTGCATTGTAGTATGTAATTGTGATATTCATCACGTCCATGAAGAAATAGGGGATATGCACCACAACGCGGGCATATAGCATAAGCACTTTGACCTACAACTATCCACCTAATTGTGCTCATCTCAATCGACCCTATCCTTTGGTCTTGGGTGTATAAATAGGTATTCGCCTTGTGGTAGTGCTATTGGGTCGTGGTCTTGGCTGGTAACTTGAGTTTCGCTTAAGACTTTTATGATTTTCCACTGAAGCCCTAAGGGGATTACTGCTAAATCGCCTTGTAGTGAATGGTTGAATATTGTAACTTGTTTTCGCCTTGAATATAGGTAGTATGGTATTGCGAATATGTCGTCATATGCTAATTTTAAGACTTCTAGGTGTCCTTGTGTTGCAAAGGGATTTGCTGTAATCGTTGAGCCTTGACTGAAAGTAAGCGGGTATTCGGGTAGTAATTTGACATACCAATCGAGACCGTAACCACTAAAACGGGTTATTGATGGGGTATACTTGTTTTCGAATATTTCGCCTTCAATTGTTTTCCATAGACCTTTAAATGTTTTGAACTCTTTCAAGCTGTATAGTTCTGTGTCAGTTGTTGTTTCGTTTAGTTGGACATATTGGCTACCACTACAAGTTTTTTCACGCCTTACGGTTACGGTAAATAGCGCTTTTGTTTTTTGTAGAAAAGAGAACACTTTTTCGGCTTTTTCGATTGTCTCAATGTCTACACTTGTCTTAGTAATGAAGTAATTACTATAATTGACGCGTATATTGTAGCCCTTTTGTAGCTGACCAACTGCATAACCGTAGGCAACATTTAGAACAAGTCTGTAAACGGGTGAAGGAAAAATTTCCCCGTTTAGTGTCTGTATACCTAAAGTTATTTTTTCAACCCTACCGCCTAATATGTTTTCTTCTTGACTCATGTCTCAATCACCTTTTTCGGGTATAATTATAACCCTTGAGTCTGTGGTGTAAATAGTATTACCTATTGTGGTAACTATTGGTTCACCAAGTTGCTCATCAAACCGTTCACTATACCATTTAACCGCTTGTTTAATAGCTTTTTCAGGATTTAAAACGGTGTAGGCAACAAATTCGTTTTGAAAGTCTATTTCGGTTATTGATTTAATTGTGCGTGGGTCTACTCTCTCTAACTCGAAAACTGTGCTACAATAGTTGCACTTGAGAGTAGATACGGGGTAAACGTTAGGTATTTCTGAATCAGGAAAGATTCTGCAGTCTACTGCTTCGTATATGTCTACTAGTAATATTTGTTCGCTACGGTTACAACTTGGACAGTATATTAGACCTGTTTCAATAAATTGTAGCTCTTCACTCATCATCATCCACCTCATACTGAGAGTAGTCAACTAGATTTTCAAACAGCGCTTCTAACTCTTCTTCATCTAAAAGCCTCTCATAAGGTAAATCACTTTGCTGAAGGTATTCGGTATCGGACCGCGTTAACACTTTGCCATTAAATATTAGCCATCCATTAGAGTCGAAATAAGCACCTTGACTAACTGCATATTTTCTAAAGACTACTAAGTTTTGCATAAAAATCTCTTCACTCATTTAGTCCACCTCTTACTTTCACACCATTTATTTGCACAAAATCAAGTTGACGCACAGCAATAGCATGGTAAGGTGCTCTTAGTATTACTTCGCCCCAATCGACAGTAACTCTATATTTTCCTGCAATTAGACCAATAAAATATTCACTTTTAATTGTTTGTCCTCTTTTGTTCAATAAGTCGTCAATAAATATACCTTTTGCTTCTAGTTTTATCCTTTTACCCCAATACATTTTTAAAAACTCTATGGGGGTTGGGGGCACACTATTGGAAGCCCCCCCGATTTCGCTATTTAGGTTTTTGTTGTTTAAGGTCATATTTGACCGTAAACAATAATGTTGGTGTTGTATTTAAGGTTTTTGTTTATTTGTTG
>Ga0081474_133413_pt1 | contig 12094 bp, 6 predicted proteins | sample OneHunmetagenome_2_FD_70978 | JGI IMG/M metagenome (GOLD analysis project Ga0081474, IMG submission 70978) | Ferrous microbial mat communities from One Hundred Spring Plain, Yellowstone National Park, USA v2 (version 2) | ecosystem: Environmental > Aquatic > Non-marine Saline and Alkaline >... | reverse complement strand
TACTTTTACATTGCAGGGCAAAATTATATGTTTGTCAAAATAACCGAGTTCATAAATACCTTATCGCGTAAGTATCACTTTAATTACGATTTATATTTACATCCCATAACTCCTTCAAGGGATTATGTTAGGACTTATTCTATTCCTTATGAGCATTTTAGTAAAGAGGGTAAGTGGATTATATCTGAGGAAGAATTGTTAAACGTTTTTGAGAAGGAATTAGCTAGAATTAAAAAAGAGAATAATGTTAATAAAGATCTTTAATCTCCTTTAATTAAAAAATTAATCAGTTTTTATTTCACTTTTTATAAATAATGCTATAATATTCATCTAGTAGAATAGTTAAGATATTTTTAATTAACCTGAAGAGTAGATATAATAATGAAAATTGGTTATATAGATTATCTAAATAATTTAACAATTACATGTTCTCTAACTTAGTCATTTTGTTATAGATACATTCGTAAACTTTAGTTTTTTGACTCAAAGCACTTAGAATAGATCTAATTGCACGACACTAATTAAAAATAACTTTTCCCCCTTTTATATTATTCTTCTTTTATTATCGTTATGATTTATTTTATGCCTTTTAGCACTAGTACTTATTAAACCCCTTTTCTCATTAAATAATATGAGTTCAGGGATAAAGCACGTTGCTTATTCTCTTGCAGGACAATGCCCCCATTTTAGACTTTCTGAGAAACCTAGATTTGGGCCTAAGGGTGAACATGGCGGCGAAGGTTTTATTGAACGTGGTAATAGAATACATAAATCATTCTTATCTGAACTTAAGGAGGCCTTTGAAAACCGGGGATTTAATTGCATAGCTTCTGATGAGGAAATGGCTAAAAGTGAATTTGCTATTTACGATGATACTCTGAAAATTAGAGGTTTACCGGACGCAGTTTGTAAAAAAGGAGACACCATTTTGCTTTTTGAATTTAAGTCTTATCCCTTAGCTTATGCTGAACTAGGAGATTTAAATCAACTTATAATTTACTATTTGTTATTAAGTAAGAAATTTATAGGAAAGAATATTATCCCAATTCTTATATATTCTGAAGGTGAAAATGTAGAGCACTATGAGTATATTAAAATTGGAGACGGAGAATATCAAGTGCCTGCTGCAAAATATTTGACTTTAAAGGATATTAATAAGGAATTTGTGGAGAATGCATTAGAAATTTTCATGACTTCAAATAAGGTTGAAGGTTACGTTATTTCATCCAAGGATTGCGATAGGTGTGGAAATACTTCATGTATTGTAAAAACGGGTGGTCTATATGGACGCTATTGAAAGTGCGTACAAGGAAATATTAAAAAACGAATTATGTATAGTAAGGAATTTTGACCTTTGTGAGGATAAGTCAGTTTTAGGTTACGAAGTTAGAACAAGGTTAACTTTCCATAAGTTTGATTCTATGCTGACTATTTATGACATAGTATACAGTTTAAATCAAGCAGCAATAAAATTTGGAGTAACATTGGAAGATTTACTTAATCAAATAGTGAGAAATAAAAACGAGTCACTAAGTAAGAAAATTAAGGAATTTATAAATATAATGGAGGAAAAAGGTCTTTTGTATGAGTTTGAATGGAACGATATTAAGGGGTTGATTAGTGATAAGGAATCCTACGAGTTATCTTCAATTGATGATTTCTTATTATTAAAGAGGATAAATTTTGCTAAAAAGAGTTTACCGAGCTACATTCTTGGAGATCTACGAGAATTTAATAATAAGGGATTCAAAACCCTTCATGGTTTTGTTCTTAAGCTATTAAGACACGCAGGGCCATTGCCACATGATAGTAGAGTACTAGAAGCTTATATGCTGCCTTTCTTAGAAGAAAAGATTCCGGAAAGAAAAGTTGATATTGAATCATTAAGACCTTATCTACAAAAGTATTTTGAAAATAACAACGTAAGTATTGAAACTGCAGCCAAGGTATCAAACTTTATAATAAGGAAATTAAAGGAGAGTAACTTTGCCTCAAAGCTTACTGAATATCAGGCTAAAATGATCGAAGAAATACTGACATCTCAAAGTCCTAAGATAGGAGTTATATCTGCTCCAACTGGTAGTGGTAAAACAATAATTTTCTTTATTTATACTATTGCAAAAACTATTTTAAATAAATTGAATAATAAGGAGATGAAATCCATTATAGTGTATCCGAGGAAAACGCTCGCCAGAGAGCAGCTAGAGAGGCTAATTTCAGTAATCTATCATACTAATAAGGATATAGAGAAAGAGTTAGGATTAAGCAAGATAAGAATAAGTATATACGATGGAGATTCTCCGTGGAATAAGAAGGAAATTAGCGGTAAGAAAAGTAAGTATACAGATTTTAGAAAGATAAGATGTCCATCTGGAGAACTAATAAAATATTGTTCTACTGGTGATGAAATTAAATTAAGATGCGGAAATGAAGAAATAGACTGGTTATCCGAAATTAAGGATGAGTACTTATACTCCGATATAATTATTACAAACCACAGTCAGTTATCAACTAACTTATTTTATTCTTTCAAATCTGCAAGATCTTCAATATTTGATAAAATATCCTTAATGGTATTTGATGAAGCCCATGTATACACTGAAAAAGGCTTAGGAGATTTCTTATATTTCCTTCTAACTCAAATAATAATATATCAATTAGAGACTAAATTAGGAAGTAATAAGATTGATGTAAGTAAAATCGAGGAATATATAGGGAAGATAATTAGAGAAAGTAACCTTGACCTTATTTTTTCCTCAGCTACGTTACTGAGTAAGAAAATTGATGAAAATATAGAATTTAGAAGTTTCGGAGGATTAAAGTATGATATATTTGAGGAAAAGAATAATAAATTCCCAGACGCTATAAACAAATTCTTGGAGTTTATTCTATGGAAAATTAAGGATTATTATAATGAAATAATTTATGAACCTTATTCTAAGTACCTTGAAGACTCTAAGGAAACTAGGCTAATAATACCCGTAATATATTTCCCCTCTCCAGATTCGTCTCCAACCTCGTTATTCCTTTGGGATACAACTTATCTAATGTTATTATCAGAAGCTAGCATGAATAGATTAAGAGGAGTATTTAAAAATGGATTGGCCGGAATATTATTTGTAGATAATAAAGAACAACAGTCAGACCTCGATACCTATTTTATTGAAAACTATATAATGAGAGAAAGAGATATAGAGGATAAGCTTCTTGTATCTATTATAAACGAGAAATCTAAATATGGAAAAATGATAGCTGAAATGCTAAAGTATTCTCCAGAAGATGTGTTCTACAATTATTCGGCCATTCCTCTATTTTATGATAATAGAAATATAAAACAATTAATTTCCAACTGGACTACGCTTGTCCAGAGTAATAAATTCCCTGGTTTCAATCCAATAGAATTCTCTGCGAGAATTATTAACATTGCTCAGAATGCGATACGGAATGGCTCAAAGGATTTAATAAACGATGTATCTCATGTCTATTATTTCATGTTCCATAATGCTGATATAAATAGAGATGAAAGGATAGAAAAAGAGGAAATCCTAAGGCAGGGTAATCTTAGAGTTGTTTTATCAACGTCTACGTTAGAACTAGGAGTAGATTTACCTAATATAGGATTTATCTTGCAGCTAGGAGTTCCTATTCAAGAAGATTCTATTATACAAAGATTTGGTAGAGGAGGAAGGAGTAATGATACATTTAGGATATCATTAGGAATATTAGTAGCAAAAAACACAGGTCCAGATATAGCATTAATAGACGAGAACTATGCAATAAGAAAAATATTCTTTAACAATAAGGATCTCACAACGTTGAGGGGAGAAAGGGAAATAGAAACAGTGAAAGCTTATGCTTACCTAGGTTTAACCAATTTTATTCATTATACCTCAAAAGATAAAGTATGGGATATAGTTAGTAAGGAAGACTGGAAGAATATAATATCTGCTAAGGCAGACGATTTCCTAGATATATTCTTACGTTTAACAACGAATCTAGACCAGAAAAAATTAAAGGAATTAAAAGAGGAAATAAAGGATTCTTATATTTCGCTCCTAGTATTGATGAGAAACATTCAAACTGCAGAAAATATTGCTACAATTAATGGTAGAACTAATCCTTCACTAGTTGAAAGAGGAAAACTTAATGCACTTAAAGATCTTATGCAGGCAATAACATTATTTAAAAGATTGGATCCTAATAATTCATTATTAGAAAAGTTAGATAAATTACTACAATCTATTATAGGTAGAAATGGGGAAGTGTGCTTACCCAAATTGTATCCTAGAACTGCTGAATTCTTTTCAGTTTATTTCGAATTAATGGGTGCTAAAAGTAAGTTAAAAGATAATGAGGGCGATACAAGATTAATGATTTATTCTCAAATTTTACCTAAGATAGAGGAAATTGTAAAGTTAATATCTCCAGTTTTACTGCCTAAATTTAGTAGTAGTGCTGAGAGTAAAAACTTATTTATATACTTATTCACTTATTTCAGTAAGCCAGAAATGCCACATTACGCATTAAAGCAAAAGGATGCCTCCCTTTATACTTATAATTTTGATGGTAAGTATCGTGGAAAAAGGAACAGAAGACCCAGATCTGAGATTTTATATAGAGAAATACCATTAAGGAGGAGGTAAAGATGAGTATTATTCTACCCTCATATCAATATTTAAGGATTTATCTAGGTAAAATAAAGGTAAAAGGATTAAAAACCGACGAAGAAAATAAGCCAGTAATTAACCTAGAATTGGAGAGAATAAAATCTATCCGTTTGAAAGACATGTTTAACGACGAAACTTTCGCGTTGAAAAATGTAGTTGCATATTTTCCAGTATCACCAGATGGTTCATATGCCGTAAGAATTAGTGAGAATGTATTAAATGAAATAAACACAATGTCAAGCAATGATCCTAAATCCATTAATGTGTTATATCTAGATTTAATCAATCAGGAAGACCCTACAAGATTTGAAAATCAATTAATTATCGTTAGTGCATCAAAAAAGTTAGACAGTATATTTGTAACCTCATTTAATTTTGATAGTACAAAACCTAGAGCGTGGGTTATTTTTTATCTCAATAGAGAAACGCTCAGGTCAATATTAAGAGATGAACTTAAAGAAAAAGATATTGACGTTGATAATATTAATTATATAGATCTAGAGTACGGCAGCGAGACGTACAATCTCCACGGTGAATTTTATCTAGCTAGGGATGCTCAATTTTTCCCGAAGTCGTTTATGAAGAGAATTAGTGAAGAAGATGAGAAGCAGATTTATTCTCAGTCATTCAACATTTATGACTTATCTGTTACCACATCAAGCTTGACAATTGATGAAATTCATGTAGGGGGATCGTTATACATTAAGCCTAGGTCGGGTAAAATTCCTTACCAATATCCGTTCGTTATTCCATTCACTTACTCGAAAGGTAGTACAATCTACCCTGACGATTTATATTTAAACACGTTCTCGTTGAATATTAAAGTTAAAGTAAAATTGGATAAAATAAACGATTTTATAAAGAACTTCTTACAATATATAAAAAAATCAGATCATTTATTACGATCTATACAAAAAATTGCAATGTCAAAGGTTTTTGTTGAGGGAATTGCTGAGTGTAAGATTGCGGACTACGAGGATATAATAAGAGTAGAGAGGAACACTCATTTCTTATCTGATAGATCGAAGTTCACATCAATAATGTTTGGACGTCTAATAGAAATTTATAAAAAATTTGTAAGTGAAGGAGATAAAATCAAAAGCATTGTAGATAACCTAGACGTAGATAAATTCGTGGAAAAGCTAACCGAAATAGTAGTAGAAAATGAGAAGAAAATAAACTATAACAACTTAAGAACATCAAAATGCATGGATGAACTAAAGCAAAGGATAGTAGTTTCAATATTGGAGCTATCATTACACGGTATTTCTCATTTAATTAAAAAGGCTTTAATTTCGAAGCTATCGTTGAATCCAGGAGATTTAGGAGAATACATTATTATTAAAAGCCCAAGTATACTAATCAAAAATCTCCAAATATTAGACGGCTTCTATTTTTATGATACGCTTACTGTTAATGAAATTCAAGGAGAAGTGAAAATATTCGTAAAGAGGAGTTATAGTTATGATACCTTCAACTTTTTCGGTAGTAAGGATTATAGTGATGTAATAGACAGCATTAAAAATATAATTTACATTAAAAACCAAGATTTCAGATGTGACTATAATTGGGCTCATGAAAAATTACAGCTTAATAGAACATATCAAATTTTACAAAATGATAGTAGAACAGTTAATAACGTTAAACTGAGTGATTGTATTACACAGCTTGATGGATATATTAAAGATGTTGTAGGCAGTCACGTATTTTATCCTCCTAGGTCAATGTTTAGATATTTGTATCTAAAGAAGTTTTATGTTGAAAATCAGATTTTCAAGTTCAACAATAATCTTGACCAAAATCAAATAGATGCTATTTATAAAGAACTAAAAAGACCTTTGCAATATATTTGGCCAAGATATGTACATCAATGCTTTGACGGTTGTTATAGCTGTGTAATGTTACAAAAGAGGGAATGCGAACTAATTGATGTCCAACAAGAGTATAGAATATCAAAGGCTGGAGCTCTCTTCTTACTCCAGATATAAAATTTTTTAATTTATGCCGGTATTATTTTTACGTGAACTTGAATTTTGTCTACAGCGACGCAGTGATTAACTATTCCAAGGATTGTATATCTAATTATTTTTTCACTCTTACATTCTCTAATTCATTTAATCTTAATGAAAATCAAGCTTTGAAATGGCTGAAAAGTGAGATTCAAGAATTACAAGACAAAGAAGAAAAAATAAGAGGCAAATTAATAGGAATTTCGGAAAACAAAAAGACTATAATAGTTAAATTAGATCTCCCGGACTCTCTCCTCTTAGTAGGGGAGAAATATAGTATAAAAATTGGAAGTAGAAGCATCAGTGCAGAATTAAGAAAAGTTGTAGGTAACTTAGCCGAATTTGAAGTATTAAATAAGGTACCAAGTTCATTCCAATCTGGAAGTAAAGTTGAAATAACCACTAATAACAACATCCTTTTGTATAACCTAGTTAAAAATTACATATCAGGGATTCGAGTAAACGAGCTAACTACCTTACTTCCAAAGGTTGAAAAAGTAATAGATGGCCCCCCTGGTAGTGGTAAAACCTCTGAGTTAGCTCACATCATAAGAAGTTGTAATGATAAGAGAATTCTAGTTATCTCTTTAAGTAATGTAGCAGTGGATAATATATTGAATAGGATAAGAGATCTTAATCCTGTCAAAGTTGGCATAAAGAAATTTTTCGATAATGTGAAGTACTTCGACCAAGTTGGAGGCGCAATTCAAGAGAAAATAGTAGGTATGACGTTGGCAAGTTTTGCAGTAGCTGTTCAAAAGAAGCTCGTGCCATCAACTTTTGATTTACTTATAATTGATGAAGCCTCCATGATTCCATTTGCTCTAGGGATATTTCCATTTAATTTTGCTCAAAAGGTAATAATTGCTGGAGATAATAGGCAATTAAAGCCAATAGTATTTACCACGCCTCAAAATACTTATCCTGCATGGGAATCTCTAATGAAGATTGCAGTATCTTATGCAAAAAACACAAGAAAGTATGTGTATCTCAATTCTCAATATAGAGGAAGAAAGGATATTTACGATATTATTGCTAAAGCGTTTTACACAGACGTAGGTCTCCAAGTTAATCAGTACATGGAAAATAATTATAAGTATTCAAGAAATGGCGACATATTTGATGAAATACTCAATGAGAAGTGCGGAATCACCTGGGTTCAAATTAGAGGAGCTACGGAGGAATGGAAATCACACTCTGCCTACAATAAGATAGAAGCAGCAATACTTTCACTTTTATACTCAAGACTAAAGGATAATGGAGTAGGCGATATAGGAATTATAACTAATTTTAGAGCTCAAGCAAGTCTAATACAGAAATTGGTTGGAATTGAAGCCTCTCACTTAGGTTTCTCTAAAGGCGATGGTTTAGATTACTTGTTTGGAGAATATGTATCCACTGTGGACGGATTCCAAGGTGGAGAAAAGCTCGTAGTATTATATTCAATGGTTGTATTGAAGGTTCATGAATCAATTAGAGACTTTAGGAGAATAAATGTTGCATTAAGCAGAGCAAAGGAAAAGTTAGTTATATTATCCTCAATAAACGATGTTTGCAAATTACCTTTCTTATGCTTTATAAAAAGCAGTTGCCATAAAAGAAATTGTTATGTAGAGCTCGATGTGAAAGATTTAAATCAAAATTCAGAGTTTCAAGCATATTTAGAAAAAATTAGCGGATAAAACTATGTAACACTCACTCTTCCTCTTCATATATAAAGCTTTCCAAGCTGACGGTCTTGCCTTTTCTTCCTTTCTTTATTTTAATTTCCTTTTCTGAACCCAGATCAAGTTTCTCACTGGTATTACCAGCTATTCTTCTTTGCATCATTTCTACAGTAAAATTCAACAAAGCTTCTACGTCAATCTTAAGACCGTAAATCTCACATATCTTCCTATCAATTTTCTGCTTTATTGGTTTAAGGAAGTTTAACGTGCGCAATACACTCTTCATATCTTGATACTTTCTAGCTTCAGCTTCTAATTCATCAAATAGTTTAGCTAAATCGTCTACATCTTTCTCACTTAACCCCTTTAGATTAGGAATTGGAATATCCTTAGCTATATCTACCTCTATTGCTAGTAATCCGCCAGATGTCCTTCTACTTCTGAATTCTGACCAATTCCATACTAAAGTAGAGTTTAAATAAGCTGTCAACGCTTTTAGCTCCTTAGTTGATAACGTTGTCTTCGAATTCTTTTCAATATCATCTAGTAATTCCTTTATTCTTTCCTTCTTCTTATTCTGCAACTTACCTAAAATCGACTTTAATTGGTCTACGTCATACTCCTCAACGTTAACTTTAGGTATAAGCGTTATAATATCATTATAAGTAACCGTAGGATATTCCGAGATAAAGAATTGTGGGTAATATTGAGCATAATACTTTGCCATAAGCGGTGTTAATAATACTCCACCTAAATCATACCATCCATAAAATAAACTTTTCTCCTTTTCTCTTGCTTTTGCTGATTCAGCCTCATTGCAAGGTCTTCCGCTTCTATTTTTGCACTCGTTTTCTCCCCACTCTAAGTAATCTTTTATTTGTTCGTTCTTCGGTTTATGACAGACGAAAAGATAAATGTTTTTTCCTTTATCCCTCAGATTTTCCCAATCTTTCTCTGTAAAGGTAAAGGTTTTTATTGACGCCGCATCTAGGATAGCAGGGTAAAGGCATTCTTCTGGGACTTTTATTGTGCCTTTCTGAGATTGTATACCATTAATTTTCTTACTCTCGTTAAATTCAAAGAATTCTTTGGCTCCATAATTTCTTCTTCCGTTAACTAGTCCCCAACTCGCTAAACAAAGGTAAACAGCGTTACCATAGCTTGGCTTAAACCAATCTCCTAACCTTATCATTTTACCTTCTTTTACTAATCTTTCTAACTCCTCATATGCAGTTACATTAAAGAATAATGTAATCCATTTCTGATCTGTCTGAATTTCGGATTGATTAACAAACTTAAACCATAACCCTTCACATTCTTTTAGTTTACTTTCATCAAACTCGTAGTGTACATCTAAAGACCTCTCTATACATTTTAGGGCCTCAGTAACCTTTTTCGCTTCAGTAGTAGTGATCCTAGCTATAAGTACTCTGTTATTTAGTCTATTAGCTGCATTACTTTCCTTTTCGGCTAACAGTATTACGGTTGTTATTATTGCATCAAATATTTTTTGCGAGACGTCAATTAACGCCTTTATCTTGAAATGATCTAGCAGATATTTGCCAAAGTCTTTACCATAATCTGTCTGTAGCCACATGTTGCTTATAATCATTCCAAGTTTTCCGTGATCTTTAAGGAATCTTTCAGCGTGAACTATCCAGTGAACATATAACGGTAGACCTTCTCCTCTCTTTGGCATTAAATTATACTCGTTTAACTCTTTACCTATTTCATCCCTTATTGTCCTCCTCTCTTCTTCACTTAGGTCATTCCATCTAGTGTAAGGAGGATTGCCTATTATTGCATCAAAATTAGAAAATATAACGCTTATGTACTCCTCTTTTCCTCCTACAGTCTTATGAGGTAAAAGTACGCTTTGAGCAGGCTTTATTTTGAAGAAGTCTCCAATTACTATATTCATGTCCTTAGCAGGATATTTAGGAGACTTAAGGCTTAACCTCATGGCAGTTAAATGGGCAGCGAAGGGATTTATGTCTACGGCATATAATTTCCCTAGCATAGAGGAATGCTCAGAGTGAGTAGGAATTATTCCATTGACTATATCAATTTCTTTTCCAGTTTTAAGGTAAAATAGTCTGTCGTAAGCCTCGGAGATAAAAGTTCCAGAACCAGAACCTGCATCTAGAACTTTATAATCTGCGCTTCTAACAGCCCACTTTGTAATTAATTCTACTATGGGTGGAGGTGTATAAAATTGACCTAACTTGTGCCTTTCTTCAGGAGGAATTATGTCTTCATAAATATAACCTACAATTTTAGTAAATTGATCCAAGTCTTGAGATTCTAATAGCTCGATTAGTGAGTCAAGTACTTGGGCAATTTCGCTATCATTGCCTAATTGTATCAAGTCGTATATTCCAGTGTTAAATATTACGTCAAAGTTTCCCGACTTGTATTCAGCCTCCTCAAATAATTCATTTAGCTTAGCTAAGTACTCCAGATTATTCTTTGTTACTCCAATTTTATATAATGGTAAGAGCCTCTTAAGGTTGTAATAATTTTCCAATATTTTGTAAAATATTATTTTATCTACGAGAACGTAAGCCATCATCCGAAGCAAGTTATCTAGATACAAGCTTCCCTTAGCTTCCTTATCAGTGGAAATGCCATTTTCATAGCCTAGTTTCTTAGCTTCATCGTTTAGTCTTGATAAAACTTGAGATTGCGTGAAAAGTGACTTATGATCCTCAAGGTAGTCTATAACGGTTTTCAAAACGTAATCTCTCAGATAGACGACTAAATAGCTTTGGATATCCTTCTTTTTCTTCTCAGCTTCTCCCTTAGTTATTTCGTCCAATAATTTTTCAAATTCAGATTGTGTAGTTGGAATTATTGTAAAACGGTAATGCGAAATAATGGTAGAATAATCATCAAGGGATAGTGTTTTTCTGCACATGTTTTCTATTGGGGTGAAAATTGCGGAAACTGAAGAGCTAATTGTTGCTATAAATGGAGTAAATCCGTACTCGTTCTTAACGGCTTGTGCGTCACAGATGGCCTTTGATAAGTAATTAATAGAAAGCGGGTCTGCCGTGTCCTTTGGACAAGAGATTAGGAGAATTGGTTTGTTTTTATCCTTTTCTAGAATAACTAGGTTACCGTTTTTTCTGGTAACTGTTAAAGTTAGTCTATTAAATTTTAATCTATCACATGATGAAGATAAGCTGGAATACATTGTATTACAAAGGTCTTGGCTCACGTAATAGAGAGAGAAGACCGAAATTATAAGTTTTGTTACAATGTTAGTTACACTTGAGAAGGTAATGAGATAATACCAAAATCTGGTAATACTTATTAATATGTGTAAAGATTGGTATATTCATGGAAAAGGTTGTGGAGAGAAATTTAGAAACTGTGTTCTTAGAGCATCTTGAGAAGCTTACAAAGACTAATTTTAGTGAAGATACTAAACAAAAATTGGCATATAGGATTAATATTTCTGATCATCAGTATGATGATCTTGTTGTCCCAATTGACCTTAAGAGATTTAAGATGTTTAAAAAGGATCTTATAAGTAACGTAGCTCTGAAAGTTAATCAAAAAGTTTTCTCATATATTTTATATATTCCAATAATAAGTTTACAATATGTATCTCTATCATCTTTTCAGCTGTGGAAGGGTGATTCAGGGCTCCTTTGCAAATTGTAATATATCTCTGGATTTGGACTTATTCAATGAAGGAATTACTGAATATATTTGATCATATCACGAAGAAATAAGGGTTCTTGTA
>Ga0081474_116768_pt1 | contig 12108 bp, 10 predicted proteins | sample OneHunmetagenome_2_FD_70978 | JGI IMG/M metagenome (GOLD analysis project Ga0081474, IMG submission 70978) | Ferrous microbial mat communities from One Hundred Spring Plain, Yellowstone National Park, USA v2 (version 2) | ecosystem: Environmental > Aquatic > Non-marine Saline and Alkaline >... | reverse complement strand
CCTTCCTTGGATCATCGATCCTAAGCCAAGCCAACACATTGAAGCCCTCCTTCATCCTGGCTATTGCAACCACGTAGTCTGGGTAGTGGGAGAACGTTAGTGGTTTCGTGTTTATTACTGTGTACGTCAATAACTCACCTTCACCACTGACCTCGACCCAATCCATATCACTGGCCCTACAGTATGGGCAGTCAGCCTGCGGCGGGAAGTAGTACCTACCGCACCTCCTACACCTGGTTACGTATATCTTCCCCTCCCTCAAACCCTCGAAGAACCTCTTTATCCTCTCAACACTTATTGAGAACCTAATCCTCATCTCCCTAACGTCGTACCAAAGGCTGTATTGACCCTTCTCGTCAGTCGCAATGGGTAGGTTCGTTGCCTTCGCAATATCGTTTAACTGCTTAATCGTCTGTCTCCAGAACTCCTCGTATTTAGCCTCGAGGGACATGCTCATCACCTCCTGGGCTTCACCTTAGGTGTGCCATTCTTATCGAGTGAGTATAGGGTTATGTAGGCGTAATGGCCAGTACCACCAACGTTGTGGCTCAGAGCCCAGCCAACGTATATATCGGCCTGCCTATCCCTAGGTTCAATACTCTGCCTCAACTGCTTCGTCATCTCGACAGCCATGGAAACGCCTGTGGCCCCTATTGGGTGGCCCTTGGCCTTGAGACCACCGTCTAGGTTGACCGGTATTAAACCGCCCTTGTAGGTCTGACCCTCCCTAATTAATTGGATGCCCGTTCCTCTCTCGGTAAAGCCCAGGTCCTCGTAAGCCATCACCTCAGCTATAGTGAAGCAGTCATGGACATCGGCGACATCGAAATATTTCCAGGTATCCCTATGCTCAATATTGGCCTTTCTAAACGCCTGCTCGGCCGCCTGGTAGGCCGCGTCTAGGCCTATGAAGTCAGGCCTTTTACTAAGGTTTGCGGTGCCTGTGGCGACGCCCACGGATCTAATCCAGACAGGCGTATCAGTTATTTTTCTAGCCAAATCCTCACTTACCAATATCACAGCTGCAGCACCGTCGGTTATCGGGCTTGAGTCATACAGCTTTATGGGCCATGCCACATACCTACTCTTGAGGCATTGATCAACGGTTATCCGTAAACCATAAAATTGGGCCTTGGGGTTCATCGAACCGTAGTGATGGTTCTTAACCGCGATCTTGCAGAAGTCCTCCTCAATCGCCCCAAATCTATTCATGTACGCTGTCATGTACATCGCGTAGTAGCCGGGGAATGTGATTCCGAAGTTCTCGAACTCCCAGAAGTAATTGCCCGCCCTCCCTATGAACTCGACCACGGTGGGCGTTGGCGACTCATACATCTTCTCAACACCTATAGCCATCGCCACATCAGCCATGCCGGACGCGACGGCTAGGTACGCATTATAAACAGCCGCACTACCCGAGGCACAGGCAGCCTCAACCCTCATGGTACCCCTCGGGTTTAAACCGCAATACTCACCAACAACCACGGCAGGCAATGATTCAGCACTCCAACCACCGGCATTACCAACAACGAAGTATTGAATATCCCTTTGATCTAGCCTTGCATCATCAAGGGCCTCCTTAACCGCCTCCCACGCCAGTTCGCCTATTGTTGTGTCGGTTCTACGCCCAAACTTTGCATGTCCAACACCGACAATGGCAACTCCCTTCATACTTAAATCACCATTGATCTAATATACAAGGTTTTTAATAACAATACCCACTCTGTGCATTATTGATCATTCATTACCACTAAATTCACTATATAGATGTCAAACTTAATAACGCGATTTACTGCCCATTATTGATGTCTCAGCAGATAAGGAAGGTTGCGGTCATCGGTGCTGGTACAATGGGCCACGGAATTGCCGAGGTTTCCGCCTTGGCTGGTTGCGAGGTAACAATTGTAGACGTATCACAAGACCTTCTCAACAAGGCTCTCGAGAGAATAAAGTGGAGCCTCGATAAACTTGCCGAGAGGGGTACAATAAGTAAGGACAGGGTCGGCGAGGTCATGGGCCGCATAAGGACCTCCCTATCCGTGGCCGAAGCTGCCAGAGGCACTGACTTAATGATTGAGGCTGTCCCTGAGAAACTCGACTTGAAGAAACAGGTCTTTGCTGAGGCTGATGCAAATGCACCACCTCATGCGATACTAGCCACTAACACGAGCAGTTTACCGATTACGGAGATAGCCAGTGCAACGAAGAGGCCGGATAGGGTGGTTGGTATACACTTCTTCAACCCACCGGTCCTGATGCCCCTGGTTGAGGTGATAAAGGGTGCGCAAACCAGTGATGAGGTTGCCAGGAGGGCCTATGACTTTGTCAAGAGCCTGGGGAAGGAACCAATAATGGTGAATAAGGACGTACCTGGATTCGTCGTTAACAGGGTACTCATATCGCTGAACTCAGCTGCATGCCTACTGGTCGCGAGTAACCAGTACTCCATCGTTGAGGTGGACTCCGCGGTCAAGTACAGGGCTGGTTTACCAATGGGGATCTTCGAACTTCAGGACTTCACGGGCATAGACGTCGGCTACCTAGTCGGCTTAGCCGTGGCTGAGAGGGACCCAATGCTTAGAGTTCCATGCCCATTAATTGAGGATCTCTATAAGAAGGGTTGGCTTGGACAGAAGAGTGGACGTGGCTTCTATGAATACAAGGGTGGGGCCTATGAGAGGGCTAACATACCGAGGGAAGCAGGTGAGAAGGTTGATTTGGTGTCCATATTCGCCCCTGCCATAAACATGGCGGCTTGGTTGCTCAGGAATGGTATAGCGTCCAGGGAGGATATCGATAAGGGTGTCAAGCTAGGCCTCGGCTGGCCAAAGGGCGTCTTCGAGTTCGCTGATGAGTTCGGCATTGATAAGGTTGTGGACGCCCTAAACCAGCTGTACTCCAGGTTTAACTACGAGTTATTCAAGCCGGACCCACTATTGACGCAAATGGTTCAGGAGGGTAGGCTTGGCCAGAGAAGTGGTAGGGGGTTCTATGAGTACGGTGCTGCCGGAACCGTGGAGTTTAAGGAAATAATGCTAAGGAAGGAGCCACCGCTGGCTTGGATAATACTGAATAGGCCACAGAGGCTTAATGCCTTAACACTGACCATGCTCGAGGAATTGAGTAGGGCACTTGATATGCTTTGGGATGATAAGGAAGTTAGGGTCGTCATAATAAGGGGGGCTGGCGATAGAGCGTTCTCGGCTGGGGCCGATGTATCATCATTCGCAGGTCCACTCCACACATATTACTTCTTCCTATACAATAGGAGGTTCCAGGAGGCCGTTAGTAAGATTGAGAGGTTTCCAAAGCCCGTGATAGCAGCGATCGATGGCTACGCCCTGGGTGGTGGTTTAGAGATAGCAATGACTTGCGACTTTAGAATAGCCACTGAGAAGTCTGAGTTTGGTCAACCCGAGATAACACTGGGTATATTGCCTGGAGCCGGCGGCACGCAGAGGTTGATTAAGCTTGTTGGTATGGCTAAGGCTAAGGAGTTGATAATGCTTGGCGATAGGATCAAAGCCGATGAAGCGTACAGGATTGGTTTAGTAAATAAGGTTGTGCCTAAGGAGAGGTTTGAGGAGGAGGTTAGATCATTCGCCATGAAGCTAGCCCAAGGACCGCCAATAGCATTAACCTACGCGAAGTATGCAATAAACTTCGGAACACAGGTACCAACGGACATAGGGCTAATGCTTGAGTCAGCTTTCTTCAGCATGGCAGTTAATACAAAGGATGCCCAGGAGGGTGTCATGGCGTTCCTGACAAAGAGGAGACCTGAGTTTAAGGGTGAGTGAACTATATAGTATATATAGTAACATTATTTAAAATTAACCTAACCATAAGCAACTGGTTATGTCTGAGGATCCCTACGAACTACTCAAGTCAATGACGGATAAGGCACTACCTAAGTTAACAAGTAAAATAGGTGGTCCCGTTAAGGTCTTTCAGTTCACTGGAGAGGGCTATGAACCATTCTATGTCGAGGTTGGGGGTGGTTCAATAAAGCTCACCAAGGGTTCCCATAGATCACCAACAGCGACAATACAGGTCAATAAGGACAACCTACTGAAGCTAATTAAGGGGCAGTTGGATGCAATGCAGGCGTACTTCTCGGGCATAATCAAGGTGACGGGTAATATAATGGATGCAGCGACCCTGATCGACATAATGAACACAGCACGCTCGGCGTAACGATGTATATAGTTCATAGTTATCATTAAAAATCTATACATATTTCCCCATGGCAACTAATTAATATAAATAATAACTACATTTATACCCAGAACCTGGTTATAAGCCCTCATGAGAATTCTAGTAACTGTACCGCTTGCGGATTCTGATGTGGGTCCCATAGCAATGAAGCTACTTGGCGAGGTTGGTGAGGTGGATGTTAGGCCGATGACTACGGAACAGTTAAGGGAGGCTATAGGTGATTACGATGCTGTGATCGTCAGTGTTTGGCATAGGGTCACCAAGGACGTAATCGATGCTGGCAGGAAGCTTAAGGTTATTGGCACCGCATCCGTGGGTGTCGATCACATTGATGTTGATTATGCCGAGAGCAAGGGTATAAGGGTTGTGAGCGCTGCTGGCGCATCAACGTACAGTGTGGCTGAGTTTACGTTTGGTTTACTCCTAATGATGGTTAAGAGAATACCTGAGAACATGGGTAGGGTTAAGGGCGGAGAGTGGGGTTCCCTGTTGACGCCGGGTATTGAGTTGTTCGGTAAGACCCTAGGCATAATAGGGCTTGGCAGGATTGGCTCCTACGTAGCTGCCATAGCCAATGCCTTCAGGATGAGGGTTTTGGCTTACGATCCGTTTGTAGATAGGGATAGGTTCATTGAGGTTAGCGCCGTTAAGGTCGATAATCTAGATGACTTGCTTAGGCAGTCGGATTTCATAACAATACATACATCATTAAGTAAGGAGAGCAGGGGCTTAATTGGCGCTAGGGAGGTTGGTTTGATGAAGGATGGGGTTTACATAGTGAATACGGCGAGGGGTGAGGTTGTTGATGAGAACGCAATCCTCAATGGTTTGAGGTCGGGTAAGATAGCTGGTTACGCAGCGGATGTGCTTACGGGTGAGCCGCCCACTGAGGAGACATCGCCATTGTTGATGGCGTTCAAGAGGGGTGAGGTTCCCAACCTATTCATAACAAGCCACATAGCTGGTGTAACTAGGGAGTCTGTAAAGAGGTATACGTTGTATGTTGCCCGTGGGGTTAGAGACGCATTGATGGCGTATGGAAGGTGACTAGGCATGGTCACCGGTGGAGAGGTCCTTGTTAGATCGTTGATTGAGGAGGGCGTGGATACGGTGTTTGGCTTACCTGGAACTCACGTGCTTGGAATATACGCGGCACTACATGACTATGCCGATAGAGTTAGGCATGTACTTGGTCGTTTTGAACCGAGCATGGGTTTCATGGCTGACGGATACTCAAGGGCTAGCGGTAGAGTTGGTGTCCTCATAGTTACCGCGGGACCTGGCGCCACGGGCCTCGTGACACCGCTTTCACAGGCGTCCGTTGAGGGGGTGCCTATCGTAGCCTTTGCCGGGTTAACACCAATTAAGACTGCAGGTAGAGGTTATTACCACGAGTTTAGGGACGCCAATGCACAACTGAGCATCTTTAAACCATTCACCAAATGGGCTGTCAGGGTTGAGGATGGTAGGGATATACCCAGGATCGTCTCTAGGGCGTTCAGGATAGCTAGGGAGGGTAGGCCTGGTCCTGTTTATGTGGAGTTGCCGAGGGATATTATCGATAGTGATACAGAGTGGGTTGGTTACACGAGGGAGGAGCCAACCAGGGTTAAGCCTGACCCTGCCGTCGTAGACGCAGTAGCTAGGGACTTGCTCAATGCTGAGAGGCCCGTCGTCTACGTCGGTGGTGGTGTGATATCGGCGGAAGCAAGCAATGCCCTAATTAGGGTTGCTGAGGAGCTTGGTGTGCCCGTGGTTACTTCAGTAATGGGTAAGGGCGCCATACCCTTCGATCACCCGTTGCATGGCGGTTTGGCGGCTGGTTATTTCGGCGATACCGTGGCTGTGAAGCTTGTGGAGATGGCTGACGTTGTGTTGGGTGTGGGTACTAGGTTTAGTGAGTTGGGCACTGGGATGTGGTCGTTACCTATTAAGGGCAAGTTAATCCACGTTAATATTGACCCTAACGACATCGGTAGGAATTATAGGACTGACTTAGCCGTGGTTTCGGATGCACTTGAGTTTCTCAATGCACTTTATGAAAGGATTAGGGGTAGGGGTCCAGGTAGGGATAGGGGTATTAAATTGATTGAGAAGGTTAAGGCTGAGGTTGGTAATCAGGAATTGAAGGAATTAGGCTATGACGAATCTAGGATAAATCCGAGCGATTTGGTTAAGGCCCTGGCTAGGGTTATTGATCATGACATGCGCGAAGGTAGGGCCGTGGTGACATGCGATGCTGGAGGTAACCAGGTGGCGATGTTCGAACTCCCAGTCTACAAACCAAGGACCTACTTCAATCCAGCAGGCTTCACATCACTTGGCTTTGCAGTACCTGCCGCCATTGGCGCCAAAATAGCTAGGCCCGAGGCCACTGTGGTGGCTACGACGGGTGATGCTGCATTCTTCATGACCGGCATGGAGATAGCCACGGCGGCTGAATTGAAGTTAAGGGTTGCCTTCGTAATATTCAATGACAGAGCCCAGGGAGTGCTCAGGTTACAGCAGAAATTCCTCTACGGCGGTAAGGTATACGCATCGCATACATACCCGATGGACTTCTGTAAATTCGCTGAATCGCTAGGCATTAATTGTGTCAGGATTGATGATAGGAGGGAGTTAGAGACGGGGCTTGAGAAATGCATCTATAGCTCCAACGGACCTTGCATTGTAGACGTTGCCATCAATCCCGATGCGGTACCCATACCGATAACTAGGCAATTAATGGCCCTTTTCAGGAGACGTTGAAGAAAGTCAAATAGTGCTAATTATCATTTCACCCATTAAGTGTTGATGGTTTCATCATTTGCCTAGTCCATTAATTATTATGTATATCATGTACATGCATGTAAATAAATATAAAACTATATTTTTAAACATATTTGTTTTAATCATTATTTATCACGCATCAAGAAATAACACTTATATAAGAGGTGTTACTTTTCACATACTTTTGATGAAAAGAATACTCATACTCGGCGGTGGCTTCGGTGGTTTGGCGGCTGCTAAGGAGCTTAAGGATGCCTTGGGTAATGAGGCTGAGGTTGTTGTTGTTGATAAGAGGGATAGGACCGACTTTAGGCCGTCATACCTGTACGTAATGATCGGGTATAGGGAACCAAACCAGGTGAGCGCTCCGCTTAATCTGCTCGAGAGGAGAGGTGTGGAGTTCGTTAAGGCTGAGGTTACGGCGATAGACCCTGCTAACAGGGTTGTTAAGACCACAGCAGGTAACATGAACTATGATTATTTAATCATAAGTCTCGGTGCAGAGACTCATCCAGAGCTTGTTAGGGGAGGGCCTGCACCACATCCCTGGGAGTTGGAGGATGCATTGAGGCTTAGGGACGCAATTAAGGGTTTTAAGAAGGGTAGGATTGTGGTTGCGGTACATAGTACGCCATACAGATGCCCACCAGCACCATGGGAAGCAGCATTGTTGCTTGACTACCACTTTAGTGGTAGGGGGATTAGGGGCGATATCACGATAACGATGGCGCACCCATTTAAGAGGCCATTCGAGAACTTCGGACCACTTGCTGCTAAGTTGATGGAGGGTATGATGCAGGAGAGGAAGATTGAGTGGATAGGCCTTGGCAAGAACCCAGCCGTGGACTACATAGACCAGGATAAGAAGGAGCTTGTGCTGACTGATGGTGAGAGGGTTAAGTATGATTTATTGATATTGATACCACCGCACAAACCACCGAAGGCTGTTGCAGAGTCGGACATTGCCGACCCACAGACTGGTTGGGCGAGGGCGACACCACCAACATTTAGGACTAAATACGATGATGTGTACGCGATAGGTGATGTGGCGGCGCCACCATTGAGGCTTGGTATGGCTGGTGTTATCCTACACTCATATCTAAAGTATGTTGTCAACTCAATAGTTTCTGACATAAAGGGCACGTACATAGGCAGTGACTTTAGGATATTCGCAAGCTGTGCATTGGATGTTGGTGGTTTCGGTATGGCAGCCGCCTGCGACTTATACGCCTTCAGTTGCTCATGAAGGCATGGTACCGTTAACTTCATCAACTCTATCATGAACCCAAGAGCCCTCTTGGTCTCTTTGTCGAAGAGAAGTTTCGATAGCGATAACTCAGGTGCCTGGTCAATGGATTGGAGTTTCTCGAGTGCTTTGCTCGTGCACTCTAAGCCACCTGTCATTGCCGCGCCCATCGTGTTTACATTGACCCTTTCCATTACGTAGGGCATTGCCAGTAAGGGTGCTGATGCCTTGAAGAGGGCTGGGTCTGTTAGGAGGTCTGGTAGTTTCTCAACGATGTAGAGTAATGGCTTAAGTGTTGTCGTCAATTCCTCAACAGTACTCCTCAACTGCTCAACCTCCTTAACCAACCTCTCCCACTCCTCCCTGGGTATTGTTACGGTCTCACCCATACTCATCACCCAGGCACGTACTTCAATAACCATGCGAAGTACTCTTTTTCGAAGAACTCCTTGAATATTCTAACCGTGGAGCTTGGCGGTAAGAACATGCAGTCAGGGTATGGCGCCTGCCCTGTAGGCATTTTCGTGAGACCGTAAAACATAACCAATTCATCTCGATATTTAAAAACTACCGCAGTATTTCATTATCTTAATTAATATTCAAAAGCTATTACTCAATGCATAGCAAATACTAGGGAAGAGACATGTATTAATTGTGCGTTTAGCCTATTATAATATTCAATGACGATATAGAAAATAGCGCTTATTTTCAAGGAACCACAATTCATGGTTAATGAGTAGAAACGAGAAAAAGGATCCAACATCGGAGGCAGGAAATACCGAGACCATAGCCATTAAGGAGACTGTAACTGCAGAAGCAAGGCTGCTAAGTGATCTTGAGCGTGGCATGAAGATGCTTGAGTACCTTGAAAAGGGTCCCTGGCCTAGTTATGTGAGTGAGTTGAGGAAGACTAAGTACCCTATTGAGGTTTATGCTGAGGGTTTGGCTAGGAAGTATACGCCTTGGTTGAGTGGGTCCTTCAGGGTTAGGTATGTGTTCAGCGGTATATTGGCAAGGAGGAGCAGGGATGGGAAGTACGTAGAGATACACTTCAGAACCTACACACCAGCAGGAAGGTTCTACTCAACAAGCTACCTAAGGAAGATAATAGATGTGGCGGAGAAGTACGGAATTGGGTTGGTGGAGTTGGCAGCGAATACGGGGGCTCTTGTAATCAATGTCTGGTCTGACAAGGCCGATGAGGCTGTGGATGTATTGAGGAATTACGTGGGCACGGACGTAGGTAGTTCGGGGGACACTGTTAGGGAGCTATACGCATGCCCAGGGCCGGCCCTATGCGAGTTCGCACTGTACGATACGTTGAGCGCCATGGACTACATAAGGAGGCATCCCTTCGTATACCAACACCTAAACAACCAATTATTCCCATACAAGATAAAGTTCAGGTTTAGTGGGTGTCCGATGGATTGCACAATGGGAAACTCTAGGGCCGACTTCGCATTCATCGGCACCTGGGTTGGGCCTCACGAGATTGATCAAGACCTCTTTAGGAAGAAGGTCGAGACCGGCGAGGTCAACCCCAAGGAGCTAGCCGAGTCCTGCCCGTCTAAGGCTATTACCTGGGATGAGGAGAGGAGGGAGTTGAGGATAGACGAGTCCAAGTGTGTCAGGTCAATGAACTGTATTAGGAGGGCGTTCCCAGCCATAAAGCCTGGTAGGAATAGGAAGATAGCACTACTCGTGGGAGCCCATGTGCAGGCTCACTTCGGACCTAAACTCGCTAAGGCCGTAGCACTACTAGACTCGGTCGAGGAGGCTATGCCATTCATAGGTAAGGTTATGGAGGCATACATGGATTACGGCGCTAGTAAGCACAGGATTGGGGATATGATCTACAAGAGAGGCTTCAAGGTGATAAGCGAGATAGCCGACAAGACCTTACCAAGCAAGCCCAGGGGGGCTCCATCAACACACCTTAGGATTTCGATTGGTGCTGTTTTGACTGACGATGAGAGGAAGTTGTATGAGGATTGGGCAAAGTCATTAGTTAAGGAGTACTTCGGTGAGGGGTGATGGGCATGAGCCTAACGATAAGCCCAAACCCGGCAGACAGGATGAATAAGGTACTCCCTCAATTCACCGCCCAACTACCTGACATAATAAGGAGAAATTACGGTAGGTGGGTTGATAGGAAATTCCATGGCAATGGCATAATCGAGCACATAAGCGAGACTGGCGATAGGGTATTCACGGTGAAGGTGGGGCTACCACCAAACAGTAGGCTTAGCACTGAGACGTTAAAGAAGCTCCTGGACATAGCTGACAACTATGGTCTTAAGGTCATTAGGGGTACAAGGGCCATGAATCTCGAGTTCATCACCGACAGCCTCGATAAGGCCTTGAAGATTAAGGAGGAGGTCGAAAAACTAGGCTTCCCAGTCGGAGGCTGGGGTGGCGCCTTGTGGAGTGTCATGTCGTGCACTGCTTACCTAACGTGCACCACCGCCGTGGTCGACGCACCATCAATAACCCAGGTACTCTACAACCATCTGAAGCCCTACTTCACAGGAGAAATAGAACTACCGGCGAAACTAAAGATAGGAGTCTCTGGATGCCCAAACCAGTGTGCGGGTGGTATTGCAGTTGATATATCGATAGTCGGTCATTATGGGCAGGCACCGAAGCCAGACCCGGAGAGGATCAAATTCTGCATACCAACTAAAGCCGAGGCACTAAAGACAGCGATACCCCAAATAGCGGCTGTATGCCCTGTTGGTGCTATCAAGGTCTTTGGTAAGCCTGATGGTTCGGTTGGGATTGAGGTTGATGATAAGAAGTGCATAGCGTGCGGTAGGTGTAAGAACGTTTGTGACTACCTCGATTGGGATCCGAACAAGATTGGCGTAGCAATCTTCGTCGGCGGCAAGACAAGCAACACAGGAACAGGACCAAGGCTTGGGTATAAGGTTATACCATGGCTGCCCGTTAATCCTCCCGAATACAAGGAGGTCGTGGCCGCCGTTAGGAGGATAATAGACATATGGAGGAGTGAGGCAAGACCCGGCGAGAGGCTTGGGGACTACGTAGATAGGATAGGCGTGGATGAATTCATTAAGAAGCTGGGCGTACCGGTAACGAGGCATAACAGGATGACGCCGCAGCAATGGAGGTATGGCCTTAGACAATTCTTTAGTCAAGCTTAATAAATAATTAATAACCTAAAATTTAAACATATTTTTATTTTATTACCTTTTATCTCATTATGCTGGAGGTTTATTTACCCTAACTCTAATCACTAAATAATTAGTCTCGGACTCTATGCTTAAAATCTCATTCCCAGTCCTCTTGGCCCATGCCTGGAGGTCTAATTTGGCGGCTGGGTCTGTGGCGAGAACCTTAATTACTGTGCCGGGCTTAACGGTTTTCGATAATTTATTAACCTCCATGACTGGTATGGGGCATACCTTACCGCGAACATCTAACATGATTTCCTCGCTCATCAATAACAAGGTACATTATTAATTAATAAACCTACTTTTCTATGCATCTAATGCATACTTAATAATAATTAAGAAATTTATGATTATTCACTTATATATTAACGTAATTAAATAATGATTTATTATTTATTTTATGAGGAATAACCAATATTAGCGAGTAGCGGAAGTTGCATGCCGATGCCGGCAACCTGCCCAGGTGAGTATGAGGTTGGTGGGAGGAGGGTTGTTTTGGATGAGGATTGTTTTTTGCAGAATCCTGAGGTTTGGGATGAGGTGGTTGCTGAGTGGATGGCTAGGAATCTCGAGGGTGTTCAGCAGATGACTGAGAGGCATTGGAAGGTTGTTAAGTACCTGAGGCAGTACTGGGAAACCTACGGAGTATGCCCACCAATAAAGATGCTCCTAAAAGAAACA
>Ga0081474_111125_pt1 | contig 12160 bp, 8 predicted proteins | sample OneHunmetagenome_2_FD_70978 | JGI IMG/M metagenome (GOLD analysis project Ga0081474, IMG submission 70978) | Ferrous microbial mat communities from One Hundred Spring Plain, Yellowstone National Park, USA v2 (version 2) | ecosystem: Environmental > Aquatic > Non-marine Saline and Alkaline >... | reverse complement strand
ATAAAGAATTATTTAAATCAAAAATTGAATATTGCTTGTTTTCAAGTTTCCTTACATATTCTTGAAACATTTCATCTATATCTGCAGTTCCACTTACACCGAGTTCATTCTTAGCCTTTTTTATTATTTTGTCATCATTACCCGAAAGAGGTATCAAAGGTTTATATCTATCTTTGTGTTTACTTATTCTTTGACTAATAGTTTCAAAGGCTTTTTATAATGAGATAAAAATTCAATTATAATGTAAAAATTTATATATAGAAGTTATAATATTATTTATGAAAGAGCGTATGACACAAAAAACTTCTATTATATTTAAGAAAGATCTAAAAAATGAAAATTTTGTGATGCTCTTATTTTTATACCTAAAATATTTGGATATTACGAGTTTCATAACACATTTTATTTTTCCTCCTACAGGCATTCATAGGACAATAAAAATAGTTTTCTTATGGTTAAAGAAACTCGGTTTGCAATATTACCTTGATAAATTACCAAATTTCTGGGGTGGATAGTATGGGTATGCAAACTTTCGAAGAGAACTTAGACCCTGTATTAAGTAAGGATATTTATGGTTTGTCTTGGTATACATTCTATCTGTTAGAGGCTCGAAAAGAAGCACGTGACGAACTTGTTAATCGTGTATATTTACTCATCAAAGCGATTACAGAGGGAAATGAGGGTTTTCTTCACGTATTTTTGTACGATAGGGAAAATGCTGTAGGATTTCTATTGGGTTATTGCATATTGGTAAAAAGAAGGTTCTATAGTGAGTATCATCTACAACGAACGTTATCTGAAGTACTCAAAATTATAATAAATAATATTAATGAATATGCAGTAAAAGGCGAGATATTATACGGACTCAAAAAACTGGACTCATTGACTAATAGAATAAGAAACATCATCAAAGTTGATGATGAGATAATTGCCGAATTAAACAAACTAGAGAATATTCGACTGGCTGCTGATCAATGCATAGAGGATCTTGAGAGTCTATTATATATTATTTGGATTGCTTATGAAACTGGAATATATGATAGGAGCAAAGAGCAAGAATTACTTGAAATATTCCTTGATGAAAGGTTGTACAACATTATAGTTAGAGATTATAAGTCTATTTCTGCGTATGTGGGTGCTCTTTCGAATTTCATTTTACACCGTAGTTTAAAACTAAAAAAGTGGCAGCTCAACGTTCTATACGAAAGATTTGAGAATCTTAAAAAGATAGTAGACATATACATTAAAGATCTTGAACAAAAACTTGAGCAAAAAGAAGCCATAGATATTGCATTAGTGAGTAAGCTTAAACTAAGCGATTATCATCTCGAAAAAACTTTACGAAAAATAAAAACTTTAAATGAAATTCAAAAAATGAAAATAAAATTCGGTATTCCTTTAATTTCAATACTTGCAGCTATAGCTTTATTCTTAAAATTGTTGATGATTATGCCTCAAGTTATATTATCATTTTTGCTCTTATATGGAGATTATATCGTGTATGCACTTCTATTCGTAATATCAGTCATTCTTGGCTATTTTAAATTTGAAGGCAAAATATTCAAGTGGTTTAGGAAAATCTTTAAACTTTTTATGGATTTAATGCATTAGAGTAAGATGTTAAAAACTACAAGTCGATAGAATATGTTTGGTTTTACAGAAGAGTCCTCGAACGAAAATTTATATGTAAACTATTTAAGTGTAGAAGGTAAACCGTTCGTAGATTTTACAGTTGTTGCTAGACCGATTGCGGTGATTAACATGAAACAGATGTATGAAATATTAGCACAACTTTCTCGCACAGGTATAGCTGATGCTGAATTTAAAGGAGGAACAATATTTATTAAAGGTGATGACTCTAAAGTGGCTGAGGTATTGGATGAAAAATCGGCTTTTGTAGGTCATGAAAGAAAAACTATGAAGCTAAATTTAAATGAACATTTAAACATAATGAGGGTGTTATTTTATAAAGCCCTCTTTAGATATGCTGAGAGAAGGGGGTTCAGATCTTTTTGGGGTAGAAGAAAGGGAGGATGGAAGAAGTTATTACCATTGAATATGGATTCAGAAAACTTAGCAAAACAAGGATTATTTTCTAAAATAGGCAATGATCTTGCTATTTATCGTGGTTTGTATATAATGCTTGAAATATTTGACGACGGTGACGCTGCTCTCTGGGTAGATTTGTACTCACCTATAGTAAAATTATCAGAACAAAGACCTATTAGTCCGAAAGAGGCCAAAGCTCTTGGTCTCAAAGACATCTATACAAGTTTTATTCCTAAACCACTAGAGAGATTTAAACAGGTAAACAAACTACTTAATATTTTATGTGACGGCTCTAAGTTAAACATTGTATTTGCAGATGGACAGGCAATATCCTTTACATGCGATTTCCAAATATTAAAAGCTATATGATGCACATGTAAGACATGATACCCCAAAAGATTTCAGCTACATACATTCCTGAACCTCACTTGCAGTTTTATATGGGTGAACATATAAGTCCTAGAAGAATTGTGATTTTAAAACCATTTGGTTATAGAAACCTACTTCATAAGGAAATCTATATTAAACTTCTAACAGATATTGAGACACGTGAGCTGGGTATAAAGCTTATCAATCATTTAATAAACGGCCATTCAGCTTTCAGTGAACATATACCACCTTTTTATGAGATTTTTGGCGCAAAGTTAGTATTTGATAAGAATAGCGATGTCGTAATAACTACTCCAAACGAGCTGCTTGTCAACTTAGAAAATACGTTTAATTCTTTGAAAACAATCCCTAGCGGTATTATATTAATCACGCTTAAAGATCTGCCCACTAACGTTTACAGCCATGCTAAGATTAGAACTCTTCTGGGATCTGCCAATCTTAAACAAAGCTTAAGAACCCAATTTATTAGAAAAGAAATTATAGAGAAATATACAGGAACCAAAGGATACATATATCTGCTAATGAATATAGCTACAGCTATATATACAAAAGCCAGCGGAGTTCCTTGGAAACTTTCAAGGAGCATTACCCCAACAAAAGGATTAATCCTTGGTATATCATTTTCCAGGAAACATATTAAGGTATCAGATAAAGAAGTTATTTATTATGGTGCTATTCAATTGCTTGACAGACATGGAGAACACCTATATACCGAAATCAAAATGTTTACCTCTACATTAGAAGAATTAAGTACCAAAGGATATTTCGTCCCGTACGACAAAATGAAATCCATCCTAAGCGCTTCTATTGATAAGTATGGTAAAGTACCCTATATGATAATACATAAGTCGTCTCCGATTGTAGATGAAGAGATCAAAGCAGTTCAAGAAGTTATTAATAAATACAGTAACAAAGATTATCCGATTTTTTATATTTTTGCGCACATAAAATCAAATACTATTTATAGAGCTTATGATCCATCGGCCTTGGATTATAGTATTCGAAGAGGTCTTATGCTTTTACGATCCATTAAAAGTAACAAATATATTCAGTACATATTATTTACCACAGGTAGATTGTATAAATCAATTTCTGAAAGAGACAAGTTAGGAACACCAAGACCATTAGAAGTCGCCATTACTACTAACATGCCTGATATCTCCAGACTTCCAAATTAATTGGAGAACAAATTTTGGCTTTAACAAAATTAGACTGGAATACTACTGACCCAGAAATCAGGATGCCCATCACAATTAAGTACTCTAGAAAAGCAGCTCAAATAGCACCTGAAATCCTTTATTCACAAACTCCGGATTTAAAGATAGCGGATATCAGAGACTTAATGTGAAGATGGTATTGAAAACTGTTATATAATAAAAAATCGCTAATAGCTGTACACCTTATTGGTTGAGATCCCGCCTATCAGATGCCTAATGTTAATGTTACATCATCATAATCACATGTTGAGAAACCGAATTACTCATGCATGTGGGAACTTGCAATATATCTGGCTTATCGAGCATGTAGAATATTATAGTCTATTCTATTACTGTTCTTAAGTATCATCTTAGAACATTCCGTCTCCGTAACTATTTTTAAGAATAAAAAACATACAAGAATTAGATCATATGGATTAGATACAGAAATCTGTTGCTTAGAACCTAATATTTGAACAATCTCTCCATATAAGGTATTTCATCTAATTAATTATATGAGAAATCTATATCCACAATTTTATGTCAAATAAAAATTATGTAAAATTCATTAATTATTGTCTCAGTTATTAAAATTTTATGTGTAACATACTTTAGAATGATTAACAGCTAAACTCTTTTTTAATCTTAATACTTTCATAATCTAAAAGTTTATTAATATTTAAAAGTAAATTATAATAGGATATGGGTTATCCTATGGGTGATGGACTGTGACGAACTTTACTATACTTACTGCTAAAGATTGGGCTTTGAGATGGATTAGAGGTTCCATTGAGAGCTACTTTATTGGCAAAACACCTTTAGAAATTGTTAAAGGTAGGATAAAAAGAGCTGTTAAATCTTATAACGTGAATCCTAAAGAAGTCGGAGCTATTGTGAACTCGATATTAATTGATCCGTCACTAAACGCACCTAAAGAACTAAGAGAAGAGAGGGCTAAGACTTTAATAGAATTCCTTAACGAGTTAGAGGGGTGAGAAAAGTGGTTAAGTGCCCCTACTGTAGCTTCGGGGGAGAGCTTAAGACTTTAAAAACGTGGAAGTATAAATGGTGGAATGTTTACTTTTATGAATGTCCAAGTTGCAATAGAAGATTTAGATATCAGATAGATCCTGAAGGTAAGAGAAAGGAATTTATTATGAAGGTGGGCATCCGTGCCAGAAGTCGCTGAAGAAGTTATTAACGTTAAGCTTGCTGATATTCTAAGAAAAGACTTTGGTATTGACGCAAGAGCTGAGAGAGTTAAAGGTAGGAGAAGACCTGATATTAGATGCTATTACAAGGGCTTCATCATAGGAATAGAGGCCTCCTACAACAAAAACGATGCTGAGAAGGATGCTGAAACTAGGATTGAGCAAGGACTAGTGGACATAGCACTAGCTCTGTGGATTAAAGAGAAGTTCAAAGACATGCCTGAGGAACAACTCTACGAGGCTATAAAGAAATCCATGTATGATGTTAAAGTCTTCATCCCCCAAGATATAAGCAGCCCACCACCTCAGTTCCCAGAGAAAAGTGTAATAAGGAGACCAGAACCTACTAACGGCTGGTTTGAAGACGCGGATTTGCCACTAATCAAGGAGATTATTGAAGGCTCTATTAGCTTTATAATCAAAGAGGAGGAGGTTCAGAAGCTCATAAAAGAAGCGGAATCAACATTTAAAGATTTCATCAGTACGCTAAGAAACCTTGACCCTAACGGTATAATTCGTGAAAAACTATATGGCATACTCTATAGGCTCTACGGCCTCTCTGTAGCGGAGGCCAAAGATCCAGACGTTATGTTCGGCCACGCTGCACTCTCAATACTACTCTCAACAGTCTTTTACGAGCATATAAGAAATGCACATCCAGAACTACAACCTATTATGAACTATGTCAGACATCATGATCCGATAGAAGGGCTGAGAAGGACTCTTGAAGATCTTCTTAAAATAGACTACAAAGAGGCTGTGGAACTTACAATAGAAGTCCTAAACGCCTTGCCACAATATACAGGTTATAGAATTAGTAGCCTCATAGAGCTTGGTATTAAAATCGCTTCTAAGGGAGGGCTACTAAGGAAGGACTTCGCTGGCAGACTTTACCACAAGATAACTGGAGATATTGCCCTCAGGAAGGGCTTTGCAACATTTTACACAGAGGTTCCAGCAGCTTACCTTCTATCAACCTTAGCTGTAGTAAGTCTTCTAAATCTAGATAAGAATGATCTTCTTAGCTTAGAACAAGATAAAGCGTATGAGATAGTTAATCGGATAAGAGCAGTTAAATTAGGGGATCTCGCATGTGGAAGTGGAACACTACTAACTGCCTCATATAGTGCTCTAATGCGTGTCATCACAGCATTGAAATTCTACTATGACCTCGACGATGTGGACTTAGATGGTATAGGCAAAATGTTAATTGAAGAGGGAATACATGGAGCTGACGCATTAAGGTACGCTTCACAGATAACAGCAATAAACTTAGCTTTGATAGGTCCTTCTACCATAGGAAAAGAGAATATAAGGACAATTTACTTAGGCTACAACACGGAGAAGAACGAAGCTTTGCTTGGAAGTCTAGAGTTACTTTGGACTCTCCTGGCGTATTTTGAGAGTGATATTAAAGGGATTACTGAGAGAGTAAGTCTCAAAGATGCTGAAGGTAGGTCCCGCATACCCGAGAGTTTTGACTTTCTGATAATGAACCCGCCATTTACTAGACCTACCTATAGAGGCAGAAGAGAGTTCGTAGAAGAAAAGAAGAGACAATTCTTTGGTTTCATAGCCGACGAAAAAGCTAGAGAACTTCTGAGAAAGAAATACAGCGAAGTGCTTGAAAATATATCGGATAATTTAAGGGATATTGCACAGAAAGCTGTTGAGCAGGGGCTTAAAGGGGTTCCTAAAGAAATTGAGGATCTTGTCGGTGGAAAGGTAGATGAGAAGTTGCGTCAGTATCTTAACATAGGTTTAGCAGGGGAGGCTCTGCCATTCCTCTACCTAGCATATAAGTACATAAGCAAAGGTGGTGTGATAGCGTTTGTCCTCCCTAGGGCTGTACTTGCAGGCGTTTCTTGGTTCCTAGCGAGAGTTCTCCTAGCCTCTAGGTTTCATCTGAAGTATGTTATAGTAAGCTCAGACCCAGAGAATGGTTATAACTTTTCTGAGGGGACCGATCTGAGCGAGGTTTTGCTTGTCGCTAAGAGGGTGGACGAGCACGTTCCTTCTGAAGAAACCACATTCGTTATACTAACTAAGAAGCCTAAGACTGCTATTAGAGGTGAATTGACTGCTAGTAGCATAATTGAAGCTAAGAGAAAAAGAGAACTTCACTTCTCCCACGAAGAGGTAGAGTTCATAATAAGGACTGAAAAGAGGGAAGCTCTACTGAAGCATATAGATAACTGGAACAGATTCGTAGCTATACCAGAACCCGTGCTAAGTGATTACGTGTTCAAACTTATGACTGAGGGGGTAATCGCAATAGGGGACCATTACATTAAGATACCACTAACTAAGTTAGGAAACATCCTGAAAACTGTGTTTATATCAAAGAAACAGAAAGATAAAGAAGAAAGTGCCAAGAAGATTACTAAGAGCATCGGGATAGATGCTCACCAGTTCTATGAACTCTACACAGAGACCTCTACCTCACCTTACCCAGCCCTAATCGGAACAGAGGAGAAGTTTCGGATGACTATGAGGATAAGACCTAACGCCTACATGATGCCTAAGAGCCAGAGTGTTAAGGATAAAGCAAATGATGATTTCTTGACATATGCTGGTAGAGTTCTTGTTCCAGGAGTAAATATAAGATGGAATACATCACATGTTATAGCTTTATATTCTGACCAAGGGATGTTATCAAATACCCACTATGCTATTAAGCTAAATGTAGGCCAGCCTCTGGAACTTTATGCTGAAAAAGCCTTAGTTCTGTGGTTTAATACAACCTGGGGTCTTCTTACTATATTAGTTAACAGGGAGGAAACAGAAGGTGCTTGGGCACAACTAAAAATGGGACAATGGATGTTAATGCCAGTCTTAGACATTACTTCCCTAAGGCAAGAGGCATTAATAAAACTTGCAGAAGTCTTTGATAGCTACGCTGAAAAATCTCCTAGAAGAATTCCAGAACAGTTCAATCCAAGTAATCCTGATCCTATTAGATTAGGGATAGATAAAGACTTCATTAAAGCCCTTAATTCATTAATAGATGATAAGGTATTGGAGAAAGAATTAATTAAGCTCTACAAACATGTAAACATAGCTTTTAAACTATGGATTGGAAAATAAAAACATTAACCTATGGTAACTTGACTCAGGAAACGATTCTAAAAACTTCCGCAAAAACTCTATAGCATATCTCAAACAAATCAACAAATTTTAATATATTCAAGATACTTAAAATGAACAATAGCACTTTTATCTTTCTCAATTCTCCTACATCTTTGGTTTTGCTTTTCATCTTTATTTTAACCTATGAAGTGTAGGACGTATAGGTCTGATCTATTGCTGGCCAAGAGAAATTTAAGAGCTATTGCTAAATCCAGTCATCTATCTTAGAACTTGTGTTTCCCATAGGATTATTCAATCACCTAAAATAGAACTTTAAGTTTTTTTGGAAGCTGATTTTTCTTGAATTGTTCCAAAAAGAAATAAAGGATTAAAGATCACTTCGTTCAAATACATTATGTTTACTCCTTTTTATGCGGGACTCCAAATATTCTTAGAGCGGCTTTCCCTTGCTCAGTTAAGATCACTTCGCTTCTTCTTCCAGAATATTCTACCTTGACATAACCCCATTCTTTTTCTAAGGGATTAAGTATAGCGCGTAGTTGGCTATGCTTAGCTGCTATCGTTAATTTGCTGTTTTCTTTTGGTCTTATTATTTTAAGCTTGACAAGTTCTTGAATTAGTTCACGTTTACGCATTTTCCCACCAGCCTTTTTTAGGATAGAAAGAACAATTAAATGTTCATTCTTTGGTTTCCTTATTTCAAGAACAGGCAGTCTTACTATATCTATTACCTCTTCTTCTTCATTTGATTTCTCATGTCTAGATGCGCTATAATCTCTTTTAGCATAATATGGTTGTCCGCCAATTATCATGCAAACTAGCATGCCCGCCATAGCTGTAATTTTGCTCCCTGTTGAAACATTGAAATAAATTTGGTTGCCTTTTTCCTTTTCTTCTTTGAATATTTTTCTAAATTCTTCTACACAATCAAGCAAATCCCAAATATTAACATAAACTTCTTTTAATTCAATACGCTTATCTTGCTTTTTTAATTCTTTTTTAACCGCTTCAAAATATTCTTTTGCGTTATCGTCTGGTTTATATGTAACAAGATAAACTCTGTCGGCTTTCATTTTAATCAGAGGATATGTTACTCTTTTTACCTCCCTAAAACCTACAGGGGCTATATGAACCCGTAAATTTTCATTCATTAATAAAATTATCGTTATTATCATATTTAACATTATTAACGAAAATAAAAATAAATAATGGATGAAAAGAAGAAGGTTCTATGGAAGAAAATACATTTAAAGAGAATTTAGTCAAGGTTTGCACACTCAACATCACAAAAGAAGATAAATACTACTCTGAAACATACTATGCAGGCCCGATTTGCAGTAATCATGCAAAATAAAGAAATCTACCTTAACGTTTGGACATCAAGCAAATCTATTCCAAAAAGCGCTAAAGGCTACGTTTATGCTCTAAAGGGTTCAATTAGTTCAGAAAATGAGCTATGGCGTAATATCAGTAAAATAGTAAATGAGCTGACTTCAAAAGGTTTAATAGCTACTCATGTTCCAAAAGATGCTAAAAAGAGTCTTAAAGGCGATATTATAGTCCTCTCAGAAGAATCTATTGATGCGAGAAGTCTTACTAATCTTATACCGAAAAGATTAAACCTCGGGCTAGCATTCTTACGCGAGACCGAATTAAATTACTCAGAGTACCAAAGCATATTTAATTATGCTTGGCAAAGTGTCTTTAAAGCCCACGTTAAAAAACAGGGCTTTCTAAAAATTGGAAGACATTTTATACCATCAGAAGAGTTTAACAATACCAATTCAAAGAAATCATCTTTCCGCATAACCCCTGCATTGATTAGAGGAATTCCTGCATTATGGATCGATCCTGAACAACGAATAATGTTAAAGCTAGATTTTGAAAAAGCCAAACAAGTATCAGAAGATAATCCAATATCAGTAAGAGTATTACCAAACTGGAAGCAAGGTTATGTAGTCGGTATTTATGAAGAAACTGTAGGAGAATACAAGCAATATCATATTTTTGAACATTGGAACGATGAAATAGGAATACCAGTAAGAAAAGATCATAGATTGATTAAAGTAAAGTTTAATGCAAGTACACAGGTTTATGCTTATCCAGAAGTTTGCGTTTATGAAGATTATAAAGCAGGTTTAAGGAATTATTCAGGCAAAAAATACAAACCTGTTGAGAGAATAGAGCTAAGTCAGAAATTTTTGGAGAAAATAGGAGCAGTAAATTTCTTAGGCGAATCCTTTATATTCAATAATGAACCATTAAGAATTGATGACTTAGGTTTTAAACTCGAAGAGTTTTCCTCTCATAAGGAATTTGAAGTGTTTCTGAGAAAGAATAATAAACCATATAACGTGACTTTACTTAATGTCAGAAATCAGCTTGAGCAAGGTGCTGAACCGTATACAGGGAAAATTGATGGAAAATACGCTGTCATAGCTCCCTCAAGGTTAAAAGCAAAAATTGAGACTGTACTCAGAAGTATAGAAGAAACTTATACAAAGCTAAACCTTGGTTCTATTCAAAGGATTTTACCTATAAAATATATCGAAAACTTATCAATCTCGAAATATAAAGAAGCTATTAATGAAATAATTTCTAATTTAGCTAAAAGATCACAGGAAGAAAAAATTATAGTATTTGTTGTTATACCTGGTTCAGACATAGGAAGATTATATTATGAAATAAAGGATGCATTCTTTAATCCTATTCTATATGGTGGGAAAATAAATCCTATCCAAACTCAATGCATTGAAGAAGAAACGATTTCAAAAATTCTAGCAAATAAGATTGAAATATGTGAAAATATTGCTTTGCAGGTTTATTTAAAACTGTATGGCAATAATGTAGCTATCTGGCTTTGTTCAAAACCAGTAGATGAAGGGATATATGATGAATCAGGTATAACTTGCTACGCTTGTTTTGACGTATCTAGAAGACCTCAATATAAAACCGAAGTAGGTGTATTTACAGTTATTACTGATCCATACGGCAGATTTATCTCTCTTGATTTCATTCCAACGGTTGGTGAACAGCTTTCCAAAGCTACATTCCACAAAATATTAGAAAGGATAGCACAAGTTTCAAAGCGCTACTCCAGCTCTTTCGCAGAGCTAGAACCAAATCTAAAGTTTAACTTGAAGCGACTAGTTATGTACTACGATGGGAACGTAAGATCAAGTTTGAAGAAAGATATGGAAGAGACTTTTTATAAGGGTGTTCCTGAAGAAGGTTTAGAACCAATTCCAGATTATTTCAATGGTAGAAGCGATCTTCCTAAAGAACTCACAATAGATATAGTTGGGGTAAACAAGAGTCCTAATAAGAGGATTTATCAAAAAATTAAAGGTGAATGGCATAACGTCAAGCGAGGTACATGTATTATTGAAGGAGAAGAAAAGGCTCTATTAATAAGCTCTTTACCCCAATTGAAGCAAAATACTGAAATGAATACCTTGATGCCTTTAGAACTGAAAAAGGTTCTCCATCTCAGCATAAACTCGAGCCTGCAAGAGCCATCGATTGCAGATCTTGCTAGAGAATATTACTATCTTACTCATCTAAATTGGTTATCTTTAAGGCAAAGATCAAAGTTTGCATTGCCGCATAAAATTGCGCAAAAAGCAGGCGAGTATATTTCAGCTCAAGTAAATATTCCTCAAAATATTATAATATGGTGAAATATGCCAGAATTCTTACACTTGTTTGTTAATCAGATAAATGCTGAATTTATAAAGGATGTATTTGAGCCCAAAGTAGAACTCTCACAATTCTTCGAAAGAAATTGGATAAATGCGATTTTTGAACCGAAAAAAGTTCCATATGAAATCATGGCAATAGATAGTAGCTCTCAACATGAGGTATTGCCATGGGAAGGTATATTCTATGTAGTAAGAGCTTTGGGTATAAGCAAAGGTAAAAAATATAGGGATTTGTTTTCTAGTATTGAGGTTTCACCTAATACTACTGAAGAGCCATATTTACTGAGCAGAAAGAGAGAATGGCTTGAACATAAAGTTGCTTTGAAAGCCATCGACGAAGGATTTTCAGGCTACATATTATTGGATGGTTCAATATACGGCAGAGAAGTGCATTTACCGTTTGAAACCAATTTCTTAAATGACAGAGATTTTATGATAAGATACTTCGAAACATTTCTTAGGCTTTTGGATATCTGCGAAAAAAAGAAAATATGGTTGATCGGTTTGAGCAAAGAAAGCAGAA
>Ga0081474_126321_pt1 | contig 12196 bp, 10 predicted proteins | sample OneHunmetagenome_2_FD_70978 | JGI IMG/M metagenome (GOLD analysis project Ga0081474, IMG submission 70978) | Ferrous microbial mat communities from One Hundred Spring Plain, Yellowstone National Park, USA v2 (version 2) | ecosystem: Environmental > Aquatic > Non-marine Saline and Alkaline >... | reverse complement strand
GGAGAGTAGAGTTGTTACTACTAAAACTTGGTGGTATAGTGAGGTTGTTTCCCACGGTTTTCTTAAGGATAAGGCTAAAGCTTTGCGTTTGAATGCTCTATCAGAGTCCCTCAATTTCCTTTCAAGGATTGGTGTTGATTATGTTGTATTTGAGGACTTGTTCCTAGTTAAGAAGAGGAAGTTCACTAGGAGTAAGAGTGGTAATAGGAAGGTTTCACGTTTTGCTAAGAGGCAATTGTTAATTCACGGTGTTATTAAAGCACTTAGGTTGGGTTTCAACGTTATTCTAGTTAATCCAAAGGGTACTACAAATTCTGAGGATCACGACAAGGTGATGAGGGAGAAGGGTTTTGATAGGCATACAGCCTCAGCTTACTTAATAGCCTTAAAAGGATTAGGAATGTTAAATGATATCAAATGATATAAACTTTACGGTTTATCTGAAACTGTTGGCGACGGCGGGCTACCATTTTAAGTATTCACAGACTATCGTTATTCAATAACCAATTACTCAACTCGTCAAACCCCGGTAACTGGTGCGTGGAGTCTTGAGTTATTAAACGAGCTTACGTTATCGGAGGCAGTACTCTCAGTTATGAAATGTTGTGACCTCAAGTCTGGGTTCTATTTCTTTAATTACCTCGATGTCTTTATCATTAGAAACTACTATCATATTTCTCTGGACGGCGATAGATGCTATCATTAGATCTATAATTCCCACTGGTTTTCCTAACTCCCTAAGTTTTACCATCATTTTTAATGCTAAAGTATAATCATCCTTTGTAGGGTATATAATTATGAGTTTACTCGCGTATTTCAGTATTGGAGGAAATTCAATTACGTTAAATATTGACGTTATTATGTAATCGAACTCCTTTATCTTTGAGGTCTTAAATAGGTCTATTAGTACGTTCGTGTCATAGATTTTCTCCTTAATTCCTCCTGAAATTTACGTTCACCTTGCAGTGGTTCTATCGATACTTCTTCAATCCTTATCCCAAGCCTTTCCAACTCCCGAATTAAATCCTCACCACTTTTCACGTTCTCGAGCTCGTTAATTTTCTTTTCAATAGCTTGTCTAATGACCTCGCTCCAATTTATCTCCTTATGTGCCTTCATCTTCTCATACAACTCATCTGGCACCTTTACAGTTATCACTTGCATAAGATATACTTGTATATACGAGTATATAAAATGTCATTCAAAAGAGTCAACAGGGCCGACTGGATGGGAGTTACTAAAAGTTTAATCAGCCTTAAAAAGTATTATGAAAGGAACAATAATTTAGTTTAGGTCTTGTTCGACATAAGAAATGAGAAGCAGTAAATTAGATTAGACATTTATAATTTTTTAGACTAAGAAGCCAAAACTTTAGGTCTATTATAAATATTATAAATTTCACCTATCTTCCACATTATAAAAAGACTTTTTCATCATAAAGCCTAGAGGATCTAATGCTGAGACAAGCGTGGAGTATAAAGTCTTAAATAAAACTTACCTATTATATTATTCCGTGTTTCCTCTTAATTATATTTTCTCTTTATTAATGTCTGTAACTATCTTAGGAGCTCAGGAACTTGATTTATATTAATAAACGAATGAGGTAACAATAGAAAATTTTACATTTCTAGCTTGATTATTCTAACATGGGTTATTTTCCTTAATCTTTCTGACGTTGCCTTTTCTGATTAACTCTTAATTACTTTCTTGATTGGTCGAGTTGAAGATTACTGGAAATTAATAGGATAACTTTACTGTTCTATCAAAATACTCGGTCTTTTCAACCTTCTTTTCATTCGCTAACTTTATCTTTTCTAGGGTAAGAGCCCAACGATCTCAAACTCACAATCACTTTATATGAGTGTACCAATTACATACTATTTAAATCACTATTTATACCCTAGGTACAAAGTCTCGGACATAATATTGTAACTAAAGCCTCAGCACTCAAGACCCTAATCACCGATCATTTATATTTCCCGAGCTCATCACTTTATATTCCTTCCACTTGAGTTTGCCCTCCTCCCTCTTTATTACACCTATGTTAATTAAAGTCCTTATGGCAGCTGTGACGTCCTCTACCTCCTTTCCATAATTTTCTTTCACGAAGTCCGCTAACCTCACTAAGTAAGGGTTACAGAACTCTAATTCCCCTACACCCATTGAGACTAATACTTTCTCAATTTCATGTAACTTTGACACCACGCATAACTCCTCGGGCTTTTGCACTCCCATGAAAAGGAGTTTCATGACCACACCCCTATGCAACTTCCTTGCAGCCAGTTCAACACCACTATGTGGAACACCGTATTTCAAACTGACGTAGAAGTTCCACGCCTCTTGACTCTTCTTGTGCTTTAACGCTTTTAACACCCTGTAAAGTGCAAATGCTATCCATCTGGAATTAGACAATACTTCCTCAATGTCCTTAGCTGTCAGCTTCTTACACACGTCTAAGATGTCCTCACCGTTGGTCCATCTCCTGAGAAGTTCTTTACCTTCAGTGCACCCCCTCAAAGCTTGTAAGACTTCGGGAGAAGACGAAACTACGGATAACGCGTCAAAGTCGTCTACGTTCACTGGAAAGCCCTTAAGACTAGACACATCTATGTAACTCAGAGCAACAGCTCTACCTAGCTCCGTCAGGTAAATACTACCTGCTTCTTCCCTGACTAAATTCTCCTTTTCTAGTGTAGATAACGCCGGGTCTACATTGCTGTAGCGGAACCTCAAACTACCTTTGATCACTTTATCTATCTCCTCTCTAACAAACCCTTCAGCCCACGCTACTACACCTAATGTGAGGTTTTCAAGAGTGTAAGGGGTAGAGAGTGTATTCCCGTTTTTAGTACTTCCGTCACCTCGTGTAAAGTACTTTTGCCTTATCCTTTCCATCTCCCTAGCGGTTTCCGCTATCACTATCGCATAACCTTCGTTGTCGAACCCTCTCCTACCAGCCCTTCCCGCGATCTGTTTGAACTCTGAGGGATCTAAGTCCCTCCAGCCCTTGAACTCACCTCTCTCATCACTTTCAGGCAGGGACAAGTCGTAGAATATGGTAGTGTATACTGGTAAGTTAACACCCTGACCTAAGGCTGTAGTGGAGACCAATACCTTGACCTTGTTTCCCGTGAAATCGTTAATTACCTTCTCCCTCGTCTCGTAAGGCAGACCGGAGTGGTAGGGCTGTGCAGGTATGTTAAACTTAACTAGCGTGTCAGCTAAGTGTTCTGCCGAAGCTCTACTCTTTACAAAGACCAACGCGTTCTTGCCTATGGAGAGTACCCAGTCCAACACGCCAAGGAGGAGGTCTAACTTGACGTTCTTTAGCCCCCTCCTAGCTATAGAGAAGACCCTGTTGTCATCATAGCACCTCATGACGTAAGGGTATACTATACACTCGTGCAAAGGTACACTCCGCTTTTCGTATTTTACTAGCACTGCAGATAACCACTCTCTGTACTTTTCTACATCTGGGACTGTTGCACTCAACGCAACAATTGGTACATTGTTCGTTTTTGCCCATAGGACTACATTTTCTATAGCTAATCCCCTATCACTTTCTACATTATGTACCTCGTCTATTATCACTGTACTAACTCTCCTTAACCAGCGGTAGTTATGCCTAACCGTAGAGTCGAACTTTTCGTAAGTGGTGAGGAGTACTTCCGCGTCCACTTTAGATAAGTCGTCTTCGTATACGTCTGAGTCTACGTACTTAGACTTCCTTTTCTCTTTTACCGCTCTGTAGACTTCGCGTGAGAGAGCTTTTAACGGTGATATATAGACTACTATCTCTTGAGTGTTGGTCAACAAGTGCTTAGCTATATGTGTTTTTCCCGTGCCGGTAGGGGCTGTAATCAGGTAATTTTTACCGTAAGTGTAATTCTCTATAAAGATGTCAAAGAGTGACTTCTCCACGACATTATAATGATAGTAGAAATTAATAAGGTATATGTCGTCTTACGGGGGTCGGGAGAAACGTAGCATTCCGGCAATAATGTTCAATGATTAGATCATTAGCGTGTCAGTGTTCCATTATAAATTTTATTATAAATTTATGAAATCCCCTAAATTAAGTATGTTAATTTGGTTAAATTCTGAACTTTCATGTTAAAGTTATTAAATTATTATCTAAGATGAATAGATGATATGACTTAAAAAATTAACAAAAACTTTATATAGATATATACCCATTTGTTTTTGAACTAAAATGATGTCTCTCAAGCTAAAGGCTAAGAGAAGTAAGAAGGGTTTAAGTGGTGCTGTAACTGCGTTAATCTTAGTAATTGCCAGTGTTATAATAGCTTTAGTAGTTGTAGGATTTGCTTTCGGTTTATTCGGTGCACTAGGCGGTACACCCACAGTAACACAAGTAGGAACAGGAACACTATATCAACCTCAATCAGGCGGTAATTACGTAGCTACTATTACTTTACACTCTACCGGTAATGTACAAATAGTATCTGCAACAATAGTAGGAACTAGTGATTCAGTAGGTACTGGATCTATTCTTGGTTATTCATTAAGCGCTGGTGTTAACACAGTTACAATAAGCTTCCCGGCAAATGGTTTCACTCCACAGCCAGGTAGTACTTACCAGATAAGTATTGGTCTCAGCGACGGTACTACAGTACAAGCAGCAGTAACCTATACTGGATAAAATACCGAGGTGTGAGTTTATTTTAAAACAATTTTTCTTTTTTCTCCTCTTAATTCTCTTATTCTTTCCCTTAAGCTTACATTCCAAATCATCTACATTATATCATTTCTCCTCAGGTAGTTTCCTACTATATAACGAAACTGTAATAGGTTATTTTCCTAACGGTTCGCATTATATCCTTTACGAGTTCTATTTCCAAAACATAACGTTAGTATATGAGAACGGTACAATGGAGGTCGAAACCATAGTTTATAACAAAAATTCAACCAGTTATTTACCACCTACTTATAGTCTAGACTACGTGTCACACCCAACCGTATTTATGTTTGTTAATCCTAGTGACTTAGGAAAACCGGAGGTAAGGGATGGTTTAGTTTATAATGGGACTGTGAACGGTTTATATGAATACTACCAGCTTAATGAGATAAATGACGTTAAGATACTCTACACTATATGGGTGGAACCGAACGGTATAATAAAAGAGTTTCAGACGATTCAAATTGCTGCTAACGGAGCTATAGTAGGTAATGCTACAGCAGTGCTCTGGTTAACGAATATTGGTAACTCGTCAGTGGGGTTGCCATCTTTTCTCTCCACGTATACGGAGGCCAAAGTTGTGACTGTGAGTATAAACTTCTTAGCCTTGGCTGAGACCGAAGCTTCGAAAATAATGAAGTATATAATTTTCACCGCAGTATTCCTCATAGTGATAATACTTTTATTTAGAAAGTAAAACTGCAGAGCTATAATTCTTGAACTTCTGTTCAGAAAACCTTATTTTCTTGTTTAACTTTATAAAAAATGATATGTTATTTCTGATCCACCTAGTTGCTGTAGCGTTTTTGTTGTCTAACTCTTCCCACCCGTTCCTAGAGTACATGATGATTTCCCATTTTTACACTATAAACCAAACACTCGTTGGCTTAGTCATAGAAAACGTGACTGAGGTCTTTCCGAATGGTTCTGTAGAGTTTGAGTATTATTCGATAGACCTAAACAATTCGGAATATATAGGTCCTATAATTGAGGTCAACAATTTATCCAATCCTACATCACTTTACGTGTTTACTGACGTAGGAAATAAGGTAGTCTATAGGGCTGCACCGTTTTACCTAGTGGGCGAGGAGGATGGTGTATATATTTACAAGAATGTGCAGAACTTAGAGGGAGTTGAGGTCATCACTTATTATTACGTGAACTCCTCCGGCGTCCCCTCCAAGATCGTTTTTCTACAGTACGGGGTTAACGGTGAGTTGGTGGGTAACACCACTTATGTACTCTATTCTTCAAGTCTGCTAAATCCTAATGCGAAACTGTATTTCCCGAGCGGTTTGACTAGGGTTCAAGGTGGGGTAGATGTTCAACTCAGTAACACTGCTAGGTATCCTCTAATAGAAAACGCCTTTACGTCAGCATTAATTCTCTCTGCTGTCATACTAGTCTCTCTTAAAGTACTCAAAAAGTACGGTAATAAAAACGGCTAGGTTTACTAAGATGAATGGGAGTAGATTCGGATTTGCTGGAGTCTCCACCTCACCTATTACTATGTTGTAATTCACGCTCGGGATCACATTTCCTGTGACCGGGTAGTAAACGACTGTGACGTTTTTAGGGTCTAAGTGTATACCTGAGCTCAGGAGTTGTGTAGGTATCGCTTCCATTCCTACGATATAGATCGGTAAGTTGTCTACGTGGCTTAAAACGATTTCCCCGTGTACTAGTATCTTCATATCGGCTTCAACTACCCGCAATTCCCCGTTGGTATTGAACTCCACGGAATAGGAGCCGTTACTGACTTTAATTATTCCGCCTCCAGGGTACTGGACGTATGATAAAATTATGTAATAATACCCATCACCCCAAGGGACTTTTATACTTTCCGACGCCGGATTAAAAACTTGAATTAGCCGTGCCCCGGGGAAGGTAGAAAGTATCTGGTTTGCTGTTGGGGTAATATAGATGGTACATGAGAAGTTGACTGGGTAGGGGAGCCTCTGTGCTGGTATGTTTAAGCTGTAGTTTTGGTATATGTCGTAAAGGAGGTAGGTACTATTCCCACCAATGACACCAGCAAGGTACTGTTCAGGGATGTGTACATAAGGCGGGACTACCGCTACCCCTTTAGGTAATAAGGTAAGATTCTGAGGGTAAGTAGCTAGGATATAAACCCCTTTCGAGGTGAAAGAAGTCTTGTATTCTAAATCCTCAAAGACATAGATCCCGTCCACACAATACGTCTGATTAAACCCTCCTACAGACTTTAAAAAGGACACAACAGATAGGTTATTAGTCACTACGTATTGTACACCGTAAAAGGCTAGGATTGTGCTTATATTCGTTGAGTTATAGAACGGGAGAAGGGTAACGTTAGGCAGACCGGCAAAACCCTCCTCTGGATATTCTTTGCCGTCGTATTGTATGGGTTGTACGTAAACAGCTACTTTTCCTACGTCGTGGTGATCCAGATAGTTAGCTACGTAGTAGAGTGGTCTAGGTATGGGTGTAGGCATGTAGTTACCTGAGTAATCTCCGCCTGCAAACGAGGTGTAGGAAGACGTTATTTGTGCGATCACCAAGAAGATCATGAGGAGTAGGAAAACTATGTGCTTTTCCTTGAACTTATTACTCACGTCAGCAAGAAAGACGCCTGACAAAACGCCGAACATGAGGAAGAGAGTGCCCGGGATCACTTCTTCTACATAAGTGGGGAGGATAAGCCACATGTACGGGAAGAACGGTGACTCTTTGAGGACGTCGTTTAGATAGTAAATGAGGTTTAGTGTGAACACGTGGTTGAAGAGTGTAATTGTAGAGGACTCCATGATCACCGTGATGATATACACTGCGAAAACAAACGGCAGGTTTGTCACTTTCCTGACTTTTTCGAAATATAGTATGAACGCTAAGATCACGAACGCGGGGAGTAGGAGTGAGAGCAAATAAGTGAAGGCATTGGGGTAAAGAACTAATAACGGTCTAAATAGTCCTACCCCTCTTACCTCGTCTAAAAATGGGTAATTTTGATAGTTCAACCATAACTGTTGGACCTCGATTGACGTCCCTAAACCGTTGTAGACTTCTCCTTGTATTAGGAGGGACGCGAAAGTCCTTATGTTCAAGCCTATGTATATGGGGATCGCTGTAGCAAATGTCTTCAGGAATTCCTTGTCCCTTACGCTATATAATGTGAATGCCAGTACTGTGAGTGCAGTATATAGGAACCCTCTGGGGTCAGTAGTAGTTAAAGTAGACACGAGGGCTAGTATGATAGCCCCTTTTAGACCCGGTCTCCCCTTAACGTAGTCTAGGGTGGCGAGGAGCAAGGGATAAAGGGCTACGAACGTCGCGTAGTTAGTCCAGTAAGTGAAGTACATGAAGGGGGGAGAGATCGTAAAGAGGAAGGCTGTAATCACTGGGACTCCGTATAAGATTACCCTTTCTCTTCTCGTTTGTACTTTTATGAGTTTCTTTAAGAAGTATTTTGATGAGAAGTACATGGATATAAAGCCTAAGAATATGGGATAGGCGTAATAAAGCTTGTCTACTACCTCACTGGGGAGGAAATAGGAAGAGAGGCAAATTGGCAGGTCGGGAGTGTTCATGACGAATAGTATGTTAATGACTCCGTTAGAGACAAGTTCTGGTGGGGGCATGAATATTGGAGGGTATGAGTCCCTTACGTAGATTAACCCTGGAGTAATTATAGTCCTCCAGAGGAGTGTAAACACGTTAAAAAGAGAGAGCAGTACAACAGCCATTACCTCAAAGGATCTCCTTCTGTCCATATTCACAGATCGTGATTAGAGACTATTCTATTTAAAATTAATAGAAGCACACTTTTATGAGGAAGTGGTATTGATCGAAAGTTCCTGACGGTAGATAGAGTTCGGCGTTTATAATTACCTCTCATAACACAATTTTAAATTCAACTACGCTAATTGTAAAATTATGGCAAGCAATAAATCAATTATGGATAGGAGGACAATAATTTACGGGGTTGTCTTCTCTATAGCGTCTTATGCATCTGCAGCAGTTTTAGCCCTTAGTATAGGGGCATATGCACTGAGCTCATTTTTAGACCCTATAGTGACTTTAACAATTCCGCTAATACTTATTTCTGTACGTTTACAAGCTATGAACAAGAAGTTCAGCGTACTCTTCCTTACGCTGTTTAACGCTCTACTTTATGCGGTTTCTGGTCTATTATTTATGGTACCTACACTAGTCATAGCAGGTATTATAGACGAGTTCATATCGTGGGCGGTGGGCTTTAGGGGGTTGAGAGCGGTGTTGGTGAACACGACTATTGTAGGGGGCTTAGTGGGGATCCTGAGCGTTGTTTTCGGTATACTAATGGTGGGGCTGTATGGGGCAATTCCGTTCCACGACTTAGTTTTGGCTTATGTAATATTTACCGTGATATACTTCGTGGAGAGCGTTATAATGGGGTTAATATCATTCAAGATAGGAGATTATCTGATTAAGTCTGGTGTAATAAAGTCTTGACTATAGAAATTATTTTTATACTTTTTCTTCTTAGATTTTCTCTCCTTTTCCATACTTAACATGGGGGAAATACGTTCAATAAGCGAGTATAAAGCCCTACGATGGATAGCCATAAAGAGAATCTGCTTCTCCAGTGTCAAACGTTAAAATGAAATAAAGTGATTATTATTGGGTGATGAATGACTTTGCTCCTGATTCGTGAAGAAAACAGCAGGACTGACTTGTTCTATGAAGACAGTACAATTTACCACTTTCTGTTTTTAAACTCTTCGTAAACCTTGATCTGCTCTGGAGATACACTCGGCTTCACTTGGGATAAGACCTTTACGAAATCGTTAAACGTGACTTGAGTCCTCAATACACCGGTAGATGCCCCCTCTTTCAACAGTTCTCTCTTCACTTCTTCTACCACGAGTTTCAAATCTGCTGGTGTGTAACCCTCAGTTATCCTTGCTACGTTATAAAGCGTTTGGTCGTCTACGTTTAGCCCTTTGCATAACACTTTCAACACGCTTATCCTGCCCTCTAAGTTAGGTGGTGGGACATAGATTATCTTATCAAACCTTCCGGGTCTAAGTATTGCAGGGTCTAAGTCCCATGGTCTATTTGTCGCCCCCACGACAATTATGTCTTCGTTGTCTCTTATTCCGTCCATTTGGTTCAAAAGCTCGGTCAGTGCTGTTCTCCACTCGTTTTCACCCCGTATCCTCGCTATCATGTCGATCTCGTCTATGAAGACAACAGCAGGTGCGTTATCCCTAGCTATGTGGAACTTTTCAGCTATAACCTCCCCAGCTTGAAAAGGTCCTACTGAAGAGATCTCCTCACCTGATAGAATTATAAAAGAGGCGTTCAATTCGTTTGCTAGTGCTTTTGCTACGCTGGTCTTACCAGTTCCCGGAGGTCCGTAAAGTAAGATCCCTTTCACGGGTTTTATCCCGAGCATCTCAGCCATTTCCTTATTCTTTATGGGTAACTCTACAGATTCCCTTATCACCTTTTTAACCTCTTCTAAATCACCTAAATCGTCCCACCTTACTTCTGGTACTCCATAGGGTTTTTCGCCGATCTTATGCCTTGTGTATTTCTTAGCTAAGTTTTCGAATTTTATTACTGACGATATGGGCACTGACGGTTTATAGTTATCGAGAGCGTTAAGGAAGTCTTGAGTACTCGGGGTTCTTCCTTCCTTTTCAGCCTTCAGTTTTACCTCCTCTACTATTTCTCTTATGTCGGCAGGGGAAAGTCTGTTGCTTTTCTTAGCTAAGGCTTTGCAGTCCACGTTAAGCCCTGAAGTGTAACCGCACCATATCTCCTCCCTCGCGTTCTCGTCCGGTAAAGGTACGTAAATTACCTCGTCGAACCTCCCAGGTCGTAATAACGCTTCGTCAATTTCTTGGGGGAGGTTCGTAGTCCCTATAATCAGAACCGGGATGTTATTGTCGTGGAGCTCTTGTAGCCTCATTAATAGTATGTTTATTAGCCTATGAGTTACCTCATGTACGTCTCCTTCCCTCTTCAACGTAAACCCGTCTATCTCGTCTATCATCACAATTGCAGGGGCGTAAAGCTCGACAGTGTCGAAGAAATTATTTATGAGGTATTCACTTTCACCGTACCACTTGCTTAACACGTCAGTAGCCCTAAGCTCAAAGTAGTTCCACCTAAGCTTGTTTGCCAACGCTTTTGCTATACTGGTCTTACCTGTACCGGGAGGTCCGAAGAGGATCACCCCGTAAGCCCTCCTTTTCTCGATGACGTATTTTGAAGCCTCCTCCAGCCTCTGTTTGACATCTTTCATATCGTATATTTGCTCCCACTTTACTGACGGTATAAGGGTCATCCTCTTGGTCAACTGTTTGGTGTTAGATGTTCCCACCCTCATCATTCTGAGGTAGTATAGGAAGATTATTAGCGGGATTACAAAGAACAAGATTTGTATACCCAGTTCTAAGAAGTTTATGTAGGAAGACAAAAGTGATGGTTGTGAAGGAGCTGTGGCGTTGCTATTCATAATACAATTATTTGTGTAGAGGGATAAAAAAAAGATTTCTAGTCAGCGAGTAACCGCCTCTTCACTTTTCAGGCTCCCCTAAAACTCATCACATGATCCTTTTTAGTTTGGCTGTTACCTCTGGGTAAACGTTTTCCGGAACGATTAAAATAGTAACGTTTATTTCGTCAGTGTACTTATATATTTCATTAAGGACTTGTTCCACTATCCTCGAGTTATTCTTACAGTTAGGGACTCCTACCCCTATTAGAAAATAAGCGCCATCTTCATCTATGAAAAGACCCGCGTTATCTACTAGCTCAGAGAATTTCTTAAACCCTTCTTCAATCGCCCTGTCCATAATACTAATTATACTCCTTATAGTATTTATTCCTATTATACGAAGCATATACACTGGTAATAATAGTCGCTCTGTATCACTGGACAAAACTCCACAATACTACGCTAACGCTGTTCATAGACATTGCTAGGGCTGCATACTCCGGTGGTAAATACAACGGGTAGAGGAGACCAGAGGCTATAGGTACCAGAATAGAATTATATGCTAATGCCCAAGCAATATTTTCCTTTATCTTCCTCACAGTCCTCTTACTTTGCGCTATTAAGTCCAATAACGACTCGAGGGAAGGGATGATGACATCTCCCGCATACTTTGCTATATCCGTCCCAGTAGAGATGGCAATTCCCACGTAAGCCTCTTTAAGTGCCATAGCGTCGTTAACTCCGTCACCTACAAATGCCACTTTCTTTCCTAAGTTCCTTACGACTTCAACTTTGTCCTCAGGTGAAAGGCCCTTATACACTTTTACCTTTAGTATCTCACCCACTCGATCAGCAAATTTGCTCGAGTCACCCGTAGCTATGATTACCTCGTAACCACGTCTCTTTAACCACTCCACTACTTTAATCGCCTCTTCCTTTATCTCGTCCTCCAACCAAATGTACCCGGTGACCTTTCCTTCTACACACACTAGCACGTCTGCGTCTTTTCCTTCCCCTTCACAGTTCCTCAA
>Ga0081474_138382_pt1 | contig 12232 bp, 13 predicted proteins | sample OneHunmetagenome_2_FD_70978 | JGI IMG/M metagenome (GOLD analysis project Ga0081474, IMG submission 70978) | Ferrous microbial mat communities from One Hundred Spring Plain, Yellowstone National Park, USA v2 (version 2) | ecosystem: Environmental > Aquatic > Non-marine Saline and Alkaline >... | reverse complement strand
AAGCTCCATTCTGATAACAGGATAAAGCTTCCCTAAACAAATCAATAGCAGGTGCAAGCAAAGGATACGTTTCTGTAAAACCTCTTGCAGAAGCTAGATCATTCCATATATTTTCTAAATCTTTCTCCCTAGCAGTCCTATGCTCATCACATTCGGACGGACCTACCCATACATAATCCTCTTTCATTATTCCACATTTAAAAGACAAAATATTTATCGTTTCTTAAGAAACATATTTTCTAACTATTAAAGATATTTTTTATATCAAGCAAATTACAATATACTATCCTTATATATTCACCATGCTTTAAAACGCTTTTCATGTTATTTATCACCAACCTCCAGTTTTGAACATGTTCTAACAATTCTGTACTAATTACAATATCGAAAGATTCTGGACCAACATATTCAACTAACTTTTCAGCAGGCAACATTATATCAACAAACTTTCCAGCTTCAATATCAACACCTACATCTCCTTAGGCGAGCAGAAATTCTCAATCAACGGTCTCACACTACCATTAACATACCTACTCCCAACCTCAAGTACTCTTTTGCCTTTAAATTCCTCAGGCTTAATATTGTCAATGAAAAATTCAATAAGAGCTATATTACATGCAATATTTTTCTTCAGCCAGTAAAAATTGACTGGATGCGGTTCATAAGCATAAACAATTCCTCCAAAGTTTGCATAATATAATGCTGTATCTCCAACAAAAGCCCCAACATCAACAATTACTTTATCTTTTAAATCAAATCCTATGAAATGAATATCATGAATAAAAGTTTCAGAGAAAATCAATGGATCAACTGAATATAAGTAAAAGCGCAATCCGTTTGATAAAATTAAAATTTTGTTTTGCCTTTGTCAGGTCTAGATAAAAAACCTATCAATAACTCATCATGAGGAGCAAGCTCTTGTTTTATCTTTGTAACATTCCTGTTTTTAGCTTCCTCTATTAAATCTAAATCTATATGGTAAGGAATTACTGAGAATTTTTTAAGTAATTCGGTTGAAAGATTTTTTCTATTGAATAATTCATGAATTACAAAACTAGAAGGACTAATATGATGAACAAAATAATTTGAAAGATGATCCCAGTAAGTTAAATAAATATATTCTACAATAGGAATCTTTTGTGATATTAAGATCTTCTTCGTAAGTGTAGCTGAAGTAACTGGTTTATTTATTTGAATTATATCTGGCGAATATTGTTTAATTTTGTTTACTAACTCTTCATCGGTATTTGCATATACGATGCCTTGATTTGGAAATTTTAATGCGTTAACATCAGTAGTAGATAACTTAATTTCGCTGTTAGGTGGAAGATATCTTTTGAAAATCTGAAATACCTTTAAAGGTGTCCAAATTATAGCACCTGAAACTAAGGCTATTTTCATTTTACTTCTATTGTGTTATTAGAAAAATGATATATACTATAAAATTTATTAAACAAGTCATCTATGATCATTAACAATTTCCAGTTGGTATTGTTGATTCTTCTGAAATATTGGTCAAAAGGTAAAGGATAGCTTAATGTTTTGAAAGGGTAGCTTGTTGGAATTAGGATATTTAGTAACCGATAAATATTTTTTGCTACTGAATAGGAAAGATAAACGAAAGATATCGGTATTTTACTTACAATCTTTGCTATGCTTGTTCTAGAATTAAAACTATCATAATTTCCTAGAATTATTGAAGGTGGCGATACTCTAGATATTAAAGATACTGAATAAACTTTTCTCTTTCTTTTATTTTAATTGAAGGAAAAAATGTATGAGGTAAGGGAATTATCTTATCAATTAATTCTTTTCTAACCTTAATGGTTTCTTCAATGCTAAGCCATTTGAAATGAAAATGAAAGTTTTCATATTTTGAAAATAATCCTCGCATAAAATGTTGGAATTTTAACATATACTCAATTTTTACTAATTCCTTTTTAAAGTAAATATCTAAATTTTCATTTTTACTAATATCAAATGAAAAAGGATGATCAGACTCATCAACAAAGACATTTATTGTGGAAGTTTCTAACCAATATTTGTATAAATTAATAAATAAAGATTGATTAAGAGTAACATGATCTATTAAACTTGCATCCACTTTATTTAAATAATTTAAAAATTTTTCTTTTTCTTTTCTTAAATCACAAATTAAAAAAATCTTCTTTTTGAAATTGTTATAAGATTTTTATTATATTAGGATAAATCCATTCATCAATAGTTGTAATATAAAGAAGCTTCACATTACATTTAATAAGCTTTTTGTAAAGTATACATAGCTATATCTTTAGACCCAAAAAGCTTTCTTTTCTTAATCAATTTGAAACCATATTTTTCCAACTTCTTTAAGAAAAAATTATGATCTTTTCCATGTATTTCTACAACAATAGTTTGTATATGTTCGATCAATTTTTCATCAAAACAATTTAAAAATTCCCATTCGCATCCTTCACAGTCTAGTTTAAAAACGTCTATTCTTCCTTCTTTTCTTATTATTGTTCTTAATTCCTTATTAAAGCTTTTTAGCAGAACTTTTTCACTATCTTGAGTAAGTTCGCTAACAGAAAGGTCTACTCCGAATCCTATAAGGAATGCGTATTTTTCAGAGCAACCCAAACCGAAATTATGCAATATTATGTTGTTATAGTTAGAACAATTTTCCATCGCAATCTCATACAGTCTTTTACTAGGTTCATAAGCATAAACAATTTTAGCTCCACGTGAAGCAAAGAATAGCGCTGAATCTCCGATATACGCGCCTACATCAACAACAACTTTATCCTTAACATCAATATCCCAATACCAAGTTTCGTAATATTTTTTAGATAACATACTGCTTATTGTGGGAGCTAATAAACTTAAGGGAGCTTTTAAAGTTAAGTTTAGATTTTTTATGTTTATCACGACATTATTTTCTTCTATCGATATAATAGAAATTTTGTCTTGATACAAAATTTTTAAAAAGTCTAGGATCATGTTTAAATTATCAGGGGTTATTGGTGTTTCAAAAATATGATTATAAAATTTTAAATTAACTTTGTCAGGAAATATTTTAATGATATTCATATTATATCTCTCAATTTTTAATAATAAATATAATACATATAAGTTATATCTATTTAAGATAACGTTATTAAATTTGTTTTTCTTAGATTTGAAAATTACTTCAGTATTACTATTAAAAATCAAAGAAAGAATAGCCTTTCTAATTGGTCTTATTGAGACAATAATGGTATAAATAAAAATTATTAAAATCTTAATATTCTTTATTATCATTTTTCATTAAGATTATTTCACAAAAGCTATTATTATATTTTTCTAATAATAGTTTTAAGTTATTGATATAGTTAATACAATTATTTTTATTATCTATCTCAAATATTTTAGATCCTAGATTGGATATAAACTTGAGGAATTCTAATGGGTCATCTCCACATCTTCTAACTCCTTCCGGCCAGAACTCACAAAAGATTATTAAATTTTTCTTTTTAATTAAATTTATCATACCTTTAATCACTTTATAATCTGCACCCTGAACATCTATTTTTACTATATCTGGTAAAACTGATTGTTTTTCAAAATACTTATCCAATGATGTTGTATTAATTAAAACATATTTATTACCATTTTCTGCATATGCTAACCTGTTATCTTGAACATTTTCTTCACTTAAAATAAATTTTAGGTAGCCTTCATGATCAGCTACAGCTTTATTCTCAGTTAAAACATTTTTGAGATTAAACAAACTACTATGAAATCTTAAAATATTAAACAAATAAGGAACTGGCTCAAAGGCATAAACTTTGCCTTTGCTTCCTACTAATTCTGAGAACATATAAGTATATCCTCCAATAAATGCTCCAACGTCTACTACTATATGTCCTTTTTTAACAGTTCTAATGAAAATTTCTCTCAACATTCTATATGGAAAAGAAGTTAAAATTGAAAGAGAATTAATACCAACTTTCAATTTCGAGTTCGTAGAAAAAATTTTGAAACTTAATAATGCACTATTATCTTTATTTAATTTTTCAATTCTTAATAATCCATTATCTTGAAGAAAAGCAACATAACACAAATTAAATAAAAGGACTCTATTAGTAAATAATAACTTTATTAATTGAGAAGAGATTCTCATGATTTTTATTATGTTAAGAAGAAGAAAAAGTATAACATATATAAAAAAATATTATCTTTTCGCATGTTTTTAATTATTAATTTTAATAATTTAGAATTTAATCTATTAGCAACTTTCATGTTCAGCAAAAATATGATAATTATCCCATATTTTAACTAAAGATACTTTGTAACCTAGATTTTTCAATATCTTTAATATCTTATTTCCAATTTCTTGATCATGTATTTCAATTATAAGTTTTGGTTTAAATAATTTTAAAGTATTCATTGAACCAAGAATCACCTCATATTCTGAGCCATCGACATCTATTTTTATCCAATCAACTTTGCTAAGATTAATGTTTTTGATCAAATCATCTAGCTTTATTGTTTTTATTTCATATTCCTTTATTAATTCCAATTTCTTTTGTTGAATTAATTTTTTAAACACGTCAACTTTTGAAATTGCAGAAGTAAAAGCTCCTTTCGTTCTATATAATTTTAATGTCGTTTCGCTTGACCACAAAGCTAATTTAAATGGCTTTACGTTATCTATGCGATTTAACCCTAAGTTTTTTATTAAGCAATCATAGGCTTCATCCATAGGCTCTAAGGCTATTACTAAACCATCCTTGCCTACCTTCCTAGAAGCATAAATTGTAAAGTATCCAATGTTAGCTCCAACATCTATTACTACATCATTAGGTAATGGTATGAAAAAAGAGAATACTTCGGATTCATAATTATCAAGAAGCATATCGGCAGTGCTCTTATCTATGAAATACATATATGCTTTTAATTTCTCATTATAATAAGTGCATTTAGTAAGATCAAATACAATATTTGTCCAAGATTTTTCGATGATTAAATTATAAATTTTTGAAGACATTTTTCTTGGTATATGAAATATTATAAAAATAATAATCTCATATGTAAATCTATTAATTATTGTCTTGAATTGCATTAATAGTGTAGCTGCTTTAGGCTTGACTATTAAAGATCTTAAATACTCAATAACTTTATTTTTTGTGGATTTTTTCATTTATGTTGATCTTATTTTGAGCTAATATACTCATAATAATTAGAATATTTTATGAAGGCTTGCTTGATTTAATGATTTCTAAGATGTTCATAGATCTTCGCTAAGAATACTCTGAAAACTTAGACATGAAACCTTATCTTGCAAGTATTCGAAAGCCTATTATTGAGAAAACCTGAGAAATTTAACAATTCATAACAATATTATTATTGCACTATTAACAGTTTATAAGAAAATCTAAGAATTCCTTACTATTCATCAATTCTATAACGTATTTTAAGTTACTTTCAACTATTTGACGCGAAATATAACCCATATAATCCAGATCCATTTCAAGAATTTTATCTATTTTCATTGCTAGATCCTTGACATCCTCAGGCTTGTAACATAATCCATTTCCTTTAATAACTTCAAGTTGCCCTTTTAAACATGGTACTATCACAGGCAATCCTGCAAGCATATAGTCAAAAACTTTTCCTCCAGTTAAAAAATGTGCAAATAATGATTGAGGTCTTATAAATACACCGACATCTGAAGCTTGAAGATATTGCATATAAGTTTTTTTATCTAAGTAACCAACATGCTTCACATTAACATTAAGCCTTTTAGCATAAGAATAGATATAATTAATGTAATAATTAGGTGAAGAACCTGTTAAAAGTAAAAGTATGTTATCTCGATATTTACTCATAGAAATTCCCTTAATTAAAAATAATACATCATTTGTTGTAAAACCTCCTAGATGCCCACTCCATATAAAAATAAAGTATTTTGGATCATATCCTAAGTATTTTTTTGCCTCCTCTTTATTAGTCTTTAAATTTAATTCAGAATTAAACTTTAAAATATGAGGGATCACAAAGCCTTTATTGATCTTACTTCTATGAAATAAAAATTCTTTTCCGAAATTAGTTATAGTAATAATTTTCTTCGCTAATTTTGGATTTATAACTTCGTCTATTGTTGTGCTTATTATTCTTTTCAAAAAGTTTTTGCTTTTGAAAGTGTGCAATCTTGCAGTTAGATCTTGATAGTCTATTATTGTATTTATCTTCATTCTGAAAATATTTTTTATTAAAAGGAAATAAAAATTGGTTCCAACCATATCATCGGCTAAAATTATGCTATTAATCTTTAATTTTTTACATATCGCATAAAGCAGTATTGCATATCCTAATCCACCTAGAAGTATGAAATTATGAATTAAAACATCTATAGCTGCTAACCATCTGGGTTGAGTGATGTTAATTATTTTATTTTTTGCATCTACATCAATACTGCCAAGAATTTTACGTTTAAGATTTGACCAATTTTGTGCATAACCAAGAATCCATACATCAAAACCCTTTTCCCTTAATAATTCTGTGATTGTATCAAACCTAATCCAGCCTGGCCTATAACCAGATGTAGAACCACTAAAAAATACATGCAATATTCTAATAGGTTTTATGTTATTCATTTTCCTTAATAATTTTTGCAGGAACACCATAAGCTATACTATTACTAGGAATATTCTTAGTAACGACTGAATATGCTCTGAAGAAAAGTTTTATCAATTTTCATTTATTATTGAAATACCATGACGTTTTAGCCAACTTTCTAAGGTTTCTACAATTTTAGCAGGCACACCATATACCACGCTTTTAGGAGGAATATCTTTTGTTACCACCGCCCCCGCGCCCACTATTGAATATTCTCCAATTGTGATGCCTGGTAATATTACAGCATTTGCACCTATTTTAACATGATCTTTGATTATTGGTCCTTTAAATTCTTCTTCCTTTATTGCAAATAGATTATCATTCACAGTTACAACACCCGCAGAAATAAAGACATTGTTACCTATTAACGAATTTCCAGTTATATGTGCATTATTCATAATTCTAGTTTTAGAACCAATTTTTGAATTATAATTTATGCTAACACATGTGCCTAATATAACATCATCGCCGATATTTACACCCTCTCTTATTTGTACTAAATCTGCAATTAAACAGTTTTTTCCTAATTTGACGCTATTATAAATTATGGTATTATTAAGTATTTTAGTGTTTGTACCTATAAAAATATAATTTTCCTGCATATCAAACTTTCGCATTGTTAAAGATGTTTTTGCTGGTATAACGCCAATTACATTATTATTACCTATTTTTACATCATCTTCTATAAAGGAGGTTAAAACTTCTGTATTGTTTCCGATTTTCACGTTTTTACCAATAACGTTTTCCTCTCTTATTATAACATTATGTCCAGTTTCGAAATTTTCTCCTATTTTTGAACCCAAATAAATAATAGATCCTGTTCTAATTACTGCATTGTCTCCAATTTCTAAAGTTAGATCATTGATCTTTCTGCTAGGCATATAGCCAACGATTGCAGTATCATCGATTTTGCAGTTCTTTCTAAGCTTTACGAATTCCTTATTCAATATCATAATTTTTCACTTCAACCTTCCTACCTTTCTCTATAGATTCTTCAACTGCTTCTAATATTGAAATGACTCTAATAGCTTGGTAAGCATTAGTTAAAGGCTCTTTGTTGAATTTAACGCAATTAATGAAATGCTCCACCTGTTTCATCAAAGGCTCCTCCTTTTCTATCCTTGGCATGTATAATTTACCTTTATAAATCTTACTTTGCTTTTTTATTAACTCTTCTTGCTTAATTTTCTCAATGTTGCTTTGATAAATTGACAAGGGCCATTCTTTATTCATGTCATCGAACTTTATCAAATATTTAGAAGTTGCAATATACCAGCTCCTAATCTTCTCTGCTGCATACCAGCTCGTAGTTATTGCGAATTGCATTTCAGGATATTCCAAATGAATATAAGCATAATCATGAATATTTTTATCTTTTTGCAGAAAGGTAGTAGCTGTTGCAGTAACATAAATTGGCATGCTATTGAACAAGTAATCCAAAATGGCTATGTCATGAGTTGCAAGATCCCACGTACAGCTTGCATCCTTCCTTATTGGTCCTAAGCCTATTCTAATTGCTATTCCATAGAAAACTTTTCCTAGCTTTTTATTTTTAATTAATTTGTGCAAATATTGAATAGCAGGATGGAAGCAGTATATATGACCAACCATCAATATTTCTTTATTTTCTTTAGCGATTTTTGCTAGTTCAAATGCTTCTCTAATATTCATTGTCAAAGGTTTCTCAACTAACAGGTGCTTACCTTGCTCCAAAAATAACTTGGCTATTTTGTAATGAGTTGAAGCAGGTGTTGCTAAGAAAGCTACCTTAATATCTTCATCCTTAGCTATTTCCTCGTAGTCTAAAGTAGTTTTTACATAACTTGGAACATCCTTAAGCGCCTCAGGATTGCTATCGCAAACGTAACTTAATTTAACCCCTTCAATGTTCTGCAAAACTCTCAAATAATTCCTTCCCCAATAACCTAAACCTATTAGAGCTACCTTTATCATTTCTCAAATATCTCCTCAACAATAATCTTTGAAATTTTATTTAGATTGTAGAAATTTTTTATATTTTCTATGGCTTTTAATGATAGATCTTTATAATAATTTTCATCCTGAAGCAATCTTTTTATCGCTTGTTTCATCTCTTCAAAATTGCTTACTTTTATCACCCAAGGAAGATCATCACCTTCTCTCCTCTTCTTTATTAATCTTATGCAAGGTAATCCAAGCACTGCATAATCGAATTCCTTTCCTCCACCTCCTATTGCTTTAAGATTTAGACCTATTCTACATTGAGATATGTAATGCTTTAATCTAGTATGAAGAACAGCTTCTATAACTTTAACAGAGTTATACATACCTTCATCTTCGATGATTTTTTGTAATTTTATCTTTTGTTCTTTATTAACTCCTATCCAAAGCATAGATATTTTATAGTCAAGTTCTTTTTGCAAATTTCTGATTAAAGCAAAAATATTATTTATATTAGATATAAATCCTCCAGCATAACATAAATCATAATTGTATTTTCTGTCATTTAATTTAGAGATCCATTCCAAAAATGCACCATTGGGTAAATAAACTGCTTTATTTTTATCTATTCGATATTCATGTTTTAAATATTCTGCAGCATAAAACACTTTCCTTGCTTTATTGATAAAGATGGCAAGGAGAAGTTTATTTAACATTAACGAGCGTGTGAAAAAATCCAGATATGGATCCCTTACATCATTGAAGTTCGGTATGCTTCTTAGTTTACTTATGACATACCCTAAAGCAAAATCAATTATATCGCCAGCAATTATTGCATCGTATTTTGCGTTAATAAGCAGTCGTAAAGGTCTACTAGAACCTATTGAATATTTTGCAATTGAAACCCTTTGGTAATTTGCTAACGCAAATGCCATCTTCTCGTATCTGCTTGGGATTGTTGATTTGGGTAATCGGTTAATCAATAAGATCGTTTTATCTGTTTTTATGGCATATTTCTCTAATTCATTTATCTCATTAAAATCGAATAGGTTATACTTTATTGTCTCATATGCAGTTTTAAAATCACATAAATCATTTTCGCTTTTAATAAAACAAGCAAGAGGAATAACTATTCTTTCCTTTATATTTTTTATTTTTTCAATGAATTCGTTAACTTTTTCTGGTGCACCAAAGCTTCCTTTAAAGTATCTAATTAGTATGTTATTCGGGGTAATTAAAGGTGTCAAGGGAAATTTTTTACATTTATCTTCGAATGATATTTTAATAAGTTTATCCTTTAATTGATAGCTATTTAATGTTAAATATTTATTTCTTAAAAAATCATTAGCATTAATATTGAATTTTATTACTCTCTTATTTATTTCAATGTTTTTAAATTTATCTGAAACTAATAAAGTTAATATAAATTTCGGTGTTTCATTGCTACTCAATCCATATTCTTCTTTTACAATATCCCTAACCTTAGCAATCATGAAAACAATATCTTCAGCATTCAAACCAATAATACTTCTTTTAATTTTTTTCAAACTATTTTCTAAGTACAGCGGATTATAAAATATAGGATCAAATGTAAAGTATTCGACCTTATCGACCAAATCTTTCAGATGAATTAATAATGAAAGTTTAAGATAATCTATCATAGTAAATAACTATTATACTTCTTAGCGATTTGAGTCCAATCGAAAATTTTTGCTCTTTCTTTTGCTAACTTAGAGTATTTTTTACGTAACTCGATATCAGAAATTAATAGCTCTAAAGCATTGTTTAATTCTTCTGAACCAGTGTTAATAAGTAAACCCGCATTAGCTAGTATTTCCGGAATTCCTCCTGTTCTTGTAGCTATTATAGCTTTACCTGTAGCCATTGCTTCTAAAACTGCAATGCCGAAAGGTTCATAGAGTGCTGGATGAACAAATATATCTGCTTCAAATAATATGCTCTTTAATAATTCTCTTGAAACATTTGAAAAATTTATAATTTTATTTTTTATATTTAAGAAATTAATAAGATCAATTATTTCTTTTTTGCTTTTTAGGTCTCCGCTACCAACAATTATTAAAGTCCAATCTTTTTCTTTAATTCCAGCTAATGCTTTTATTAGGATATGAATTCCTTTTCTTTTTGAAAATCCGCCCATGAACAATACTATATTTGAGAGTCCAAGCTTATCTTTTAGACCTATTCTTTTCACGGCATTAAATTCTTTTAAATCTATTCCGTTATGAATTGTTATTACTTTATTAGATTGAAGATCATAATAGTTAATTATTTCTTTTTTTATATAATCAGAAACTGCTATTACAGTTCTAGTTTTCTTGAATATATTCTTTTCATATTCTGAATTGATTAAATTAACTAAGCTCAAATAACTTCTCTCTAAATTGAGTAAGCCAATTTCAGTGCCATGACAAGTTATTGCTAAATTATCTCTTTCTTTTATCATATGAACTATAGGGGAAACATGAACATGCTGAACATCTATTAAATCTGGTTTAATCCTATGCTTTATTTCCTCAAATTTCTTATATGCTAGCAAGTTGAAGATTGAAACTTGTGGTAAGGGAACAGGAGGTATTTTAAAAATATGTTTTGGAATTTGAACATAATAAGCATTGACTTCATTGCTTACATACTCTCCTTGCTTAGTTATTACATGCACTTCATGACCTTTTTTTGCAAGTTCACGAGATAAATAATAAACTCTATTGCCTACACCTGAATGCTGATTTGAGACATAAGATATGAAAAGAATTCTAGACATTATATTATTTTGTAAAAAGAACATTATGTTCAAAGAATTTTCTGAGTTTAAAACCTTCTTCTTTCAATATTCTACAAGCCTTTGGAAATGATTCGCTTTTTTCAATAATAACCATTTTTATTCTTTTTAGACAATTCCTTGCTCCCTCTAATACTAAATCTTCAGCTCCTTCAACATCTATTTTAATTAAATCTATGCTTTCTTCATTTATTATTTCATCCAAAGGTTTCATTTCTACTTCTATGAAATAGTTTTGTTTTCGTTTAATTGAAGGTGTTCCGTAACCCCTTGGTTCATAATATAATTTTATTTTTCCTCTTTCTTTACCTGCAGCTAAATTAAAGCTATTTATTTTAACATTATTCAGTTTTTCATTAATCTTCAATATTTCATAATTTCTAGGCAAAGGTTCAATTGCATATACTTTACAATATTTAGCAGCTCTTACCGAATAACCGCCTATGTTTGCCCCAACATCAACAAATACCTTGCAATTTTTAATTTGTTCTTTAAAGAAATTAAAAGTTTTTGGTTCATTATATAAACCAGCAACTAGATAGTCTAGAAGATGACTTACATAAAACTTACTTTTATCATAAAATTCAATAACGATAGGTTTTTCTTGTATCAAATAACTTAAGATTTGGTTTTGAATATTGAACCCGCAATGATGAAGCACATAACTTAAAGTTCCAAAATCTTTTTCTTTAAGCTTACTTTCTAAGTTCAAATACCTAAAATATCCAATTAAAGGTTTAACATTTCCTCTGATGACGGCACAGATAACTGGTCTGAGCAATCTTTCTTGTCTGTAAATTTCGCTATTCCTTTTTAATGAGTTCATAAGAACATATTATATGAATAATGAATATGGTATAATTTGCATTGTGG
>Ga0081474_123902_pt1 | contig 12243 bp, 14 predicted proteins | sample OneHunmetagenome_2_FD_70978 | JGI IMG/M metagenome (GOLD analysis project Ga0081474, IMG submission 70978) | Ferrous microbial mat communities from One Hundred Spring Plain, Yellowstone National Park, USA v2 (version 2) | ecosystem: Environmental > Aquatic > Non-marine Saline and Alkaline >... | reverse complement strand
ACAATAATTATGGCAGGAGATGGATTGTGGAAATATATTTCTCAGGTCTAAAGAGGGTTATGGGTGAAATCACAAAGGCAAGGAGACCTGAATACATAGCTCAGGAGATAGCAATGAAGGTTCATTATTATAATATTATGAGAAGTATGACGGAGGCCTATTAATTATGCAACACACTTGTAAGGTATGCTTTGTTGAATAATTCTTTTTTACCATAGCCGATAAGCTTTATTAAAGACAAAAAGTACCAAAATATAAGTGGTTTATGAATATAGCTGTTAGATTATTATGGAATAGTGCAATTCCAAAAATTGTGATTGAAGAAGCTAGGAATACAGGTTGGAAGCTTTACATTTATAGAGATGCTGGGGGGAATTATGATTTAAGTAATGTCGACTATGCAATTTTAAGGCGAAAAAACCAAAAGAGCTTTCTAACACCTATATTTGAATACATAACTTCTTTGTATGCGCCCCATAGAGGTAAAGATGCAACCATAGATTTGGACATTATACTTAAAGCCGCACGAATAATTAAAGGGTTCACATTGTTTCATGACCAGTTTGCCGGTTTAACAGGATATATAAGAAAAATATTATTCAACGAAGAATATGCTGTTTATATACACGAAACTGGTCTAACAGCCAAGGGGGCAAAGCACTTTTTACCAAAAAAGATGGAAGAAAAAGTATTAAAAAAATCAAAAATAATTTTAACAAACTCGTACTGGAACAGGGAAGTTTTAAAAGAAAAGGGATACGAATCAGAGGTTTTATATCCCGGATGTTATCCTGCAAACAAATTAAGCGAAAATAGAGAAAGGTTAGTATTAGCCGTCTCCACATGGGACTCGGGAAGGTATCCTGAGCTTTATGGCGAGGTTGCCAAGCGCGTTAAAGAAAAATTTATTATGGCGGGTCTTGGGCTAGAAAAGATACAATGGATGAATTTATTTCTAACCCTAACTCCTCAAGTTTTAGGTAATATGTGGATGCCCAGTCTCTGAACAAGCCGTTCCACCTTCTTTGGTACTTCGCTTAGCCCCGTGCTGCCATCCGAATACTTCACCATGAATACCCTGGACAACTCGAAGAGTAGCTCATTCACCGATATATTGCCTACAAGCCCGTTCCTCCTCAGCGTGTTCAGCGCCGCGTAGTAGAGGTATAGGGACACGAACGATATGAAGAAGTATCCCCTGAGCGCGTAATCATCTGAGAGGTACGACTTGTCGTTCTCGAGCTCGTCCTTCATGACATCAAACGCCTGCTCGATTTCCTCCCTCTGCTTGTACAGCAAGTAAACCCTTTCCCCATCGATGTCCACCGATGACATAATGGGTATCTTCCCGAGCACGTTCTCATCGATTTCAACGTCAGCTCCATTGACGGCCATTTCTATGATGTTCGAATGTTCCTCCCCCCTCAGCTTAACGTCCTCAAAGAGGTAGAGGTACATGCCTTCGTCAACCTCCTTCTTTCCCCACCTTATCCCCCTGTGGTGGTAGACGAATCTGCCTTCCATCGGCAGGGTATAATCTATCAGCCTTGAATTCCTCCTCAACGGCTGGACAAAGCCCACGCCCATTTCCTTCATCCTCTTCATGTTATCCATCGAGAGGAACCCCCTGTCCGTCACCACAGTGCATGACCTCAGGTCGAATTCGTCCAGAACGGAGGAGAAGTACTTGACATCCCTGACCGATCCCGGCACCGTCTTCAGCATGACGGGGCCGTCCGTGAAGAGCAGGGCGAAGTTGACCTGCTTGAGGTTGAGGTGGTCCTTGTTGTACCCCTTCTCCGCGAGCCTCAGGTTGACCGATTCGGAGAATATGGAGGAAAGGTCGATGAAAACCACTGAGTTCTTCCTTATCAGGGAGCTGAAAAACTCCCTCTGCGATGCCCAGTCCGAGCCTATTTCCCTGAGCCTCTGAGCGGCCGTGTTGGGCGACAGGCTGGCGTCTATTTCCTCAGAGAGGTAGAGCTTGGACCACGCTGATTCAGCGTACTTCAACGGGGTTGGCCTCAGGGTCCTTACGATTGACAGCGCAGCTATTTCCTTCCACGAATCCGGGAAGTGATCTCTCAGGCCTTAAATTATGCCCTGCATCAGCCCCCAGAGAAAGCTGGCATTGCCGTATTCAAACACGCTCCTCAGGACGGCCCTTCTCTTAGGCTCAAACCCGTTGCGCGTTATCTTTCCCAGGTATTCGCCTGATACCTTCCTCGCCCTGCGCTTTTCAGGGTCATATACGCTTGACACCCTATAGGCATAGTAGCTGCTGCCGATGCGCTTCACCTCTATGGGCCCGTACCTTCTCTTCAGCTCGTTAGCCACATTGCTCAACCATTCTTCCATATTACCTATTAGGTAATATAATTAATAAAGGTGTCTGCGCTGAGTCAGGGCTTCAACGATCGCCTCCTCCCGCCCGTAGGAGGTGACCTCGGCACTAGGCCGAGGGCCGGCCGTTCGATTCATATAGCATTACATGGTTAAAATGGGTCGTGAGGCACAGCATATATTACCTAAAAATTGGGGAGTTAAGGTTTAAAAAACTTTTCCCCGCCCCTAGAATGGATGAGGTTTGTCGTTCTTTTTTATCAGGAGCGTTTCCCAAGAATGGTTTTCAGGAAATCTTAACGGAATTTACAGCGTAGTTGGAGGGCCTTACTATACAGCCATGATGGTTAACATCAGGCCAAACCCTGTTATTTTTTTCTTACTTATAGCCGGCACCTTCGCTTATTCGACCATTATCCCTATACTTAACGGTCTATCCTATGGATATTGCCTCTTTTTATGCCAACTTCACTCTGATTATAACAACAGTTATCTTATTTACGCTATTCTTGCCGGTCATCATGCCTTCACGGGTCGGATTCGCACCCTCCTGGACGCAAGGAGCAGCGCCGGAAATGGGTCCCTCGATCTGTGCAGGACGCTCCGGATCACCCTCCTCGTTGTGGCGAAGTGATTGGCTGTCTCGAGCCTCAGAACGTAGAGGGGAGCCCCAAAGGCGCGCCTCAAGATGGTGCGGAGGTCCTCGGTCGGGTAGAGGCGCAGGTCGAAGTCACTCAGGGCCTCCCCGACCGCGGCGTAGTTCGCCTCGTCGTGTACCTCCAGCATGGCTAGTTCCAGCCCCCTCAAAGCCTCGCGCGCCCCCCTCAGCGCCCTGCCCTCACTCCCCTCGATATCCATCTTGAGGATCCTCGGGGATCCATACTCCAGCGCAAGCTCGTCGAGCGTCGTAGTCTCGACGGGGCTTCCTTTATCCGATATGCGGGACATAACCCCCTCGTCCTCCATGTGCACGATACTCCCGGCCTCGTCAAGTAGGGCCTTCCGCACAAGGGCGACGTTCCTCAGCCCATTCGCTTCCACGTTCCTCCTCAAGGCTTCGAAGTTGCCGGGCTCCGGCTCCACCGCCACCACGAGGCCCCGCGAATCCACGCGTGCAGCTGCCAGCAGCGTGAAAACACCAATGTTGGCGCCCGCGTCTACGACGATGTCCCCCGGCCGCGTGGCCTCGAGGATTGGATCGTAGCTTGCCATTAGCGCCACTTGGTACAGCGCGGCGAAGTCGCTCCTCCGCCGCACCTCGATGGACAGCCTTGGACCTCCGAACCTGCTCAGGTCCACCTTCATCCCGAGCTTGCAGATAAGATAGTGTTTTATCTGCAAATCATTTCACCAATCCTATGTTCTCCAGTAATGTTGGGTCCATTATAACTTCCCTCTTAGGTAGCCTTTGATAATATATAACTGCTGGCGTTTCAAGCCTTTCAATGTCAAACGCTCCGTGTGGCATTATGAAGTTATACAATTGCATAAATTCACCAATAGAATTGAAGAATTTAAACTTTTTCAGCCCATCGGCTGTGGGAAAGAATTCCTGCGTGGTTATCTGTTAAGGTTGAACAGATTGTGCCACAGGCCTGTGCAAAATAAAGTGCTGTTAATTCTGTTTTCTCTCCTTTGTGCTATTTCCCAACCAAACAGCTTCTTGTCTGCGGCTTCAGAATTTTCCCTTTTGTAGTACTCTTCAAAGTAGTGAAATGTATTTGTTATAAATTCTTTCATAGCGTCCTTCCACTTCTGTGATCCGTTTAGCGTTGCATCTTTCTTTGATATCACGTATACCGCTGTGTCCTTATCAAACCGTGAAACATAGCTTGATTAGCTGTAATACTTGTCAAGCTTGGCAGCGTCAACATCCATATGTTAAAGCATCATCATTGCCCTGTCAAATGCCTCCTTTTCTGACTTCATGCTTGAACCAAATGCTATGTACATCCTTGTCTTCAGGTCCATTATGGCAAACATGTATGCGAAGAGCTTTCTCTTGTGCTTTTTTGTTTCTTGGCCTTTATCAACACTCACCTTTGCCATATCCTTCAGCTTCTGTGCATAAGATTCATAGTTCTTCTTAACCGTCAATGAATATCCTGTGCTATCACCGGTGATGTTGGACTCAGTGATTCCCTTCTTTTCCAACAGTAAAATGTGCAAATTGTGAATCGCAAGCATTACCTCAGGGTCAGAGTAAAGCCTCTCAATTGTCTTGTAAGATACCTCTATTTTAGAGAGCATGGAGAACATTGCCAGCATGTTTGAAAACATCCTGTTTGATTTGGCAAAAAAACTGTTTAATTAAAAGCAGCTTGACCCTGTCTTCCAGTGAAAGTAAGTAAGGATGGCCCGCTGCGCGCTCTATATGTATTGTGCTGACAGCTTCATGTATCAAAGGGTCAAGCATTTTCATTGCTGTGCTGACCCTACTTGAAAACTGCTGTTCGTATGTCCTCCAGTCCCTCTTGTTCTTTGGGTGAGCAAGTTTGTACTTCTCATTAATATAAACATTGATGTCCTCCAGCTTGCTCTGGATATCGTAACTGCTCATCCTGCCCATGCGTTATATATAAACCGGGAAGTTTAAAAATTCGTTCCTTTATATATAAAGCAATGGCGTAATTCGTTACGGTTTTTATAAAGTAAATATACTATAATAGTGCCCCACACCCTAAAAAATGGATTGTGGGACAAAATTGTTGTCTGCCTTAGTCAGTTAACCCCTCTTTGCAATTTGCATATTTACATTGTATGTTTATTATATTTTATAAAATTGTCAAAAATATTTTACATGCAAAATATATATATATATATTTCACATAATAAAATATTATAATGATAAAGGATTCAAGAGTCGTTTCCAGCAAATATGCAGCATTAGCAGTTGTTTTTCAGTTCATAATAAGAGTGCTGGAATCTTATGATATCTCCATAATTGGCGTTATGCTTCCCATTTTATCAGTAGTTTTTCTACCGCCAAAAATTCCACCGTTGATTGCATCGCTTTCAATACTTGTTGCTCTCACAGTGACCCTAGTATTTAGGCCTGTTGGTGGAATGGTTTTGGGGCATTTTGCTGATAAAGTTGGTAGGAAGAGGATGATGATAGTTTCACTAATTTCTCTTGCTGCATTTTCAATACTGCCGGCTTTTCTGCCATCTTATTCGCAAGTAGGTCTGATTTCATTTTATGTATTTTTAATAGTGAGGATGCTTACTGGTTTTTTTATAGGAGGGGAGTATGCATCAGGTGATCCATTTGCTATAGAATGGACTCCTGCAAAATGGAGGGGGATGGTTAGCGGAATACTGGACAGCGCGTTTGCATTTGGAATGGTGACTGTAACTGCTGTTACCTTGGCGTTTGATAAATATTTTGGGCTAGTTGCATTGAAATCGTGGGCGTGGAGATACGTTTTCCTGACAGCGCTTGTGCCGTTGGTAATAGGATTCCTTGCCCTGTATCTGCTAAAAGAATCTCCTGCATATACAGATGTAAAAAATAAGGGCAAAGTGGAAAAAACGCCTTTCTTTTCACTTTTTAAAAGGCCAACAGTTTACACAACCTTACAGGTGTTCTTGGTGAGTGTAGGGATGTTTTTGATGTATTTCCCTTTTTCCAGTCTTGAAACTACAATTCTGGTTAGCCCTCCTGCACTTTTGAAATACAGCGTGGCTCTGTCCATAGTGACTCTGGTCACCCTTATTTCCGCATTGTTTGACCTATTATCTGGTATAATTTCTCAGCTTTTTGGCAGGAGAAGGTGGGGACTAATTTTAGCCTCCATGACTGCTTTAACAATAATTCCAGCTATGTACGGCTTCGCGTATATATCTAAAACCAGCCTGTTCCTTGGAGCAGTTGTCGGAGTTTATATTGCAAGCTTCACAATAATGCAGTTCGGCTTTATACACGCGTACTTTTCAGAAAGGTTCAAGACGTCCCACAGGTCTTCTGGCTACGCATTTGGACAGCTATTTGGTCTGTTTATAGCTGGATTTTTCACATATTATGTTGATCTTCTGCATGAGTTTATGGTTCCTTTTGAAGGGAATAATGTGTGGCTTTCGGTTTCGATTGTAATTCTTATAGGTGCTGTGTTATTTGGAACAGGCATGTTTTTAGGTCCTGAAACAAAGGATGTAAATATGTTCGATGAAGGGCTGGCATAAAATGCTACGCGTAACTGTAAGCATTTGTTTTGTATATAAAATGTGTTTCTGGTTGATGGGGGTGCCGTTAACTTAAGCTCATAACCTGTTCACCTCATGCTTGCAATCAACAAAATTGGCTTAATCCATTCTGGAAGCTGTTCATTGGAGATTGGCGCTGAACCAATTTCCTCGTTCGTTAATACATAGTTATAAAAGAACCTGAACGCTTTGAGCCAGTTCTTTACATGGTCAAATTTTGGCTTTCTGCACGGGAAAAGGTCGTCAAAAGCTTCTGTCCTGTCTTTTATATGTTCATTCATCCTTTCCATGAGGTTCTTCAGGCTCTGTTCATATACCACATGCTCTACCCCTGCCCGCATCAACGTACCAAAGAGCTCCGTCTGTGTAAACAGTCTTCCTACCATACTTCTTTACAAGCTTCATTATGAAATAGTATGCATCAAGGGAGTTCTGGTGCCAGCTTATGTGGAATGATAGGAACGCTTTGAGTTGAGGTTCATACGCTACCCATAGCCAAGCTTCTCTAACGTTTATTTCAGTTTCATCAATAAATATGAAATTGACATCGTGTTTGTCAACGTCAAAGGAGTCGAATACGAAAGAATATTTCTGAATCCATTTCCATATTGCTACATGGCTTCTCTTGATTATATTCGTTAACACATTAATTTCAACTATTTAAAAATATTCTAAGATTAATTAAATAATATGAAAACAATTAGGATGGCATTAACTTATAGTGATAGAACTCAAAAATTCTTCAGGGAAGAAACAACTATTGGAGATATGCAAATAAAAGCTATTGAACTTCCAGTTGAAGAAATATTTTTCAGACAAGTAAGAAATTATGAATTTGATATTTCTGAACTTTCGCTATCATCATATTTAGTTTTAAAAGGTATGGGAAATGAAGAATTGGTAGCTTTACCTGTATTTCTGAGTAGAGCTTTCAGACATGATTCGATATATGTAAAAGCAGAGTCAAATTTAAGGACGTTAAGAGATCTAAAGGGAAAGAGAATAGGAATGCCAGAATGGCAGATGACCGCATGCGTATGGGTAAGAGGGCTTTTCAAAGATGAGGGAATTTCTAATGAGGAAATAGATTGGTATACCTATAGAGAAGAAAGAGTGCCAATAAAGACACCTACTAAAAGGGGTAGTAGTAAATACAACGATTGGCTTAGGGATATGTGTGAAGCTTTGATTAATAATGAAGTTGATGCAATAATAACAGTCAGACAGCCACCTAAAGAATATTATTCGATAGATAGAACTAAAGGCAAATTGAGAAGATTATTCGATAATCCTTGGGAAGAGGCAGCTAAATATTATAATAAAACCAAAATATTTCCTATAATGCATGTTCTAGCTATAAAAAAGGGACTGGCTGAAAAATATCCGGATTTACCATCAAAGCTTTACAATGAATTCTTAAAGGCTAAAGAAGAAGCCTACATGAGAATTAGGGAGCCGTACTTAATGTTTATTTCACCTTTTATAAATGAGGCTTACGAAGAAGCTGTTCAATTGATGGTAGAAGATTATTGGTCTTATGGTGTTAGTAAAAATTGGTATGTAATCCAAAAGCTTATGAGTTATATGATTAAGGATGGACTAATAAAGGAAGAATTGAAAAAGGAAGATATATTTCTAAATTCATTAATAAACACATAACTTAACATATTGTGACAAAATTTTAACTTCGTATTAATTTTTTATTTTTATAGTTATTTATTTTTTAAAAAGTTATTCATACGCTAATTTAGAATCAGATAAAATTATTTTGTGGCACAAGGTTTGCTCATAAATTTAATAAAGTATTTATATCTGTGATTAAATTAACTCTTGTATGTCAGAAACATTGGTAAAAGGAGGAATTATTGTAACAATTGACAAACAGAGACGAATAATAAAAGATGGTGCAATTGTAATTAAGGGGAATAAGATAGTAGCTATAGGTAAAAAAGATGAAATAATAAGAAAATACAACAAAGTAGATGTTACAATAGATGCAACTGGAAAGTTAGTATTACCGGGTCTTATTGATACTCATATACATCATATACAAACTTTAGCAAGAGGGATAGCAGATGATGTAGACCTAGTAACATGGATACACGATAGAATCCTTCCCTACGAGGCTGCTTTAGATAATGAAGCAACTTACTTAAGTGCAATGCTAGCTTGCATAGAAATGGTAAAAACAGGAACAACAACAGGAATCGATCCTGGAGGATATAGGATGGAGAATGTTGCTAAAGCGTTGAATGAAATAGGAATGAGAGGATTAATCGCATGGGCCAGTATGGATACATTCACAGATGATAGACCCATACCTAAAGAAATTTATACTACTACTGAGGAAGCATTAAAAGCTAATGAAGATTTGATCAAAAAATTCCATAGGACTGCTAATGATAGAATAAGAACAAGGGCTGCGATAAGAATAGAGACAAACGCAACTGATAGATTAGTAAAAGAAATTGATGAACTTGCAAGAAGATACGATACAGGTGTAGAAATGCATGCTGCAGTGGCAAAAGAACAGGTTGATTTCGTTAAAAAAAGAACAGGCTTAACTGTAGTAAAGTGGTTGAACTCTCTAAAGGTCCTTGGGCCTCATTGGCTACTTATTCATATGGGATGGATAGATGATGAGGAGGTTAATATTATTAAAGAAAGAGATGTTAGAATTGCCCATGTTCCAGGAGCAAGTATGAAAGGCGCATACGGAAGCGGCAGATTCGGTAAATTTCCCGAATTAATTAAAAATGGCGTTATAATAGGATTAGGTTGCGATTCTACTGCAGCAAATAACAGTCTAGATATGTTCAGAGCAATGTGGTTAGCAGCTACACTACATAAAGAAGTTCGTTATGACCCTACTCTAATTTCTCCTGAAGAAGCTTTGGAGATGGCTACAATAAATGCTGCGAAGGCAGTACAGTGGGAGGACCAGATAGGCTCTTTGGAGGTTGGAAAAAAAGCTGATATTATAATTGTAAACATAAACAAGTCTAACTTGTTGCCTATTCATGACTTTTCTATAGTTCCAAATTTAGTCTATTCAGGAGACGGTCAAGATGTAGAGACGGTCATAATAGATGGGAAAATTGTAATGGAAAAAAGGAAAATAATAACTGTAAACGAAGAAGAAATATTAGCAAAAGCACAAAAAGCAGCTGAGCGAATAGTTAGCAAAATTGGAATCGATAAAAAGCTTAAGTCGAAATGGCCTATTGAATAGAATAAATAAATATTTTTTATTTTAGACTTATGTAATTAATTTATCTTTATGGATAATAGAAATGTTTATATTCAACTGAAATTTATTAGATTTGATGGTTTCATTGAAATTAGGTTTCTCTCTTAGTGAAAGAACTTTGGATTTCTTCTTAAAAAGAATAGAAATACCTAATTTTACTTATGAAGTAACAGAAATGTGGCCGGAAAAATTATTTACACACCAGGTTAAAACTTTCGAATTTGATGTAAACGAAATGTCACTTTCCTCCTATTTGATAACGAAAAACAAGTGTGATAATAGATTAACCGCAATTCCTGTTTTTTAAGTAGATACTTTAGACATGAATCTATCTATCTAACACAAAATGCCCCATATAGAAAATTGGCAGATCTTAAGGGTAAAAAAATAGGTTTACCAGAATAGCAAGTAAAGGCTGCCGTTTGGTTCAGAGGGTTCCTTAAAGATGAAGGAATTAAAAATGATGATGTGCAATGGTTTACCTATAGAGCGGAAGAAAGAGTGCCAATAGAGACACCTGCCAAAAAAGGAACAATGAAATATGGAGATTGGATGAAAGACATATGCGAGGCCTTAATAAACGGCGAAGTTGATGCTATATTTACCACAAGAAGGCCACCTGAAGAATACCTTCCAAGAAGTGGTGTTAAAGGTAAAATAAGAAGGCTTTTCGATAATCCTTGGGAAGAGGCAGCTAAATATTATATAAAACCGGGATATTTCCAATAATGCATACAGTAACTATAAAAACTGAGCTAATTAACAAATATCCCAATTTACCAGAGTTATCATATGATGCTTTCGTAAAGGCTAAAAATAATGCTTATTCAAGAATGATAAATACCAGTTTTCATCCAGTATGTTATCCGTTTATCATGAAAGGGTTTGAAGAAACCGTCAGATTAATGGGAGAAGATTTTTGGCCTTATGGTATCAAAAATAACTGGAAAACAATTGAGAAATTTATGAGTTATATGGTAGAAGATGGACTTATTAAAAGACCTTTTAAGAAAGAAGAAATATTTCATAACGCTCTTTTAGATACATAATGGTAAAATTGCTTTAATAAAAATAATTAAATTAGATTTAAAAAGTTTTAGAAATATTTATTTATATTTTTGTATTTTTTTAAATAAATTGAAAAATTTCGGATATTAAATGAAAAGTTTATTAATTTCTAATAAAATTAATTTTTATGCGTGAAAACCTTAACAGATTGCAAAGCTTAATGCGAAAGTACAATATTGATGTTTTAATTGCAACAAGTCCAGAAAACGTGTTTTATGTATCAGGCGCTCCTACAAACTATACAGCGCCCAATAGATTGTTATTTTCTTCGACTTTAAGAAAAGATTCACCTATAACATGCGTAATTCCAAGTGAAGGAGAACCCTCAATAATATTCAATGCAGCCGCGTACGACGTAATTTATAAAAATTCATGGATAAAAGATTATAGAATATTTCCTACGGGAACTTATGTTTGGCGCGATAAAAAATTAGAAATACCTTATAAATCTTATGAGGATGCGTTAGTAAGAACAATAAAAGATCATATAAAACGAAACGGGACTTTAGCACTAGAGTACAGAGATATTAGCATACGTTTATTTGAAACTATCAAGAAGAATTTTAGCGAGAATAATTTAACAGACGCGTATGGAATCTTGATGGAAAGTAGAATGATTAAAAATGAAGAAGAAATTCAAAGATGGAAAAAAGCTACAGAAATCTTGGTGAAAGTCATGAAAAAGCTGGAAGGAGCATTTAGAGATAAATTAAATGAACAAGAACTTAACGTGTTTTTAAAAACTGAACTTTTAAAAGAAGGTGCAGATTCTTGGCAACAAACAACTATAGCTATTGGAAAGGAAAACGGACCTGATATTTACAATCAGCCTGATCCAAATAAAAGACCTGAAAAAGGAGATATAATTAGAATAGATATTGGTGTTGTATATAAAGGCTATACTTGTGATTTATCAAGAACTTATGCTGTAGAATACGCTCCTGAAAGAGCAAAGAAGATATATAGTGTAATAAAAGAAGCTTATCATATTGAGCTAGAAAGTGCAAAACCGGGGATTAAAGCATCAGAGGTCTATGAAAAGGTCGTAAATTATGTAAAAAAGAATTTGGATCCTGAATATTACCGTGGGAATGTAGGTCATGGAGTTGGGGTTGAATTATACGATAATCCAATGATTTCCTCCAATGACAATACTCCATTACAGGAAAACATGACATTGTCTCTAGAGGTTCCATACCATGTAGTAGGCCTTGGAGGTTTCAACGTAGAAGATAGCGTACTTATAACAAAAAAAGGTAATGAAATAATTTCAAATTATGAAAGAGATGATATTATAATTATTTAAAATGACTAAAGAAGCAAAAATAATAATACATGGAGGAGCGATAAATCCAGATTCAGGAGATTTTCTTGAAGGG